>Ga0209638_1000284_pt1 | contig 34076 bp, 31 predicted proteins | sample BarGraNGADG00211_FD_184490 | JGI IMG/M metagenome (GOLD analysis project Ga0209638, IMG submission 184490) | Arctic peat soil microbial communities from Barrow, Alaska - Barrow Graham LP Ref core NGADG0002-211 (SPAdes) (version 2) | ecosystem: Environmental > Terrestrial > Soil > Wetlands > Peat...
CCGCCCTTTCAGTTCTTGCTGGCGGCCGAAGCCAGCTCGGCGGCCTTGCGGGCCGCGCCGTCCATGGTCTCTTCCACGGTCACGAGAGGGTGCGCGGCCTCGGCGAGGATGCGGCGGCCCTCCGTCACCTTGTTGCCGTCCAGCCGGACGACCAGCGGCTTGGTGGCCTCGTCGCCAAGGACCTTGAGGGCGCCGACGATGCCGTTGGCCACCTCGTCACAGGACGTGATGCCACCGAACACGTTGACCAGCACCGACTTGACGTTCTTGTCACCCAAGATGATGTGCAGGCCGTTGATCATGACCTCGGCCGAGGCACCGCCGCCGATGTCGAGGAAGTTGGCCGGTTTGGGGTGATCGCCGGGCCCACCGAACTCTTCACCGGCGTAGGCGACGACGTCGAGGGTCGACATGACCAGACCCGCGCCGTTGCCGATGATGCCCACGGACCCGTCGAGCCTGACGTAGTTGAGGTTCTTCGCCTTGGCGGCGGCTTCGAGCGGGTCGGTTGAGGCCTTGTCCTCGAGCGGCTCGTGGTCAGGGTGGCGGAAGCCGGCGTTCTCGTCGAGCGAGACCTTGCCGTCCAGGGCCACGATCCGGCCGGCCGTGGTCCTGACCAGCGGGTTCACCTCGACCAGCGTCGCGTCCTCGTCCCGGTAGACGGTCCACAGCTTCTGGATGACGTCGGCGATCTCGTCCTTGACCTCATTGTCGAAGTTCGCCGCGTCCACGATCTCCCTGGCCTTGGCCGCGTCGATGCCCACGATCGGGTCGACTGGGACGCGCGCCAGGGCCTCAGGACGCTCGACTGCGAGCACCTCGATCTCCACGCCGCCCTCCTTGCTGGCCATGGCCAGGTAGGAGCGGTTGGCGCGGTCGAGCAGCACGGAGAAGTAGTACTCCTCCGCGATGTCAGCCCCCGCTGCGATCATCACCTTGTGGACCGTGTGGCCCTTGATGTCCATGCCCAAGATCCCGCGGGCTGCGTCCCCTGCATCATCAACAGATCTGGCGACCTTGACCCCGCCCGCCTTGCCACGTCCACCGACCTTGACCTGCGCCTTGACGACCACCACTCCGCCGCTGCTGGCGCCGATCGTCTCTGCAGCTGCCCGCGCCTGATCAACGGTCTCCGCGACGATGCCGGCCAGCACCGGCACACCGTGGGCCTCGAACATGTCGCGCGCCTGGTACTCGAAAAGATCCACGGGCTCATCCTCATCACTTGGTCAGGCAATCGTCCCAGCGGAGCGTAGCCCGCCGGTGCACCCGCTTCGCTCACCCGGGGTTCACCAGGTGGGCGCGGTGGGTTCAGTCAGTCAGCAGAGACGTTCGCGCGGACCCAGTCGACGATCTCCGTCGTGGTCGCCCCCGGGGTGAAGACCTTGGCCACACCGAGCCCCTCGAGCACCGGGATGTCGGCATCGGGGATGATGCCGCCCCCGAACACGACGATGTCCTTGGCGTCACGCTCCTCGAGCAGCGCCGCGACCCTGGCGAACAACGTCATGTGCGCGCCCGAGAGGACAGAGAGGCCAACCCCGTCCGCATCCTCCTGGATGGCGGCTTCGACGATCTGCTCAGGAGTCTGGTGCAGACCGGTGTACACGACCTCCATACCAGCGTCACGCAACGCCCGGGCCACCACTTTGGCGCCGCGGTCATGGCCGTCAAGTCCCGGTTTGGCCACCACGATGCGTAACGGTGATTCGCTCATGAGACGCAGACTAGCCAACGACCGGGCGCGTTGCACACCCGGCGAGATGCGGGGCCAAAGGGGGTACGTAGCGTGCGGAGTAAGCGCTTGGTCAATTTCGTATAACGAACAGGTCACGCTAGCCTCGTGACTTCCGTGTTCTCTGCCGTGAGGTCTGCCCGTGTCCGCTCGTTCGTACGATGCTCGTCACCGCGCGTATGACGCTCGCCACCGATCGTCCAAGAGAGCCGCCTCCAGGCCCCGCCGCCTCATCGCTGGGCTTGCCCTGCCGACTGCCGCGGCCGCAGCACTGACGTTCACGGCGACCGGTGCCGCCATGGCTACGTCCACCGCCGCCACCGGAACCCAGCGCGCCGCGGCCCTGGCCAGCGCGAGGGCGAGGGCCAGATCCGCGGCGCTGAACGACCCCCGCAGCCAGGCCATCAAGGACAACGCGACGGCTCGCGAGCGCGCTGCCGCCAGCAGTGCCCGCAGCGCCGAACGCCAGGATATTGCCGTGCGCAACCTGGCCGCCCAGCGCGAAGAGGAAGCCCACAGCTGGCAGATGCCACTGAAGAACCCCGTGGAGACGTCCGGCTTCGGCTGGCGCTGGGGGCGCCTGCACGCGGGTGAGGACTTCGCAGCTGCGGTGGGCACGAACCTGGTCGCCATGTCGACCGGCACGGTGGTCTTTGCTGGCCAGGAGTCGGGTTACGGCAACATTGTCAAGATTCGCTACTGGGACGGCACCCTGACGTTCTACGGTCACATGTCGCGCCTCTCGGTCACCGATGGCGAGAGCGTTGATCCCGGGGAGGTCGTCGGACAGTCCGGCAACACCGGCGAGTCCACTGGACCGCACCTGCACCTCGAGGTTCATCCCGACGGAGGATCGGCGGTCAACCCTCTGCCCTGGCTGGCCGAGCACCACATCCCGGCTTAGCACCTTCGTGGCGCCCCAGCCGGGCGCGAGTCTTCGCCTTCAGAGCTTCTCCAGCGGCGCGTAACGCAGCAGCAGCCGCTTGACCCCTGTGTCGGCCCCGAAGTCCACATGAGCCATGGCCTTGTCGGCTTCGCCCTCGACGCGAACCACCGTGCCCAGCCCGAAGGAGTCGTGGGTCACCCGGTCGCCGGAGTGCAGCGAGATCAACGGACGGTTGCCCGGAGAACGCGTTCCGGGCCGACCGGCCAGGGACGCCACCGCGGGGGCGGACGACGACCTCATGCCAGCGCTCTCGGTGCGTTGCCAGTCGATCAGGTCGGCGGGAATCTCATCGAGGAAACGCGACGCGGGGTTGTACTGCGGAGAGCCCCAGCCGGAGCGCACGATCGCCCTCGAGAGATGAAGCCGCTCCCGGGCCCGGGTGATCCCGACATAGGCCAGGCGCCGCTCCTCCTCGAGCTCCTTGTTGTCGCCCATGGAGCGCATGTGCGGAAACGTGCCGTCCTCCATACCCGTGAGGAAGACGACGGGGAACTCCAGGCCCTTTGCCGTGTGCAGGGTCATCAGCGTCACCACGCCATTGTCGGCCGCCTCGGTGTCGGAGCCATCGGGAATCTCGTCCGCGTCGGCAACAAGGGACACCCGCTCGAGGAAGTCCTCGAGGGAGCCATCGGGCTCGGACTCGTCGAACTCCCGTCCCACAGCTACGAGCTCGGCGAGGTTCTCGACCCGGGTCTCATCCTGGGGGTCCTGGCTGGCCCGCAGATCGGCGAGATAACCGGTCTGTTCGACCACAGCCTCGAGCAGGTCCCCCACGCCGGAGCCGCCCTCGTGGACGGTGCGCAGCGCCTCGAGCAGTGACGTGAAGGCCGTGATCGCCGCAACCGACCTCGTCGCGATGCCCGGGGCGTCCTGGGGACGACCCAGCGCGGCGACGAACGGGACGCGCTCGCGCTCGGCGAGCGCCGCGATACAGGCCTCTGCACGGTCCCCGATGCCCCGCTTGGGGACGTTGAGGATGCGTCGCAGGTTGACCGTGTCGGTGGGGTTGGAGATGACCCGCAGGTAGGCGAGGGCGTCCTTGACCTCTCGACGCTCATAGAAGCGGGTTCCGCCAACGACCTTGTAGGGCAGCCCAACTCGCACGAAGACCTCTTCGACGGCCCGCGACTGGGCGTTGGTGCGGTAGAAGACAGCCACGTCCTTCGGCTTGACCCCGTGCTGGTCACCGAGGCTGTCGATCTGCCGTGCGACGAAGGCGGCCTCGTCGTGCTCGGAGTCTGCGACGTAGCCCACGATCTTGGCGCCGTCACCGGTGTCGGTCCAGAGGTTCTTTGGCCGACGGTCGGGGTTCTTCGCGATCACCGCGTTGGCCGCGCGCAGGATGGTCTGGGTCGAGCGGTAGTTCTGCTCAAGGAGGATCGTGCGGGCGTCGGGGTAGTCCTGCTCGAACTCGATGATGTTGCGGATCGTCGCACCGCGGAAGGCGTAGATCGACTGGTCCGCGTCGCCCACCACAGCGAGCTCGGCCGGAGGGACCGCCTGGGGGTCGGTGCTGGCGTAGCCAACCAGCTCGCGGACCAGCTGGTACTGCGCGGTGTTGGTGTCCTGGTACTCATCAACCAAGACGTGGCGGAATCGGCGGTGGTAGTACTCGGCAACGTCGGGGAAGGCCTGAAGGATGTTGACCGTCGCCATGATCAGGTCGTCGAAGTCCATCGCGTTCGCCTGGCGCAGACGGGCCTGGTACATCCGGTAGGCGTCGGCGACCATGCGCTCGTGATGGCTGGCCTCGGCAAGCCCAGCCGAGTATGTCTCCTCGTCGATCAGCTCGTTCTTGAGGTTGGACACCTGCGCCGAGAAGGAGCGCGGACGATAGCGCTTGGGGTCGAGGTCGAGCTCGCGCATGACCATCGACATGAGGCGCTGGCTGTCTGCCGCGTCGTAGATCGAGAAGGTCGACCTGAGGCCGACGTGGGAGGCCTCGCGACGCAGGATGCGCACACACGCCGAGTGGAACGTCGAGACCCACATGGCGCGGCTGCGGGTGCCGACCAGCGAGGCGACCCGATCGCGCATCTCGCCCGCTGCCTTGTTGGTGAAGGTGATCGCGAGGATCTGCCCGGGCCGGACGTCGCGCGCCGCCAGGAGGTGGGCGATGCGGTGTGCCAGCACACGTGTCTTGCCCGAACCGGCCCCTGCGACGATCAGCAGTGGCGCCCCTATATGGGTGACCGCGGCCCGCTGCTGCGGGTTGAGCTCCTCGAGCAGCGCCTCAGGGTCGCGACGCAGCGCCGAGCCGGTATGCCGGCCAACGCCATCCGGGATCGGCTCGCCACCCGCCTCGGCCCATGCCGGCACGCCGCGGCTGTCCACATCGCCGCTCGCAGCGGTAGGGGTGATCCCGGGCAGGGGGTAGGCGCCGAAAAGTGTGCTCATTGTGAGTTCCAGCCTACGTCCGGGGGGAGACAGCCCGAACCCAGGGAACGGAGCTGGCGTGCGCCTGTTGGCCGATGCTCTGGGACGCCGGGGTCAGTTCTTGTCGACCGCTTGCGCCAAGGGCGGCGTCGTCGACGAGGTTGTCTGCGACCAGACGGCGGTCGCGCCGCTGTGCCCGACCCGTACGGCCTGGAACGTGGTTCCGGTTGCGGCGACCACGGCCGTCACAGCCAGGGCGAGGGCGACCCACGTCGGAGCGCGTGCTGGTCCCACCTCGCCCTCTTTCCGGTCCCACCAGTGGAGAACGGCCGCGACGACCACCAGACCGAGTACCCAGGGCAGCAGGCCCTCGGCGAGATCGGCGTGGGTGCTGATCAGAGCGGAGTCCCGGACCCTCTCCTGCAGGGCCTCCCCGGACTGGGTGGAGATCGGCACGAGGATCAGCGCGACCAGGGCAAGGCCGAGGGGCAGGAGCCGGGCCCATCTGCGGAACAGCGGCCAAAGCGCTGCCAGGGCAACCACGAGCGCTGCGCTGGGGACGAGGACCTCGGTCGCGTGAACGACGAGCGGGTGCAGCGGAAGACCGGCGATGGTGTCGAACATCATTCTCCTTGACAGAGTGCCTCCGGCCACGGCACACCGCCGATTCCGCCGACAGTCAGGGCGGACGAATCGGAACGTAGCACGCCGCGAGCGAGTGCCTGCCCTGCCCGGGGTCGCGCCCTCGGTAGGGTCATCGCATGGGGCTCGAGATCCGCGACGTCGAGCACTCCTTCGGGGACCGGGTGGCCCTGGACGGAGTGAGCTTCGACGTCGTCCCCGGGGTGATCACCGGGCTGCTCGGACCCAACGGTGCCGGCAAGACGACGCTGCTGCGGATCCTGCTCGGGGTGTTGAGCCCGGACCACGGCCAGGTGCGGTATGACGGCCGTCCGGTGGACGAGGAGGACCGCCGCCGCTGGGGGTACATGCCACAGGAACGCGGGCTCTACCCAGGGATGCCAGCCGGTGACCAGGTCGTCTACTTCGGGCGGCTGCACGGCCTGTCCAACGGTGATGCGACGAGCAGGGCGCGTGTGCTGCTCGAGGAGCTGGGCCTGGAAGACCGGTGGGGCGATCGCACCGACAAGCTCTCCGGCGGTATGCAGCAGCGCCTCCAGCTTGCGACCGCCCTTGTCCACGACCCTGCAGTCATCGTCCTGGACGAGCCGTTCGCCGGCCTGGACCCGGTGGCCGTGGTGAGCCTGTCCGAGACCCTGCGGCAGCGAGCCCGAGCCGGGCGGACGGTGCTCTTCTCCAGCCACCAGCTCGACCTGGTGCAGGATCTCTGCGAGGACATCGCGATGGTCGACCGCGGCCGAACGGTGCTCCAGGGCAGTGTCGCCACGCTGCGGGCGTCGTCCGGCCGACGGCAGCTCAGACTGCACGTGCAGGCGCCGAACCGCGACTGGTTGCTTGCCTACCCCGAGGTCACCGTGGTCGGTGACGAGGCTGACGACCTGCGTCTGGAGGTCCCCGCAGACATCGACCCCCTGGACGTTCTGGATGCCGCCCGGGCGGCCGGGCGGGTGGTCGACTTCGGGCTCGACCTGCCGACGCTTTCGCAGCTGTTCATGGCTGCCGCCGACCGGACCCTCGACCGGGCAGGTGTGAGCTGATGGGGACGTGGTGGAAGCTCACGCGCCTGGTGGCTGAGCGCGCACTCTTCGAGAACCTCAGGTCGAGGTCCTTCAAGGTCGTCACAGGGCTGTTGCTGCTGATGTCCATCGCCGCAGTCACGATTCCGCAGATCCTCGGCAATGAACGCACGACGTACACGCTCGCGACCGCCGGTGCCGCTCCGTCGGAGATGGTGGCTGCTCTGGATGCCGCTGGCAGATCAGCCAAGTTCACCGTCACGTACGTGTCACGGGGCGACTCGAATGCGGTCCGGAAGGCGGTGCGCGACGGCGACGCCACTGTCGGTCTCACCGGAGGGACGCTCTACACCTCGAACACGGCGGGGGGAACCTTCCCGGTCGTGGTCGCCCAGGCCGTGGTCGGCCTGGAGACATCGCACCTGTTGGCCGGGGCGGGCCTGAGCCCACAGCAGGTCGCGGAGCTCCAGTCGGTCCGGCCGCCCAAACAGGTCACCGTCGGGCGGGTGGACAACGAGGGGCGCGCCGGAGCCGGCTTGGCCGTCGGAGTGGTCCTGTACCTGGCAATCACCTTCGCCGGGACTGCTATCGCAACGACGGTCGCGATGGAGAAGTCCACCCGCATCTCCGAGGTGCTCCTCGCGATCCTGCGTCCCAGCCAGGTGCTCGTCGGAACCGTGGTGGCGATCGGCACGGTGACGCTCCTGCAGCTGCTCGTGCTCGCGACACCGCTCGCCGTCGCCGTGCGGGTCACCGACAGCATCGGGCTACCCCCGGTTGCGGCCGGAGACATCACGCTCGCGGTGGCGTGGTTCCTGCTCGGGTTCATGCTGTACGCGTTCCTGTTCGCGGCCGCCGGCGCCTTGGTCAACAAGATCACCGAAGTCAACTCGGCGATCCTGCCGGTCACGATGATCCTCCTCGTCGGCTACATGCTGGCGATCACGGTGGTCACCTCGAACCCGGCCAGCGGGTGGAGCGTCGCTGCCTCTTTGTTCCCGCTCAGCGCGCCGATGGCAATGCCGATCCGCTGGGCCTCGGGCGACGTGCCCATCTACCAGCTTCTGCTCGCCATGGCCCTGACCGCCGCCTCCTCGGTGTTCCTGGTATCGGTCGCCTCGTCCATCTACCGGCGTGCCCTGCTCATCACCGGCCACCGGGTGAAGCTTCGCGAGGTGCTGGGCGGCCGGGCACTCTGACAAGGGCCTCGACTAGGCTCGGATCGTGACCTCACCGCAGATGGAATCTGGTGCCGAGGAGCTTCGGTCCGGTTACATCCGGCCGGCAGAGGCCAAGGACGTGCCCGCCATCCTCGGGCTCGTCCACCAGCTGGCCGTCTACGAGAAGGAGCCGGACGCGGTCGAGGCGACCGAAGCCGACTTCCGGATGGCGTTGTTTCCCTCAGATGGCTCGCCTACGGCCTTCGCGCATGTCGCCGAGATCGACGGTGAGATCGTCGGTATTGCGATCTGGTACGTCACGTTCTCGACCTGGGTGGGACGCGGTGGCATCTGGCTCGAGGACCTGTTCGTCCTACCCGAGCATCGCGGGTCCGGCCTGGGCAAGGCACTCCTGGCGACGCTGGCGGCAGTGTGCGCGGAACGCGGCTACGGCCGGCTCGAGTGGTCGGTGCTGAGGTGGAACAAGCCCTCGATCGGCTTCTACGACTCGATCGGCGCTCAGCCGTTGGACGAGTGGCTCACCTATCGACTCGAGGGCCCGGATCTGGGCGCGCTGGCCGAGGACTGTGACCCAACTACGCTGACGTCATGACGGAGCGGACTTTCGGCCAACCGGCGACGCCACGCCTCGACCAGGACATCGAACGGGTTCTCGTCGTGACCGCACATCCGGACGACTGCGACTTCGGGGCGGCCGGGACCGTCGCCGGTTGGGTCGACGCCGGTCTCAAGGTCACGATCTTGTTGTGCACCCGCGGCGAGCAGGGCGGGTTCGATGACTTCAACCGCGAGCAGATGCCGCTCATCCGCGAACGCGAGCAGATCGCGGCGTCGGCAGCTCTCGGCGTCACGGACGTGCGGTTCCTGGCGGGCCACCGCGACGGTTGGCTTGAACCCTCCTGGGAGCTGCAACGCCAGATCGTCGAGGTCATCCGCGACGTCCAGCCCCAGCGGGTGCTGATCCAGTCCCCGGAACGGTGGTACGACCGCATCCAGGCGTCACACCCGGATCACCTTGCGGCAGGCGAGGCCGCTATCCGCGCCGTCTATCCCGCTGCCGAGAACCGTTTCGCCTGGCCCGAGCTCATCGAACAGGGCCTGCAGCCATGGCACGTCAACGAGGTCTGGATCATGGCCCATCCACACATGACCCACGCCGTGGACATCACCGACACGTTCGGTCGCAAGGTCGCGGCGCTGCACGCTCATGGATCACAGACAGGACATCAGAGCGATCAGCTGGAGGGGTTCCTTCGCGGCTGGGGCGCGTCGGTGGCCCAGGCGTTCGGCCTTGGTGAGGGCCGGTTGGGCGAGTGCTTCGCGATCATGGATCTGGGCTGACCCGAGCACCAGGCGTCACCTCACAGAAGGTGCCGCCCGACTGCCCAAGCGGTGAGCTCGTGCCGCGACGAGAGCTGGAGCTTGCGCAGCACCGAGGACACATGTGTCTCAACGGTCTTGATAGAGATGAAGAGCTCCTTGGCGACCTCTTTGTACTGGTAGCCACGAGCGATGAGCCTCATCACCTCACGCTCGCGGGTGCTGAGCCGGTCCAGCTCCTCATCGACCAGAGCGACCTCACCGGCAGCGGCACCGAAGGCGTCGAGGACGAAGCCTGCCAACCGCGGGCTGAACACGGCATCGCCGTCGGCAACCCGTCGAATAGCGTCGGTCAAGTCGTTGCCGTTGATGGTCTTGGTGACGTATCCGCGAGCCCCGGCCCGGATGACCGCGATCACGTCCTCGGCCGCGTCGGACACCGACAGCGCGAGAAAGCGAACGGGCTCACCGGACTCGGTTGTCACGCCATGCGATCCGGAGATCACGTCGCTGCCACCGTTGCCGTTGCCGCCCGGCAGGTGCACATCGAGAAGAACGACGTCGGGCCGCGTCTCAGCCACCACGACGATGGCGCTGTCGACGTCCGGGGCCTCCCCCACGATCACCATCGACTCGTCCAGCTCGGCCTTGACGCCGGAGCGGAACATGCGGTGGTCGTCCACCAGGACGAGCCGGATGGGGGCGGGGTGCAAGGACTTCGGCTCGCTCATCATTGCGTTCCTTCGGTATCTGGCTGGGCAACGGGCTGTGACTCGGCGGTCGTGAGGGGCAGAGAGAGCGACACCTCGGTGCCGCGCTCGAGCCGGCGAACTGCCGCCGAGCCACCCTGACGCGACATGCGGCCAAGGATCGACTCGCGGACCCCCAGACGATCCGCGGGCACCGCGCTCATGTCGAAACCCGGACCATGGTCGCGCACAAACGCCTCAACGAGGTCGGATCCCACCTCGACATAGGCCGATACAGGCACCGAGCCGTGACACACAGCATTAAGAAGGGCCTCGCGCAGCGCCCGCACCAGGGCAGTCCCGCCAGCATCCAGCGGACGGTCACCGGTGACCACCAGCTCGATGGGTATGCCGTGCACGTCCTCGACCTCGTGCGCGACCTCAGTCACGGCCGAGGCCAGGCTTGACCGCGAGCCTCGCGGGCCGGCATACAGCCATCCGCGCAGCTCCCGCTCCTGTGCGCGCGCAAGTCGGGTCACCTCGGCAGGGTCGGCCGCCTTGCGCTGGATAAGAGCCAGCGTCTGCAGGACCGAGTCGTGCAGGTGCGCGGCGATGTCTGCGCGCTCGGTCTCACGGATGCGTTGTGCCTGCTCGGCCCGCAGGTCGTTCCAGAGACGCACCCCCCAGGGAGCGGCGATCAGGGCGGCGCCGGCGAGGACTGCCACGGCAGGGATCCCCACATCCCAAAGGCCGGCGAGCCCGCGTCCCTGGGTCGCAAGAACGACGACACCGATCAACGCAAGCGCGATGCCGATCACCAGACGTAGCAAGCCCGCCCGTCGACCTTCGCTGCCGCCGACCAGCCATCTTCCTCGCTCGGCGTCATCGAGCTGCGACCACGCAAGCACCGCCCCGCCGGCGACGGTCACCAGCGGGATGAGCACACCCAGTCGCAAGTTGACCCCGTGCAGCTGGGCAAAGAGCCCCCCGCCGACGAGAAGCAGCCCTACCCCCACGACCAGGTTGCGCAGGGGCTCGTTCGCCGGTTGGCCCTCATCCATGGGCCGTGGCCGCGGAACGGGGGCGCCCCCCAGCGACTGAGGTGTCAGTGCCCACAAGATGAGGTACGCCGCCACCCCGGCGCCACCGGCAAAGCAGGCCAAGAGGAAGGCCAGTCGCACATGCCGCACGTTGACCCCGAGGTGCTCAGCCAGGCCGGCGCAGACCCCACCGACGTATCGGCCCTGCACGGGGCGCTCCAGCCGGTACACCGCCCGTCCCCGACCGGGGTCGATCGGCGACTTCGGAAGCTCGTAAGGCGTGGGCACGAGGTCCATCCTCGCCCACCCCCGGGGCAGAACGGGCCCTGACGGCGCTATCTCAGGGTTCGTTCAGGGTCCGGTCAGGGTCGACCCTCATGGCGAACGACTGCTGCGGGCGACAGGATCGAAGACATGAACGAACAACGCACAACTGACGCGGAAACCGGTCTGGACAAGATCTTCTCAGCACTGCGCAGCATCGGCGTCCGACGCCGTACGGATGACAAGTGGATCGCCGGCGTCTGCTCGGGGCTGGCAGACCGGCTCGGTGTCGACCCGGTCATCGTCCGGGTCGGCCTCGTGGTGCTCTCCCTCCTGTGGGGAGCCGGCATCACCGTCTATCTCGTGGCTTGGGCCCTGCTGCCCAACGACAGGAACCAGATCGTGATCGAGCGGGCGCTGCGTGACGGAAACGGGGGCTCCATCGTCGTGATGGTCTTCGCCGGTCTGGCGCTGTTCGGCGGTTCCTGGTGGGGCAGCAGCTCAGGCTGGGGGTTCCCCTGGGGTCTGGTCCTCGCCGGCGGACTCATCTGGTGGCTGGTTCAGCGGTCCAGCAACCGTCCGGATGCCGACCAACGGGTGAGCGCCCAGGCGCCCCCCGCCGCGCCATACGCCACCACGCCATACGCGACCACCCCGGTCAACCCCGGTCAGAAGCCGACCACACCAGACCCGATGACAGCCACGACGGGCGGGGCGCCAAGCACCTACCGCCCGGCTTCGGCCGCCTACCGCCCCGAGGCTCCGAGGAGACTGCGTCGTCGATCCGGTGGCGCGCTGATGGCTCTTCTCGCCATCGGACTCTCCCTCGTGACGTACGGCTCGCTGAGCTGGCTGGGCGACGAGTTCAGCTGGACCGGTGACCACCAGGCCATCGCGCTGGCCGGTTCCCTCGCAGCGATCGGGCTCCTGCTCGTCGTGCTCGGCCTCGCCGGTTGGCGAGCCGGCTTCGTGGCCTTCCTGGCAGTCGTCCTGGCGATCACCGCTTTGTCGAGCACCGTCGTGCCTCCGGGCATCCACCTCGGCGGACGGGTCGGGGACCAGACCTGGAGGCCCGCTGTGGTCACTTCCGACGCGAACTACCGCCTCGGGGCGGGGAACGCCGTCCTCGACCTCGGCGCGCTACCCAAGGTAGGACTGAGCGAGGCCAAGCTCCCGGTATACGTCGGTCTCGGCGACCTGAGGGTGGTTGTGCCCCAGGGCTTGACCGTCAAGGTAGTGGGCCACGTGGGCCTCGGAGAGATCCTGCTGCCGACCGATTTCGGAAGCAACGGACAGGGCGGCACAGACGTCGCCCGGTCGGTCGTCATCGGCGATGGGCCAACCGAAGTCGTGGTCGACGCCGGAGTCGGCGTCGGACAGCTCACCGTGGTGAAGGAGTAGGACGATGGAAGCGAATACACCTGCAACGCCTTCATTCCCGGGCGGCAACCCGATCGAGAAGAACTCGGTCCAGGACAACCCGACCAAGGTCAAAGCGACTGCGGACAAGGTTGGCACGCTGGCTCGTCCCAAGGGACCGAACGCATCAGCAGTCGTTCTTGGACTGGTTGCCATGCTCCTGTCAGGCCTGATCATCGCCAACGAGACGGTGGGTCTGCAGGTCGACTGGTCACGTCTGGGACCTGGGGCGATCGTTGGCATCGGTCTGCTGTTCGTGGTGCTCGGTGCCATCGGCCTGGTTCGGCGCCATGAGGACGTCTGACATCAGCGACCGCCAGCTGGACGCGACATCGAGCCGGTCAAGATCCGCCGGCGGCACCCATGCGGCAGACGCAGTGGTGCCGCCGACGTCGTGCACGACTGGCTCGGTGGGGGCGTGACAGGACGCGCGATACACGAGTCGCACGGCGTGGAAGTCCTCGAGCCGCCCCGAAGGGGCGCGGCCGATCCAGCGAGTCGTCCGGACCAGTGCGAGCTCGCTGACCTCGATCACCTGACCGCTCTCCTCCCATGCCTCGCGTACCACGGCCTGTTCCGGCGGCTCGTCGGCCTCGATGCCGCCACCGGGAAGGCCCCATCGACCCTGTGCATTGGTGCGGTCGGAGAACTGCGTCATCAGAAGTCCCCGCGAGCTGGTCACGTAGGCGTAGGCCGCCACCCGTTGGTACCGCTCGGGGACCTCGCCCTTGCCGGGCGGCAGCTCCTTGTCCCGATGCAGAGGCTCCTCCGGCTCGAGCGGCGCGGCCACCTGGGGCTCAACGACGAAAGACATTGTCAACACGTGGCTTCCACGCGAATCACTCATGACGTCTCGCGCCGTCCGCACCTGCCAGCCATGCGAGGCGAGCAGTGCGACGGGGTCGTCCCCGTGGTCAAGGACAAAGCGGACGACCTCTGCGCCAGAGACTTCAACGCCCACCACGACAAGGGAGGGCGGCGAAGGCCGTCCGTAGGTCAAAGCCCGGTCCCCGCCTTTGACCCCGCCAGAGCGATGGCACGACGGTACTCCGCCTCCGCGCCGTCCAGGATCCGGTCCCACGACTGCTCGGGCGGGGTGCCGAGGTTGTATGCCGTCATCGATCCCCTGAGCTCCTCGTCGGTGACCAGGTGCGCCAGTGCCCCGGCCATCGCCTCGTCGTCGGCCGCGAGATACCCGTTAAGGCCGTCCGTAACGAACTCCTGCAGGCCAGTGCCCCAACGCCCCACGACCGGCAGACCGACCGTGCGCGCCTCGAGCGCGGCAATCCCGAACGACTCCAATGGTGCGGGGGCCACGTAGATGTCGGCCGCGGCATACTTCTGGCGCAGCTCGTCACGGGTCACGCGCCCCGGCAGGTGGACCCACCCAGTCATGTCGTGCGCGGCGACGAAGCGCTCGAGCCGGCCGCGGTCCGGGCCCTCGCCGAGGATCTCGAGACTCATCCCGATGTCGTCCGGGACCAGCGCACGCACGCGAGCCATGGTGCGTAGCAACGGAAGTGGCCGTTTGCGCGCGGCCAGCCGCATCGCGGAGACCACCCGTACGACGCCCCTCGCCCCGGGCGTCGGGTCTCCTTCTGCCGGGGTCACCCAGCGGTCGACGTCGATCCCGTTGGACAGGACGTTGACCACACCTGCAGAGCCGACGATGCGCTGCAAAGGCTCGGCGGCCACGGCCGAGACCGCGCTCATGGCAACACCGCGGGAAGCCCACGTGCGCACGTGACCGGCGGCACGGAATACCGGCTCGAGCGAGCCCAGCATGCAGTGCCACGTCATGGCGGTCGGCAGCCCCATGCCGGTGGCGACGCGCGCGCAGTCGACCGCGAAGGGGCTCACCACACCCATGTGGACGTGTGCGACATCGAACCCACCTTCGGCGAGTCTGAGGCGCAGCAGCCTTGGGGCCAAAGGGTTAACGGGCAGCTCGAACGGCAGCTTGATCGCCAGCCTGTGGACGGGAACGCCGTCGACATGGTCGACGAAACCGCCCCGCTCACCGTGCTGGCCAGGTGTGGCCGTGAAGACGACGACCTCGTGCCCGCGGCTGATCAGGCGCGCGGCGAGGTCATGAACCTGCACCTCGATGCCGCCCAGGCGAGGCAGATAACAGTCCGACAGCAACGCAATCTTCACAAATGCCACCCTCGCATGAGACAGGATGGGACCTGATGGCGCACACCCTCCTGGCTTTCCATGCCCACCCCGACGACGAGGCACTGCTGACCGCCGGGACGATGGCACGCGCCGCCGCAGAGGGCCACCGGGTCATCGTGGTGGTGGCGACCGACGGCAACGAGGGGCTGGCGTCGAGCCAGTTCGCCGCGGACGGTCGGCTGGGCTATCGGCGGCTGGAGGAGCTGCGTGCGAGCGCCCGCGCGCTGGGGGTCGCTCGCGTCGAGCATCTCGGTTATGCGGACAGCGGGTTGGGGCCACACACCTGGCCGGATCCGCCCGGGCAGACCCGGTTCATCCGCGCCGACGTCGACGAGGCCGCAGGGCTCCTTGCCGACATCCTGCTCGAAGAGTCCGTGGACGTTCTCCTGACGTACGACGCCAACGGCGGATACGGGCATCGTGACCATGTGAAGGTCCACGACGTCGGAGCGCGCGCAGCGGCGATGGCGAAGACCGCGCGGGTGCTGCAGGCCACCGTGCCACGGGACACGATCTGCCGTGCGGTGGCCGTGGCGCGCAAGGTCTACCGCTTCCCCCCGGACTTCGACCCCACCATCTTCCAGCGTTCCTTCAGTCCCCGGTCAGACATCACCCACCGGGTCAACGTCAGCCGCTATGCCAGCGCGAAGAGGGCCTCGATGCGGGCCCACGCCTCCCAGGCGAGCGCCGATGGAGGGGCTGACCGCACCCTGGCAGCCTTTCTGCGGATCCCACGACCGCTGTATGACGTGGTCTTCGGCCGCGAGTGGTTCGTCGACCCGGCCCACCCGCCGGGCGCCCCGATCTCCCGGGACGTCTTTGCGGGGCTGCCATGAGCGCGCACAATCCGTTGATGGCCTCGACGGCAGAGGGCGACCCGAGTCTGCCCCGGTGGAGACCCAGCACTCGCCAGGTCATCCAGGGACTGCTCGGCCTCGGGGTGGCCGTGGGGCTGCTGGTGTGGGGACTTCCATTCTTCGTCGGCACGACATGGGTCGAGGTCTTCGACAGGCTGCGCCAGATCGGTCCGATGACGGCCCTACAGCTGCTGGCCGTCATGGCCTGCGGGCTTTGGCTGTACACCTTCATGCTCACCGGTTCGCTCCCCGGCTTGTCGCATCCGAAGGCCTTGATCCTCAACGTGTGCAGCTCCTCGGTGGGCAACCTGCTTCCGGGTGGTGGAGCGGCCGGCGTGGCCGCGACGTACGGCATGTGTCGTTCCTGGGGTTTCTCGCGGCGTGACATCTCAACCTCCGTGATCGTCAGCGGCGTCTGGAACGTCCTCGGGCGCGTGGCCCTGCCCGTTATCGGTATGGCCGCCCTGCTGACCGATGCCTCGAACCTGCCCAAGGCGGTCGTGCGGGGTGGGGCCATCGGCGCCGTGGTGGGCGTGTTGCTCCTCGGCCTCTTCATCACCTTGATCGCCTCCGGACCAGCCGCCACCGTCATCGGTCACGGCCTCGACAAGGCCCTGCACCCGCTGTGGCGCAGGTCCCGGGCCAGTCAGGACCTGAGCATCGACGATCTGGTGCATGACCTGCGGGGTCGACTCAACTCCGTGGTCCGGACCGGCTGGCGCAGCATGACGTTCGGTCTGTCCGGCTTCTTCGGCATCTACTATGTGCTGTTCTGGTTCTGCCTCGACGCCGCGCACGTCCACGTGACCATCCCGCACATGTTCGCCGCCTACGCCGTCGGACGGCTCCTGTCCACGGTCGGTTTCACCCCTGGCGGAATCGGCGTCACAGAACCCCTGACGGCCGCGGTACTCATCGGTTTCGGCGCCATCCCGGCGGCAGCCACGGCAGGCGTGGTGCTCTTCTCGATCTACGTCCACCTGCTCGAGGTCCCGCTGGGAGCGATCGGCTGGGTCGTGTGGGGCGTGTCCCGCAAGAAGTCGCCCACGCCCGATCCGTCCTTCGAACCGACAGGCGACGTTCGGCCCGCGCTCGGGTCACCGGCGGACTAGCCTGCGCACCTGACGTGTCCGGGCCTGGTCGGCGATCTCATCGTCGATCAGGCCTGGCACGAATAGCGCGCACAGTGCACGCTCGACGGCAAGCTTGATGAGTGCGTCGGCGAAGCGAGGGTTGGCGGGCAGGAGTGGGCCGTGCAGGTAGGACCCGAACACGTTGCCCGTGACTGCTCCCTCGGTCGCGTCGATGCCGTTGTTACCCATGCCCGACCTGACTGTGCCGAAGGGCTGCTGCCCCGGTGCGAGCTTCGTTGAGCCGGAATGGTTCTCGTAGCCGACCACGTCGCCGTATGCCGTCCTTAGGACGACGGGCCCGATCATCCGCTTGGCGTTGCCCTGGGTCGTCACGTCAAGGATGCCTATGCCCGGGAGCCGTTCTCCCTGGACCGTGATGAAGGCGTTGCCGAAGAGCTGGTACATGCCGCAGATCATCAGCATCGGAGTGCCGTCAGCCGCCAAGGCGCGCAGGACGTCCGCGTTGTGGGCCAGGTCGTCCTCAACCCGCGCCTGCCCGCTGTCCTGGCCGCCACCCCCAAGGACCAGATGCGCGTCCGTCGGGAAGTCGTTGCCGGGGTGGTGCTGATGGACGACGGGTTCGTAGCCGTGCCAGCGAAGCCGGCTGGCCAGGGCGCGCGTGTTGCCCAGGTCGCCGTAGATGCTCATCTCGCGTGGGTAGATGTGAACGATCTTGATCCGACCCTTGTTGGCACTCATGCGGGGTCCTCTCCGAAGTTCGCCAGGCCGTATCGCGTGGCCAGGTCGCGGCGCAGAGCCATCATCGCGGTGTAGGTGCAGAAGATGCGCTTGGGCTCGTTCCTGTATGCCGTGAGGAACCGTTCCAGCGCAACGCCGAGGTCGGGCTCGACCTCGGCGACGGCCACGTCGTCGTACTTCAGGCGCAGCGCCATGTCGTAGGCACGCACACCACTGGTGAGCGCAACTCCCTTCTCCCGCAACGACTCGAAGCTGACGTCATAAAGCCACGACACGTCGCGACCGTCGGCATAGTTGTCGTTGATGGCAACCATCGTGGTGACAGGTGCATTGCCATAGGTGCCGAGTGCAACGGTGAAGCCGGCGGGGTTCTTGACCAGGACCAGCTCCAACGGCTGTCCATCAGCGTCTATGACCTCGCCACGACCGAACGGGGGCTCGACCCTCTCAAGGGCCGCGACGGCGCCACTCTGGCGAAACTCCTTTGCCAGCAACGCTTTCGCCGTCGTTACAGCAGCGGTGGCGTTGATCATGGCCGCGAGGCCCCGCTGTTTGAGAACCAGGGGGCCAACTCGCTCCGTTTGACCGAAGCGCACCTCAAAGCTGCGTTCGTCATGAGGCTTGAGCAGGCCGTCCGCATCAGAGGGCCGGGGTGGCGTGAACTCGTCCTCGAACCGGACGTCGGCCTCCTGCAGCTCGGGGAGCCGGTCCGCGATCGAGGGGTCGACGCCGAAATAGGTGACCGTGACTCCGTCGGGGACACGGCCGGCGATCCGCGACACGAAGGAGTCGTCGATGTTGAGCACCACGCCGGTCGTCGTCTGCTCCGCCAGGTCGGCGAGCAGCTTGGCGGTGTGGTCGATCTCGGCGAACCGGTCGAGCTGGTCGCGGGCGACGTTGAGCAGCAGCGAGTGCGTCGGTTTGACCGAGGAGGCGAACTTCAACGCATGGGCCTCGTCGAGCTCGAGGACGGCGATGTCGGCCCTGAGCCGTCCCGACAGCGGGATCTCGGCCAGCATCGAGGAGATGACACCGCGGGTGAAGTTGCTGCCCGTGGGGTTCGTGAACACCGTGAGCCCGTGTTCGCGCAGAATGGCGACCAGCATCTTGGTCGTCGTTGTCTTGCCGTTGGTCCCGGTGACCACGACGACCCCACGGGCAAGGTCCGCGAGTGCGTTGCTGAGGAACCGCGGGTCCACCGTCTCGACCACCAGCCCCGGCAGCGCCGAGCCGCCACCTCTCAGCCTGGATGCGGCACGCGCTGCCTTGCCGGCGGCCACCGCCAATGAGGTCCTCAACACCCGAACACCTTAACGGCGCAAGGGTGCGGGGACGGACCTCGTCCGTCGCCCACACCCTTCCAGCCCGCCTGTCAGCTCAGCGGCGTTGCCTTCTGGACGAACTCGTTGGTGAACGTCTTGGCAAGGTCGATCGTCTTGCCCTGCACCTTCGGGTTGAAGGCCGAGAGAACCGCCAGGCAGGTCGCGGGGCCGTCTGCCGGCATCATCCCAGTGGGGTTGTAGATACCCTTCTCCTTCTCCAGAGCCGAGATGTAGGCCGCCTTGCCCACTCCCGCGTAGTAGTCCGGCGGCATCTGGTCGGCAATCTCCGTCGCGGTGTGGCCGGCGATCCACTTCAACGTGGCCACGTAGGCGTTGACCAGCTTCTGCACGACGTCCTTGTGCGCACTGACATAGTCGCTCTGCATGTAGAGCGAGGTCGCCGGGTAGGTGCCGCCGAGCGCCTGCTTGGCCCCGTCCGCCGTACGCATGTCCTCCAGGATGAAGCCGGTCTTGTCCGCAAGAACCTTGGAGACCGTCGGCTCCGTGGTCATGGCGCAGTCAACGCTCTTGTGCTGCATGGCTGCGATGAGGGTCGCGCCGGCCTGGACGCCGATGCGACGGGTCTGCGAGGGGTCGACACCGTTCTTCTTGCCGAGGTACTGCGTGAGGAAGTCGGTCGAGGAGCCCGTGTCGGTGATGCCGAGGTGGGCGCCCTTCCAGTCGGCCGGCGAGTTGATCTTGCCCTTGAGGTCGGTGCGACACAGCTCGACCTCACCGGGGACCTGCAGCATCGAGACCACGGCCTCGGCGAACTTGCCCTGACCCTGGAGCGCGATCGTGTGGTCGTAGAAGCCACCAGTGCCCTCGACCTGTCCGGCGATCATCTGCGTCGTGGCGTCCACGCCCGCGCCCTCGTCCTGGAGGGAGACGTTGACGCCGGCTTTGTCGTAGTAGCCGAGCTGTTTGGCCAGCATGAACGGCAGGTAGATCTGCTTGTTGAGGCCACCGACCATGATCTTGATCGTGTCGCCGGTGGCCTTGGCGGTCGATCCGGACCCGGCGGCGGCGTTGGCCCCCGAACCGGTGGCGGCATTGTTGGCACAACCTGCCAGGGCGAGGGCTGCGACGCAGGCCAGGGAACCGGCTGCGCGAGAGCGTGACTTCATGAGAGTTCTCCTTGGTGGGGGTATGACCGATGAGCAGGGATTGAGCAGGGGTGCAGGAGTTGAGCAGGGATGGAGCGGTTGCGGCGCCCGGGTGGGGCATCCCCTCAGAGGACGGCGAGGTCTGCATCACCGTGCTGGGGCGGGCGCCACCGCAAGAGGCGTCGTTCGAGTCGGGTGATGAGGAACTCGGCCAACAGCGCGATCACCGCCGTCAGCACCATGCAGGCGAGCACGCCGCTCTGGTTGAAGTTGCCTTGGGCGGACTTGATCAGGTTGCCCAGCCCCCGGTCCGAGCCGAGGAACTCTCCGACGATGGCCCCGATGATGGCGAAGCCGAAGCTGACGTGCAGGCTGGCCAGGATCCAGGTGAACGCCGACGGCATGACCACCTCAGTGGTGATCTTCCATCGCGAGGCTCCCAACAGCCTGGCATTGGCCATGAGGTTGCGGTCGACCTCTCGCGTGCCCTGGAAGGCGTTGAAGAAGACGCCGAAGAAGACAAGGACGATGACGAGAAGCACCTTGGAGGTCAGGCCGAGGCCGAAGGCCACGACGAACAGGGACCCGAGCACGATCCGCGGGATGGAGTTGGCCACCTTGATGTAGGGTGCGAACACGTCGGCCAGGATCTTGATGCGTCCCAAGGCGATTCCCGCCACAACGCCGGCGACCACGCCGATGACGAAGCCGAGCGCCGCCTCCTCGAGGGTGACCTGGATCTGCTCGCCGAGGCTGCCCTGGGACGTTCCCTTGGTGGTCCACGTGACGATCTGGTCCCAGACGGCGCTGGGCTGGCTGAAGAAGAACGGGTCGATCACCTTGGTCCGCGCGGCAATCTCCCAGCCGCCGAGCCACACGGCAAGGACGGTGAGCTGAAGGGCGATAACGAGCCGTCGGCGTTTGGCCCGGGCCCGGCCGGCCGTGTTCACGCCACGGCCAGGTCGGCTTGGGAAGCGCCCGAGGTGGTCGTGCGGGAGTAGGCCTCCTGGACCTCGTCACGCAGAGCCTCCCAGATCAGCTCGTAGGTGGCGACGAACCGCGGGTCGAACCGGATCTCCTGCACGACGCGGGGCCGGGGCAGGTCGATGTGGAACTCAGCCTTCACGGTCCCCGGACCGGCGGTGAGGACGATGACCTTGTCGGCGAGGGCAATCGCCTCCTCGAGGTCGTGGGTGACGAAGACGACCGCAGGCCTGGTCTGATCCCACAGGTTCAAGAGCTCGGTGGACATGATCGAGCGGGTCTGCACGTCGAGGGCACCAAACGGCTCGTCCATCAACAGAACTCGCGGCCGGTTGATCAGCGTCTGAGCCAGCGCGACGCGCTTCCGCATGCCGCCGGAGAGCTGATGGGGGTAGCGGTCCTCGAAGCCGTTCAGTCCCACCCGGCGAATCCAGTCGCGCGCCTGCTCCCTGGCGCTGGTCTTACCCATCCCGCGAAAGAGTGGCCCGGCTGACACGTTGTCCAGCACCGACTTCCAGGGGAAGATCGCGTCCTGCTGGAAGACGAACCCGGTGCCGGTGTCGATACCCGAGACGGGCTTGCCGTCGACGAACGCCTCACCGGAAGAGGGCGACTCGAGGCCCGAGATCAACGTCAGGGTCGTCGACTTGCCACACCCCGTCGGTCCGACCACCGCGCAGAACTGTCCGTCCTCCACGGTGAGGCTGATGTCCTGCAGTGCCGTGAAAGTACCGCCGTCCGCCGTGGCGAACTTCTTGGTGACGTTGCGCAACTCGATGGCCGCCATGGCGATCGCCTCTCGTCGATGTGATGGGCGTCACCATATGAACGAGGCCTGCACAGCGGGAAGTCTTGTGAGCGTTGGTGCGGATACCCGCGATACGAATGGTTTTGTGCATTGTTCTCAGCCATCCTGAGATATGCGTCCGCACAGCTCCACGCTCGCCTCTCGAATCCTGATCGCCGTGTTGGGGATCGTCGCCGTCACGATGGCGATGGGGTTCGGGCTCTATGCCTCCCTCGCCCGGTCAACGGCCGACACCAACGCCAGGGTGCGGGCGTCCAACATTGCCAGTGCTGTTGGCGACATGACGGACGTAGCGACCGCGCTTGCTGTCGGAGATCCTCATGGCACCATCCGTGGGATCGCGGACAAGGTGGTGAAGGACACCGGCGCTGCGTATGTCGTGGTGATCGGCGCGAACGGGCTCCGCTACTCCCATCCCAACGCAGCGCTTATCGGCAGGCGGATCGAGGAGCCGGTCGTGGCGCTGGACGGCCGTACCCACACCGGCGTGGACAACGGCAGCCTGGGCCGGTCAGCGAACGCACGTGTCCCGATCCGCGACAGCACCGGGAAACCCATCGGCGAGGTCTCGGTCGGGATCCTGGAGACCAAGGTGGCGGCACAGCTGGGCCCGGTGCTTACGGCCGCGATCCTGTACACCGGGCTGGCCCTCGCGGTTGGCGCGGTAGCGTCGCTGATCCTGGCGCGGGCGATCAAACGGGTGACGTTCGGCCTCGAACCAGCGGAGATCGTGGCTCTGGTCCAGGAGCGCGAGGCGATGCTGCACGGTATCCGCGAGGGCGTTATCGGCTTCGACCGGCAGGGCCGCATGAACGTCATCAACGACGAGGCACGGCGACTGCTCGCCCTGACCGGAGCCACCATCGGGCAACAGCTGGACGAGCTCGTGCCGCCAGGTCGGCTGCACGACATCCTCTCCGGCGCGGTGACGGATGCGGACGCCGTTGCGGTCACGGACGAGAATCTGCTGGTGATCAACCGGATGCCGGTCACCGTGGCGGGCCGCAAGACGGGTTCGGTGGTGACCATCCGCGACCGCACCGAGATGGAGGCATTGTTGAGACAGCTGGACTCGGTCGAAAGCATCACGAACGCTCTGCGCGCCCAGGAACATGAGTTCTCCAACCGGTTGCACGCATTGTCAGTGCTGCTCGAGCTCGGTGAGATTGAGGAGGCAACCTCGTATGCCGGTCAGCTCACGACCCGAGCCACCCTTGAGGCAGACGACGTGCGAGCCCGGATAGGTCCGCCGGTGGTGGCGGCCCTGCTGCTCGCCAAGATGACCGTGGCCTCTGAGCGGGGCGTTGAGGTAAGGCTGCATCCGGACAGCCGGATGCCCAGCGGGACTCGCGACCACACCGCTCTTCTCACCGTTCTGGGCAATCTCGTCGACAATGCCGTGGACGCGGTGGCCGCCGACCAGGAAGAAGACCGCCCTCGACAGGTGGTCGTGCAGCTCGAGGAGACAGATCACGAGGTGAACCTCTCGGTCGTTGACACCGGTCCCGGCATACCGCCTGACCAGCTTGAGCAGGTCTTCGTTGACGGCTTCTCGACGAAGGCACCACGGGGTGGCCTGCGTCGCGGCGTGGGTCTCGCGCTGGTCCATCGCCTGGTCCTGCGGGCGGGGGGCTCGATCGTGGTGACCTCTACGGCAGGAGCTCGGTTCGACGTACGGCTCCCGCTGGACCGGTTGGAGGTGGTGTCGTGATCAGCACCCTCGTCGTCGACGACGACTATCACGTGGCGCACGCCCACGCGCTGAGCGTCAGCCGGGTGCCAGGGTTTTCCGTTGTCGGGGAGGCACATTCGGCAGAGGAGGCCCGCCGCCTCATCAAGGCGGAGCGACCGGATCTGCTGTTGCTGGACATGTACCTGCCGGACTACAACGGGCTGGAGCTGGTTCGGCGTCTCACGAGCGAGTCAGCGAAGTCAGCCGAGGCCGATGAGTCAGATGCGCATGGACCGGTCCCGGACTTCCTGCTGGTGACGGCCGCCCGGGACATCGAGTCCGTGCGCTCCGCCATGAAGCTGGGTGCCGTCTACTACCTGGTCAAGCCGTTCACGTTCGCGGCGCTGCGCGAACAGCTCGAGTCCTACCGGCAGTGGCGTCAACGACTCGAACGCTCCCAGGAGGCAGATCAGGGCACGGTGGACGCGTTGTACGGCCTGCTGCGCTCCCCGGCTGCTGCCTCCGCCACGCGTAGCAACCTGCCGCCCACGATGGCGCGCGTGCTCGACATCGTGCGGTCCTCTGCGACTCCGCTGGGAGCCGCCGATGTTGCCGAACGTCTCGGCGTGAGCCGCCCGACAGCGCAACGCTACCTGGCGATTCTGGTCCAGAAGCAGGTGATCGACCTCGACCTCGCCTATGGCACCACGGGGCGACCTGAACACCGATACCTTGCTCGCTCGCCCCGACACTGACCACGGGACCAACACCGCCCGGGGACCGATGGCGCCTACCTGGTGCGACAGATGGCTGTTGTCCGCTTGGCTGACGGCTCACGAATCGGGTTGTCGCTCGCCGCAATACCAGCGGACGGTCGCTTCGATACCGGCGTAGCTGACCTGAACGCATTGGCGCGCTGGGTTGCGGCGAACATTCGGACAGGCGGGGCAGGTCGGTGTTAGCCCTACTCCCACTCGATGGTGCCCGGCGGTTTGCTCGTCACGTCCAGCACCACGCGGTTGACTTCAGGCACCTCGTTGGTGATCCGTGTCGAGATCCTCGCCAGCACGTCATACGGGACCCGGGTCCAGTCAGCGGTCATCGCGTCCTCGGATGAGACCGGGCGCAACACGACGGGGTGCCCGTAGCTGCGTCCATCTCCTTGCACACCAACAGATCTCACGTCTGCCAGCAGGACCACCGGGCACTGCCAGATGTCGCGGTCAAGGCCGGCGGCGGTGAGCTCCTCGCGGGCAATCGCGTCGGCTGAGCGCAGGATCGAGAGCCGCTCGGCGCTCACCTCGCCGACGATGCGGATGGCGAGGCCAGGACCGGGGAACGGCTGGCGCCACACGATGGCCTCGGGCACGCCGAGCTCGAGGCCCACCTGACGGACCTCATCCTTGAACAACATCCGCAGCGGTTCGATGAGCTTGAACTGAAGGTCATCCGGCAGCCCGCCCACGTTGTGGTGGGACTTGATGTTGGCGGTGCCCGTGCCACCACCGGACTCCACGACATCGGGATACAGCGTCCCCTGGACCAGCCACTCGACCGGATGGCGTGACCTGTCGGCCGACCCCACCAGGTCACGCGCGGCCTGCTCGAAGCAGCGGATGAACTCACGGCCGATGATCTTGCGCTTCTGCTCGGGCTCCGAGACACCGGCCAGAGCGGTCAGGAACTGGTCGCGAGCGTCGACGACAACCAGTGAAACCCCTGTGGCCGCAACAAACTCCTGCTCGACCTTCTCGGCCTCGCCGGAGCGCAGCAGCCCGTGGTCGACGAACACGCACGTGAGCTGGTCGCCCACCGCTCGCTGCACCAACGCTGCGGCTACCGAGGAGTCGACGCCGCCGGAGAGCCCGCAGATGACCCGACCGGAGCCAACCTGCTCACGGATCGCCGCCACCTGGACATCGACGACGTTGGCTGGCGTCCAGTCCGCGACCAGCCCGGCGCCCCGGATCAGGAAGTTCTCCAGCACGCGCTGGCCGTAGGTGGAATGGACCACCTCGGGGTGCCATTGCACGCCGTACAGCCTGCGCTCATCGTCCTCGAAGGCAGCGACCGGCGCACCCGAGCTCGAGGCGGTGACCTTCATCCCCGCCGGCGCCTCGGTGACCGAGTCGCCGTGCGACATCCACACCGACTGCTCGGCCACCTGACCATGGAACAGGGTCGAGGAGAGGTCGGAGACCGTCGCCAGGGTCGAGCCGTACTCGCCGAGACCGGTGTGCGCGACCGTGCCCCCGAGGGCCTGGACCATCGCCTGGAAGCCGTAGCACATGCCGAATACCGGCACCCCTGCCGTGAGCAGCGCGGCATCCAGAGCTGGCGCGCCCTCGGCGTAGACCGACGACGGCCCACCCGAGAGCACAACGGCGGCAGGGTGTTTGGCGAGCATGTCGGCCACGGACATGGTGTGTGGCACGACCTCGCTGTAGATGTTCGCCTCACGCACCCGCCGGGCGATCAGCTGCGCATACTGAGCCCCGAAGTCGACCACGAGGACGGGCCGGGCTGACAGCAGCTCGAGCGCTTCAGTCACCGGGCAGGGCTCCCGGCCAGCTGCGCCTCGACCTCACGGGCAACCTTCCACTCGGCCCAGAACGACAGGAACGGCACCACCCCAGCCAGCATGACAGCCACCATCCGCCCAAGGGTCCAGCGCATCTTGAAACCCAGGTTTGCCGTCGAGAACACATAGATCATGTAAAGCAGGCCGTGCTTCTGGTCCCAGAACTCTGACAACCATGGCTTGTCGAAGCCGAACTTGAGCACCATCCCCAGACACAGCACCAGCAGCCCGATACCGACGAGTATTGCCATGACCTTGAAGTAGCCCAGGGCCTTGCGGGCGGCGGCCTCATCGAGAGTCGGACGAACCTGCTCGGACATTCGTTGCCTTTCCTGATTCGTAGTCGTCGCGGACCATCCTCCACCACATGTACGCCGCAAAGAGTGCAAACGCCCACCATTGGAAGGCGTATGCCGTGTTGCGCCACGACAGCCCTCCAGTCGCCATGGCTGGTGGAGGCACCCGTTGCACCGCCGGGGACGCGGCCGACGTCAGATCCGGCACCTCTGCGGTGGCAAAGACAAAGGCGTTGTACAGAGCACCGGGCCAGCGGTTGACCAGCATCGACAGGTCCAGGCTCGCCATCTGCCCGTCCGGCAGGGCTGTGCCACCGCCAGAAGCACCTTGCGACTCCCCTGGTGACAGGACCCCTGACACAGTCACCTCAGTGGCAGTGTCGGGCGCGACAGCCTGCGCCGCAACGGTGACGAATCCGCGAACGACGGCGAGCCGGGCGCCCGTGGAACGCACGACCAAGGGCGTCACGACCCAGAATCCGCGCTTGCCCCGCAGCAGACGCGGCGTCACAAGCACCTGCCCGGACCCGTCATACCGGCCCGTTGCGGTGATCCGGCGGCCGTCGGCGTAGGGAGGAAAGGGAGCGTGGGTGAAGAGGACCGCGGCAACGTCCGCCACCGGTAGCGTCGGCACCGAATCGACCTGCTCGGCCCGGCCCCGGTCGCGAGCGACGCTGAGCTGCCAGAGTCCGAGCATCGTGAAGCTGACCATGACGACAAGGACCACCGCGAACAGCCCCAGCCATCGGGGTTTGACAGCAGTCCGCAGCACGGGCTCAGGCTATTTCACCGAGGCCAACCATCCGCCATCGCCATCCCGGTGTTAACCGTTTGGTTAGAACAGGCCTCACCCATACCGTGAGAGATGCGATGCAAAGACTGCCCTATCCGGATCCCGGAACTCCTGACCTGCGCACCCCGATGCGGTTCCTGCGCTGGGTGGCTCGCGGTCAGTGGCGCACCCTTTTGTTCGGCATTTTCTTCGGTGTCATCTGGATGGTCAGCCAGGCACTCTTCCCCGCAGCCGTCGGTCAGGCGATCGACCTCGGCATCATCGCCAACAACCCTCACGTGCTGCTGATCTGGGGCACAGTGCTGGTCGCACTCGGCGCCATCAGTGCGCTCGCCGGCACGATGCGCCACCGCTTCGCCGTCGAGAACTGGCTTCGTGCCTCCTTCCGCTGTATGCAGCTGATCGGCTACAAGGCGGCTGACACGGGCGAGGCGCTGCCCCGCCGGATGCCCACGGGCGAGGTCGTCGCGACGGTCGCCTCCGACTCCATGCGCCTGGGTGGTTTGTATGACGTGTCCGCGCGTTTCGCCGGCGCGATCGTGAGCTACGTCGTCGTCGCCGTCATCCTGCTGAGCAAGTCCCGGCCGTTGGGTCTCGTGGTCCTGATCGGCGTCCCCGTCCTGGTCTCGTCCCTGTCGCTCATCCTGCGACCCCTGCAGAAGCGCCAGGCGGAGCAGCGCGAACAGTCGGGCAGGCTCACCACCCTCGGCGCCGACACGGTCGCCGGCCTGCGCGTGCTACGGGGCATCGGTGGCGAACAGGCGTTCCTGCGTCGCTACCAGGAACAGTCTCAGCGCGTCCGCATGGTCGGGGTGCATGTGGCTGGCGTGCAGGCCGGCCTCGATGCCGCCCAGGTGCTCCTCCCGGGCGTGTTCGTGGTCCTCGTCACCTGGCTCGGCGCACGGTTCGCTCTTGCGGGGACCATCACCCCGGGCGACCTCGTCCAGTTCTACGGGTACGCCGCGTTCCTCGTCATGCCGCTGCGCACCGCGACCGAGTTCGCCGATCGCGCCACCCGGGCCCATATCGCGGCTCGCAAGATCATCAGGGTGTTGTCCACCGACCCGGACACGAAGGACGAGGCGAACGTGACTGACGCCCACGCCAACAACATCGACCACCCAGCCGAACCCGCACCCGGCGTGCCACTGACCGACCCTGCCAGCAACGTCATCATCAGGCCCGGCGAGCTGACTGCCATCGTCTCGGCGCGACCCGAGGAGTCCAGCGCCCTGGCCGACCGTCTCGGCCGTTTCGGGCGTACCCGCACCGCCGTGCACATGGACGGCGTGGCCATCGCCGACCTGCCTCTGGCCACCGTTCGACGACGCATCGTCGTCAGCGAGATCGACCCACGTCTGTTCACCGGTTCGCTCCGGGAAGAGCTGGACCCGCACGGCCGCCATGACGATGCCGCGATCCTGACGGCTCTCTCGGTTGCTGGTGGTGAGGACGTCTTGGAGGCGCTCCCCTGCGGGCTCGACAGCGACGTCGAGGAGCGCGGCCGGTCCTTCTCAGGTGGTCAGCGCCAGCGGCTCGCTCTCACTCGCGCACTGCTGACCGAGGCCGAGACGCTGGTCCTGGTCGAGCCGACCAGCTCGGTCGACGCCCACACCGAGGCCCGCATCGCCGCTCGCCTGGCAGATGCACGCGCCGGGCGCACCACCGTCGTGATGACTGCGAGCCCGCTGCTGCTCGACCATGCCGACGCCGTGATCCTGCTGACCGATGGCAAGGCCGTGGCGCAGGGCACGCACAGGGAGCTGATGGCGACCAGTACGGCATACAAGGACACCGTCGTCCGGGGGGAGGCGCCCTGATGGCACTGACGACTGAGCCGGTCACCCGGGTGCTCCCTATCGCCGACATGGCGTCGGTGCGCCTGCACGCGCGGGGGCTGCTTCGCGAGCATCGGGCAACGATGCTCACGGTGATCGGGCTGCATGCCCTTGCCGCCCTGGCCGCGCTGGTGGCTCCTCGGCTGGTCGGCGAGCTCGTCGACGGCGTCACCCACGGCACCACGCGTTCACAGATCGACACCCTGGCCATCTGGCTGGCCGCCTCTGTCCTGGTCCAGACGGCGCTCATGTGGGCGGCGCGGCGTGCGTCCTTCGTCATGGGCGAGAGTGTGTTCGCCGAGCTGCGCGAGCAGTTCATCTCGCGTGTCATCGGTCTGCCCCTGTCAACAGTCGAGCGAGCCGGAACCGGCGATCTGCTGGCGCGAACGACCAACGACGTCGAGGCCCTGTCCCAGGTCGTGCGATTCGGCATCCCTTCGCTGTTCGTCGCTGTGGTGACAACAGTGCTCACGGTGGTGGCGGCGCTCGTGGCCGGACCGCTGGTGGCCGTCCCGATCGTCATCGGGGTGCCGATCATGTGGTTCTCGACGCGGTGGTATCTGCGGCTGGCTCCAGCGGGCTACCTGCGCGAGCGCGCTACGTATGCCGTGGCCAACGGTGTCATCACCGAGACCGTCGACGGTGCCCGCACGGTGGACGCGCTCGGGCTGCGGTCACGGCGCCGGCAGCGCATCAACGAGGCCATCAGCAACTGTTTCGACGCCGAGATCTACACCCTGCGGCTGCGGATGATCTGGTTCCCGCAGGTCGAGTTCGCCTACCTGCTGCCCGTCGCGGCCACGCTGTTGTGGGGCGGCTGGCTGGTCGCGGGTGGTCACACGACGATCGGCACCGTCACGGCCGTGGTCCTCTACGTCCAGCAGATGGCCGGCCCACTGGACGACCTGCTGAGCTGGCTCGACGAGATCCAGGTGGGGGCAACGTCGCTCGCCCGGGTCATCGGGATCGCCGACGTGCCGCCGGACCGCAGCCCCACGGGTGAGTCGCCAAAGGGCCGTGACATCGGGGTCCAGGACGTGCGGTACTCCTATCGCGTCGGCCGCGACGTCCTCAACGGCGTGTCGCTGGACCTGAAGCCCGGCGAGCGTCTGGCCATCGTCGGTCCCTCCGGTGCCGGAAAGTCAACGCTAGGGCGGCTGCTCGCCGGCATCGACGGTCCGAGATCGGGTCGGGTCGAGATCGGGGGCGTTCGTCTGGTGGATCTCGAGCTCGAGCAGCTGCGCGGCGAGGTGGCGCTGGTCACGCAGGAGCATCATGTGTTCGTGGGGACCCTGGCCGACAACCTGTTGCTTGCGCGCCCCGCCGCCACGGCCGACGACCTGTGGTCGGCACTGCGCGCGGTCGACGCCTACGGCTGGGCCAGTGAGCTACCCCAGGGCCTGGCGACCACGGTTGGCAGCGGAGGACACGTCCTGACCGAGGCCCAGTCACAGCAGCTTGCGCTGGCCCGACTCGTGCTGGCCGACCCCCATACCCTCGTGCTGGACGAGGCCACCTCATTGCTGGACCCCCGCGCCGCGCGTCACCTCGAGCGGTCGCTGGCTGCCGTGGTGCAGGGTCGAACCGTGGTCGCGATCGCCCACCGCCTGCACACGGCCCACGACGCAGACCGGGTCGCCGTGGTCGAGGACGGCAACATCAGCGAGATCGGCACCCACGATCAGCTCGTTGCCGCGAACGGTGCCTACGCGGCGCTCTGGCGCTCGTGGCGGGACGAGCCCGCCCCTACGGAATCGGGCTGACCGCGGCCACACGTTGGTATGCCGTGCCCTGCGAGGGGCGCGGATCCTCGCCGCCACGGTTCGGCCAGAACGACATAGCCCGCTCGGCCTGAGCCGTGATGGTGAGCGACGGGTTGACCCCGAGGTTGGCCGAAACCGCAGCACCATCGACGATGTGCAGCCCCGGATAGCCCCAGACCCGGTGCCAGGGGTCCACCACGCCCTTGGCCGGGTCGTCACTGATGACGGCGCCGCCGAGGAAGTGCGCCGTCAGCGGGATGTCCACGATCTCGCCGAGGGAGCCGCCCGGCAGGGTCCGGACGCCACCGGTGCGCTCCTGCAGCCGGATGGCCAGCTGATGGAGGGCCTTGTGCCCGAGGGGGATCCACGTGGGGTTGGGCTCGCCGTGCCCTTGTCTGGAGGTGAGACCGACCCGGCCGCCGAGGCGTGGCTTGGCCGACACCGTGAGGGAGTTGTCGCGGGACTGCATGACCAGGCCGATGATGGTGCGCTCACTCCAACGCCGGACCGAGGTCGAGCGCAGGAAGTTGACCGGGTGCCTGGCTGCTTCGGCAAGAAAGCGCAGCGGCCGTGGCACTGGCCCTCCGCCCTCCACAAGGATCGTGGCGAGCAGCCCCATCGCGTTGGACCCCTTGCCATACCGCACGTTCTCGACATGCGTCTCGGCGTCGACATGGAACGAGGAGGTGATCGCCACGCCCTTGGTCAGGTCGATGCCGCGCGGCACCCTCGCCGTCATGGCGCCGCCCAGGGCCTCGGAGTTGGTCCGGGTCAGCTCGCCCAGGCGAGGTGAGAGGTCAGCCAGCCGGCCGTCGTTCGACATGCGGTGCAGCAGCCGCTGCGTCCCCCACGCACCCGCTGCGAACACCACCTGCGACGCGGTGACCGTGTGCCGTCCCTTGCGGACCCAGGCACCGGTGGCCTCCGTCGTCACGCGGTATCCGGCCGCGCGATGTCCCTCGTCGATCGGTTCGACGGCGACGACGGTACGCAGTGGCTCGATCGTGACACCGAGGCGTTCGGCGAGGGCGAGATAGTTCTTGACCAGAGTGTTCTTGGCCCCGACGCGGCACCCGACCATGCAGTTGCCGCACTCGGTGCAACCGGTTCGATCAGGACCGGCGCCGCCGAAGTACGGGTCCGCGACACGCTCGCCGGGCTTGCCGAAGAAGACGCCGACCGGGGTCTTGCGGAAGGTGTCGCCGACCCCCAGGTCATCGGCCGTCTGGCGCATGATCTGCTCCACAGGACCGTCGCACGGGTTGGTGACCACGCCCAGCATCCGGGACGCCGTCTCATAATGCGGCGCCAGCTCGGCCTGCCAGTCGGCGATGTCTGCCCATTGCGGATCCTGGAAGAACGCAGCAGGCGGGACGTAGAGGGTGTTGGCGTAGTTGAGGCTGCCCCCGCCCACCCCTGCACCCGCGAGGATCATGACGTCGGGCAAGCGGTGGATCCGTTGTACGCCAAAGCATTTCAGGCGCGGCGCCCACAGATAGCGACGCAGGTCCCACGACGTCTTGGCGAAGTCCTCATCGGCGAACCGGCGTCCGGACTCGATGACGTGGACGCGATAGCCCTTCTCGGCCAGCCGCAGCGCGGTGACCGAACCACCGAACCCGGAGCCGACCACAACCACGTCGTAGTCATAGGTGCTGCTTTGAGCCGTCACCGCACTCCCATTCGTTTCATGGCGCGAAGCGCCATGGTGAGCGTTGTGGCCCACCGTTCGTCGGACAGCCCGAAAGGAGCGGCGAACCCCAGGACGTGCTGAGCCGTGATGTTCTGGCACTCCGTGTACTTCGTGATGCCTTCGACACCATGGCGTCGCGAAAGCCCGGAGCTCTTCATGCCTCCCATGGGAGCCCCCACACTGCCCCACGCCGCCGCGTAGCCGTCATTGATGTTGACCGTGCCCGCCATGATCGACCGGGCGATCCGCCGGCCGCGGGCCACGTCGCGCGTCCATACCGAGGCGTTCAGACCAAAATCGCTGTCGTTCGCCGCTCGGATGGCCTCATCGTCGCTGTGCACGCGGGCGACGGAGACGACGGGGCCGAACGTCTCGTCGTCACGGCAGGCCATGGACGACGTGACATCCGCAAGGATGGTCGGCTCATAGAAATACGGTCCGATGTCGGGTCGGGCTCGACCGCCCGCGAGGACCAGAGCGCCCTTGGACCGGGCATCCTCGACGTGCGCGCTGACCCGCTCGAGCTGGGCGGCTGACGCAAGCGAGCCCATATCCGCGTCGAAGGTCAGGTCAGGCGACAGACGAAGGGCCTGCACAGCGCCGACGAACGCCTCGAGGAACTCGTCGGCGATGCTCTCGTGCAGGTACAGCCGCTCGATCGACACGCAGAGCTGGCCGGCCGACGAGAAACACGCCCGAACCGCCCCGCCGACGGCCTTGCCGATGTTGGCGTCCTCGGCGACGTACATCGCGTTCTTGCCGCCGAGCTCGAGCGAGGCGCCGACCAGACGGGCGCCCGCGTTCTGGGCCACCGAACGCCCGGTTGCGGTGGACCCCGTGAAGCAGACGTAGTCCGCGAGCTCGAGCACCGCGCTGCCGATCGTCGCGCCGTCGCCCAGCACGACCTGCAACAAGCCCTCGGGCAGCCCCGCCTCGTCGAGCAGGGTCACCGCCTTCAGAGCGGTCAAGGCACTGTGGATATCCGGCCGGAGGACCACCGCGTTGCCGGCCAGCAGCGCCGGGATCGCGTCGGTGATCGACATCGACAGGGGGTAGTTCCATGGGGCGACGATGCCCACGACACCCTTGGGATGGCGCAGCTCGACGGCCTGGCTGAGCAGCGGAAACGCTCCCTGACGGCGGCGCGGACGCAGGTATCCCTCAGCTCGACGCGCATAGTGACGGCTCACGATCGCGGTGTCCGCCACTTCCTCGAAGCCGTGCACCCGGGCTTTGCCCGACTCGAGCTGGATGAGGTCCAGCAGCTGCACCTGCTCCTGAAGCACGAGGTCGTGGAACCGCAGGAAGACCCGGGCCCGATGCGCCATCGGCATCCGGGCCCAGGAACGTTGCGCGGATCGGGCGGCCGTGAAAGCCACCTGGACGTCGGCAGGCGTCGACAGGGGCAATGACGCCAGAGGTGCGCCCGTCATGGGGGTGTGTGTCAGCGTCCTAGCGGGCCGGGGCGCACAGACGACGCGCGCGGTGAGGCGACGGGCCAGCCCCGGGTCGACGGCGTACGTTGCCGTGCGGTCTGTTTCGGGATCGGCGAGCAGGTCCGGGGTCATGGATCTCAGATTAGGGTGCGCAGGTCGGGTTTGCTACCCGTCGGTAACAATTGTCTTGTGGACCCTGCGAGCGACTACCAGCTGACATCGTCAAGGGGTCGAGATACCCAGCGAGGTGCGATCGAATCGGCATCGTTGCATCGCACGGCAGACCGTG
>Ga0209638_1000285_pt1 | contig 34066 bp, 32 predicted proteins | sample BarGraNGADG00211_FD_184490 | JGI IMG/M metagenome (GOLD analysis project Ga0209638, IMG submission 184490) | Arctic peat soil microbial communities from Barrow, Alaska - Barrow Graham LP Ref core NGADG0002-211 (SPAdes) (version 2) | ecosystem: Environmental > Terrestrial > Soil > Wetlands > Peat...
CGCCGGCGGGCCGCGGTACGTTCCATTGACGCGCTCGGTACGTCTAGATGGAGAAGTCCTTCTCGCCCTTGAACACCGCGACCGCATCGGCCAGGCCCATGTCGCCGAGGGTGATGGCGCTGATCGCCTTGGTGAGGCGGATGGCCTCCTGCAGCGGACGCTGGTGGATGTTGCGCCCGGTGGCGTTCCCCACGGCGCCGCCGTCGTGGATCTGCTCCCACAGCTGATTCAGGAAGACCTCGGCCTCCACGGTCGAGCCGCCCGCGCAGACGAGGCCGGTGCGGCCTGCCGCCTTGGTGGCCTGCCGCAGGAGTATGGCGGACGAGCCCGCCTCGGTGGCCTTCGGCGGGTTGACCTTCACGAAGTCGGAGCCGATGCAGCATGCGACGCCGGCGGCGCCGGCGATGAGGCTCGGCGCCTTCTCGTCACCGACCGCCTTGCCGCGCGGGTAGATCCACAGGACCACGAGCAGGCCCACGGAGTGCGCGTTGGCGATCAGCTGGGAGGCCTCGGCCAGCATCTGAGCCTCGTACTCGCTGCCCAGGTAGACCGTGTAGCCGATGCCGACGACGTTCACGCCGTTGTCGATCAGGTCCAAGACGGTCTCGAGATCGTAGAGCTGCGGCGAGTACGGGTCCTCCTGCGAGGTCTTCACCAGGTGGGTCTTGCTGTTCATCTTCACCAGGTAGTTGATGTCGGGATAGTCGGCCGCGTACTGGGCGATCAGGCCGCGCTGTCCGGCCATGATGCCGATGACGCCCTTCGACCCGATCTCGAAGAGGTGCAGCGGGCTGCCGTCGTCCTCGGCGATTCCCTCGCCGTAGAAGTCGTCGTTGAGGTGCTCGATCTTCTGGTCGCACGCGAAGAGCATGAGACGGCCCGTGCCGCGGGTCGCCTTCAGGTAGTTCTCGACGTAGATCTCGCGGGCTCCGGCCGGGACGTCGGCCGGGATGCGCACCTGCGCGGCAGTGATCTTGGGCATGCGGTTCCCTCCTCTGGACTTGTCGCGGGCGACGTTGCTGCCACCCGTCACGAAGTACCACACAGCGTAGGCGAACACGGCAGTCTTTTCCACCGCCGCGAAGCCTACAGCGCCAGCTCCATCCTGACGTGCTTCAGGTAGGTCCTACCCATCCGGAACGGCCCTTCCACAACGCGGAATCCGAGCCGCCCGTAGATACCGACAGCGTTCTCGCGCGCATTGAGGAACGCGAACGGCAGGCGCAGCTCCCGTGCCCGGGCGAGCGCGCACTCGACCAGCGATGCGGCGATCCCCCGCCTCCGGTAGGCCCGGACGACGGCCACCTGGCGCACGTGCGCGCCCCCCCCTTCGGCGATCAGCCGGACGTAGCCGACGAGCCGGTCGCCGTCGAGCGCCACCAGGTGCGTCGAGGCCGGGTCGGTCTCGTTCCACGAGTCGTTGCGCGACACTCCGAACGGCCGGTGGAGCGTGTCGTAGCACAGGTCCGCCACTCCCCGCAGCACGGGGTCCCGGCCGTCGACCGCGGTCACGACGATGCCGTCGGGACGGCGCAGGACCACGCGAGGTATCGACATCAGCTCTCGGCCGGCCTAGCCGCGGAAGCGGTTCGTCACGGGCATGCGGCGGTCCTTGCCGAAGGCCTTCGGCGTGACCCGGATCCCCATAGGGCCCTGGCGCCGCTTGTACTCGGCCGCGTCGACCATGCGCGCGACGCGCTCGACGACGTCACGATCGACCCCCGAGGCGACGATCTCGTCGACCGACCGGTCGTCCTCGACGTACGCGGCGAGCACCCGGTCGAGCAGCGCGTAGTCGGGCAGCGAGTCTGAGTCCGCCTGGCCGGGCCGCAGCTCGGCCGAAGGCGGCTTCTCGATGCTCTCGGCGGGGATGACCTCGCCCCCGCGGTTGCGCCAGCGCGCCAGCTCGTAGACGTGCGTCTTGTAGAGGTCCTTGATCGGGGCGAAGCCGCCGACCATGTCGCCATAGAGCGTCGAGTAGCCGACCGAAAGCTCGGACTTGTTGCCCGTCGCGAGGACGATCCAGCCGAACTTGTTCGAGAGCGCCATCAGGAGCGTGCCCCGCACGCGCGCCTGCAGGTTCTCTTCGGTGACACCGGACGGTAGGGCGTCGAACGACGGCGCCAGCGTGTCGAGCAGCGCCGTGAAGCCCGCCTCGATCGGCAGCGTGCGGCAGTCGATGCCGAGATTGTGAGCGAGTGCCTCCGCGTCGGTCAGACTTCCCGCCGACGAGTAGCGCGACGGCATGGCCACGCCGTGCACGTGGGCCGCCCCGAGGGCGTCGACCGCAAGAGCGGCCGTGAGCGCGGAATCTATGCCGCCCGAGAGCCCGATCACCGCGTCGGCGAACCCGTTCTTGCGGAAGTAGTCGCGCAGTCCCAGCACGAGCGCGCCCCAGACCTCGTCGTGCCCGCCGCGGAGTGGATCCTCATGCGCCGCCGTGGGCGCCGCCGGCACCTCGGCGACGAGGAGGTCCTGCCGGAAGGCCTCGGCGCGGGCCATCACATTCCCGGTCGGGTCGATCACGACCGAGCGACCGTCGAAGACCAGCTCGTCCTGCCCGCCGACCAGGTTGCAGTACACGAGATGGATGGAGTTGCCGGCGGCGCGATCGCGGAGCATCTCCTCGCGCTCGCTCCCCTTCCCGGCATGGAACGGGGATGCCGAGATGTTGAGCACGACGGTGGCGCCCAGCGCCGCGGCCTCGGCGACCAGCTCGGGCACCCAGATGTCCTCGCAGATCGTGAGGGCGCACGTCTCGCCGGCGACCTCGATGAGCAGCGGGGCGCTCCCCGGCTCGAAGTAGCGCTCCTCGTCGAAGACGCCGTAGTTGGGAAGCCGCCGCTTGCGGTAGACCGACACGATCGCCCCCTCGCGACACACGGCCGCGGAGTTGTGGAGGACGCCACCGACGCGCTCGACGAAGCCGACGATCGCCGTCACGCCCGTGCAGGCCAGCGCGACGCGCTGAAGCGCCTCGGCGATGTCGCTGACGAAGTGATCCTTGGCGACGAGGTCTTCGGGTGGATAGCCCGCGAGGGCCATCTCGGGGGTCAACACGAGGTCGGCACCCTGTGTGTGAGCGAAGCGGACCGCGTCGACGATGAGGTCGGCGTTGTGCGCGATGTCGCCGACGGTGCAATCGATCTGCGCGAGCACGATGCGGGGCATGGGAGCCCTCCTCGAGGCGGGACGGGGAACGGTATCAAGCGTAACATTCCCCCCAGGAGACACTTCATGTCCGGCAGGTGCACGCTTCCGCGAAGGGCGGCTACCATGGCCTCTATCTTCTACACCTCCGATGCGGGATCGCTACGGCACACCTGGGTCCCGCTCGTGGCCTCCGGCGTGCTCGTGGCGGCCTTCGGCATCGTCGTCGCGCTCGAACCCGTCCTGACGGCGAGCGCACTCGTGTTCCTCATGGGCCTGGGCTCGATCATCGCTGGCCTGGTGTGGGTGTCGTGGGCGATCTCGCTGCGGGCCGCCACCGGCGGATGGTGGACGGTCACCTTCTTCCCGGGACTGCTCCTCCTGCTGTTCGGCGTCTACGCGCTCCTGCGCCCCGAGGCGCTCGCCGTGTTCCTGCTCCGGGCCACCGGCGCGCTGGTCGCCCTCGGAGGGCTCGCGGACATGGCGGCCTCCTGGCGCTGGCGCTCGTTCTTCGCGGCCTGGTGGCTGCGGCTGCTCCGGGGCCTTCTGGTCGCCACGATCGGCGTGCTGGTCTTCCTGATGCCGCTCACCGGCCTCGCAACTGCGGGACTCCTGCTCGGCCTGGGACTCCTGGTGATCGGCGCCGTCACGATCGCCCTCGGGTTCGCGGCTTGGCGCCTTCCGAAGAACGGCGCGACGGTCATCGTGAACGGGCAACCGACGGACCGCGGACCGCTGCCGCTCGCCTGACGCCGCCCGTCGCCACGCCTCCATCGCAAAGGTGGGACCCGTTCGTCGGGCTCAGCTCGCTCGAGCGCGACATCGACCGGCTGTGGTCGAGGGCGCCGTCGCCGACCGCGAAGGACCGTCGCGTCCAGTCCGGCATCTTCGCCCCCACGACCGACGTCCTCACGCGCGGCAAGGACATGGTGGTGCGCGTCGAACTTCCCGGAGTCATGGAGAAGGACATCGACATCACCGTCACCGATGACGTGCTGACGATCACGGGCAGGCGCGAAGAGCAGTCGGAGACGACCGACCAGGGAGGGTACCTGGTGCGCGAGTCGTTCCGCGGCAGCTTCGAGCGCAGCATCTCGCTGCCAGCGGGTGTCGACGCCGAAGCCATCGTCGCGAAGTACGAGGACGGTGTGCTCGAAGTCGTCGTCCCGAAGGCCGCAGCGATGCACGAGCGGCGCATGCGCCACATCGAGTTGCAGTCCGGAGAGCGGATGGCGATGGAGGAGGGGCACTAGCCCGTCCCCTACCCACGCGCAGAAGGGCCCGGCGGGCGGTCGCCGGGCCCTTTCTTCTTGCCGCCGTGCCGGTGTGCCGCTACTTCACCGTGAACTGGTAGGCCGACACGCCGGCCATGGCGAAGCTCCGCGTCCCGATGAAGGCCGTCGCGGCGTAACGGTAGGTGCCCGTGTGCGTCGGTGCGGCCACCTTGATCTGCCACCGCTCCGCCGTCGTCTGCTTGATGACCCGCTTGAGCGTGTAGGTGTGGTCGAACGCGACACCCGTCGTGTGTGAGACCACGCGCACGGTCACCTTGGTGGGGTGTCCCTTGACCCTCACGGTCAACGTGACGGTGCCGGTCGCCGAGACGCTGGTAGGCGTCGCCGTACGGGCAATGAACGAGATCGTCCCGCTCGCCGTCGAGGAGGATCCCTGCAGCGTCGCGATCGTGGCGTTGGCGGCCGTGAGGTCGGCGGTCAGCTGGGCGTTCTGGTCGGTGAGCGCGGTGACGGAGGCCTCGAGGCTCGTCAGCTGCGCCTGCAGCGAGACCGTGGAGCTCCCCTCGCCGCTGGCGTTGAGACGGTTCTGGAGCACCCGCAGCTTGTCGTTCGCGGCGGCTCCGCTGATCAGCATGATGATCAGGCCGATGCCGAGTCCGATGAGCAGAGAGGCGACGACCCAGCCCCAGAACTTGTTCTGCGGGATCCGCATGTAGCGCATGGAGAGCCCCTTTCCGGGCGCGCCGGAGCGGCGCGACCCACCCACGATAGTAGACCGCGGGCCGCGGAATGGATAATCGCGGGCGCCGCGACGCTTCGCCTCAGGCGTCGCGGACCGCTTCGGCAAGGAGGGCGACGAACGCCGCGACTGCCTCGGGGTCGACCTGGCGCTTCACGATCGCGCTACCGACGATGACACCGTCGGCGAGGCGCGCGACCGTGGCCGCCTGTTCGGGGGTCGAGACGCCGAAACCGACGGCGACCGGAAGGCGATCGGCGCTCCACCGCCGCACCCGCTCGACGAGGTCCGCGAGTTCGGGCGGCAGCGCGCCGCGCTCCCCCGTCACGCCCACGCTCGATACGACGTAGATGAAGCCGGCCGACGCTTCGACGACCGTCTGCAGCCGCTCGGGCGTCGAGGTCGGAGCGGCGAGGAAGACGGTGTCGATCCCCAGCGGCTGCGCGGCGGCCAACCAGGTGTCGGTCATCCGGTTGTCGGGCGGCAGGTCGGGCACGATGAAGCCACCGATCCCTGCCGCCGCCGCATCGGCCGCGAGTCGCGGAGGGCCGTAGCGAAGCATCGGGTTGAGATAGGTCATAAGTGCGATGGGCGGCATGCCGCCGTCCGCCGTCAGTTCTGCCGCCAGCGCGAGCGTCTCAGCCAGCCCGAAGGAGCCGGCCGCCGAGCGGGCCACGTTCGCCGCCTCCACGATCGTCGGGCCGTCCGCGAGCGGGTCGGCGTACGGCACGCCGAGTTCGATGAGGTCGGCTCCCGCGCGCGCCGCGGCGCGGATAGAGGCGATCGACGTCGCCCGGTCCGGGTAGCCCGCCATCAGGTAGGTGACCAGCGCGGGACGTCCGTGGGAGAAGGCGCTCCCGAGCGAGCGCGGCGTCCCGACCGCCATGTCTACAGCCCCGCTTCGCGCACGATGTCGATGTCCTTGTCGCCGCGGCCGGAGACGGTCACGACCACCGTGGCGTCGGGCCCGAGCTCGGCGGCCAAGCGCGGCAGCAGTGCCAGCGCGTGGCTCGATTCGATCGCCGGGATGATCCCTTCGAGCCTCGTGAGCTGGGCGAACGCGGCGAGTGCCTCGGCATCGGTGACCGGCTCGTAGCGGACGATGCCCTCGTCCTTGAAGTAGGCGTGCTCCGGCCCGACACCCGGGTAGTCCAGTCCGGCCGAGATCGAGTACGCCTCGAGGGGGTTACCCGCGTCGTCTTGCAGCAGGTAGCTGTAGAAGCCGTGCATCACTCCGGGTGTGCCGAGCGTCATCGACGCGCCGGTCTTGTCGGTGTCGACCCCGAGGCCGGCCGCCTCCGCGCCGACGAGCAAAGGGCGCTCCGCGGCCGGCATTCCGACGACGAAGGGGTAGAAGGTGCCGATCGCGTTGCTGCCGCCGCCGACGCACGCGACGACCGCGTCCACGCGGTCGACCTCCTTCTCGTCCAACTGCACGATGGTCTCCTCGCCGATCACGCTCTGGAACGTGCGCACCATCGTCGGGTACGGGTGGGGGCCCACGGCGCTCCCGATGCAGTAGAAGGTGTCCTCGACCCGCTCGACCCAGTGCCTGAGCGCGGCTGTCACGGCGTCCGCGAGCGTGCCGCTCCCCTCCTCCACCGGCACGACCTCCGCGCCCAGCAGCCGCATCTTGTAGACATTGAGCGACTGGCGCCGGATGTCCTCGACTCCCATGAACACGGCGCACTCGAGGCCGAGCAGAGCGCAGGTGGTCGCGGTCGCCACGCCGTGCTGCCCCGCGCCGGTCTCGGCGATCACGCGCTTCTTGCCCATGCGCTTCGCGAGCAGGCACTGCCCCAGCGTGTTGTTGATCTTGTGCGCGCCGGTGTGCGCGAGGTCCTCGCGCTTCAGATAGACGCGTCCCAGGCCGACGGCTTTGGCGAGGTTGTCGGCGCGGTAGAGCGGCGTCGGGCGCCCGACGTAGTCGCGAAGCAGGTCGGCCAGTTCGCGCTCGAAGGACTCGTCCCGGGCTTCGAAGGCGGCCGTGAGTTCCTGCAGCGCCGGCACCACGGTCTCGGGGACGAACGACCCGCCGTACGGCCCGAAGAAGCCCTGTGCGTCCGCGCCCTGATACGCCATGTCGGCGCTCGGAAGAAGGTCGCTCATCGTCTCGCCCGCTCCTCGTTCTCATGGTCGGCCGCGCGCACCTCGGCGACGAACCGTTTCATCTTCTCTTCGCTCTTGATGCCGGGAGACTCCTCCACGCCCGACGACACGTCCACGCCGGCGGGGCGGAGGCGGCGCACCGCCTCGCGGACGTTCTCCGGACGCAGCCCGCCCGCCAGATAGACCGGCGCGCCTCGCGGGACGTCGCGCGCGAGCTTGTAGTCGAAGGACTTCCCGCTGCCGCCGGCGACGCCCTCTACCAGGGTGTCGAGCAGCACGCCCGCGACCGCGCCGCGGTAGCGCTCGATGTCGGCCGGGTCGAACCCCGGCCCGATCCGGAACGTCTTCACCACGGGCACGGCCACGGAGGCGCAGTACATGGGGCCCTCGATCCCGTGCAGCTGCACCTCGGTGAGCCCGAGCTGCTCGACCGCCTTCGACACGTCCTCGAGGGGCGCGTCGACGAACACCCCGACCCGCTGGACGTTGTGCGGCACGCGCGCGAGCACGACGGCCGCCTGCTTGACGGTCAGCGAGCGCCGGTGCCCCGGAGCGAGGATGACTCCGAGCGCGTTCGCGCCCGCGCGCACCGCCGCCTGCGCGTCGCTCGCGCGCGTCAGGCCGCACACCTTGATCCTCGTCCGGGGCACCTTCATCGCGTCTCCTCTACTCGGCTTCGCACAGGGTCGAGCCCGCGGCGAAGTCGAAGTCCTGCAGCTCTCCGGCGTTGTAGGCGGCGTACGCGGCCAGGTCGAAGTGACCATGGCCCGAGAGGTTGAACAGGATCGTCCTGTCCTCGCCGGCTGCCTGCGCCGCCTGGGCCTCCAGGATCGCAGCGAGGATGGCGTGACTCGACTCCGGAGCCGGCAGGATGCCCTCCGCGCGCGCGAACTGCACGGCGGCGGCGAAGCACGCCGTCTGATCGACAGCGATCGCCTCGGCTTCGCCCTCGTGCACGAGCTGGCTCACCAGCGGTGAGTCGCCATGGTAGCGCAGGCCGCCCGCGTGGATGCCGGCGGGGACGAAGTCATGTCCCAGCGTGTACATGAGCATCTGAGGCGTCATGCCCGCCTCGTCGCCGAGGTCGTAGCGGTAGTCGCCGGCGGTCAGCGTCGGACATGCCTTCGGCTCGACGGCGAGCAGGCGCGCGTTGCTCTTGCCCTGCAGCTTGCGGTGGTAGTACGGGAAGGCGATGCCTGCGAAGTTCGAGCCGCCGCCGACGCACGCGACGACGACGTCCGGCTCCTCATCGGCGAGCGCCATCTGCTCGATCGCCTCCAGCCCGATGATCGTCTGGTGCAGGCAGACGTGGTTGAGCACGGAGCCGAGTGCATAGTGCGTGCCGGGGTCCTTCAAGGCGACCTCGACGGCCTCGGAGATCGCGATGCCGAGCGAGCCGGTGGAATCCGGATCCATGGCCAGCACGTGACGGCCGGCATCGGTAAGGTCAGTCGGCGAGGAATGGACGGTACCGCCGTAGGTCTCCATGAGGAAGCGGCGGTAGGGCTTCTGCTCGTAGCTCACCCTGACCATGAACACCTCGACGTCGATGCCGAACAGCGCACCGGCGATCGAGAGCGCCGAGCCCCACTGGCCCGCGCCCGTCTCGGTCGAGATCTTGGTGATGCCCTCCTGCTTGTTGTAGTACGCCTGCGGGATCGCGGTGTTGGGCTTGTGCGAGCCCGCGGGGCTGACACCCTCGTACTTGTAAAAGATCTTGACCCCGTCCGGCAGGCCGAGGACGCGCTCGAGCTGACGCGCGCGCAACAGGGGCGACGGGCGGTACGTCTTGTAGATGTCGATGACCGCGCCGGGGATGTCGATCCAGCGATCGGGGGACATCTCCTGCTTGAGACACTCCATCGGGAAGATCGAGGCGAGCCGCTCTCCGATCTGGTCCGGCCCAAGCTCGGTGCCGTCGGGCGCGAACGCCTTGGGCGGCGCCGGCGGGTTCTTCAGGTCGGGCATGATGTTGTACCAAGCCTCGGGGATCCTGGTCTCGTCGAGCCCGAACCTCGTCTTGTCGGATGACATCGGCGTAGCTCCCTTCTCCGTCGTGCTGCCGTCTTCTATGTGGTCACGGGCGACGCGGGACACCCGTCAGTTCCGCCAACACATCTTCCGGGAAGGGCGCTCGCATGAGCGTCTCCCCCACCAGCACCGCGTGGGCGCCTGCCGCAGCTGCCGCTTCCACATCGGCGCGCGATCGCACGCCGCTCGCGTGGACGACGGTCATCCCGAGCCGCTTGGCCGCCGCGACCAACGGAGCCGCCGCCTCGAGGTCGACCTTGAGCGAGTGCAGGTCGCGCGCGTTGACCGCGACCAGCGAGGCACCGGCACGCACGGCGATGTCGAGCTCCGCGGGCGACACGACCTCCACGAGGCACTGGAGTCGAAGGGTCGAGGCGAGGTCGAGGTACGAGGCGACCTCGTCGCCCAGCACGCTCACCATGAGCAGCACCGCATCGGCGCAGTGCCCGCGGGCGACGAAGAGCTGTGCGGGATCGACGATGAAATCCTTGCACAGCACGGGCACCTCGACGGCGTCGGCCACGTCCGAGAGGTCGGTGAACGACCCGAGGAACACGCTCGGTTCGGTGAGCACGCTGATCGCCGCCGCGCCGCCCGCCTGGTAGTGCAGGGCCTGCTTGGAGGCCTCGACATCGGGCGCGATCGGGCCTGCGGACGGCGAGGCCTTCTTGATCTCGCCGATCACGCCGACCACAGCGGGAGCGCGCAGCGCGGCCTCCAAGTCGCGCGGGGTGCGAGCGCAGCACGCCAGGCGCTCGAGATCGGCGGGCGCGAGAAGTCCCCAGGTCTCGGCGACCTCGGCGCGACGGGTCTGGACGATCCGGTCAAGGAAGCTGACAGCGACCGCGCTCACGACTGCACCGCCTTCGCGGCGTCGGACTCGGCGGCGAGCCGGTTCGAGAGCGTCACGAGCGCCTCAAGGACCGCGAGCGCACGCCCGTCGTCGATGCTGGCCCGCGCAACCGCGACGCCTTCGGCGAGGTCCGCCACGCGACCCGCGACGAGCAGTGCGGCGGCGGCGTTAATGAGCGTCGTGTCGCGGGGCGCGCCGTGCACGCCCTCGAGCACGTCGCGCAGGATCCGGGCGTTCTCGGTGGAGTCGCCGCCCCCCACCGCGCGGGGCGAGACGAGCGGGATGCCGACCGACTCCGGATCGATGGTGTAGGTGCGGACCGCGCCGTCGACGAACTCGGCGACCGTGGTCGGACCCGAAGCGGAGACCTCGTCCATACCCGGATGGCCGTGCACGACCATGACGCGCTCGGCGCCCAGCCGGCCCGCGACCTCGGCCATGACCGGGGCGAGCGCGGGGTCGTAGACGCCGAGCAGCTGCCGCTTCGCGCCGGCGGGGTTGGTCAGCGGCCCGAGAATGTTGAAGACCGTGCGGATGGCGATCTCGCGACGCGGCCCGCCGGCATGGCGCATCGAGGCGTGCAGCGACATCGCGAACAGGAACCCGACACCGACCTCGTCGATGCAGCGCGCCATGTCCTCGGGCGAGAGGTCGATGCGCACGCCGAGCGCCTCCAGCACGTCGGCGCTCCCCGCCTTCGAGGAGACGGCGCGGTTGCCGTGCTTGGCCACCGGCACCCCGGCGCCCGCGACGACGAACGCCGCGGTCGTCGAGATGTTGAAGGTCGACAGGCCGTCGCCGCCGGTCCCGCACGTGTCCAGCAGCCCCTCGGCGCGCGGTCGCACGGTCGTGACGCGGGCGCGCATCGCGCGGGCGAACCCGGTGATCTCGTCGACGGTCTCGCCCTTCATGCGCATCGCGGTGACCAGCGACGCGATCTGCGCCGGGGTGGCCTCGCCGTCCATCACGCGACCCATGACCTTGGCGGCCTGCAGCTCCGTCAGCGAGCCCCCGGAGATGGCGACACCGATGGCGGCCGGGACGGTCACTTCGTCGCCTTCGGGGATGACCTTCGGGCCCGAGGTGCGTTCGGGCCGCTCCTCCGGCTCCACTTCGCCGGCCAGCTCGAGGAAGTTGCGCATCAGCACAGCGCCCTCGGGCGTCAGGATCGACTCGGGGTGGAACTGCAGGCCGAAGATCGGCTTGTCGGCGTGCTGCATCGCCATGACGATGCCGTCCAGCGTCTCGGCGGTGACGAGCATGCAGCTCGGGAGCGATTCCCGCTCGACGATCAGCGAGTGGTAGCGCGTGGCCGTGAACTCGGGAGGCATGCCGGTCATCAGCCCGGTGCCTGTGTGCCGCACCGTCGAGGTCTTGCCGTGCACCGCCTCGTCGGCGCGCACGACGCGCCCGCCGAAGACTTCGGCGATCGCCTGGTGCCCGAGGCACACGCCAAGCAGCGGGATGCCGGCGTCGGCGGCGGCCGCGATGATCGCCTCGCTGGCGCCAGCGGCGTCGGGCGTGCCGGGCCCCGGCGAGATGACGATGCCGTTCGGCGCCATGCCGAGGACCTGACCGACCGAGACCGCGTCGTTGCGCTCGACGCGCACCTCGGCGCCGAGCAGCCCGAGCAGCTGGACGAGGTTGTAGGTGAACGAGTCGTAGTTGTCGATGACGAGGATCATGACGCCACCGCCTTGTCTGTTCCCGAGCGCAACCCGGCAGCGAGCTCGAGCGCGTGGTGCAGCGCCCGCGCCTTGTGCAGGGTCTCCTCGTACTCCTTCTCGGGATCGGAGTCCGACACGATGCCCGCTCCCGCCTGGAGATAGGCACGGCCACCGGCGAGAGTGAACGTGCGGATCGTGATGCACATGTCCATCGCGCCGTCCGCGCCGATGTAGCCGACCGTGCCGGCGTAGGGCCCGCGCGCAGCCGGTTCCAGCTCGCGGATGATCTGCATCGCGCGGATCTTGGGCGCGCCGCTGACGGTGCCGGCCGGGAAGGTCGCGCGCAGGGCGTCGAAAGCGTCGCACCCCGGCGACAGCGTGCCGGTGACGTTGCTGACGATGTGCATGACGTGGCTGTAGTTCTCGACCTCCATGAGCTCGTCGACGCGGACGCTGCCCGGAAGGCTCACGCGGCCGAGGTCGTTGCGGCCGAGGTCCACCAGCATCACGTGCTCGGCGCGCTCCTTCTCGTCCGCGAGCAGGTCGGCGCGCAACCGCCCGTCCTCGAGCGCCGTGGCACCGCGCGGCCGGGTGCCGGCCAGCGGGCGCGTCAGCACATGGGAGCCCTCGACGCGCACGAGCGGTTCGGGACTGGAGCCCACGAGCGTGACCTCGAGCGTGCGCACGTAGAACATGTACGGGCTCGGGTTGACCGCGCGCAGGACTCTGTACAGGTCGAGTCCATCGCCATCGTACGGGGCGGAGAAGCGCTGCGAAAGCACGATCTGGAAGCAGTCACCGGCGGCGATGTGCTCCTTCGCGGAGCGGACCGACGCGACGAAGCCCTCGTGCGAGGTGTGCTCCTTGAGCGGGACGCCGACGCTCACGCCGACCTCCCCGAGGGGAGCGGACGGGCATCCGCTGCGCAACGTCTCCAACACGCCGTCGATGCGGGCAACGGCAGCGTCGTAGTCCTCGCCCGGGTCGTCGCCGGGGCGGACCGGGGCGATGACCTGCAGGATCCGGCGCGCGTGGTCGAAGGCCACCACCGTCGAGGTGAACATGAAGGTCGCGTCCGGGACGTGGAGCTCGTCGACCGCGTGCCGCGGGATCGACGGCTCGAAGCCGGTCGCGGCCTCGTAGCCCACGAAGCCGACGGCCCCACCGATGAACAGCGGCAGCCCGGGCACGCGCGCGACGCTCCCCGCCTTCAGGCGGTCGGCGACGGCGGTGAGCGGGTCGGGAGCGGGGATGCGACGGTGCGAGGGCCCGTCGACGACCTCGGCGACTCCCTCGCGGACGGTGACGACGCGGTCCGCGCCGATGCCCAGGAAGCTGTAGCGCCCGAGGCGCTCGCCTCCCACGACGCTCTCCAGGAGGAAGGCGTACGGCGCGTCTGCGGCCAGCGCCAGGAACGCCGAGATCGGCGTCGCCAGGTCGGCGTAGACCTCCCGCGCGACCGGCACGGTGTCGTGCGTCGCAGCGAGCCGAATGAACTCGTCTCTGTCGGGCAGCAACATGATCGTGTCCGTTCTCTCATCGTAGCCAGGCGTTCCCGGCGCGCGCCTCGGGCTTCCCGTGTCCTCGGAAACCTCTCCGGAAAACAAAAAGACCCCTCGTCCTCAAGGGACGAGAGACCTCTCTCGCGGTACCACCCTTGTTGACCCGCCACGTTCGGCGGGCCCACTTTGTGTCCGAGATACGGGAGGCGAACCTTGATTCTCCGATATCCGGTCCCTTGTATCGGTGGGAATCCGCCGGAACTAATCAGCTCAACTTAAGCTTTTGCTCCGGAGCCTCGGGGGACCATTCTCGCCGATCGCTCACGCCGGTTTTCCACCAACCACCGGCTCTCTGGGCTTCACGATCGGGGTACTCTTCCCCGTCACAGGCGCACGCTCGATTCGATTAGGCGCAACGATACACGCCTCCGGGGGCCGCGCGCAAGAGCCCACCCGCGCGATTCGCACGAACGACCCGACGCTCTACGCCTCCGGGTGCCGCGAGCGGAAGAGCAGGTACGAGTAGACGTAGGTGATCACGAGGATTCCCAGGATGGCGCTCATCATCAGACCGAACGCCCACGGGCCGGGCAGGAACGCCGAGACGATCGTGAGTGCGCCGGCGACGACGAACAGGTAGCCGCCCAGGCGGTTCGTCTTGCGCCACACGACCTCGTCGGAGAGCGTCCAGCTGACCCGTACTCCGAAGGTCCAGTTCTGCTTCACCGTCGTCATGTAGTTGCCGATGACGGCGAACAGCAGCCCGACCGAGATCAGCACGACCTTTGCGACGTCGAACCCGTTGTTGAACGCGGCGATAAGCGTCGCCGCGAAGATGACCGCCTGGAGGCCGACGATCGCGTCGATCAGGATGTTGTAGGCGCGGAACGACAGCTTCAGGCTGCGGCGCCTCGGGTCCAGGAACGGGACGACCACCAGCAGGGCGTACAGCCCGAGCGACATCAGCGGCATGAAGAACACGCTGCCGAAGGACTTGGGCCAGAAGGAGTCGGGCGCGCCGCTGATGCCCCAGTGCATCGGTATCGAGGCCGGCAGCCGCGAGTAGACGACGGCGCCCGCGACGAACATCGCGGCGATCAGCAGCAGCGGCAGCTTCGTGTAGTCCCGCAGGCGCGGCGGCGCCGGCAGTTCGTCGGGCATCGGTGCGGTCGGAACCTGCTCGCGCGGGTCACGGTCACTCATCGTCGCGCTCCTCCTCCGGGGCGGGGCCGAACAGCTCCATCATGTAGCTCATCGCGTCCTGGAACACCGTGGTGTCGAGCGAGTACACGATCTCCTGGCCGCGGCGCTCGGCGAACACCAGGCCCGCCGACTTGAGCGTCGACAGGTGATGCGACACCGACGGCTTGCTCATCGCGAAGTTGTCGGCGATGGCGCCGGCCGTGAGCTCGCCGCTCTTCAGCAGACGCAGTATCTCGCGCCTCGTGGGGTCCGAGAGCGCCTTGAACACGTCCGGCACGGCGCACCTCCTTAGATGTTTAGACGTATGTCTAAATCTACGGGCGGATGGGGCCCTCGTCAAGAGACAGGAAGCGTGCTCGCCTCCTCGCCCGCTCAGGCCTTGTGGGCAAGGGGACGCTCGAGCACGTCGAGGATCGGCCGCGCCTCGTACACTCGGCCCCAGTTGCCTCCGGTCATCTCACGCAGCAGTTCGGCCGTCTCCAGACGTCGTATCACGCTGCGAGCGGTTGGGTCGCTCACCCCAAGCAGCTGAGCTGCGGTCGCCGCTGTCACGTACGACTGCCGCAAGAGCTGGTCGAGCTGGCGGCGTCAGGCCGTTTCCGACGCACAAGGCACGCGAATGGCACCCGTGCTCATGGTCGTCCCGCTGATCCCGCTGATCCTAGTCCCGATGGAACGCGGGGTGCTAGTCTTCAGTCCATGAGAACAACTGCGCTTCAGACGACGCGGAAGATGAATCACAAGGTCACCACACAGGACAAGCTCAGCGTGATTCTTCGACTGTACTCGGAATATGTCAGGCTCGACCTGGACAGGTCGCTATGCGTCGGTTGTGACGTCTGCACCGCGGTCTGCCCCCGGAAGGCAGTCCGCGTGCGGTTGGAGGCCGGCGGACTCGTGGCCGACATAGACGAGGACAACTGCATCCTGTGCGAGGTGTGCGCGGCCTTCTGCCCGACGGGCGCGCTTTCGATGGAACAGAACCACGAACCCAAGGCAGTCCTGGCTGAGTCGGGCGGCGTGGCCGCCGCTTCTCCAGGAATCTCCGTCGACGTGACGTTGTGCCCCGAGGGCTGCGAGCTGTGCGTGCCGGCCTGTCCGAGGCATGCTCTGTCGCTTGACGGCGGCGGGGTCGTGGTCGACGAGAAAGCGTGCCTCGGGTGCCCGCACTGCGCCGACGCCTGCCCCGTCGGCGCCATCGAGGCGACGCCGCTGTTCGAAGGCAGTCTGACCATAGACACCGCGGCATGCCCGCAGGGATGCGACGACTGTGTGGATCTGTGTCCGACCGGGGCGATCGAGCGGCGGGACGGCACGATCTCCGTCGTCCACAGGTACTGCGCCCTGTGCGGCGCCTGCACCAACGCCTGCACCCACGGAGCGATCGCAATCGCGCGCACCTCCATGCACCACGGCCCGGGCTTCTCCGCCGCGTGGAGTGACGGACTGGCGGCCCTGACCGGTTCCCGAACCGTGTCTGGTGACCGCGACTCCGCCGCCTTCAGGCGTACCGTCGCGGCGTTCGCCCAGGCGAGACAGATCCGCGGACCGTCCGGCGAGGAGCGTGACGCTCGTGGCTGACGCGCCCGCACACGGCGACACGGAGACATCACCAGTGATGGCCACAGGGACACCAGCCAGCGCCGAGGAAGTGCGCGTCGGGGTCTTCGTCTGCCACTGCGGCAAGAACATCGGCGGAGTGATCGACGCGGCCGAAGTCGCCCGCTACGCGGAGGGCCTGCCCGACGTCGTCATGTCGAAGGACAACATCTACACCTGCGCCGAGCCCGGTCAGGCCGAGATCCGCAGCGCCATAGACAGGTATGGTCTGAACCGCGTGGTCGTCGCGGCCTGTTCGCCGAAGATGCACGAGCCGACCTTCAAACGCACGTGCGCCGAGGCCGGCCTCAATCCCTACCTGTTCGAGATGGCGAACATCCGCGAGCACGGCTCGTGGGTCCATATGCGAGAGCCCGAGGCCGCCACAGCCAAGGCGAAGGACCTCGTGAGGATGGCCGTGGCGAAGGTCCGACTCGCGCGTCCGCTCACCGATCGCCGGGTGCCCGTGACCAAGGCAGCAATGGTCGTCGGCGGCGGGGTCGCGGGCATGCAGGCCGCGCTCGACATCGCAGACCAGGGCATCCCCGTCCATCTCGTCGAGAAGGCGCCGTCCCTCGGCGGGCGTGTAGCGCATCTGCACCGCACGTTCCCGCACTACCAGTCAGCGGCGTGTGTCGTGGTGCCCAAGATGGCGAAGGTCATGGCACACCCGAACATCACGGTCCTGACCGGCTCCGAGGTGGCGTCGGTCGACGGCTTCATAGGCAACTTCGACGTCCACGTCAGCCAGAGGGCCCGCCATGTCAGCCCGGACTGCGATTCCTGCGGCAAGTGCGCCGAGGTCTGTCCGATCGAGGTGCCTGACGAGCACCAGGCGGGGCTCGCCTCCCGCAAGGCGATCCACCTGCCGTTCTCCGAGGCGGTACCCAACCGGTACGTCATCGACATGGAGGCCTGCGACCGCTGCGGCGCGTGCGTCGACGCGTGCCCGAAGAGCGCGGTCGATCTTGGCGAAGAGGGCCGCGATCACGAGTTCAAAATCGGGGCGATGGTGGTCGCCACGGGGTCGCAGAGCTACGACCCCGGCGTCCTCGGAGATTTCGGGTACGGTCTCCTTCCCGACGTCGTGACGACCACGACGCTCGAGCGGATGCTGGACCCGACCGGCCCCACCGCCGGGCACGTCGTTCGCCCATCTGACGGTCGCGAGGCTCGCAACGTCGCCTTCATCCAGTGCGTCGGCTCGCGACAGACGGAAGGCAACGAGTACTGCTCGCGCATCTGCTGCATGACCTCGATCAAGCAGGCCCGGGAGCTGGCCGAACGTGATCCGGAAGCCGATATCAGCGTCTACTATCGCGACATCCGCGCGCCGAAGAAGGAGTACGAACGGGCCTATGCCGACGCTCGCGTGTCGGGCGTCCTGTTCCTTCGCGGCGATGTCGAAGGAGTGTACGAGACCGACGGCTCGCTGACCGTCAAGGCGGCGAACGAGTTCCTCCGCGAAGAGACCGAGCAGGTGGTCGACTTGGTCGTGCTGTCCACAGGCTGCGTGCCCGACGCGAGCGCCGACTCGGTGCGTGACATCCTGAAAGTCCCCGTCGGGCCGGACGGCTTCTTCATGGAGACGCATCCCAAGCTGAAGCCGGTCGAGACCGTGATCGACGGTGTCTTCTTGGCGGGCTCCTGTCTGTTCCCGAAGGATATCCGCGAGGCGATCGCTCAGGGAAGCGGAGCCGCCGGGAAGGTCTACGGGGTGCTCTCGAAGAGCGAGCTCGAGTTGGACGCCATCATCGCCCACATAGACCCGGACCTGTGCTCCGGCTGCCAGACGTGCATCAAGCAGTGCCCGTTCCAGGCGATCGTCGCCGACCCGCTGCCGGAGGGCGACAAGCGGAAGGTCGTCGCGCGAGTCGTGGAGGCGGCCTGCAAAGGCTGCGGGGTCTGCGCGGGCGCATGCCTGAAAGGCGCCGTGGATTGCCGCGGTTTCACGGATGCCCAGGTGTTCGCCCAGATCGACGCCGCGCTGGAGGAAGACCCGCAGAGCAAGATACTCGCCTTCTGCTGCAACTGGTGCTCGTACGCCGGCGCCGACTTCGCCGGCGTGGCCCGCTACCAGTTCCCGCCGTCGGCGAGGGTCGTGCGGGTCATGTGTTCCGGCCGCATCAGCAAGGAGATGGTCCTGCACGCGTTCGACAAGGGCGTGGGCCTGGTGCTCGTCTCGGGCTGCCACAAGCCCGGCGACTGCCACTACGTCGACGGCAACTTCCGTTGCGAGGAACGCATCCAGTCGCTGTGGAAGACGTTGCCGCGCCGCGGCATCGATCCCGCGCGGCTCAGACTCGAGTGGGTCTCGGCGGCCGAAGGCGTCGTGTGGGCGCGGATCATGAGAGAGATGGCGAAGCAGCTCGCGACGCTGGACCTATCCGAGCCCTTCACGCCGGAGGGAGCCGCGCCGGCGCCGGGCGCCGCGGAGGGACTGGCGACATGACCAAGTCGAGCCTGAAGGAAACGCCCGTCATCTGGTGCCGCTGCCGTGACACCGAGCAGGCGGTCGAGGCCGAGAGCGGCGAGCATCGCCTCGTTGTCGACATCCTGTGCGGACAGCGCGGGCAGGCCGAGGCCACGAAGTGGCTGGGCGAGATCGCTGCGACCCGGGTGACCGTGGCCGCGTGCTCTCCGTCGGTCGCCGGCGACGCGCTGGAGGGTTGGGCCGCCGCCAACGGCGTGGAACTCGCCATGATCGACGTCCGAGGCAAGACGCTCGAGCAGACCGAGAGCGCGCTGGAACACGCCGCCCGCACCGGTGACGGGCTGAGCCCCGGCGCCGAGAGGCCCGAACGCGTCGTGAAGAGTGCACTCGTCATCGGCGGCGGCGTCGGAGGTGTCCAAGCGGCGCTGGATATCGCGGAAGGCGGCTATCAGACGTTCGTCGTCGAGTCGACCTACTCGATCGGCGGCATCATGGCGGCTCTGGACAAGACGTTCCCCACGATGGACTGCTCCATCTGCATCCTCGGCCCCAAGCTGGTCGACGCCTCCAAGCACAAGAACATCGAGTTGATCACGGCCGCGGAGGTGAAGAGCGTCGAAGGTGTCCCGGGCGACTTCAAGGTCACGATCGAGATGTCGCCGCGATATGTGGATATGACGGTCTGCAACGGCTGCGGCGCTTGCGTGGATGTCTGCCCGGTCGTCGTGCCCAACGAGTGGGACATGAACCTGAAGCCCCGCAAGGCGATCCACACGATGTTCGCGCAGTCCGTGCCCATGAGGTTCGCGATCGATAAGGACGTGTGTATCGAGTGCGGCATGTGTATGCACGTGTGCGGGCTGAACGCCATCGATCTCAGCCAGGAGCCGGGGACGAGAGAGCTCGAAGTCGGCGCGATCGTCGTGGCCGCCGGCGTGACGACCGTCAAGGGCGACACCAAGGAGCAATACGGCTACGGCATCCATGAGAACGTCGTCACGAACATGGAGTTCGAGCGCATCATCTGCGCCTCGGGTCCCACGGGCGGCGACCTGATCCGTCCGGACGGCAAGCCGTATCACCGGGTCGCCTTCATTCAGTGCGTCGGCTCCCGCGATACGAAGTGTCACGAGTACTGTTCGATGTACTGCTGCATCGCGTCCATCAAGGAAGGGCGGCTCGTGATGGAGCACTCCGACGACTCGGAGGTCTCCGTCTTCTACAACGACATGCGCGCTTCCGGGAAGGGCTTCGAGGAACTGTACGTGCGCTCCGAGGAAGAGGGCATGCGCTTCGTCAAGGGTCTTCCCAGTGAGGTGCGCGAGAACCCGACGAACAAGAACCCGATCGTCGTCTACGAGGACACCAAGACCGGGACGCAGAAGGAGCTGGAAGTCGACTTGGTCGTGCTTGCGCTCGCGCTCGAGCCCTCGCCGGGGCTGGAGCGCATCGCGGGCGTACTCGGGCTGGAGTGCGACGAGTACGGGTTCGTGAAGGAGAGAGAGCTGCAGAACAGCCCGCTCGAGACGAACGTCGGAGGTGTCTTCATCGCGGGCGCGTGCTCCGGACCTCGGGACATTCCGGAGACGGTCTCAGAGGCGAGCGGGGCGGCCAGCAGGGTCTGTGCGTTCTTCGAGCAGGCCGGGACAGACAGTGACGGCGCGCGGCGCGTCCCTCGAAGCCGAGAGTAGCGTCCGGATCAGCAAGGGAGCACCCATGAAGGGCATGACAGGCAAGTACCTGAAGGTGGACCTGACGGAGGGCACGGTCGTCGTCGCGGACCTTCCCGAGGATGTCGCCAAGGACTACATCGGCGGCTACGGACTTGCGGCCTGGACCCTCTACAATGAGGTTCCGGCGGGCGCCGACCCCCTGGGCCCGGACAATGTCATCTGCATGTGGGTCGGACCGTGCGCCGGCACGGTCACGCCGGCGAGCAGCAAGTACCTGGTCGCGGCCAAGTCGGCTCTCACGGGCTTCATCGGTTTCGGCATCTCGTCGGGCGGCATCGGCCAAGAACTCAGGGCCGCCGGGTACGATGGCATCGTCGTGAAGGGCAAGGCCGACCGGCCCGTCTACATCTTCATCGACGACGACACGGTGTCGATCAAGGACGCCGGCTTCGTGTGGGGGAAGACCACGTGGGAGACGGAGGACCTCATCAGGGGCCGCCACTCCGACGAGAAGTTGCGTGTGGCAGCGATCGGCCCGGCGGGCGAGAAGCTGGTCCGCATCGCGAACATCACGAACGACCGGAACCGACAGGTCGGGCGCACCGGCATGGGCGCCGTCATGGGCTCGAAGAACCTCAAGGCCATCGCGATCAGAGGAACCAAGAGCGTCGAGGTGGCGGACCCACAAGGCTTGTGGGACCTGGCGCGCGAGATGCACACGCGCAGCATGGGCAAGGCCACGGAGAAGTACCGCCACTACGGCACGCCGGTGAACGTCCTGGTCCACAACAAGCTGGGCTGCCTGCCCACGCGCAACTTCCAGCAGGGCACGTTCGAGGGCGCTGATGCGGTCTCAGGGGAGCGGATGCTCGCCACCCACGTGAAGAAGGTCACGGCGTGCCCGGCGTGCCCGATCGGGTGCGACCACATCAACATCTGCCAGGACGGGCCCTGGAAGGGCACCGCGGCGAGCATGGACTACGAGTCGCTCGAGCTCTTGGGGCCCAACTGCGGCGTGGACGATCTCGACGCGCTGACCAAGGCTGTGGAGCTGTGCGACACGCTCGGCGTCGACACCATCTCGGCCGGCGGCACGGTGAGCTGGGCGATGGAGGCCTACGAGAAGGGCCTCATCGGCAAGGAGGAGACCAACGGACTCGACCTGAGGTTCGGCAACGCCGAGGCGATGGTCGAAGCCGTCCGGTGCCTGTGCCTTCGCGAGGGCAAGCTCGGCGAGCTGATCGGTGACGGGTCCGCTGAAGCGGCCCGCAGACTCGGCAGGGACTCGTACAAGTTCGCCATCGTCAACAAGGACATGGAGTGGGGCGCGTACTCGATGCGCTCGCTGCAGACGGCGACGCTCGGCTTCGCCACCAGCGTCCGCGGCGCCTGCTACCTGAGATCCGGTTCCTACCAGCAGGACGTCAAGGGCACGGTCGACCGCTACTCGCTCGACGAGAGCCGCGGCAAGATCGTCTCCGAGGGCGAAGACCTGTACGCCGTCATCGACTCGGCCATCTGGTGCAAGTTCACCCGCGGCGTCTTCAAGGGCGAGGAGGAGATGGCTGAAGTGCTCAACCTCACCACGGGCTTCGATTACGACGTCGAGTCGATGATCAAGGCCGGCGAGCGGATCCACAACCTGGCCAAGCTCTTCAACATCAAGCACGGAGCGTCCCGGAAGGACGACTACCCTCCGCCACGCGCCTTCGAGGAGAAGATGTACGACGACGTGAACGACGGCGCGATCATCGATCGCGACCAGTACGACGCGGCGCTCACCGGCTACTACCGCTCGCGCGACTGGAGCGACGAGGGCATTCCGACGAAGAGGAAACTGGCCGAGCTGGGCCTCGACACGAGTCTGGGGGTGTGACGATGGCGGCGACCACGAGCAGGAGCAAAGAGATCATCCACTGCGATCCTGACAAGTGCAACGGCTGCGAGGTCTGTGAGTACGTCTGCTCCTGGTACCACGGGGGCGAGATCAACTGGAAGAGGTCCCGGATCCGCGCGGTCAAGATCGAGCCGATCTACTCCATCGCGATCACGTGTCGCAAGTGCGACGAACCGGTGTGCAAGTCCGCCTGTCCGCGCGACGCCATCAGCCAGAACGCCGCGGGCGTCATCCACATCGACAAGGACAAGTGCAACGGATGCGGCTGGTGCGTCGAGGCCTGCGAGTTCGGCGTGATGAAGCTGCAGCAGGACACACGGCTCGCGTTCTGCTGCGACTACTGCGAGGACCTGGACGGACTGAAGTGCGTCGAGTTGTGCCCGAAGGAGGCTCTCTCTTACGCCTCGCTCGACTCGGTGGGCTTCAGCTCGGCGGTCGAAGCCGCGGCGAGTCTTATCGCGGACAGCAAGGTTAGCGCGGGCGGCAAGTGAAGATCGACATGAAGGCGCGTCGGGAGCTCCTTGCGGAGATTCCGGAGGCCAAGAAGTGCTTCCAGTGCTCGACGTGCGCGGCGAGCTGCGTGGTCCTGCGCTACAGCGGCGGCCTCAATCCGCGGGTCCTGATCATGCGCGCGCTGTGCGGTGACGCCGAGGTCGTCGCGTCGGCCGATCTGTGGAAGTGCGCCACGTGCGCTCAGTGCGACGAACGCTGCCCGCAGGGGGTCAACCCGTTCGCGGTCCTGATGACATTGAAGAACATCGCGGCTCGCAAGGGCCTTGCCCCCGAGTCGCGTGTGTCCGCTGCGAGGATGATCGCCGAGACCGGCCTGGCATTTCCGATGAGTGCTTCCGTCGATCAGCGGCGCGAGAGACTCGGGCTGGAGCCGATGAGCGTGCCGACCGGGGACCTGACGCGGACGGTGTCGCTGGCATGCGACGTGGAGCCACGATGAGCACGTACGCGCTCTTCACCGGGTGCACGATCCGGATGATGCTGCCCCACCTCGAGGCCGCGTCGCGCAAGGTCCTGTCGCGCCTCGACATCGCGCTTGTCGACCTGCCGTTCACCTGCTGCCCGACCACGGTCCTGCGTGAGGTCGACGACACGGCCTGGCTGACCATGGCTGCGCGGAACCTAGCTGTGGCGGAGCAGGAGGGTCTCGACATCCTGGCCTTGTGCAACGGATGCACGCAGAGCCTCAAGGAGGCGCAGCACCTGCTCGAAGACCCGCAGCGTCGTCGGGCGGTCAATGGCAAGCTCGCCGAGATCGGCATGGAGTACCGCGGCACGGCGACTGTGAACCACTTCGCCGCCGTCCTGTACGACATGCGGGAGGAACTGCCGCCGCTCGTCACCGGGAGGCTTGCGGGCGTGCGCGTGGCGTCGCAGCCCGGCTGCCACATCCTGCGGCCCAGCGAGATCATGGCCTTTGACGACCCCGAGCGCCCGAGCAAGTACGACGAGCTGATCGAAGCGATCGGCGCAACTCCGGTCGACTACCCGAACAAGACTCTGTGCTGCGGCTTCAACCTCTTCGAGGTGGATCGCTCCGCGGCCGCCAGGATCGTCATGGACAAGATCGAGGCGATGTCGAAGGCCGGGGCGGACCTGGTGACAACCGGGTGCCCGAGCTGCTTCACCCAGTTCGATCGCAACCAGCTCATCGCGCGGCGCATCGATGGTCGCGACGTGAGTATGCCGGTGCTGTTCTTCCCGCAACTCGTCGGACTGGCTCTCGGCTTCAGCGCGGACGAGATGGGCCTCGGCCACCACCGGGTCAAGGTCGAGGTCGCCGCGCTCGCTGACATGACTGTGGCAAGCGTCTAGCAGCCGTTGCCTCATCGACCGTGTCGGAGTACGAGACCGCCTGGCGCGGGTACCGCTCGAGCGGATCGGCTGCCGTCGCGATGGTCCAAACGCTCTGCAAGACCGCTCCTCTCGACAACGCGGGGTTGGGCGGTGATGTTGCGTCAGGACCACTTCAGACGAGAAGCGACCGAAGCGGCTCACGGGTGGTTCCTGGCCTCGGACCGCCGGATATGCGAGTAGGTCGACCTCTGGCGTGGACAGGCGCCCCGCCCAACACAACGCGCTCAATGCGTGTGGCCTTTGTACGGCACAGACGCCCGAGCCGGTCTCGCGGGCGGGCACGTTTCTCGTCTGGAAGGGACGTTTTGGGCACGCCTCTGCCCTCTCTGACATCCCCGACCGCTCGTTGCCGTGGGGGGAAACGCAGGTAGACCCGCCTGCCTTACAGACGGGTCTACCGTTGATCGTGGTGCCCCAAAGGGATTCGAATCCTACGGGACCGCCGGCGCCAGCCCTTCCGCGCTGAGCACCTCTCGCAAGCGGCCGAGCCGTTCCATCTCCGGATCGTCCTCGGGCGCGTAGCCGAAGCCGGCCCAGCAGTAGAAGAGCATCGAGTACTCCTCCCCCGCTCCGGGCACCGTGTTGTTGGCGTCCAGCGTGTGCTGCAGGCCGTCGAGCATCGCGCGCGGGTCCTTGAGCAAGAGCATGCCCTCGGCGTCCGCCTTCTCGGCGGCCACCATCGCCGCCCGCTCGTGACCGGCCATCATCAGCTCGGTCAGCACCACCGCGAAGAAGCCGAGGACGAACATCGCGACGATCGACCCGGAGCCGTCCCGGCTCTGCGACAACGCGGCGAGGCCGGCGCCCTCTGCCGTCTCGTCCGACGTCTCCTGGGCGCGGAACTGAGCGGCCCTGGTCGCCCAGATCGGGCCCATCACCGCGGAGACGACGGTCGCCCACAGCGTGTCGCCCGACCTCAGGCGCGTCATCAGGTTGGCGAAGAGCGCGCGCTGGTCGTCGGGGGTCAGGCGCTCGGCAAAGCCCCGGGTCACACCCACGACGGCCCGGCTGTCCTTGAGTCCGACTGCGAACGCGTTGATGCGGTCGCAGTCGTCGATCATCCACAGTTGCGGCGAGTGCGGATAGCCGGCGGCAATCGCCATGTCGCGCAGAGCGGACTTCGTCTCGAGGAAGGTGCCCATCTGGGTCGGCAGGGCGCCGAACTGTCCGGGAAGCCGGCGCTCCGGATGCGCCAGCATGCGAACCGTGTGGGCGATCGCGAGGCCGGCGCCCAGGACGACGGCGCCGACCATCACCATCGGCAGTGCAGATAGGAAGGTCGTCGTACCGTCGCCGCGCAGGAGCACGACGGCGGCGAACACGCCCGCCAAGCCCGTGAACAGCGCCGCGGCCACGGCGGCGGACAGCACGAACGCCACGAGGAAGGCGCCCACCTTGAAGCGATTGGCGTCGATGCGGTCCCACAGCGGCTCGACACGGTCGCGCCGCACGCCGCTCCGCATCCAAGGCGCCTGCGTCACCTGCGACGGCCCGCCAACTCGGCCGCCAGGTCGCCGGGCTCGACACCCTCACGCACCATCACGACGAGCAGGTGGTAGAGCAGGTCGGCGATCTCGTAGCGAGTCTGGTCGTGATCGCGATCGCGGGCGGCGATGATGACCTCGCCCGCCTCCTCGGCGATCTTCTTCAGGAGCTTATCCTGAGGGCCGGTTAGCAGCTTCACGGTGTAGCTGTCCTCCGGCTTGTCGCGCAGGCGCTGTTCCAGCACCGCGTAGAGCTCCTCGAGGACCGTCCCGAGCGAGAGCTGCTCGCCCGGCGTCGTGTCGGCGGCGTCCGTCATGGTCGTGGGAACCTCCTGCGCCGCGCCTTCCGGCGCGGCCTCGATCCTGCGGTAGAAGCACGTGCGTTCGCCCGTATGGCAGGCGCCCGTTCCCTGCTGGTCGACGAGGAGGAGCAGCGCGTCGGCGTCGCAGTCGTAGCGCACGTCGACGACGTCCTGCACCGCTCCCGAGGTCTCGCCCTTCATCCAGTACGACCTGCGGCTGCGGCTCCAGTACCACGCGCGGTCCTGCTCCAGCGTGCGGCGCAGCGCCTCGCGATCCATCCACGCCAGCATGAGCACCTCTCCGGTGTCGTGCTGCTGCGCGATGACGGGGATGAGCCCGTCCGTGTTCCAGGTGAGCTCGTCTATCGAGAGGTCGGCCCGCTCGCGGTCCACGGCGCTCACTCCTTCCACGTCAGCGGCGCGGGGCGCGCGAGGTCGTCGGGCACGTCCACCAGGCGCACCGGAACGCCCGCAGCCGCCATGGCGCGCTTGATGTCGCGCACCCGGAACGTGCCGTAGTGCAGGGTCGAGGCCGCGAGCACCGCGTCGGCGTCTGCCTCGATCACGACCTCGGCGAAGTCGTCGAGCGCTCCGGCTCCCCCGCTCGCGATGACCGGGACGCCGACGGCGCGCGTGACCGCGCGGGTCAGCGGGATGTCGTAGCCTTCGTTGGTGCCGTCGCGGTCCATGCTGGTGAGTAGGATCTCCCCGGCGCCGAGGCGCTCGGCGTGGGCGGCCCACTCCACCGCGTCCATGCCGGTGTTCGTGCGCCCGCCGGAGACGAAGACCTCCCAGCGGTCACGCCCACCGGCGACGCGCCGCGCGTCTATGGCGACGACGATGCACTGCGAGCCGTAGATGCGGCTGGTCGTCGTGATGAGCGTGGGGTCGGCGACCGCGGCCGAGTTGAGCGACACCTTGTCACAGCCGGCCTTGAGCATCGCGCGGATGTCGTCGGAGGAGCGCATACCGCCGCCCACCGTGTACGGGATGAAGACCTCCTCGGCGGTGCGCGCCGCGACCTCCAGCATCAGCGGACGCTCCTCGTGGGTCGCCGTGATGTCGAGGAAGACGAGCTCGTCGGCGCCTTCGGCGTCGTAGAACCGAGCGAGCTCGACGGGGTCCCCCGCGTCGCGCAGGTCGACGAAGTTCACGCCCTTGACCACACGCCCCTCGTGGACGTCGAGGCACGGGATGACACGCTTCATCAGCACGTCAGGCCTCCGTACGTCGCGCGACGGAGACGGCCTGCGCGAGGTCCAGTGTGCCCTCGTAGAGCGCGCGGCCGGCGATGACGCCCTCGATGCCCGGGATCGCCGTCAGGGCGCGGATATCGTCGATCGTCGAGACGCCGCCCGATGCGATGATCGCGACACCGGTGGAGGCGACCAACGCGCGATAGGCGTCGAGGTTGGGTCCGGTCTGCATGCCGTCGAGCGAGATGTCGGTGTAGATGAGGCGGCGAACCCCCATGTCCGTGAGCTCGGCCACCACGTCGGAGACGGTGCGCGTGGTCCCCTGCTTCCAGCCCTCGATGGCCACGAGGCCGTTGCGAGCGTCGATGCCGGCGACGATCCCCGGGAAGCGCTCGCACGCTGCGGCGACCAGGTCGGGATCGCTCACCAGCGCCGTGCCGAGCACGGTGCGCGCGACACCGGCGTCGTAAAGGCGCTCGAGCGTCTCGAGACTGCGGATGCCGCCCCCGACCTGCACGGGGACGTCCACGGCGCGCGCGATCGCCTCGACCGTGGCGATGTTCATCGGCTGGCCCGTGACCGCGCCGTCGAGGTCGACGACGTGGATGATCTCGGCCCCGGCGTCGATCCAGCGCTTGGCCTGGTCGAGCGGGTCGGCGTTGTAGATCGTGACCTCGTCGAAGCTGCCTTGGCGCAGCCGCACGACGTGCCCGTTGAGGATGTCGATGGCGGGGATGATCTGCATCGGTCTACGACGCCTCCTCGACGACGGCCGCGAAGTTGCGGAGGAGCCTCAGCCCCGTGTCCGATGACTTCTCAGGGTGGAACTGGACGCCGAACACGTTGGCGGCCTGCACCGCGGCGGCGAACGGGACGCCGTGGACCGTGCGGCCGATCACCGCAGCGGGGTCGGAAGGCACCACATGGTAGCTGTGCACGAAGTAGAAGGCGCTACCCTCGTCGATGTCCGCGAACAGGGCGCTCGGGCGAGGGTAGTCCACTGTGTTCCATCCGATGTGGGGGACCTTCACGCCTCCCGGGAGCTTCTCGCAGGTGCCCGGCACGAGACCCAGGCCGTCCCACTCGCCGTCCTCGAGACCGACGGTAGCGAGCAGCTGCATGCCGAGGCAGATGCCGAGCAGCGGCACGCCCGCGGCCGCGCGCCCGATCAGGACCTCGCGCATGCCGGAGGTCGCGAGGTTGGCGGCCGCATCTCGGAACGCGCCGACGCCCGGGAGCACGATCCCGCGAGCCGACGCGACCACCGACGGATCGTCGGTGATGACCACACCCTGCACGCCGGCCGCGGCGAAGCCCTTCTCCACGCTGCGAAGGTTGCCCATGCGGTAGTCGACGATCGCGATCGTCGCTGACGACGGCTCGGTCACAGCACGCCCTTCGTGGACGGTACGTCGGTGACCCGGGGGTCGGGCTCGACCGCCTCGCGCAGCGCCCGCGCAAAGCTCTTGAACGTGGCCTCGATGATGTGATGGGCGTTGTCGCCCGAGACCTCGTGCAGGTGGACCGTGATGGCGGCGTTGGACGCCACGGCGCCGAGGAACTCGCGCGCCAGCGTCGTGTCGAACGTCCCGATCAGCTCGATGGGCACGTCCACCTCGTAGGTGAGCGACCCACGCCCCGATATGTCGACCGCAGCGAGCACGAGCGCCTCGTCCAGCGGTACGGCGGCGGAGCCGAAGCGGTGGATGCCCGCCTTGTCCCCCAGCGCGTCGGCGAGCGCGCGGCCCAGGCAGATGCCCACATCCTCCACCGTATGGTGGGAGTCGACCTCGAGGTCACCTTCAGCCTTCACCGTCAGGTCGAGGAGCGCGTGGCGGCCGAGGGCGTCGAGCATGTGATCGAAGAAGGGAACGCCGGTCGAGATGGAGGTCGCGCCTGTTCCGTCCAGGTCGAGCTCAACGACCACGGCCGTCTCGTCGGTGGTCCGCTCGATGCGCGCTCTGCGTGTCATTTCTGGCGGCCCTTCTTCTCTGCGGCGCCGCCCGTGTGGCCGGCTCCGTTCTCCGCGGGATGCTGGGCGACCCCGGTCGTCCCGAACATGTCGCTCTCGCGGCGTGTGGCCATCAGCTCGGCCATCGCCTCGAGGAAACGCTTGTTGTCCTTCGCCGACCCGATGCTCACGCGCAGGCAGTCCTCCAGGCCCGGCTCGCGCGACAGGTCGCGCACGAGCACGCCGTACGAGTGCAGGAGGTCGCGCCACACCGCCGAAGCTCGGTCGACGCGGAAGAGCACGAAGTTCGCCTCGCTACCGAACGCGTGCACGCCGGGCAGCTGCCCCAGGCTGTGCTCGACAACGTCGCGCTGGCGCAGCAACTCCTGGATCTCACTCTCGAACACCACCCGCTCGCGGAAGACCATCCCGGCGACCCACTGGCTGAAACGGTCGACCGAGTAGGGCTGGCGCACCTTGGCCAGCTCGGTGACGACCTCCTCGTGCGCGAGCAGGTAGCCGACACGCAGGCCGGCCAGCGAGAACGCCTTGGAGAACGTGCGCAGGATGACGAGGTTGCGGTGACGCGCCATATGCGGGCGCATCGTGTGGCGCGAGAACTCGAAGTACGCCTCGTCGACGAGCACGAGCGCGTCGGTCGCCTCGAGCACGTCGATAAGGAACGTCTCCGGCGAGATGTTGCCCGTCGGGTTGTTCGGGTGGGCGACCATGACGATGTCGATGTCGCCTTCCTTCAGGCGCGCGAGGACCGCCCTCTCGTCGATGGAGAAGTCCTTGGCCTTGCGCGGCACGTCCACGACCTCCGTGCCGGTCATGCGGGCGTCGAGGCCGTACATCGCGAAGGTCGGCGGCATGTTGAGCAGCTTGCGGCCCGGGCCGCCCCACGCGAGCATCAGGTCGAAGATCAGCTCGTCTCCCCCGTTGCCCACGAGGACGTTGGCCGCGTCCAAACCGTTGGCCTCGGCGATCGAGGCCCGCAGCGACCCGGACATCGGGTCGGGATACCGGTTGAACGCGAACTCGGGCAGCCGCGCGGCGATCGTGGCGATCACCTCGTGGGGCAGGTTCAGCGGGTTCTCGTTGGCCGAGAGGTTGGTCTCGACGGTCGGCTCCTTGGCCTCGTAGGGAACGAGGTCGGCGAGCTCGGCGCGCGGAGGACGCAGGCCGGCCATCAGCAGTCCCCATCGATGGAGCCGTCGTCCTCGGCCGAGATCTCGAGCCGCAGCGCCACGGCGTCCGCATGCGCCATCAGTCCCTCTGCCGACGCGATCGTGATGACCGTGGCGGCGTCGGACTCCAGCGCCTCGCGCGAGTAGGAGATGACCGACGACTTCTTCACGAAGTCGTCAACGGACAGCGGGCTCGAGAAGCGCGCGGTCCCGCCCGTGGGCAGCACGTGGTTCGGGCCCGCGACGTAGTCCCCGACCGACTCCGGCGTCCACGGGCCAAGGAAGATCGCGCCCGCGTTGCGGATCGAGCCGAGCAGCTCGAGCGGGTCGGCCATCAGCACCTCGAGGTGCTCGGGAGCGATCGCGTTGGCGACGTCGAGCGCCACGCGCACGTCGGGGACGACGATGATTCGGCCATTGTCCGTGAGACTGCGACGGATCACGTCCGCGCGTGGCGCCTCCTCGAGCAGCACCTCGAGCGCCTCCTCGACCTCGTCGGGCAGCGTCGGGTCCGTCGTCACGAGGAAGGCGCTGGCCTGCGGGTCGTGCTCCGCCTGCGCCATCAGATCGACGGCGATGAAGGACGGCTCGGCCGTCTCGTCGGCCAGGATGAGCACCTCGGAGGGACCGGCGAGCATGTCGATGCCGACCTCTCCGAGGACGAGCTTCTTCGCGGCGGTGACGTACGCGTTGCCCGGGCCGGTGATCTTGTCGACCCGCGGGATCGAGGCCGTGCCGTACGCGAGCGCGGCGATGGCCTGCGCGCCGCCGACCTTGTAGATCTCGGAGATGCCCGCTTCGGCGGCCGCCGCGAGCGTGTAGGCGTTGACGGTGCCGTCCGCGTCGGGCGGGACCACCATCGCGATCTCCTCGACGCCGGCCACCACGGCCGGGATCGCGTTCATGAGCACGCTCGACGGGTAGCACGCGCGGCCGCCGGGCACGTAGATGCCCACGCGCCTGATCGGCGTGACCTTCTGTCCGACGAGCACGCCGCCCTCACGCGCCGAGAACCACGACTGCGGCACCTGGCGCTCGTGGAACTCCTCGATCGAGGCGGCGGCGATGGCGATGGCGTCACGGAACTCCTCGGAGACCGAAGCCACGGCCGCCTCGATCTCGGCGGTGGTGACACGCAGCGCCGGTACGTCGGCGTGGTCGAACTGCATGGTGTAGTCGCGGACGGCCTCGTCACCGCGGAGGCGCACATCCTCGACGATATGGGAGGCCACGGACAGCACCTCGGCGTCGACGCCACCGTTGCGCGCGAACGTGTCGTCCATCAGGGCCTCGCCACGCTTGACCTCGGTGCGGCGCATGATCATGGCTACTCCACCTCTCCCGCCGCGCGCGCGAGGCGCCCGGCCAAGTCCATCACTCGTTGTGAATCGATCCGGACCGCGACCGGGTTGGCGACGAAACGGGCGCTCGACGCCATCACCTCGTCGACGATCCTCAGGTGATTGTCGCGCAACGTGGTGCCCGTCGCGGTGATGTCGACGACCTGGTCCGCCAACCCGATCAGGGGCGCCAGCTCGATGTTGCCGTGCAGCTTCACGATCTCGACCTGGACGCCGCGGTCGGCGAAGTAGGCCTCGGTGATGCGGGGGTACTTCGTCGCCACCCGGACGACCCCCAGGCGGCGGTACGAGTCCGCGATCTCGGCGCTCGAGCCTTCGCGCTCCGCTACCACGAACCTGCACGCCCCGAAGCGCAGGTCGGCGAGTTCGGCCACGTCGAGTGCGGCCTCGGCCAGCACGTCCGCGCCGGCGATCGCGACGTCCGCCGCGCCGTAGGCCACGTAGGCGGGGATGTCCGTGGGTTTGCCGATGATGAAGCGGATCTCGTCGGTGTCGACGATGAGCAGCCGGCCCGGATCCGCCAGGGCCCCGATCTCGACGTCCGCGGCGCGCAGGACGCGCAGCGAGCCCTCGAACAGCGAACCCTTCGGTATGGCCATGCGGAGGCGCCCGGCAGTCATCGGGCACCCCCTTCCGCCGGCAGGGCGGGCACGGGATCGAGCACGAGGACCCGCCCGTCGGCGCTCACGGCCTGGCCCTGCCCGGCGAGCACGCGCCAGGAGGCTCCGGCCGAGACCGCCTCGGCATCAAGGGTGGCGACATCGCGCGACGCGCTCATGCGGACGGTCCAACCCGCAGCGCGCAGCCGTGCGGCCGTGCGCGCGACCTGCTCCGGTTCGCCGCCGACCACGGCGTCGAGCCCGCGCACGGGGATCGCCACGTCCTGCGCCGCGAGCGCGATCATCACGCGCTCCAGAGAGAGCGCGAAGCCCGCGGCGGGCATCGGGGCGCCGAACGAAGCGAGCACGTCGTCGTAGCGGCCGCCGCCGCCCAGAGGAAGCCCCAGGCCCGGAGCGTACGCCTCGACGATGAGACCGGTGTAGTAGTCGAAGGAGCGCAGGATGCCGAAGTCGACGCGCACGCGGTCCGCGACCCCGGCCGCCTCGATCAGCTCCCACGTGGACTCGAGCGCGTCGAGCGAGCCGGCGCACCCCACGGCGTCCGCGACCCGCCGGCACTCGCCGATCGCCTCGCGACTGCCGCCGATGCGCACGACGCGCCGCAGCGCCTCGCCGACCGCAGGCTCGACGCCATCGGCGCAGGCCAGCCGGTCGAAGGCGACCAGGTTGCGGGCGTGCGCCGCGGCTAGGAGCTCCGCCGCCCACGCGTCGCCGGCGCCCGCGGCCTCGATCAGAGCGCGCAGCACCGCGACGGTGCCCATGCCGACCGTGAACTTACGCAGGCCCACCGCGGCGAGCACGTCAACGAGCACGCAGACGACCTCTGCATCCGACGAGGGGCCGTTCGCGCCGAGAAGCTCGACCCCGACCTGGGTGAACTGCCGGGCCTCCCCGCGCAGCGAGGCCTGCTCGCGGTAGACGTCCGCGGCATAGCACAGCCGCTGCGGGCCGGGCTGGTCGCCGAGTCGCGAGGCCGCGAGCCGCGCGATCGGGAGCGTCATCTCGGGTCGCAGGGCGAGCAGCGAACCGTCCAGGTCCACCATGCGGAACGCGGAGTTCTCCCACGAGGCGCCCGCGCCCGCCTCGAGCGTGTGGTACTCCTCGACGGCGGGCGTCTCGACGAAACGGAAACCGTAGCCGGCGAAGACCGCGGAGGCCGCGGCCGTCACGGCACGCCGCTCGGCAGCCTCCTCGAACAGGACGTCTCGAAAACCTCGCGGTGTCACGGGTCTCATCTCAGGTGAGTTCCCTTCCTGCCGGGCTCGTCGCTTTAGCACAGTAGAGTGCTACCGCAATAAAGTACCACTCCCCGCATCGTGCGGCAATCCCCTAGCGCTCGTGTACCGCGTCGGTCCCGAACACCTCCCGAAGCTCGGAGTGAAGCCGGTGGGCCGTCTTGTCGACGTGGTAGGTCTCGGGTGGCAGCCGGTACGTCTTCGTCCCACCGCCGACGGTCACCTCGACCTGCACGGCGTCGGGTCCCGGATACCGGGCGACGAGCTCCTTGAACCAGGCGAGCACGGCGGCGTCGTTGAACCGCCCGCCCGCGTCGCAGACGAGCAGCGTCCCCGGGGGGCGCGAGAACGTGCCGTCGTCGGCCAGCGGCATCACGTCCATGACCTGCAGCTTCGTGCCGCGGTCCGTCACTTCCACCTTCGCCCGGATCCGCAGGACGGCGTCCTCGACGAACAGCGGCTCGAGGCGGGTGTAGACGTTGCCGAACAGCCGGCCTTCGCGGAACCCGTCCAGGTCCTCGACCGTGAAGTCGATCATCTGCTTGCCGTTGCGGGTCAGGACGCGGGCGACGGACGTCAGTATCCCGGCGAACCAGCCGGCACGGCCGTCGACCATGCCCTCGTCGTCGCCGAGCGAGATGGTGCGAGCACCTTCGATGACGTGGGCCATCTCCCGGAGGGGATGGTCGGAGACGTAGATGCCCAGCATCTCCTTCTCGAAGGTGAGCTTCATCGCCTTCTCCCACTCGTCGCCGTCGGGCTCGGG
>Ga0209638_1000286_pt1 | contig 34054 bp, 35 predicted proteins | sample BarGraNGADG00211_FD_184490 | JGI IMG/M metagenome (GOLD analysis project Ga0209638, IMG submission 184490) | Arctic peat soil microbial communities from Barrow, Alaska - Barrow Graham LP Ref core NGADG0002-211 (SPAdes) (version 2) | ecosystem: Environmental > Terrestrial > Soil > Wetlands > Peat...
TGTTTGGGTTGACCGTGCCTTCGGGGCGCGGGCGGACGGCCCCGGTGAACTGCACGACCCACTCGGGGCGCACGCGCTCGGCGGTCACGAACGCCTTGCCCGACTCCTCGGGATGGAAGGTGCACTGCACCAGCCCGCTGCGGTCGCGCACGTCGATGAAGATCAGCCCGCCGTGGTCGCGGCGGCGGTGGACCCAGCCCGCGAGCGTGACGGTGGTGCCGACGTGCTCTGCGCGCAGTTCGCCGCAGACGTGGGAGCGGGTGGAGTAGCGAGCGTCCAGCATGAGATCCGACCTCTCGAGGTGTCGCTTCGTATGTACCGCGCAGGACGCGTCGCGTCCCGCGTGAAGGCCTGTCAGTTCCCGGGGACGGCGGCGCGGGCACCGGGCCACCCCCGTGCGCGGGTATATGGCAGGATAGCCGATTACCTCGCAAAGAGACGTCTGCATGCCACCGTCCGAGCGCGGGCGCGGCGGGCAACGCGGTCCGCACGAGAGGCTAGAGCGCCTCGGACCCGTCGATGGCGTCGAGCATGTCCTCGGCCTCGTCCATGTAGACGTCGGCGAGGGCTTCGTAGAGAACGTCTACGACGTCCGCGATGTCGACGCGCTGCTCGTCCTTGGTCGTCATGTCGCGCAGCGTGACCTGGCCTGCAGCGACCTCGTCGGGGCCCACGAGCACCACGAACGACGCGCCCAGACGGTCCGCGACCTTCATCTGCGCCTTCAGGCTGCGGCCCTGGTGGTCCATCTCGGCCGCGATCTCACCGTCGCGCAGGCGCTGCGTGATCGTGAACGCCTCGGTCGCAAGCTCGGGCACGGTGCGGGCGACGAAGACCTCGGCGATCTCGGGGCGCGGCACCTCGACGCCCGCGGCCTGGAGAGCGAGGAACATGCGCTCGAAGCCGAGCGCGAAACCCAGGCCCGGCGTCGGCTGGCCACCGAAGACCTCGATCAGGCGGTCGTATCGCCCTCCCCCGCCGATGGCGCTCTGTGCGCCCAGCCCTTCGGCCTGCACCTCGAAGACGGTGCGCGTGTAGTAGTCGAGCCCACGGACGAGCGTGGGGTCCTCTTCATAGGTGACGCCGACGGCGTCCAGGTTCGCCTTGACCGCGGCGTAGTGCGCGGCGCAGTCGTCGCACAGCTCGTCACGCAACTGGGGCGCCTGCCCCATCACCGCGCGGCATCCGTCGTTCTTGCAGTCGAAGGCCCTGAGCGGGTTGGTCTCCGCGCGACGCACACACTCCTCGCACAGGTCGTCCGCGTGCGAGCGGATGAACTCGGCGATCGTGTCGCGGTAGACGGGACGGCAGTCCTCGTCGCCGATGGTGTTGATGAGGAGCCGCAGCCGTTCGCGCGGCAGACCCACCTCTTCGAAGAACTGCATCATGAGCGCGATGACCTCGGCGTCGGCTGTGGGGTCGGCCATCCCGAGCGCCTCCACACCGATCTGCCAGAACTGGCGCATCCGCCCGGCCTGCGGACGTTCGTAGCGGAACATCGGTCCCGAGTAGTAGAGCTTCGTGCTCTGCCCGTTGGCGGTGAGACCGTGCTCGAGGGCGGCCCGTACCACAGGGGCGGTGCCTTCGGGGCGCAGGGTGATCGAACGACCGCCCTTGTCCTCGAAGGTGTACATCTCCTTGCCGACGATGTCCGTCGCCTCGCCGATGCCGCGCACGAACACGTCCGTGTGCTCGAAGACCGGTGAGTACATGGGTTCGTAGCCGTATCGAGCGAAGAGGTCCTGTCCGACGAGCAGCAGATGCTCCCACACTCGAGCGGTGTCCGGGAGCATGTCGGCGGTGCCTTTGGGGGCTCGGTAGTTGGGCTGTGCCATGGCGCGTCGGTGCCTTTCGGAGGCGGGTGTGCTGGATCCGAGTGTAGCAGTCGGGCGAAGACGCGCGGACGCTACAGCAGGCTGCGGCCGAACAGGATCCCGCAGCCGGTCGCGAGAAGCCCGACGACGAGCGTGCCGACGGCGTATGTCGCGGCCGTGCCGTACGAACCGCGCAGCACAAGCTCGACCGTCTCCAGCGAGAACGTCGAGAACGTCGTGTACCCGCCCAGGATCCCGACCGCGAGGAAGGGGCGCCACCAGCCCGGCCATCCCAGCCGTGCGGCCGCCACGAGCAGCAGCCCGATGGCGAACGCGCCGGTCGCGTTGATCAGGAAGGTATGCCACGGGATGGCGCCGCTGACCTGCGGGCCCGCGATGCGGCCGACGCCGTAGCGTGCGGCCGAGCCGAGTGCGCCGCCGCCCGCGACGAGGAGCAGGTCCCGCATCCAAGCGCTCATGTGGCCCCCTACGCCCTCGGCCAGAAGAAGTTGCTGCGCGCCTCGCGGGCGATCGTCGTGTCGGGACCATGCCCCGGATGGACGAGTGTGTCGGCCGGCAGCACGGCAAGGCGGCCGATCGACGCGCGCAACTCCCGTGCGTCCCCGCCCGGGAAGTCGGTGCGGCCGACGCTGCCGGCGAACAGCGTGTCGCCCGAGAAGAGGTGCGGTCCGCCGTCGGCGTCGTAGAGGCAGATCGAGCCGGGCGTGTGGCCGGGCGTGTACAGCACCTCCAAGCGCAGCGCGCCTGCGGTGACCACGTCCCCGTCCTCGAGTTCCCGATCGGGCGCCGGCGCGACGGCGTCGAACCCGAACACCAGGCCGCCGTTCGCCGCTGCGTTCGTGACCGCGGCGGCGTCGGCCGAGTGCACGAGCAGCGGCGCGCCGGTCACGGCGAGCACGGCGGAAGCCGCGCCGAGATGATCGAAGTGGCCGTGCGTGAGGACGACGGCCGCGACGGCGCGGCCGCGGATGGCCTCGATCACCACGTCGGGCTCCCCCGCCGGGTCGATGACGACCAGCGGGCCGCCTTGGCCATCGGAGACGATCCAGCAGTTGGTGTCGAGCTCTCCGAGCGTGAGCCCTTCGACGGCGGTCAGCGGCATCAGCGCGCGGGCCCGCCGGTCGGGATCGTGCGATCGGCCGAGAACACACCGTCGAGCGTGCGCACGCGGGCGAGCACGGCCGAGAGCTGCTCCATGTTGCCCAGCTCGAACAGGAAGCGCATGGCGGCGATCCCCTGCTTGTCGGTCGCTATGCTGGCCGACAGTACGTTCACGCCGCCCTCTGCCAGCGCCAGCGTGACGTCGCGCAGGAGCCCTGTGCGATCGCGGGCCTCGATATGGATCTCGGCGTTGTAGGTCGTGGAGGCGTCGGAGTCCCACTCGACCTCGATGATGCGCTCCGGCGAGTTCAGCAGGTCGCGCGCGTTGGGGCAGTCGGCGCGATGGACCGACACGCCGCGCCCGCGGGTGACGAACCCGATGAGCGGGTCGCCCGGCACGGGGTTGCAGCAGCGCGCGAGGCGCACGAGCAGGTCGTCGATGCCCTTCACCCGTACGCCGGTGCCAGAGCGCTTGCGCTTCGAACGCGGCGCCTGCATCGGGGTCGTGAGGTTGAACTCCGGCTTCTCCGGCTCGGGCGCGGGCGCCTCGGCGCCGGCGAGCAGCTTGATGAGCTTGCCGACGACGAGCTTCGCGGAGACCTTGCCGGCACCGATGTGCGCCAGCAGGTCGTCGGACTCGACGAAGTTGAGCTCCTTGGCGACCGCTGTCAGGGCGCGCACTCCCGTCGACGAGCCGATGGAGAGCCCCTGCTTGCGCAGGATCTTCTGCAGCTCGTCCTTGCCCTTGGCCAGGTCGTCCGTGCGGCTGACCTTGCTGAAGAACGAGCGGATCTTGCTGCGGGCGCTCGAGGTGCGGACGATGTTCAGCCAATCGCGCGACGGCCCGGAGTTCTTGTTCGTCATGATCTCGACGCGGTCGCCCATCTGCAACTCGTAGCCGAGAGGAACGATCGAGCCGTTGATCTTCGCGCCGACGGTGTGATGACCGATCTCGGTGTGGATCTGGTAGGCGAAGTCGATCGGCGTGGAGCCCTTGCGAAGGCTGACCACGTCACCCTTCGGGGTGAAGACGAAGACCTCGTCCTCGAACAGGTCGATCTTGAGGGCCTCCATGAACTCGCGGGGGTCCTTGAGCTCGGTCTGCCACTCGAGCATCTGACGCAGCCACGCGAGGCGCTCGTCGAAGCTCTCGTCGCCGCGCCCGCCCTCCTTGTAGCGCCAGTGCGCCGCGATGCCGTACTCGGCGGTGCGGTGCATCTCCTCGGTGCGGATCTGGAGCTCGAGCGGCCGGCCGGCCGGGCCGATGACCGTGGTGTGCAGCGACTGGTACATGTTGAACTTCGGCATCGCCACGTAGTCCTTGAAGCGCCCGGGGACGGGCTTCCACATCGAGTGGACCGTTCCGAGCGCCCCGTAGCAGTCCTTCACCGAGTCCACGATGATCCTCAGCGCGATGAGGTCGTAGATCTCGTTGAAGTCCTTACCTTTCTGCGACATCTTCTGATAGATGCTGTAGAAGTGCTTCGGCCGCCCCGAGATCTCGGCCTTGATGCCGATCGCCTCGAGCTCGGTGGTGAGTTCGGTGATGACCTGCTTGAGGTAGGCCTCGCGGGCCATCCGGCTGTCCGCCACGAGTCGCTGGATCTGCTGGTACTTCGTGGGCTCGAGCACCTTGAACGCGAGGTCCTCGAGCTCCCACTTCACCTGCGAGATGCCGAGCCGGTGCGCGAGCGGCGCGTAGATCTCCATCGTCTCGACGGCCTTGCCGCGCTGCCGGTCCGGCGGCAGGAACTCGATCGTGCGCATGTTGTGCAGTCGGTCCGCGAGCTTGATCAGGATGACGCGGATGTCCTTCGCCATGGCGATGAGCATCTTGCGGAGGTTCTGGGACTGGGCCTCGTCACGGGAGTCGAACTTGATCTTGCCCAGCTTCGTGACCCCGTCGACCAGCGCAGCGACCTCTTCGCCGAACTCCGCCTTGACCTGGGCGACCGTGGCGGAGCTGTCCTCGATGGTGTCGTGCAGGAGCCCGGCCACGAGCGTCTGCTCGTCGAGGCGCATGTCCGCCAGGATCCCGCAGACGGCGAGCGGGTGGGTGATGAAGGGCTCGCCGCTGTTGCGCATCTGGTCCTCGTGGGACCGGGCGGCGAACTCGTAGGCGCGACGGAGCACGCGGAGGTCGGCGGACGGGTTGTACTCCGCCACCTTCTTCTCGAGCTGCTCGTAGGTGATCGTCGTCACGCGCGCTCCGGTGCCGTGTGCTGTCGAGGTGGTGCAGATTCTAGCAGCCGGAGGGCGGAACTGCGCCTTTCAGAGCGCGGGCAGGATCGGCCGGTCGAACGCCTGGAGCAGCTCGTCCGCCGGTGCACCGAGCACCCATGCCCGGAAGGTCGAGAACTCCTCGGCCTCCTCGACGCCCTCCGCGTAGCGCACCGACGACGTCAGATCGACCTTGCCGTCCACGGGCAGCAGCATGAGCCGGCGATAGGCGCCGACCCCCTCGCTCACCACGAGTCCGACCTCGCGGAAGACCCCGACGCCGGTGGACACGCCGCGGTCCGTGAGGCGCGTCTTGGGCCGCGCACGCTTCACGGCCTCCGCCAGCTCGGCGTTCGAGGCCTCGATCCAGCCGTCCGCCCGGGCGGACGCACGCGCCCGCAGCACCGCGTACAGCGCGCGCAGGTCGTCGAGGTCGGGGGCCGTGGACTCGAGGATGAGCTCATTCAGGCGGCCGTCGCGCTCGCCGAACAAGAGGTGCACCGTGGCCGGCGCCCCGTCGCGGCCCGCGCGGCCACACATCTGGTTGAACTCGACGGCGTTGAACGGCAAGTGGAAGAGGCCGATGTGCCGCACGTCGGGGATGTTGACACCTTCGCCGAACGCGCTTGTCGCCACGACCGCCGTGATGCTGCCGTCGCGGAACGCACGCTCCACCGCGTGACGGGCGGCGCGCGCCATGCCGCCGTTGTAGAAGGCGGTGTGCTGCGCGAGGCGCGGACTCGACTCGCGGATCTTCTGGGCGATGCGGACCGACTGCTCCCGGCTGTTCACGTACACGATCAGCTTCTCGCCGCTCGACGCGATGGCCGCGAGATGCCCGGGCTTGTCGGCGAGTCCCCGCCGGTCGGCGACGCGGAGGTTGTCGCGGCGCGTGGGATCGAGCACGACGGCCTCGATGGCGAGCGACTCGCGGATCGTGGCCGCCACCTCGTCACTCGCCGTCGCGGTCACGGCGCATACGACCGGATGCCCCAGCGTCTCGAGCGCCGCGCCCAGCCGTGCGTAGGCCGGACGGTGCGACGCCCGTGCGAGCCCCACGTGATGCGCCTCGTCGACGACGACGAACCCGACCCGGCCGCTGGCGGCGAAGAGCGGAGCGTGCCGTTCCAGGAACTCCGGAGTGGTCATCAGGACGTCGACCGTGCCCTCGGCCAGTTGCGAGAACAGCTCGTCGCGCGCGCCGGGAGCGGTCTCACCGGTGATCAACCGGACGCTGAGGCCCAGCGCCTCGAAGACGTCCTCGAGATGGAAGGCCTGGTCGGCGACGAGCGCACGCAGCGGGTAGACGAACACGCTCGCCTGCCCGCGCTGCAGCGCGATCCGGGCGGCGTGCATCTGGAAGATCAGTGACTTGCCGCGACCCGTCGCCATCACCGCGAGACATGACCGCCCCGCCGCGAGGTGCGCGAGCGCCTCGCTCTGCGCCGCGTGCAACGTGCGATCGCCGATCAGCGCCCGCACGAGCTCGGAGTCGAGAGAGGCCTCGTCGAGACCGGCTAGTTGGGCCCTGCGCGCGGCGCGCGCCTCCGCGTCGCGTGCGGCCTCCTGCATCGCGCCGGCGCGCGAGACGAGCACGTTGACACCGCGGCTCTCGTCAGGCCCACCGCCGGTCACCTCGGTGACGGTGACGTCGAAGGCCGCGCCGCCGTCTATCTCGGGAGCCAGGGCCGCGGCCAGGCGGCGGTTGAAGAAGCCGACCTGTGCACCGGTCGGGTCGAGCACCGCGATCGCGTTGGAGTCGAAGGTGTTGTCCGGCTGGCGAGCGATGCGCAGCACGGTCCCCGCCTCGAGGCGGGCGACCACGTCCTGTCGGCCCTCGAAGCTGACGCCGGCGAGCTTCGTATGGAACGACTCGGCGTCCGCTATCCCCTCGTACTCGCCCCGCGCGAGGATGCGCTCGGCGTCCGCGAACAGCTCCTTGACGAGCTCAGCTGCAGGCGCCTCCGCGGGCGCCACGTGGGGAACGATGCGTCGGACCATCATCTGGACCCGCTCGCGTCCCTGCCAGGTGTCCGTGTCGAGCGTGTAGAGCACGTCGACCGCGGTGTCGTTCGCGGCCAGAGCGGCCGCGTCCGGACAGCGGAACGCGATGGCCGGGACCGAGGCCACGCCGTCGTAGGCCTCGAACTTGAAGTGCGCCTGGTCGCGGCCGACCAGCGACCTGCCGTTCATGAACACGCCGCGGCTCAGGAGCGTCGGCTTGGGGTTGGCGCACCCGAAGGGCTCGAGTGCGGCAAGCCCCGCCACCAGGTCGCGCGTCGCCTGCCACAGGTGCACCTCGGCGTCGGCGCGCACGGTTCGCGAGAACGCCTCCTCGGGGAGACCGGAGAGCGCATCGTCGAGGCATCGCGCGAACGTGTCGAGGTCCGCCGCCGGCAGGGTCGCGCCGACAGCGGCCGCGTGGCCGCCGAAGCGAGTGAGCAGACCGGCACAGCGGGTGACCGCGGCATGCAGGTCGACGTCGCCCACGCTGCGGCCGGAACCACGCGCCTCGCCCTCTTCGATGCAGAACACGATCGTGGGCACGCCATAGATGCCGGCGAGCCGTGACGCGACGATGCCGCGCACGCCCTCGTGCCAGCCTTCACCCGCGACAACGAGCGAGCGGGCGCCCTCATGCCACACGGCCTCTGCCGCGGCGGTCGCTTCGCGCGTCAGGTCGGCCTCGGCCGCCTGGCGGGCGGTGTTGTGCGCGTCCAGGGAGTGGGCCAGGGATGTGGCCTCCGCCGGGTCGTCGGTCATCAGCAGCGCGAGCGCTTCCGCCGGGTCGGCGATGCGTCCGGCGGCGTTGAGGCGCGGCGCGAGCCCGAACGCGACGCGCTCGGCGGTCATGGTGCGGGGATCGACGCCCGCGACGTCGCACAGGGCGGCGATGCCCGCGCGCGCCCGGTCGCGCATGCGAGCGAGCCCATCCGCGACCAGCGCGCGGTTCTCGTCGAGCAGCGGAACGATGTCGCCGATGGTCCCGAGCGCCGCCAGATCCGTGAGCTCGCGCCAGACGTCGGGGCTCCCGAGACGCGCCCCGACGGCCGCGACCAGCTTCAGCGCCACGCCGGCGCCCGCCAACTCGGCGAAGCCGCACGGCTCCAGTTTGGGGTCGCACAGCGGCACGCCCAGGGGCACGTCGTCGCCGGGCTCGTGGTGATCGGTGACGACCACGTCGATACCGGCGGCACGCAGGCGCTCGATCTCCCGCGCGCTCGAGATGCCGCAATCGACGGTGATCACCATGCGGGGCGACATCGTGAGCAGGCGATCGACCGCCGCGTCGCTGAGCCCGTAGCCCTCGCGGAAACGGTGCGGGACGGTCGCCTCCACGTCGGCACCGAGCGCGGCGAGCCCGCGGCACGTGAGCGCGGCGGCCGTCAGGCCGTCGACGTCGAAGTCGCCGAAGACCACGATGCGCACCTTCGCGCGAACGGCCGCGGCCACTGCGTCGATGCACGCGTGCATCCCGGGGAGCGTCTCCGGAGCGCGCCAGTCGCGCGACAGGTCCGGCGTCAGGAACGAGCGGACGGCTTCGGGCGTGTCGATCCCGCGCACGAGCAGGACGCGCGCGACGGTCTCAGACAGACCCGCCGCGACGGCGAGGGCCGCCGTTGCCGACTCCTCGACGGGAGCCAGGGTCCAGCGCGCGGGTGAGGGAGGGTTGGTGGGCACGCCGTCATGCTAGCAGACGGGCCCGGCACGCTGGAGCGTGCCGGGCCCGTCGAGCACGTGCTTCGAGACGAGGGCTACTTGGCCCCGGCGAACTTCTTCGCGAGCGCCAGGTAGCGCGGCTCGCGCTCCTTCCACATCGCGTAGAGCGGACTCGCCACGGCAACGGACGAATAGGCGCCCGAGACCAGGCCGATGGTGAGCGCGAACGCGAAGTCGCGCAACGTCTCGCCACCGAGCAGTAGCAGGCACACGACCGGGATGAGCGACGACAGGCCCGTGTTGACCCAGCGCGCGAGGACCTGGTTGAGCGAATCGTTCGCCATCTGCATGAAGGTGGTCTTGCTCAGACTCTGCGTGTTCTCGCGGATGCGGTGGAACACGACGATGGTGTCGTAGAGCGAGTAGCCGAGGATCGTCAGCAGCGCGGCCACGGTGTTCGGCGTGACCGGGCGGCCCAGCAGGGCGTAGATGCCCAGCGTGATCAGCGCGTCGTGCACGAGGGCGATGACGCCCGTGACCGCCATCTTGTACTCGAATCGGATGGAGATGTAGACGAGGATCGCGATCAAGGAGACCACCAGGGCCAGCATGGCCTTGTTCGTGATGTCGGTGCCCCACTCGGGGCCGATCGTCGAAACCTGCAGGTCGGTCGAGGCGACCTTCAGCGAGCCCGCAAGGACGGACGCCTGCTGCTCCGCGGTGACGGACTTGACCTCGGTCGAGCGGACCCGGAAGCCCCGGTCCGTGGCCTGGACCTCTGCGTCGGGGACGCCAGCGGCCGCAGCAGCGGCCCGCACCTGGGCGATGGTGGCGCTCTGCGTGTTGTTGAGCGTGATGATCGTCCCGCCCTTGAACTCGATGCCGAGGTTCAACGGCTTGAAGATGAGCGCGCCGACGGCCACGGCCAAGATCAGCGCCGAGACGATGAAGAACACGTTCCGCTTGCCCATGAAATCGATGTACGGCTTACGCATCGACGGCACTTCCCTTCACGCCGAAGAACTTGGGAATCTTGCCGACGACCTTCTCCGAGAGAAGGATGACCGCAGGCCGGGTAAACAGCATGGCGATCGTGAGGTCGCACACGATACCGATCATCAGCGTCAGGGCGAAGCCCTTGACCGTGCTGCTGGCGAAGAGGAACAGCGGCACCGCGCTCGCGAAGGTCACGGCGTCGGCGTCGAGGGAGGTCAGGATGGCGTGCTTGGTACCCGACTTCGCAGAGACGCGCGGCGTGCGGCCCATCGCGATCTCTTCACGGTAGCGCTCGAAGATGAGGATCGAGGTGTCTGCGGCCAGGCCGATGGAGAGCGTGATGCCCGCGATGCCCGGCAGCGAGAGCGCGTACTGCCCGGCACTCGACAGGACCGCCAGTACGCCGAGGTACAGCACCGCAAAGGAACCGAGCGAGATCCACGACAGCAGGCCGAAGCCGCGGTAGTAGAGCGCAAGGTAGATGGCGACGATCCCGAACCCGACCAGCGCCGCGAGGACTCCCTGGAAGAGCGAGTCCTGACCGAGCGTGGGACCGACGTTGTCGGTCTGCGAGGGAACCAGCGTGACGGGGAGCGCGCCGGACTCGAGGATCGTGGCGAGCCTTCGCGCCTCATCGGCGGTGAAGCTGCCGCTGATCTCGGTATCGCCTGAGGTGATCGCCGTCTGCACCGCGGGCGCCGACACCACCGCGCCGTCGAGCAGGATCGCGATGCGCGCCTGTGTCGGGAAGGCCCGCGTCGTGACCTCGGCCCAGATGGCCGTGCCCGTCGGGTTGAACGACATGGTGACGACGTAGCCGGGCTTCGTCTGGTCGGTCGACGCCTTGGCGCTGGCAGCGGTGATGACCTCGCCGGTCATGAAGGGCTTGTAGGAGCCCACCGGCATCTGGAAGCCGTCCTGCACCTGCGCCTGCAGCGTCGTGGGCAGGCTGGCAACCTCGAGGAACTCGAGCCGGCCGGTCTGTCCCATGACCTTGAGCGCGGCGGCGGCGTCACGGACGCCCGGCAGCTGCACGAAGATGGCCTGGTTGTCGTTCTCGAGCTGCACCGTCGCCTCGGACACTCCGAGGCTGTTGACGCGGGTGCTCATGATGACGAGCGCGCGCTGCATCGCCGCGGCGTCAGCCGGCTTGTCGGGTGTCAGGATGACGGACAGCCCTCCGCGCAGGTCGAGGCCCTGCGTGATCGACGATCGACCCTCCGCGATGCGGAACGGGTACGCGCCGACCGTGAACGTCGTCCCGTACGAGAGTTCGGCACTCGTCACCACGGTGCCCTCGACGCTGATGGGCAGGGTCGAATCGGCCGCGGCGGAGATGCGCCACGACGCGGGCACGGTGGCCGTGGAGTCGGTGATCCTCTGGAGCGTGGCGATGGGCTTCATCGTCGAATCGGCCACAGCCTTCACGGCCGGACCGTCCGCCGTGAGCCCGATGACCGCCTGTGACCCGCTGAGGGCCGACGATCCGCTCGCGGTGCCCGCCTGCCACGACACACTGTCGGCCTGCCTCAAGGGAAGCAGGAAGAACAGCGAGCCGATGAGCAGGACAGCCAGACCCGCGAACGCGAGATAGTTCTTCTGCCTGGAGTCCATCCCCTGCCTTCCGATCGAGTGGTTCGTGAGGCGCAGCCGTCGGGCGCGCCAAATCCTTCGAAACTCTACACCATGCAGGCTTCGCGGCGAGTGAAGCGCCTAGAGCAACTTGGTCCCGTTTATGACGAGATGGAAGGTCGAGTCGAGGACCTCGGCCGCCGCGCGGCACATCTGCATGCGGGACAGGAATATCTCGAAGTACTCCATCACCTGGCTGATCTCGGTGTCGATATCGATCTCGAGAGTCAGCGTCCGGGCCTGTCCGTCCACCCGGAGGAACGAGCGGCGGACCGCGTGGTTCACCCGGTCGTGGATGTCGAACGTCGCCGGGTCGGGGTTGCGGACGCGCGTGTGGTGCACGTCGGACTTGTCAGCGATGATCGTCGCAGCGCCGATCGGGTTCGCCGGCGCTCCGAACTCCTCCTCGTGGTTGCCCACGGCGTTCATGATGTGAGCGGTCTCCCACGGGTCCATCCCCAGAGCGCGGAGCATGTCGCGCGCGAGCAGGGCTGAAGACACACCGTGGTGATCGCGGCCGATGCAGTTCCCCGTGTCGTGCAGGTAGCCGGCGATCTCGGCCATCTCCGCCATGCGGTCGTCGTATCCGAGCCGCCGGATGATGTTGCCCGAGATGTGCGCGACCAGGTTCGCGTGCCGGAACCCGTGCTCCGTGTAGCCGATCGCCCCCAGGTACTCGTCGGCGACCTCGATCATCGCCGTCACATCTGCGGAGGCGGTCACCGTCTCCAAGGTTATCCGGGGCAGCGCGTCCGCGTTGAGGGCGGAAGCATCGGGCACGAGGGAAGCAGTGTCAGTCATTGTCGGGGCCGACAGCAGGTACCAGCCGGTCGACGATGGCGCGGCGCGCGAACTTCACCAGCACGCCGTCGGCGATCTCCACCATCACGGTGTCGTCGCTCATCGAGCGGAGCGTCCCCATGATGCCGCCGACCGTGACGATCTCATCCCCGGGCGTCAGCGCGGCCATGAGCTCGCGGACCTTCTTCTGTTGCGCCTGCTGCGGGCGGTACATCAAGAAGTAGATCATCGCAGCGATGAGCACGAAGTAGACGATGACGGTAGTGGTGTTGCTCCCCATGACGACTCCTTGCCCGAGGGTGGCGCCGTCAGCCGGCGCAGAACGTGATGATAGCACCGGCCGTCGCGCGCGAACGCGGGCGCGCACGCGAGCGGACCCGGTCCGCGCGCCTAGTAGTCCGCCGCCGCCGGGCTGTCCAGCCAGTGCCTGAGGAAGGCCCCGTAGCGGTGCTGCTCGATGGCTTCGCGGGCGCGCCGGGTGAGGTCCAGGAGGTAGAAGAGGTTGTGCTCGGTGAGCAGGATTGCGCCGAGCATCTCCTTGGTCGTGACGAGATGCCGCAGGTACGACCGCGAGTAGGTCGTGCACGTCGGACACGAGCACTCGGGATCGAGGGGTCCGAGGTCACGCGCGAAGCGTGCGTTGCGCAGGTTCAGCCGGCCCTCGCTCGAGAACGCGGTGCCCAGCCGGGCCGTGCGCGTCGGGAGCACGCAGTCGAACATGTCGACGCCCAGCGCGACTGCCCGCAGGATCGTCGTGGGATTGCCGACGCCCATCAGGTAGCGCGGGCGGTCGGCCGGAAGCGACTCGCATACCGGCTCGAGCGACTCGAGCATGAGCTCGTGGGGTTCGCCGACCGAGTAGCCGCCGATGCCATAGCCGGGAAAGCCTATCTGCACCAGGCGCTCCACGCTCTCCGCGCGGAGGTCGGCGAACACGCCTCCCTGCACGATGCCGAACAGCAACTGGTCGTCGCGTGTCCGCGCGTCCTTGCATCGTCGCGCCCACTCGGCCGACCGCCGCACGGCGGTCGAGACAAGGCTCTCCTCGGCCGGATAGGGCGGGCACTGGTCGAGCTGCATGAAGATGTCGGCGCCGAGCTGCTCCTGGATCGCGACGTTGTCCTCGGGCGTCCAGAAGTGCTTCGTGCCGTCGAGGATCGAGTTGAACGCCACCCCGTCGTCGGTGACCTTCACGGTGTCCGCCAGGCTGAAGACCTGGAATCCGCCCGAGTCGGTCAGCACCGTCCCCTTCCAGCCCATGAACGAGTGCAGGCCCCCGGCCGCCTCGACGATGTCCGCGCCGGGCCGCAGGAAGAGGTGGTACGTGTTCGACAGGATCGTCTGCGCCCCGAGCTCGCGCAAACGCGAGGGCAGCATGCCCTTCACCGTCGCGCGCGTGCCGACGGGCATGAAGAGGGGGGTGTGGACGTCGCCATGGGCCGTGTGGAGCACGCCGCGACGTGCCGACGTGCCCGGATCCGTGGTCATGAGGTCGAAATCGCCGATTCGCATGGGCGGATTCTACTCCAGCCGTCGCATAGTCCTCGACGCGCACCGTCCAGATAATGGAGACTGTCAGGGGCCGGTGAACCGGACCGGCACCCGACGCGTCGAAGAGGGTATGGCATGGCCGAGCATGCACGCGACGACGCGGACCTGGTGACACGGGCCGCGACAGGCGACATGGGGGCGTTCGAGGCGCTCGTGCGAGCGCACGCCGACGCAGTCTATGCGCACGCGTACCGGTTCTTCGGCGATGCCCAGGCCGCGCAGGACGCGACGCAGGAGGTCTGGGTCAAGGTGTACCGCTCGCTCGAAGGGTTCGGGAGCCGCGCAGCATTCTCGACCTGGCTGTTCCGCGTCACGCGCAACGTCTGCTTGGACATGCTGCGTTCGGGTCGACGTGCGGCGACGCCGATCGACCCGGTCGAGCTCCACGGCATCGCGAACGACGACCCCGCGAGCGAGGCGGTCGGAGCAGTCGACCTCGAGACCGCGATGCGCGCGCTTTCCCCGGAGGACCGCGAGGCGTTCAACGCGGTCGCCCTGTTCGGACTCCCGTACGCGGAGGCCGGGACGGTCCTCGGCGTTCCCGCCGGCACTGTCAAATCCCGCGTGTTCCGCGCGCGTCGCGCGCTGACGACACTGCTCAGTCTCGATGCGAAGGGAGGTGCATAGGCGATGGAGATGGAGTGCATCCGCACCCAGGCCACGCTCTCGGCGCTCCACGACGGAGAGCACGTGACCGGCGAGAACGCCGAAGCCGCCCGGGCGCACTGCGACGAGTGCGAGCAGTGCCGCGCGTTCGAAGCGGACCTCGGAGCGCTCAGCGGACTCCCGATGCCTGCGGCGCCCCCCGAGCTGGTCGACCGGATCATGGTGGCCGTGGCCTCCATCGCGTCCGAGCGCGCGCAGGAGGCCGAGGAGCTCGTCCCGCCGGCGAGCGAAGCCGCGGCGAGCGACCTTGAGGGCGTGGCACCGCGCCTTGAATGGTTCACGGGCAACGTGCGCTGGGGCACCTTCGGCGCGATCGGGGTCGCCGCCGTGGCGCTCGTGCTGTTCCTGATCATCGGCACCGGCAGGCCCCCCGCACGGAACGTGACCGACCAGGCGGCCGGGACGACGAGCGAAGGCGCGAGCAGCTTCGTCGCACCGCAGGCCACTTCGGGCGACGCCAAGGCCGTGCCCGCGCCGACGCCGGCGCCCGCCCGGGCGCCCGACTACCTGACGTTCCGAGGGCGTGTCTATACGCCCGGCTCGCTGCTGTCCGACTCGGGGGCTGCGACCCAGTCGGTCGGCACCGTGTCCACCGCGTTCGGAGGCAGCGGTGCGCCGACGCAGATCCCGGCGTATCGCTCCCCTCTCACCGACGGGTCGATCGTGGTCAAGGGTCCCGACGGGTCCCGCCTCTACGAACCGGTCACGCGAATGTCAAGCAGCGTGAGGTACCAGCTCGTGGCAGGCAACGCGGTCGAGAGGTTCGGACTGTGGCCGGTGCTTCCGTCGCGCTTCCCGGCGCCGACCTCGCCCGACGGCTCCCCCACCTTCACTGCCGCAGGCACGGATGCGCTCGGCGTCCAGATCTACACGGCCGAGGGTATCCCGCAGACGCAGGGCTTCGCGGTCGCACCGGGAACGCCCGCGACCGACCCCGCCGGCTCGAATCCCAACTGGACCTGGTGGGAACCGCTGCTCACGCCGTGACCCGGGATCTCCCGGGTCAGATGATCAACATGGCATCGCCGAAGCTCAGGAACCGGTAGCCCTCGGCCAACGCCGTCCCGTAGGCGCGCATCACATTCTCGCGCCCGGTGAACGCGCTGATCATCATCAGGAGCGTGGAGCGCGGAACGTGGAAGTTCGTGATCATGGCGTCGACCGCGCGGAACTCGTAGCCCGGCAGGATGAACAGGCTCGTATTGCCTTCCGTCGCCCGCACCGCGCCGTCCTCTTCGTTCCATGCGCTCTCCAGGGAGCGAGCGCTCGTCGTGCCGACCGCCACGACGCGGCCGCCGCGCTCGCGACACTCGGCGACCGCAGCCGCGGCCTGTTCGCTCACCCGGTAGTGCTCGGTGTGGATATGGTGGAGCGCCGGATCGTCCTCGCTCACCGGACGGAACGTGTCGATGCCGACGTCGAGCTCGACCCGTGCGATGTGCACTCCCTCCCGCACGAGTCCATCGAGCAGCGCGGTTGTGAAGTGCAGGCCGGCCGTCGGTGCCGCAGCCGAACGTTCGTCGGTGCTGTACACCGTCTGGTACTCCTCGGGGTCCTCCAGCGGACGCGTGATATACGGTGGGAGCGGCACCTCTCCGAGGCGATGGAGCACGTCCATGAAGCGACCTTCTCGCGCCGTGAACTGGACGAGGCGGATGCCGGACTCGTCCGACGCCCCGACCACCAGCGCGGTCGCATCCCCGTCGCCGATGACCACCCTGGTCCCCGGCTTCAGTCGCCGGCCCGGACGCGCGAGACACTCCCACGTGCCGGCTCCGCGCTCACGGAGCAGCAGGAACTCGATCTGTGCCCCGCCCTCTTCCTTGATGCCGCGCAGGCGTGCCGGCAGCACCCGCGTCTCGTTGACGACGAGCAGGTCGCCGCGCCGGAGGTAGTCGCCGATCTCGGAGAAGACACGATGCTCGGTGGCGCCCGCCCCGCGGCGCAGAACCAGCAGACGGCAACTGTCGCGCGGGTCGGCGGGCGCCTGCGCGATCCTTCCGGTGGGCAGGTCGTAGTCGAAGTCGTCGGTTCGCACGCGAGGCCTTTCAGGTGGGTCGGGGGTCGCGGCAAGTGTAGCGCGTGGGACCGGTCCACCTGTCGCCGTCGTCTGTCGGACGTGCGGCGCATCGGGTACCATTACGCACTATGCAAAGCGACTCGTGGTCCGCCGCGGACCTCCACATACACACGACCGCGTCCGACGGCGTCGCGACCCCTGCAGAGGTGGTCGACTGGGTCTGCTCGAAGACCGACCTGACGGTCATCGCGATCGCCGACCACAACACGAACCTCGGAGCGATCGAGGCGGCGGCGCTGGTCGCTGAGCGCGGACTGCCGCTCCAGGTCATCATCTCGCAGGAAGTGGAGAGTGCCGACGGCCACATCCTCGGCCTCTGGACCCCGGAGATCATCCCCCCGGGCATGAGCGCGGAGGAGACCGTGGTCGCGATCCACGCACAGGGCGGCTTCGCCGTCGCCGCGCACCCTTTCGCACCGCGTCTGTGGTCGAAGGCGGGGCTCAGCCGCGGTAACAGGGGCGTCTACAACAACGTCGACTACGACGGCATCGAGATCGCGAACTCCACACCGCTGCTGTTCGTCGCGAACTGGGTCGCGCGCTTCTACCAACTCTCGCAGGGACACCGGTTCGCGGCGACGGGCGGCAGCGACGCACATATCCTGCCGGTGATCGGCACGAGCCGGACCTACTTCCCCGGCGAGACGGCGGATGATCTGCGGACGGCCTTGGATTCGCGGATCACAACGGTGTCACGCCCCGGCTTCAACCCCCGACGCATGCTGCGCTACGCGCGCAACATCCCCAAGATCATGGCCAGCGACCGCGAACGCAAGGCGCGCGAGGTGGATCTCGGGATCCGTGACGCCAAGCCCGAGAAGACCAAGGGCCGCTAGCGCTTGCGCGCCGCGCGCTCCGCGCGCCGGCGCTCGCGCTGCTGGGCCGCCTCGTCATCCGAGTAGCGACACCCGCAGTAGTTCTGGCGGTACATCCCCAGTTCGCGGCTGCGCCGCGTCGCGTCGCCGTAGCGCTCCCTGAAGTCGGTGACCAGGAACTCCACCCCGTGCTCGGCGCACGCCTGCGTGCCCGCCTCCCGGATCGCGTCGGGGTCCTGCCACGGGCTCACGGTGAGCGTGGTGGCAACGGCGTCGTATCCCGACTCGGCAGCGTGCCGCGCCACCAGACCGAGACGCAACTGGAAGCAGGCCCGGCACCGCTCCCCAGGACGGTCCTCGAGCCCCTCGACGGCGCGGTCCCACGACCCGGGGTCGTACGCGAGCTCGTCGACCTCGATGCCCTGCGACCCCGCCCACTCGAGCAGCGTGTCCCGGCGATGCTCATATTCGGAGCGCGGGTGGATGTTGGGGTTGGCGTAGGCGACTCGCACGTCGTGGTCGGCCGAGAGCGCGTCCCACGGCTCGAGGAGGCACGGGCCGCAGCACGCGTGGAGCATGATCCTCATCGCAAGCCCTCCTCTCCGCCTCGGCTCTCGCCCTTCACAGGGCCTTCGCGACCGCGGCCCAGAGCGTGGCCACTCCGAACAGTATGAACAAGGCGCCCGAGATGCGCGTGATCAGGCGCTCGGGAAGGCGCTTGCCAAGGATCGAGCCCACGACGATCGCGACGCCGTCGGCGATCATCATGCCCACGGTCGAGCCCATCCACACTCCCCAGAATGACTGCGCGGCGGTCAACCCGTCGGCGTTCAACCCGACGTGACCCAGCGCGCCCGAGATCGCGGGGCCCGCCACGCCGAAGGTGCGAAGCACAGCGGCGGGGTCGGCGGCGATGGTCATGGTCATGATCTGGGTCTTGTCGCCCATCTCGGCGAGGAAGAACGCGATCGCGACCGTCACGATCGGACCGAACCTGCCCGCGCGCGCACCATCGTCACCGTCGTCCTTCTCGCCACGCAGCGTCCAGACCCCGAACCCGACGAACAGCACGCCCGTGATGATGCCGAGCCACAGCTCGGGGATGATGCTGCCGACCGCTTGGCCGATCAGCGTCGAGAACAGGTGGATGAACAGCGTGGCACCGAAGATGCCGACGAGGACCTGCCACCACCGGTAGCGCGCGGCCAGGCAGAGTGCGAGCAGCTGGGTCTTGTCTCCGAGTTCGGCGAGCGTGATCAGCACCGTTGCGACGGCGAAGGCGTAGAGCATACGGACCCTTCGTCAGGAGGGGCGGGAAGTGCCGGTAGCTTGTCCCGACGGTCAGGCGGTCTGGAGCTCCGCGGCGTCGGCGGTGTTGGACATCAACATGGCGCGAGTCATCGGGCCGACGCCGCCCGGCACGGGCGTGATCGCCGAACACTTCGGCGCGACGGCGTCGAAATCGACGTCACCCACCATGCCCGCCTCGGTGCGATTGATGCCGACGTCGATCACGACGGCGCCCTCACGCACGTACTCGGCGCCGATCATCTTGGGTCGCCCGATCGCGGCGATGAGGATGTCCGCACCGCGGCATACCGACTGCAGGTCGACGGTGCGCGAATGGCAGTAGGTCACCGTGCAATCGCGTTCGAGAAGCATCAGGCCCATGGGCTTGCCCACCAGAAGCGAACGCCCGACGACGACCGCGTTCTTCCCGCGCAACTCGATGCCGTAGTGGTCGAGCATCCGCATGACGCCCCACGGCGTGCAGGCCCGATGGCCGGGAAGACCGCGCATCAGGCGGCCGAGGTTCTCGGGATGGAAGCCGTCGACATCCTTCACCGGCGCGACGTCTGCCACCACGCGCTCGACGTCGAGGTGGCGCGGGAACGGTTGCTGCACCAGGATGCCGTGGACCCGCGGGTCGGCGTTGAACGCCGCGATCACCGCGTCCAGGTCCTCCTGGGTCGTCTCGGCCGGCAGCCGTGCGTCGAAGCTGCGGATGCCGAGGCGCTCGCAGTCCCGCTCCTTCATCTTCACGTACGACTGCGACGCAGGGTCCTCGCCGACCAGCACGACCGCCAGCCCCGGCGTCACGCCGCGCGCGAGCAGCGCCTGCACGCGCTTGGCCGTGTCGCTCTCGACCGCTGCGGAGACGACCTTGCCGTCGATGATCACCGGAGGCATACGGGCGTTCCTTCTCTCGTGGACACGGGCTGGCCGGGATGGGTCCTAGAAGAGGCCGACGATGTTGCCGTCGGCGTCGATGTCGACGTTCTCGCCCGCGGGATGGCTCGGCAGCCCGGGCATCGTCATGATGTCACCGCACAGGGCGTAGAGGAACCCGGCGCCCGCGGACAGCCGCACGTCACGCACGGGAAGGGTCCATCCGGTCGGACGGCCTTTCAGGTCCGGGTCGTGGCTGAGCGAGAGGTGGCTCTTCGCCATGCAGACGGGAAGCGAGCCGTAGCCGATCTCGGTGAACCGCGCCAGCGAGCGGCGGGCCTCCTTCGAGAGCTCGATGCCGTCGGCGCCGTACACGTTGCGCGCGAGCAGCTCCATCTTCTCCTCGGCTGAGTCCCCGTCGGAGTAGGTCAGCGTGAACACCGACTCCTCCTCGCAGGCGGCGGCGACCGCGTCGGCGAGCTCGACGCCGCCTGCACCGCCGTCGGCGTGCGTCGTCTGGGACACGGCCGCATAGGCGCCCGCGGCCATGGCCGCTTCCTTGATCAGTTCGTGCTCGGCCTCGGTGTCGGTCGGGAAGTGGTTGACCGCGACCACGACCGGGATCCCGAAGGCCCTGACGTTCTCGATGTGCTTGATGAGGTTCGGCATGCCGTCGCGGACCGCGTCGAGATCCTCTTCGAGCAGCCTCGGGTCGAGAGGCTTGCCCGGGCGGATCTCGTAGCGCCCCGAGTGCGCCTTGAGCGCGCGGACCGTGCACACCAGCACCGCGCAGTCGGGAGCGAGCCCGCTGGTGCGGCACTTGATGTTGCAGAACTTCTCGAAGCCCAGATCGGCGCCGAAGCCGGCCTCCGTCACCACGTAGTCGGCGAGCTTCAGAGCGATCCGGTCCGCGATGATCGATGAGTTGCCGTGCGCGATGTTCCCGAACGGCCCTGCGTGCACGAACACCGGCCCGCCCTCCATGTTCTGCAGGAGGTTCGGCATGACCGCGTCGTGCATCAGCACGGTCATCGCGCCGGCCACCTTGAGGTCCTCGGTGGTGAGCGGATGTCCGTCGCGAGCGCTGCCGACGACGATGCGCCCGATGCGTTTGCGCAGGTCCTGAAGGCCGTCCGCGAGCGCGAGCACGACCATGAGCTCGCTCGCCGAGGTGATGTCGTAGCCGGTCTCGCGCGGCACGCCGCCGAACCGGCCACCGAGGCCGATGGTCACGGTGCGCAAGGCGCGGTCGGAGATGTCGAGCACGCGCCGCCACGTGACGGCATAGGGGTCGAGATCGATGGGGCTGCGGTGGAAGAGCGAGTTGTCGATGAAGGCGGCACACAAGTCGTGAGCCGAGGTCACCGCGTGGGCGTCGCCGGTCAGGTGCAGGTTGAAGTCGGTCATCGGGAGGACCTGCGAGTAGCCTCCGCCCGCGGCGCCTCCCTTGATGCCGAAGACGGGGCCGAGCGATGGTTGACGGATGCAGGTGAACGCGCTGCGCCCCGTGTGAGCCAGTGACTGGCCGAGCCCGACGGTCGTGAGCGTCTTGCCCTCGCCGAGCGGAGTCGGGGTCATCGCGGTCACCACGACGTACTTGCCGTTGGGACGGTCCGCCAGGGTATCGGAGATGGCAAGGCGGATCTTCGCCTTGTACACGCCGTAGGGTTCGATGAACCGCGGCTCGATCCCGGCCGATTCGGCCACCCACGAGATGGGACGGATCTTCGCGTGTTGAGCGATCTCGACGTCTGAAAGCACGATGGTCCCTTCGTTGGAGCGGGCGGGCGACAAGGCGCCACGCCGCCTACCCGATTCTACGCCGTGCGGCAGTACCGCCGACGTTCCGGACACGCGAAGATCCGGGTAGATACTGCGAGTAGGACCTGCACGTCCGTTCGTACCCGAATCGTCAGGAGGATCCATGGCCGACGCACCAGCCGTCACTCTCGTCGCCGACTTCGTCGCGGCGAGCGATTTCGAGAAGAAGCACACCCCGTTCATCACGCTCGAGGCTCAGCTCGATCGGCTGCTCGTGAATGTCGAGGTCGGTCATGAGGTTCCGCACCCCAACGGGGCCGACCACTACATCACCTTCATCGAACTGTACGCGAACGGCGCGCCAATCGCGCGGCTCGACCTCTCCCCCGTCGTGACGCACCCAAGGTTCTGCGTGCCCGTCTCTCTGCCGCCCGACACGGTCGTGCGGGCCGTCGAGCACTGCAACCTGCACGGGCTGTGGGCCTACGAGGTGACGATCTAACACCGCCCGCTCGCGCACAGAGGGGCGTCCCGCACGAAACGGGCGCCCCTCGTCGCTGTGCGGATGTCGGCTCCCGGCGCCTAGAAGAGCCCGCCCTGCGGCGCGTCAGGGGCCGGCGCGCTCAGCCCCAGGTGCTCGTAGGCGCGCGGGGTCGCCTGCCGGCCCTTCGGGGTCCGCATCAGGAACCCGAGCTGCAGCAGGAACGGCTCGTAGACATCCTCGAGCGTCTCGGTCTCCTCACCCACCGACGTGGCGAGCGTGTTGAGGCCGACGGGGCGTCCGGAGAACTTGACGATGAGCGCCTCGAGGATGCGCACGTCCATCTTGTCAAGCCCGAGATGGTCGACCTCGAAGAAGGCCAGCGCCTCGGCGGCGATGTCCTCGCGGATCCGGCCGTCGTGGCGCACCTGCGCGTAGTCCCGCACGCGTTTGAGGAGCCGGTTGGCCAGACGCGGCGTCCCCCTGCTGCGGCGCGCGATCTCCGCCGCGCCCTCGCCGTCGATGTCGACGCCCAGGATCGACGCGGAGCGTTTCACGATCGCTTCAAGCTCGTCAGGGGCGTAGTAGTCGAGCCGGAACGACATGCCGAAACGGTCGCGGAGCGGGGCGGTCAGAAGCCCCGTGCGCGTCGTGGCCCCGACCAGTGTGAAGCGGGGGACATCCAATCGAAGGCTTCGCGCGGCCGGCCCCTTGCCGATGACGACGTCGAGCGTGAAGTCCTCCATCGCCGGATAGAGGACCTCCTCGACCTGGCGGTTGAGCCGATGGATCTCGTCGATGAAGAGCACATCGCGCTCTTCGAGGTTCGTGAGGATCGCGGCGAGATCTCCCGCGCGCTCGATCGCCGGTCCGCTGGTGGTCTTCATCGTCACGCCCAGCTCGTTGGCGATGACCCCGGCGAGCGTCGTCTTGCCGAGGCCCGGAGGTCCGGAGAGCAGGACGTGATCGAGGGGCTCGTTGCGCCCCGCCGCGGCCTCGATGAGCACCCCGAGCGACTCCTTGACCTTGGGTTGGCCCAGGTAGTCGGTCAGCCGCTTCGGACGCAGCGAGCGGTCGATCTCGATGTCGTCAGGAGTGAAGCGCGCGGAGACGAGGCGCTCCTCATCGTCAGGTGTCCACTCGCTGGAGAGTCCCGCCGTCATCGCGCACCCCCGAGCGCCTTGAGCGCGGCGCGCAGCAGTTGTTCCGTGGTGGCTCCCGCCGGAACCTCACGGAGCCCGGCGGCAGCCTCCGCCGGCGAGAACCCCATCGCGAGCAGCGCGTCGCGCGCCTCGATGGCCGCGTGAGACGACCCGCCTCCTCCGCCCGCACCGAGTTCGGGCGCCCCCAGCTTGTCCTTGAGGTCGATCAGCAGGCGCTGCGCGGTCTTCTTGCCCACGCCCGGCACGCTCGACAGCAGCGCGACGTCGTCGCGCGCCAGTGCGGTCCGCAAGACGTCCGGCTTCAGAGCGGAAAGCACCGCGAGCGCGACCTTGGGGCCGACACCCGAGACACCGATCAGCGCCTCGAACAGCGCGCGCTCGTCCTCGCTCTCGAAGCCGTAGAGGGTCAGCTCGTCCTCGCGGACATGAAGGTATGTGTGGACGGTGACCTCATCGCCCTCCGCGGGGAGGGCGGCCAGTGACGACGTCGACATGATAAGGCGGTAGCCGATGCCGCCGACCTCGACGATCGCGTAGCTCGCGGCACGCGCCGCCACTCTGCCGGTCACGAAGGCGATCATCGGCCGGTCCCCGTCGTCTCTCGCGCGGCGCGCTCCCGTGCCCGCGCGACCCGCTGGTTCGCGTGGCAGATCGCGGCGGCGAGCGCATCGGCCGCGTGGTCGGGTGTGGGATCGTGATCCAACCCGAGGATGGTCCGGACCATGTAGGTCACCTGTCCCTTGTCCGCGGTGCCTGTCCCGACCACCGCGAGCTTGATCTCACCCGGCCCGTACTCCCCGACCGGCATGCCGGCGTCAGCCACCGCGACCAGCGCCGCGCCGCGAGCGTGGCCCGTCGTCATGGCCGTCGCCACGTTGCGGCTGAAGTAGATGTTCTCGATCGCGGCCTCCGCGGGAGCGTAGCGGCCGATGAGCTCGGCAAGACCGTCGCGGACGGCCTTGCAGCGCCGGGCCGTGTCGTCGCTCCCAAGGGTGCGGATGCACCCATAGCCGAGGCAGCGGAAGCGGCTACCGTCGGACTCGACGATCCCCCACCCCGTGTTGGACAGTCCGGGGTCGATGCCCAGGATGATCACGGACACGCGCACCCCTTGCTCCAGCGTCGCCAATCGAACATATGTTCAGTCTACGGCACCGCACCGACAGGCGCAAAACAGCGTTCAGGGCGCCCCTGGAAGGGGACGCCCTGAACGAGTGCACGGAAGCCGCCTCGCCTACAGGTCGAGGGCGACGGCGATCTCCTCGGTGATATCCATGTTGTGATAGACGTCCTGCACGTCGTCGCTGTCCTCGAGGTTGTCGATGAGCCGGAAGACCTTCTTGGCCGTCTCCGCGGTGACCGTCGCCGGGACCTTCGCACGCATCGCCAACTCGGCCTCCTCGACCTGGATGCCGGCGGCCTCGAGGCCCTTCCTGACGCTCTCCAGGTCGTTGGGGCCCGTCACGACCACGAACACGTCGTCGTTGTCCTCGAGGTCCTCGCCGCCGACCTCCATGACCGCCATGAGCAGCTCCTCCTCATCGGGGGCGCCCTCTTTCACGATCACGATCTCCCCGCGCCGCTCGAACTGGAACGCCACGGAGCCCGTGGCTCCCAGCGCACCGCCGGCGCGCGTGAACGCCGCGCGGACGTCGGCAGCGGTCCGGTTGCGGTTGTCCGTAAGGGCCTCGACGTAGACGGCGATGCCGCCGGAGCCATAACCCTCGTAGATGACCTCTTCGTAGTTGGCGCCGCCCGCTGTGCTGAACGCCTTGTCGATCGCGGACTGGATCTTGTCCTTCGGCAGCGAGTAGCTCTTCGCCTTCTCGATGGCGGCGGCGAGGGAGGCGTTGTTCTCCGGCTTGGGATCGCCGCCGGTCTTCGCCGCGACGGTGATGACCTTCGACAGCTTGCTGAACAGCTTGGAGCGCTTGGCGTCGACCGCACCCTTGCGGTGCTTGGTGGTTGCCCACTTCGAGTGACCCGACATCGGCGGACCCTTTCGCATACGCGCGCATGCGTGCGCACGGGAGGATGACCGCTCGTAAGGATACCCGATTCGAGGACGCGAGGACCGTTCGAGAGGCTGAAGCTAGCGGCGGGGCGCTCCGACGACGCGCTCGACGAAGAGCCGATGGAAGCGGGGATCCCCGGTGAGCTCCGGGTGGAACGACGTCGCCATCAGGTCGCCTTCGCGCGCGGCGACGATGCGACCGTCGTGCTGCGACAGCACCTCGACGCCCTCAGCGACCGCCTCGATCCACGGCGCGCGGATGAACACGCCCCGGAATGGCTGGTCGAGGCCTACGACGTCGAGGTCGGCCTCGAACGAGTCGACCTGACGGCCATAGGCATTGCGCCGCACGGAGATGTCCATGAGCCCCAGCGTCCGCTGGTCGGGCAGCGCGTCGAGCACGTTCCGGGCGATCAGGATGGCTCCGGCGCACGTGCCCCACACCGCCATACCGGCCTCATAGTGCTGCGCGACGGCCTCGTAGAAGCCGTAGGTGGCCATGAGCTTGCCGATCGCCGTCGATTCACCGCCGGGGATGACGAGCCCCGCGCAGCCCTCGAGCTGATCGGGCAGCCTCACCGCGACCGTGGACACGCCCAGCGCCTCGAACGCGTAGATGTGCTCCCGGAACGCGCCTTGGAGCGCGAGGACCCCGATCTTCACGCTACCAGCCACGCTCCTGCATGCGCTCGCCTTCGGGGATGTCGGAGATGTTGATGCCGACCATCGCCTCGCCGAGGTTGCGCGAGACCTTCGCGATGATCTCCGCGTCCTCGAAATGCGTGGTGGCCTCGACGATCGCCTTTGCCCGCTTGACCGGGTCGCCGCTCTTGAAGATGCCGGAACCCACGAAGACCCCGTCGCAACCCAGCTGCATCATCAGAGCCGCGTCCGCGGGTGTCGCGATGCCGCCGGCCGAGAAGTTGACCACCGGCAACTTGCCGTTCTCGGCGACCCACTTCACGAGCTCGTACGGGGCCTGCAGGTCCTTCGCGGCGGCGTAGAGCTGCTCGCCGCGCAGTCCGGAGAGCCACGCGATCTCGTCGCTCACGGCCCGGATGTGGCGCACGGCCTCCACGACGTTGCCGGTGCCGGGCTCGCCCTTGGTGCGGACCATCGAGGCACCCTCGCCGATGCGGCGCAGCGCCTCGCCCAGGTTGCGGCAGCCGCACACGAACGGGACCCGGAAGTCCCACTTGTTGACGTGATGCTCCTCGTCGGCGGGAGTGAGGACCTCGGACTCGTCGATGTAGTCGACGCCGAGGGTCTGCAGGATCTGCGCCTCAACGAAGTGGCCGATGCGGCACTTCGCCATGACGGGGATGGAGACGGCCGCGACGATCCCCTCGACGATGGTCGGGTCCGCCATACGGGCGACCCCGCCCGCGGCGCGGATGTCGGCGGGCACGCGCTCAAGCGCCATGACGGCGACCGCGCCGGCGTCCTCGGCGATCTTGGCCTGCTCCACATTGACGACGTCCATGATCACGCCGCCTTTGAGCATCTCCGCAAGGCCGGTCTTGACCCTCAGGGTCCCGGTATAGGTGTTGTCGCTCATGGTCTCGTCGCACTCCTTCTATCAAGGACGAGCGTCCGAATGCACGGTCCGCTCGGCCCTTGGGCGATGACTGTCAGTGGGTATGTAAGTCTACCCTTTCGGCGAAGGGCCGAACAAGCACGGCGGCGGTGCGGAAAGGCCGCGACTACTTGATGACGATCTTCTGCGTGGTGTTGATGACCTGGATCCACGTGTTGCCGGGATCCAACTTCACCGGGACGCCGTCGGCGGTCTTGAACTGCGGCGGCGCATCGGTGCCCGCCTCCCACGTCCCGTCGAACCGCTGGCCTCGGACGAACACCGACGCCCGACCGCTTCCGGTGAGCGCGATGTTCACGACGCCCTTCTTGTCACCCGCGTACGGCGTGATCCTCGCCCACATCACGATCACGTTGCGCGCGGTCAGTTGCTTGCCGCTCACGGCGTCGACGTGGGCCCTGCCGTTGATCGAGCGGGCGTAGGTGCCGGAGGTGGCGTTCCAGCGCCACCCGACCTTGTTCGAGGCGGACATCGGCACCGTGATTGAGGTCACGGTCGGGGTCGTCGCGACGGATGCCTTCGCGAACTCGAAGCCCGTGATCGTCTCCGTCGCCGGGTAGCCTCGCTTGGTCGTCGCGAAACCCCGTAGCTTGGTCATGTTGAGGTACATGTTGTGGGGCGCGGCGCGCTTGGAACTGCGCCAGTAGGACGCGGGGTTGAAGAACTCGTCCATGTCGTTGTAGCGCTTCGTGTCCGAGGCGAGGATCGTTCTGATGGCCTTCGGCCCGCCCACGTGCGCCAAGAGCGAGTGGTACTGCTGGATGACGTACAGATCGGGCGGGCGGCACGACCGCACCGGGCCCACGACCGAGGGCGCCTGAGACTGGAAGAGGCAGTCGAAGCGCGTAATGCCGCCCTCCGCGATCACCTCGTAGACCACGTCGGCCTTGTCCAGTCCGGTCTGCGGGCGCGCGGCCGGCGAGTTCTCGATCTTCACGGACACGACGCGGATCGACGTGGCTTCCGGTGACGGCGCCTCGAGGCCGGTCAGTGGCCATCGCGGCGTTCCGACGGGCTTGGGCACGACGCGCTCCGTGGAGGCGGCGGGCCACGCCGCCTCGATGGTGGCGGCCGCCTTGCAGCCCGCGAGGGCGACGACGGCGGCAGCGAGGGCGACGGCAAGGGTGATCGGGACGATGCGGGGCCTCATGATACGGCTGCGCCTTCTCTCGTCGTTGAGGGGTGCGAAGGGAGCATAGCACGGCCTCTCGGCCCCGCACGGAGGCCGGGTGGCGGCGATCCGAAACCGTTGCCGGCTAGGTCCGTGGAGCGGTCTCGGGCCCTTCGCTGTCCGCGACCCCGGTGCGGCGGACCCACCACAGGAGCCAGACGCCGGCGAGCAGCACCGGGATCGACAGTATCTGGCCCATCGTGATCCACGCAGGCAGGAACTTGATCTGCACGTCCGGCTCACGGAAGAACTCGACGAAGATGCGGAACACCGCGTACAGCGTCAACAGCCATCCGGTGATCTCCCCGGCGGTGCGGTCCCTGCGGGCGAGCCACAGCATCACGCCGAAAAGGACGAGTCCCTCGAGCCCCGCCTCGTACAGCTGTGAGGGATGCCGCGCGACCGCCAAGCCGGTTGTCGGATCCGGTGCGTTCGGGAACACCACCCCCCACGGCACGTTGGTCACGCGTCCCCACAACTCGTCGTTGATGAAGTTCGCGATCCTGCCCAAGAACAGTCCGATGGGCGCGGCGATCGCGCCGGCGTCCGTGAGGCGCAGGAACGGCACGTGATACCGGCGGGCCACCCACGCCCCCGCGAGCAGCAGACCCACGAGGCCGCCGTGGAAGGACATCCCACCGTCCCACAGTTGGAGGATGCGGACCGGTTCGCGCCAGTAGACGCCCGCCCCGTAGAAGAGGACGTAGCCGAGTCTGCCGCCGACGATGACGCCGATGACGGCCGCCAGCACCGTGGCTGCCCTGCCGTCAGGGCCCAATCCGAGGTCCCAGCGCTCGTCGAGCCGCTTGAGGATCCACCAGGCCGCGAGGAACGCGGTCATGTAGGCGAGCCCGTACCAGCGGACCGCGAGCGGGCCGACGTGGAAGGCGACCGGGTCGATGTTCGGGAACGCGAATGCAGCCATCGCCGGTCCTCCTCTCAAGACGTTCTCGCGGTTGGGAGTGCCTCAGAGCGCGACGGACACCGGCTCCTTGGCAACGGCTTCGATCTCGAAGTAGACGCGCTCGCGGAAGCCGAAGACCGGAGCGAGCATGTTGGCCGGGAACTGCTGGATGGCCATGTTGAGGCTCATGACCGAGTCGTTGAAGAACTGGCGGGCGTAGGCGATCTTCCCCTCAGTGTCGGTCAGCTGCGCCTGCAGATCGAGGAACGAGGCATTCGCCTTGAGGTCCGGGTAGGCCTCGGCTACGGCGAAGAGCGTCTTCAGCGTGCCGGTGAGAGCGTTCTCGGCGGCGCTCCGCCCCTCGGTGCCCTTCGCGGACATCGCGGCGTCGCGCGCAGCGACGACGCGCTCCAGCGTCTCCCGCTCGTGGGCGGCGTAGCCCTTGACCGTCGCGACCAGGTTCGGGATGAGGTCGTAGCGACGGCGCAGCTGGACATCGATCTGCGCCCAGGCGTTGTCGCACCGGTTCTTCAGAGTGACCAGACGGTTGTAGATGACGACCACAGCGACCGCGACAGCCGCGAGCGCCACGACGATGACACTGGTGATCCAGCCCATTCGCTGCTCCTTGTCCAGCTTCCCTCGGACGCGTTCGTCCCCTCGCGCGGACCCGCGGCGACTAGGATACACTTCGCGCCGACGACGGGCGGAGCATGCCCGTCCTGCCCCCGAGGAGGCCCGCCGGCCGATGTTCCCTCTGCACGACGAGAACCCCACGTCCCGCTTCATATGGATGACCTGGTTGATCCTGGCGGCCAACGTCGCCGTCTTCGCATGGGAGTTGTGGGTCCAGGCGACGGGCGGGGACCGGGCCTTCGCCGCATTCGTCGGCGCATTCACTTTCAACCCCGCCGCGCTCGCGGCCACTCCGCTCTCGCCCGGCGTGTGGCTGACGGTGCTCACGGCGATGTTCATGCACGCGGGCTGGGTCCACCTCGGTGGGAACATGCTCTACTTGGCGATCTTCGGCAACAACATCGAGGACCGCCTGGGACCCTGGCGCTTCCTCGCGTTCTACCTCGTGTGCGGAGTCGCCGCGGCACTCGCGCAGTCGTTCGCAACGGGCTTCCCGTCGGAGCCGGTCCTCGGTGCGTCGGGCGCGATCGCCGGGGTTCTTGGCGCGTATCTGCTGCTCTACCCCCGGGCGCGAGTCGTCACCGCCGTGTTCGTCATCTTCATCATCGAGTTGGCGCGCATACCCGCATGGGTCGTCATCGGCGTGTGGTTCGTCCTGCAGCTGGGCGCTGGCATCGCGACGATCGGACCCGGTCAAGCGGCGTCCGGAGTCGCCTACTTCGCGCACGTGGGAGGCTTCCTGAGCGGGATGCTCCTGATCGCGCCGGCTTGGTTCGCCGACCGGAGTCGCACCAGGTTCGCCGGCTGGCGGCGAGCCGCGTGAACGTCAGCGGCCTGCCCCGGCGTCCAGGAACTCCATCATGGACTCAACGGTATCCACCGTCGCGAGTTCCCGCCTGAAATACTCGACGTAGGCGTCGATCCTCTTGGAATCACCGGGGTCGTCGGTGCGGTCGTCCTCGTCCGACCCGTGCTCCCCGGGAAGGGCCCACGCTTCGGCGTGACCCGACTGCAGGTCTCCCCACGCGTCGCCCAAGAGTCCCGCGAGGCCGGGCGGCACCTCGGCGCGAACGGCGATCGGAGCGCCGCACACCGGGCAGGTGAACGCGACTTCGACGTCGGAACCGGAGCGCACGATGACGGTCGTGATGTGGTCGATCGATACCTCGACCGCACCGTCCACCGCGCACCACACCGTGAATCTCATCGCTCCCACCTCCTGCGAGTCGCCATATCAATGATACCCGTCAGCGCCGCAAAGGCATGTAGTATCCTCACGCGCATGCCGCTGCCGACCGCCATCACCTCTCCCGCGCCCACTCGCCGCTCGCTCCTGCTGAGGGGCGCGCGCCTCGGCCTGCCGATCTTCCTCGGCTACATGCCGGTCGGCGCCGCCTTCGGGCTGGCCGCCACTGCGGCCGGGTTCACCGTTGCGCAGGCGACCGCCTGCTCAGCTCTCGTCCTCGCCGGCGCGGGACAGTTCATCGGCCTCGCCGCGTTGACTGCGAGCGGCAACCTCGCGGCGGCGCTGGTGGCCACAGGCGTCGTCAACCTGCGCTACCTGCTCTTCTCGGCGACCATGGCCCCGCACCTGAAGGGAGTGCCGCGCTGGCAGCAGGTGGCCCTCGCCTTCACGCTCACCGACGAGACGTTCGCGGTCAACATCGCCGACGCGCGCGAGGGTCGCGCGGACCGCTTCTCGATGATGGGCGTCGGGGCCGTCGCGTGGATCGGCTGGACGCTCGGCACCGCGATCGGTGCGACTGCGGGGAGCGCCCTCGGCGACCCGTCGAGGTGGGGCGTCGACTTCGCGATGCCCGCCATGTTCGTCGCGCTGCTGGTCGGACAGGCCACCGGGCGTCGCGAGGTGATCGCCGGAGCGCTCGCGGCCGCGACCGCCCTGGCCCTGTCCACGGTCATGCCGGGCCAGTGGCCCGTGGTCGTCGCCGCCATTGCCGCGGCGACCGTCATGACGGCGGTACCCGCATGAACCCGACGCTCGCTTGGGGGCTCGTGATCGGCATGGCCGTCACCAACCTGGTGATCCGCCTCGTGCCGATAGCGGCGCTCTCCCGTCTCGAGCTGCCGCCCGTCGTCCACCGGTGGCTCAGCTACGTCCCGGTATCGGTGATGGCGGCCATCGTCGCGACGCAGGTCCTGCGGCCCGGCGGGCACTGGATGCTCCAGCCCGACAACCCCTATCTGCTCGCGTCGGTCCCGACGGCCGTCGTGTTCCGGTTCACGCGCAGCTTCCTTGGAGCGACCGCCGCGGGCATCCTGTCGTTCCTCGCGCTGCGCTACCTGCTCGGGGTAGCATGATGCCCAGGCGCATCGGCTAGAGGGATGCGCGCGACCCGACCAAGGAGAGGTGCCGTGGCCCGCGTCAACCCGTTTCGCGCCGTCCGCTACTCCGTAGCCGCAGGCACGGACATCACGCCCCTCACTGCCCCGCCCTACGATGTCATCTCCCCCTCGCTGCGCGAGGACCTGCTCTCCCGTGACGCTCACAATGTGGTCGCCCTCGAGCTGCCGGAAGGGTCGCTCGACCCCTCGGCGCCCGGCAACCGCTACTCGGTCGGCGGACAGCGATGGCGTGGCTGGCTGTCGTCGGGGATCCTCGCGGCCGACCTTGAGCCTGCGGTGTACGTCATCGAACAGCGGTACCTCCACGCTGGCGCTGAGATCGCCCGTCGCGGCTTCGTAGCGGCAGTGGGCCTCGAGCCGTTCTCGGCGGGCGTGGTGCTCCCGCACGAGCGCACCCTCCCGAAGGCCATCGACGACCGCCTCAACCTGACGCGCGCGACGGCAGCGAACCTGAGCCAGGTCTTCGGGATGTTCCCCGACCCCGAGCACTCCACGGACCGCCTCATCGAACGGGCCATGAAGACGCCACCACTCGCCACGGCCACCGACGATGACAAGGTCGTCTCGACCCTCTGGGCCCTGACCGACCCCGCCGACCACGCGACCCTTGCTGGGATCATGGCCGACCGCCCGATCTTCATCGCCGACGGACATCACCGCTACACCACCGCACTCGCGTATCGCGACGAGCGTGTCGCGGCCGAGCTCGCAGGCGTCGCCACATCGGACCGCGCGTACGAGACGGTCATGATGGCGCTCGTAAACATGGACGACCCGGGACTGGTCGTGTACCCGACGCACCGGATCGTGGACGCTCCGCGACCGCTCGACCCGACCGCGTTCCGGAAGACGCTCTCCGAGCGGTTCGAGCTCAGCGAGATCCCTCCGGGCGGCCATCCGGGTGATGCTCTATCGGCGGCCGCCGGTCGGCCCTCGTTCATCGTGCGGACCCGCGACGGCGTCACGCTGCTCGCCAGGCTGCGCACCGACGTCGACCACTCGACGGCGTTCCCGGTCGGGACCTCGGATCCGTGGCGCAGCCTGGACGTCGCGGTACTGCAGGAGCTCATCCTGTCGCCGCTGTTCGACGTGCACCCGGACCGGCCGGAGACGCTCGATCGCCTCTCGTTCTCGAAGGACGCGCACGCGGCGCTCGCCGCCGCGGCGGATCACGACGCGGTCTTCCTCCTCAACGCGACGCGCATGGAACAGGTGGCCGCAGTCGCGTCGGCGGGCGAGACGATGCCTCAGAAGTCGACGTACTTCTACCCGAAGCTGCTATCGGGACTGCTCTTCAAGTCGCTGGAGGTTGTCTAGCGCCGGCGCACGGCCCCGCCGCCTGACACCCGCGGCGCACCCACGCCCTCGACCGAGCGCTCGGTGAAGCGCGGGCATACGGCGCCCAGCCGGCACTCCTCGCACAGCGCGCGTGCGGGATGGCACCACTGGCGTCCGACGAGCCACGTCGCGAGGTCGAGGCTTCCGGGCACCGCGGGACAAGCCTCCGCCGCCGCGCGATCGATGTCGCCGGGGGTGTCGCGGTCGACCAACCCGCTGCGCAGGAAGACGCGCCGCACCTGGACGTCGTAGGCCACGCTGCCGCATTCCAGCCCCCGGACCTCCACGCCGAAGTGGCGCGTCAGGATCTCGACGGCCATTGCCGCCTTCTTCCGTCCGATCCCGCGGAAGGCCGAGAGTCGCTCCGTCAATTCGATGGCGGTGGGAGCGCCGGCCCATATCGCAGCGGCGTCGCCGCCATAGCAGTCGAGAAGGCGCGCCGCGGCGTCGCTGATCCAGCCGGCCATCGTGTGTTTGAACCGGTGAAGAGCGGGGCGACGGCAGACAGCCTCGTCGACCGCTCCCCTCTCCAAGGCGAGAGTGCGCAGGTCGAGATCGCCCAACCGCTGGCTCAGCAGGTACGGCCCGGCCCACGCTCGCTCGGCGGGCACGCCCTGCGTGAAGAGGACAGCGAGTAGGAAGGCCTCAGGCGAGGACTTGACCAGGGCGTCGGCCTCGGGGATGTCGGTGAATGCCCCGCCCACCTGCGCTGCGCTCACGGACGCGAGCTCAGCGCCGTAGGCTGAGAGCGCTACGGCGACGGCCACCCGGGTCGCAGCGTCAGCGCGCACCGTCTACTCGGACGCGGGCATCTGGGGACCGTGCGTGAGGAAGAACTCGCAGTAGGTGCAGTTCTCCTTGATCGCCATGCGGCGGTCGATCGACGGGTCGAAGATCATCTCCGGGTCCCAGGTGAGGACGTGGGTCGCGCGATCGCACGTGGAGAAGGCGCACTTGGCCGGGCACTTGTCGGTCGGCACGTTATGCGGACAACGGGACCGCATCTCCTCGTCGCACCCGCGCTGCTCCCAGCACTTAGCCATGTGCATCCTTTCGTTCTATACTTGCGGCCGCGCCATCGTAGCACCTCAACGGCGCG
>Ga0209638_1000287_pt1 | contig 33845 bp, 35 predicted proteins | sample BarGraNGADG00211_FD_184490 | JGI IMG/M metagenome (GOLD analysis project Ga0209638, IMG submission 184490) | Arctic peat soil microbial communities from Barrow, Alaska - Barrow Graham LP Ref core NGADG0002-211 (SPAdes) (version 2) | ecosystem: Environmental > Terrestrial > Soil > Wetlands > Peat...
GGAGCCGATGGCTCGCCGTGCTGCTCAGGATCCTACGCCCAAAAAGCTGGACGTACCGTCAGGAGGCTGCCTCAACCAATGTAGTCATTTCCCCCACAAGGGGGAGTGTCCTGGCGACCCCGTTTCCGGGGCCGAGGAAGCGCGGGAGCGATCTACGAACGTTGCGGTTTCGTGCCCGCGCGCTCCGCGCGGCGCGCGATTGCGCGCGACATCCCGGAGAAGAACAGTTCGTGGATGGGATGGAGCAGATACCAATAGACCAGGCCGAGGAAGCCGTACGGTTCGAAGAACGCCGTCTGCACGAGTAGCGCGCCGCCGCCGGGCATATTCGAGGCTTCGAATTGCAGCCACGCACGGCCGGGGACTTTCATTTCGGCGCGCAGCCGGACGAGGCGTCCAGGGTCCACTGCCTCCACTCGCCAGAAGTCGAGCGCATCACCCGGACGCAACTCGTCGGGGTTGCGTCGTCCACGTCGCAATCCGACGCCTCCCACGAGCCGATCCATCGCCCCGCGCAGCTTCCATCCCCATTCGCCGTAGAACCAGCCGCGTTCACCGCCGATCCCGGAGAACGTCGCGAACAGCTCGGCGGCGCTGGCTGCCGATTCGACGCGGCGTTCGTCGAGAATCATGCCTTCGGTCACCTTGAGTGTGACGCCCGGCTGGAGTCCAGTCCGCGCACCGGTCCAGTAGGTCTCGACGCCGCCCGATTGAATGCGCTGCAGCGCGCGCCGAACCGCCTCGTGGTACGGGATGAGTGCCACCGCGAACAACTCTTCCGCCGAGTGATCGTGCACCACGACTTCATTGCGCATGCCTTCGATGAGCGCGCGTGAAATCGGCGCAGGGATCGGGGTGATCATATGGAGGAACAGCGACGACAGTCGCGGCGTCAGCACCGGGAGCGGCACCAGAAGTCGCCGGAGTTTTCGCGCTGAGGCGTAGCCCAGCATCATTTCGCGGTACGACAGCACGTCTGGACCGCCGATCTCCAGCGTGCGCCCCACCGAACCCGGCTCCTGCAGCGCGAGCGTCAGATAGTCGAGCACGTTCGCGATCGCGATCGGCTGGCAGCGCGTCTCCATCCATCGCGGCGTGAACATCATGGGGAGCCCCTCGATGAGGTACCGAATGATCTCGAACGAGATGCTCCCCGAGCCCACAATCACCGCGGCGCGGAACTCCGTGACCGGCACGCCGGACGAACGCAAGATGCGGCCGACTTCATGCCGGGACGCGAGATGGGGAGAGAGCGCTTCGTCGGCCTTGCCAAGCCCGCCGAGGTAAATGATTCGATGCACACCGGCCGCGCTCGCGGCCATGCCGAAATGCTCGGCGGCCATGCGATCGCGGTCCTCGAATTTCCCCTCGCCCTGCGTCATCGAGTGGATGAGGTAGTACGCGACGTCCACCCCCTCCATCGCCGGGAGGAGGCTTCCTGCATCGAGTGCGTCTCCTCGGCGGACGTCGACCCGCTCCCAGCCCCGTCCGGAAATGTGCGAAGGATCCCGTGCGAGGCAGACGATCTGATGCCCGATGGTGAGGAGGCGCGGAACGAGGCGTCCGCCGACGTACCCGGTGGCACCAGTGACGAGGATCTTCATCGTTGCTCAGACGGCGCGTAACTGGAAGGCATCGACAGAATGTATCTGAACGTCTACGTCCCCACGCTGCAATATCCCAGCGGGGTGGCCACCTTTCTGCGCCAGCTTCGCGGGGCGCGGTACGCCTCATCCGTCCTGCTGCTGCCGCTCACTGACGCGTTCGTCTCGAAGATGGACGCCGTCACCGCGACGCGCCAGACGGTGGCGTCGCTATTTGCCTGACAGCCCTCGCGCAGTCGCAAGGCCACCGTTTCCTTGTCTTCTTTTTCGACGGACGCAAAGTTGATCAGCACGCAAGCCCCTTCGACCTCTTCCGTCATCGTTGGAGAGCAGCCATCCCTGCCACCTCACGACGGGGCGGGACGCGCCCGCATCGCGCTGGCGGCGCTGGCGCTGGGAGTCGCGTGGGCGTGTTTGCCCTTTCTCTCCGGGCTGCTTGGCGCCGCCGTGCTGTGCGTGATCGCGACGCCGGCCCATCGCGTCCTGGCGCCGAAGGTGGGTGAACGCACCTCGGCTCTGCTGTTGACGATCGGCTCGTTCCTCCTCCTGGCCGCGCCGGCGCTGTTGCTGCTGGCCGCGGCGATCCAGCAAGCACCCATCGCGCTGCAACGCACACTGGAGAGCACCGCGTTCGCACGGCTCGCGGCGCTTCATGTCGGGCCGGTGGACGTCGGGGTGCAAATCACCGAGGCGGGGAAAACCCTCGTTGCGTGGGGTTCGAGTCGGGCGATCGCCGCGGCAGGCGGTGTGACGCGTGTCGTGCTGAATCTGCTGATTGGCCTGTTGGGCTTCTATTACCTGCTACCGGCGGGCCCCGCGCTGTGGCGCCGTGCACGGCGGCTCATTCCCTTCTCGTCGTCCGGCGCGGATCGCCTGGCGGAGCGCTTCACATCGATCACGCGCGCCGCTCTGCTGAGCATCGTTGCCACCGCGCTGAGTCAGGGACTCACGGTGGGGCTCGGATTCCTGCTCGTCGGACTGCCGAACCCATTCTTCTGGGGAGTCGTGACGGGGGTGGTCTCCATCCTGCCGATCTTCGGCAGCGCTCTCATCTGGGTACCAGGAGTGGCCGTGCTGTTCCTGGACGGGCGCATGGGGCCGGCGATCACGCTCGGGATCATCGGCTTCGTCATCTCCTCGAACGTGGACAACCTCATCCTGCCCATCATCTACCGCCGCGTGTCGGGAATGCACCCGATGACATCGCTGCTCGGTGCGTTCGCCGGAGTGAAGCTGCTGGGGATTTTCGGTCTGCTGCTCGGCCCCCTGGCGCTGACGTACTGTTTCGAACTGTACTCGCTCTATGAGGCAGAGTACGGGACGACCGATGCGAATGGTGGAGCGCCGCGGAGTTGATTGGGCACGTCGCGAACTATTCCCGACGCGGTGTAGCGCGGTTCACGGACTGCGCGACGCGCGACACACAGGTACCGTCAGGAGACACAAGGACAGGTCGCTCCGGACGAGAGCCAGAAGGAGGGCGTATGCTACAGATCCGCGATGTGATGACGCACGACGTACTCACCGTGACGCCGGAGACGACTCTTCGAGAAGCCGCCGATCTCTTCGCTCGCCATCACATCAGTGGCGCGCCGGTCCTCGCGGGGCACAGCATCGTCGGAGTGGTGTCCGCGACCGACTTGCTCGAGTTCGTGGCATCGAATGATGGTGTGCGATCGCCGAGCGATGATCGTCCCGCTGTCGAGAGTGGAGAGCGGATGCCGGCGGAGTACGACGATGAAGCTGCGTCTCTCGTCTTCACGGATTGGCCGCTCGCGAGCGAGACGGACGATGCCGAGCCGTTCGTGATGGACGACACGCTGCCGGCGGACCTCTTCGGCGAGCATACCGTCAGTGAGGTGATGACGTGCGAGATCTGCTCGCTGCCGCCGCATGCGCTGGTGACCGAGGCGGCGCAGTACATGTGGAAGGCGGGTGTGCATCGCCTGCTGGTCCTCGAGCGGGGGCATCTCGCGGGGATTCTCTCGACATCGGATGTCGCGCGCGCCGTGGCGAGGCGGGAAGTGAACGTGCCGCGCGGCGGAGGCAATCCCTCGTGGCGATCGTCCTGAAGAGACAGGCGGCGCAGAGGCGCATGGCCGCCATCACGCTCGTCGGCACGGTGCTTCTGCTGGCCGTGTCCGCACGATCAGCCGCCCAGGCGCCGACGGCGCATGCGGCTGTGCTGGCGCTGCGCCGCGCGATCGTTGCGGGCGACATTGCCGGCGCGCAGCACGGTGACCTGGCGCGCTATCGGCCGGCGCTGCTGCGGCTGTATGGTGACAGCGGTGCGCAGCTGCTCTGGCTGAGCGGCTCGCGGCTCACGCAACAGGCCGAAGCGCTACTCGGTGAGCTCGCTGCCGCAGAGGCACGCGGGCTTCGCGCTTCGGACTACGACGTTGAGTTTCTCGCACAGCGGGTCGCGACGGGCGGGATGGGCTTCGGAGACTCACTGACCGAGGAGGGTGTCCTGCGTTTCGACGCAGCGATGTCGCTCTCGGCGATGCGGTTCATGGACCACGCGCATCGCGGACGCGCCGATCCGCGTTCGCTTGGCTTTGCGCTCCAGGTTCCTCATCTGCGGCACGACCTTGCTCCGCTCGTCTCGTCGTTGAGCCGCTCGCGCGACGTACACGCTTCGATCGATGCGCTCGAGCCACGCTATGCGCGGTATCGTGCACTCGTACATTTGCTCGCCGTCTACCGCGCGCTCGCGCCCGACTCCACGCTCTCCGACCTGCCCGCCACGCGTGGAAGCATACAGCCGGGGCAGCCGTGGGCCGGCACGGCGGTGCTCCAGCGGCTCCTTGTGGCGCTGGGCGATCTCCCCGCAACCGCGGTGCGACCGGTGCGCGCAGTGTCGGACACGTTCGGCGGCGCGGTGGTGGATGGGCTGAAGAAGTTCCAGCGTCGTCATGGGTTGGCGCAGGATGGCGTGATCGGTTCGGCAACGCTGCAAGCGCTGCGGATGCCGCTCTCGCACCGCGTGACGCAGATCGAGCTGGCGATGGAGCGTTGGCGTTGGTTGCCTGACATCACTACGTCGCGGCTCATCGTCGTGAACATTCCCGCGTTCCGGCTGTATGCGTTCAACCGGGAGACGTCGGGCGAGCGGCCGGTGGAGCGGATGGACGTCATCGTCGGCAGCGCGTACGGCCGCCGTCATACCCCGGTGTTCACCGGCACGATACGATACGTCATCTTTCACCCGTACTGGGACGTGCCTCCATCCATCGCGCGACGTGAAGAGATTCCGCGCCTCCGCCGCGACCCGGGCTACGCTGAGCGTGAGGGACTGGAGATCGTGCGCGGGGGCGACGAGGGCGCGACAGTCTATCCCATGACCGTCGCCAACCTCGATCGGGTGACGGCGGGCACGCTGCGACTCCGGCAGCGCCCAGGTCCGCGCAACGCGCTCGGCCCGGTGAAGTTCGTGTTTCCGAACGAGTTCAACGTCTACCTCCACGGCACGCCGGCGCAATCGCTGTTCGCGCTCACGCGCCGCGACTTCAGCCACGGTTGCATCCGCACCAGCGCTCCCGCGCGGCTCGCCGAGTTCGTGCTGAAGGGACAGAGCGGGTGGGACAGCACGCGCATCGCGGCATCGATGGGCGAGGGGGAACAGCTGCTGCGCGTGACACTCGACCGGCCGCTGCCCGTCTACATCCTCTACGCGACGGTGGCCAGCGACGACGCGGGGGTTCCGTTCTTCTATCCCGATCTGTACGGCCATGACGCGGCGCTCGCGCGAACGCTGCGACTGCCGGTTGCGCCGCCGCGGCCTGTCGCAGGTATCAGCGCGCATGCCAGCGGAGCGGAGGAAGCCGCCGTCCGTGAATGCCTGACAGACGGCGAATAGCTGTGACTGCACCGTGAATGGTGGCGCCGCTGTGTCACGGCGGCGTGAGGATTCGCGGGCGGGGCGATGTAGCGGTTCCTACACGGGACGTGAGCATGTACGTGAGCTCCGAGGTGAGAGTGGGCGAAGGACTGGGCAGGGAGTTGTTTCCCTCCTCTGACGCGGACGTCTGGCAGCGCCTGTTACGCGCGTTCGAGGCCGCGATCCACGATCCTTCCAGTGAGGCGATGATCGCACTTCATGCGGCCGCCAGAGAGTTCGCCGCCACGGAGCGCAGGCAGGGGCTTCCGCCCGAGCGTGCCGTGATCGCACTCAAGACGCTGCTCAACGGCCATGGTGGAGGCGGATGGGCGCCGTCTCTCAATGCAGCTCGCGATGGGGCGCGCATAGAGGCGCTGGTGTACGCGGAGCTCTTTCCCTGGTTCGTCACTGCGTTCTACGATGACGGGCGCGCCGACTGATCCTGCGGGTCAACCCAGGATGCGTGTCAGCGTACGTCTCTTCACGGCTTCCACGAGCGCGAGGTAGGCGACAGTCACGCCGACCAGATAGGCGAGGAATGCCCCCGGCAGCGGCCGCAGCCCCAGAGAGGGCGCGAACGGCAGAAAGGGGAGAACGCCTGACGCCCGACGCGAGCAAATACGGACAGACGACGGCTGTAGATGCACTAATCTTGGAGCGGTGGACACACGCTCTTCACTGGAGGCGCCGATGTCAGAACAGCACACTGAGCTACAGTGGCTCCGCGGGATCCTGTGGGCCATTCTCTTCATCAGCCTCTGCGGCATGACATTTTCGGGGACGCTGACGTATCGCGAGGTATTCGGAACGGCGGCGAGCTGTCCGTCACCGGGCGCGGCCGGCACGATCTTCGGCTATCCCGCCTGTGTGTATGGACTCGCGATGTACGCGATGCTCGCCGCAATAGCGGGGTGGGGCCTGATGCGCCATACATCGGGCTATCGGTCCGCGCGCACACTTTGAAGATGGAGGCATGCCATGACGACGACATCTGCGACGACGACATCTGCGACGACCAGTACTGCACTCGACGTGCGTGAAATGACGCTGCCACCCGCGCTCGTACTCGAGCTCGAGGTGTCCGCCGGTCCCGGGCCTGGCGCGATGACCGCTGCCATGGGGAAGGCCTTCTCGACGCTGATGAACGTGATACAGGGCCACAATCTGGTGGCCGCTGGCTCGCCGCGCGCGATCTATCAATCGTGGGACGGCTCCGGCACGCGTTTCACGGCGGCGATTCCCATTCTGAACGCGCCCACGGAGGTCCTGGAGCAGGAAGGCGTGAAGGTCGCGTCGATACCCGAGCAGCAGGCATTGCGCATCATACATCGCGGCTCGTACCAGACGCTCCGCGACACCTACACGCAGATCGAGGCATGGCTGCGCGGAAAGGGGGCGATCAGGACGCAAGCCGATTGGGCGCGCTACCGCCCGATGTGGGAAGAGTACGTGGGGGATCCGGCGACGACGCCGGAGCCGGAGTTGGTGACGCGCATCTTTCTGCCGCTTCGCTGACACCACCGAAAGGATATCATGACTGAAGCGCGGGATCTCGCATGCATTCTCGCTCCGAGGACGATCGCCGTCGTCGGAGCGTCGCGCGCGCCCGGCTCGATTGGTCACCAGATCCTGGCCAATCTGCTCGCGCAGGGATTCACCGGCGCGGTGTACCCGGTGAATCCCCACGCGCACGCGGTCTGCTCGGTCCGAGCGTACGCGTCGGTGTCCGATGTCCCCGATGCGCTCGACATGGCGGTCGTGGTCGTGCCGAAGGATCGCGTGATCGGCGTTGCGGAAGATTGTGGCAAGGCGGGGGTGAAGGCCCTCGTCGTGATCTCCGCGGGCTTCAAGGAGATCGGTGCGGAGGGAGCGGCACTAGAGCGTGAGCTCATGGACATCGTGCGCCGCTATCGCATGCGCATGGTGGGCCCCAATTGCATGGGTGTGATGAACGCCGACCCGGCGGTCTCGATGAACGCGACCTTTGCGCTGGGCATGCCGCCGTTCGGCCACTCGGCGTTCGTGTCGCAGTCGGGTGCGCTCGGAGTGAGCGTGCTCGACCATGCGCGCGAGTACGGCATCGGCATCTCGCAGTTCGTGTCCGTGGGCAACAAGCCGGACGTGAGCGGCAACGATCTGCTCGTCGCGTGGGAGAATGATCCATTGGTGCGTGTCATTCTCATGTACGTCGAGAGCTTCGGGAACCCGACGCGGTTCCTCGAGATCGTATCGCGCGTGACGAAGACCAAACCGATCATCGTCGTGAAGTCGGGCCGGTCGCGTGCTGGTGCGCGCGCCGCGTCGTCGCACACCGGCGCGCTCGCGGCGAGCGACCACGCCGTAGACGCGCTGCTCACACAGGCGGGGGTGCTGCGCGCCGGGTCGATCGAGGAGCTGTTCGACATGGCGATGGCGTTCGAGGCGCGCGCGATACCGAAGTCGCGGCGAACGGCCGTGATCACCAACGCCGGCGGACCGGGCATCCTCGCCGCCGACGCGATGGAGACGTGCGGGCTCGACCTCGCTGAGCTCGCGCCGGACACGATCGCCGCGCTCGCTCCTCTGTTCCCGGCCGAGGCGTCCATAGGGAATCCGCTCGACATGATTGCGTCCGCCACGCCGAGCGGGTACGCGGCGGCGATGCGGGCCGTGCTCGCCGATCCGAACATCGATGCGGTGGTGCCCATCTTCGTGCCGCCCTTCGCGGTCCGGCAGGAAGACATCGCGACAGCGATCAGCACCGCCAGTGAAGAGTGCCCGTCGAAGACGGTGCTCGCCGTGCTCATGGGACGCAAAGGACTTCCGTACGGGCGAGCTGAGCTGCATGCGGCCGGGATTCCCGCCTACATTTTTCCGGAATCAGCGGCGCGCGCGCTGAATGCGCTGAACAAGCAGCGTGAATGGATGCAGCGTCCGCGCAGCAACCCGGTGCCACTGGACGTGGACGGTGCCGCAGCCGCCGGGATCATCGAGCGGGCGCAGAAGGAGGGGCGCGAGAAGCTCACCGAGATCGAGGCGCTGCAGTTGCTGCGTGCCTATCGGATTCCGGTGGCGGAAGCAGTGCTCGCGTCCGACGAGGCATCGCTCGTTGCCGCGGTGCGAGACATCGGCGGGCCCGTCGCGCTCAAGATTGTTTCGCCGGACATCACGCACAAGACCGACGTCGGCGGTGTGCGTGTGGGGATCACCGGGGAGGGTGAGGCGAAGGCCGCGTATCGTCAGATTCTCGCGCGCGTGCGCGCCGCGCAGCCGAACGCGCGGCTCACCGGCGTGCTCGTGCAGCGCATGGTGCCGCACGGCCGCGAGACGATCGCCGGCATGACGCGCGATCCGGAGTTCGGTCCGCTGCTGATGTTTGGGCTCGGTGGAATCCTTGTCGAGGCGCTAGGCGACGTCGTGTTTCGCATCCCGCCGATCGACGAGGAGCAGGCGATGGAGATGCTCGGCGGGATTCGTGGCGCGAGCATCCTCGACGGAATCCGCGGCGAGGCGCCGGCGGATCGTCAAGCGCTCGCCACGGTGCTGCGCCGCGTGGGCCAGCTCGCCGTGGACTTTCCCGCGATTCTCGAGCTGGACGTGAATCCGCTGCTGGCCTTCCCGGATGGTGCCGTCGCCGTGGACGCGCGCGTGCGTATCGTCGTGGTCGCGGGTGGTGGACAGGACTGCGCGGACGTCGCGGCGATTCCCGCACGCGGTGTCCCGGATCGGCCGGCTGATCAAGGAGCCTCTCCGCAACGTCGCCAACGTTCCGCGAGTCCGGCGTTCGGCGCGCCGGCCATTTACAATTGCCCACCGCGCGAATCAGCGAACCCAGTTGAGCACGACCGGTGACTTGCGGGGAGCCGGGAGTGTCTCGGCGCGCGGCACGCCGACAATGATCGGCGCGAACGCGTGAACGTCTGCCGGAATTCCGAGCTCTGACTTCGCTTCGGAAGTATTGAGGGCTTGCACCGCAAATCCAATGCAGCATGTGCCCAGCCCGTCCGCCTTGGCCGCAAGCATCAGGTTCTCCGCCGCAAGCCAGCAGTCGGCGGCGACAAACTCATTCGTCGGGCGCGCGCAGATGACGACGAGCGTGCCCGCGTCATAGAAGATGTTGAACTCCGGGTCGGCGAGCGGCGAACTGATGCCATCGCCAGCCGCACCGGGCGGTTTGAGCAGGTTGCCGAGGTGCCCCGCGGCCGCTCTGGCAATCTCCTTTGCCTGATCGGAGACGCGCTTGAGGAGCGCGCGGTTCTGCACGACAATGAACTGCCACGGCTCCTGATGCATGGCCGTGGGCGCGTGGACCGCCGCATCGAGCAGCGCACGAAGGCGCCGTTCGTCAATGGCGTCGGGCTTGTAGGCGCGGACCGCACGCCTCTCGTAGATGACGTCGAGGCGACCGCTGGTGCCGCGCGGCTCCTGGACGATGGGGGGTGCCGACATCGATTGCTCCAATGCGAGTATGACTGTCAGTCTGCACTCGAGGGCAGTCCTTGTCAGTCGGGAATCTCGGCGAGTCCGTTGGGCGATCTCCCGTCACGCGTCGGCGCGAGTGTTGTCGGGGAAATGCGGCCAGCGCACGTAGCTGGGCGTGATCGATGCATGACGCCCACCTACCAAGAGCCGGGAGTGCACGAGCGTGATCACCGCCCGATCCGGTGCTCGGGGCGGCGCTCTTCTCGACTTTCATGATCCGGAGGGATCCATGTTCACGAAGCTGCTCGTTCCACTCGATCGCTCTTCTCTCGCCGAGCAGGCGGTAGGTCACGCGAGCAGCATCGCACGCGCGTGTCACGCCGGAGTCGACGTGGTGCTGGTGCACGAGGTGGAGCAGTTCTCCAACAGTGGCGATGAGCCCACATGGACCGCGAGCCAGTTGCAGGACGAGGAACACTACGTGCGCGATATCGCCAATGAGCTCGCGAGTGGGGCTTCCGTGTCCACCACACACGCCGTCCTTCGCGGTGACGTGGTCGGGAGCATCAGCACGCGTGCGCGCGAGGTCGATGCCGACCTCATCGTCATGACGTCGCACGGCCGGACAGGGCTCAGCCGCGCGTGGCTGGGGAGCGTCGCCGACGGTGTCATCCGCCATTCGGCGATTCCCGTTCTCCTGCTGCGCCCGGTGAAGGAACCATCGCCGCGGCTGACTCCGCGCGAGCTGTTCCACAAGATGCTACTGCTCCTGGACGGCTCGGCGGAGGCGCTTGGTGTTCTCGAAGCGGCCTCAGCGCTCGCGCGCTGTAGCAGTGCGCCGATCATGCTGCTGCGCGTCGTTCGGCCGGTACCGTTCATCACGTCTGACTCGCCGACTGCATTCATCTATCCCTCGCTTATGCCGGATGACGCGGCAACGGCGAGTGTCGTCGATGAGGCAAGGCACCAGTTGGCGGAGGTTGCGCGCATGCTCGCGGAGCGGGGATGCGCCGACGTCGAACAGCACGTGGTCGTGGCCGATCGCGTGGCTCAGGCTCTGCTCGATTTCTCGCGCGCGCACGGAGCGGACCTGGTCGCTATGTCCACGCATGGCCGCGGGGCGTCGCGCCTCGCGGTCGGCAGCATGGCCGACAAGGTCCTGCGCGCGAGTGGATTGCCGGTGCTACTCTATCGCCCCCCAACCGCGAGCAGCCGCACCTGATCGTGGACCCATCTCACGAGCGGTGAACGGAATCGGGGGCGTTCAGCCGCTCGTGGGGAACATCCCCACAAAGATCGCGGGCACCCTCTGACGGCTAGCCTCTTCGGGACTGACTAACATCACGTGTCACGATGCGAGTACGTCCGCAACATGTCACGAGGTGCGTCATGCGTTTCTCAGCCGCTCGCCCGCCGAAAGGCTCGCACACCAGCGATCTACTCAGCTGCTATCTGTGCGACATCGGCGCGTACCCTCTGCTCAGCCACGCCGAGGAGCTCGAGCTCTCGGAGCGTGCGCGTGCCGGAGACAGGAACGCGATGGAGCGCCTGGTCTGCGCGAATCTTCGCTTCGTCGTGTCGGTCGCAAAGAAGTTCCAGAATCAGGGAGTCGCGCTCTCCGACCTGATCAACGAGGGCAACCTGGGCCTCGTTCGCGCCGCGGAGAAGTTCGACGGGACCAAGGGCGTCAAGTTCATTTCCTACGCCGTCTGGTGGATTCGGCGCGCCATCTTCCAGGCACTCGCCTATCATGGACGTGCGGTGCGTGTGCCGCTCGGTCGTGCCGGTGCCTCCCATCGAATCCGGCGGCGCACCAATGCCATGCGGCAGGAGCTCGGTCGCGATCCCACGCAGCATGAGATCGCCGCCGAGATGAACATCAGTGAGGATGAGGTCGAGACGTCGATGCGCATCTCGCGTGACTCACTTTCACTCGATGCGCCGCTGGCCTCCGGCGACACGAGAAAGTTGCTGGACTATCTACCGGCCGAGCTCAACTCGGAGCAGGAAGAGGAGCTCGCCGAGGACACGCTCATCGCGTCGGTCGAGCAGGCGATGGGCCGCCTGAGAGTTCGCGACGAGCAAGTGCTGCGTCTCTACTTCGGCTTCGGGGATAACGAGCCACTGACGCTCGAAGGCATCGGCGCCCGCCTCGGCATCACGCGCGAGCGCGTCCGGCAGATCAAGGAGCGGGCGCTGTCACGTCTGCGCAAGTCGGCGGAGGCGCCCGTGCTGGTCTCGCTGCGGGACCGATAACCGGCGTCAGGGTAGCGAAGAGGCGATGGCCACCACACCGCGCGACTGAGCAGCCCGTCCGCGGAGAAGGAGCATGGCCGCCAGCAGTCTGGCGACGTTCATGCGGCGAACGTCAGGAGCGTCTGACTCGCTCCGTGCTGCACCCGCAGCGCGACGTCGTGGCCGGCGCCATCGGTGAGGACGTCGACCGCGACGACACTGCCCATGCTGCGCGACAGATGCCGTCCGCCGGCGAAGCGATCGCCGAGCATGAGGTCCAGCCGTCCATCACGATCGCTGTACGACGCACCGAGGAGCGGGTAGTTGTACTCCTGCGCCTGTGCTCCGATCTCGAGATCGTCCACTTCGAGAATCGTTCGGCGGCCCGCATTCCGGCGCGTGAAGTCGGCGAGCAACCGGCTCCAGGAAAGGGGCGCGTCGAGCCCTTGGCCAGCGGAGATGTCGGTCTCGGACGGAACCCGCGCCGGCAACGGATCGCGCGGGACGGTGAGCAGCGTGCAGGTGGCGCCGCGCAGCAACTTGGTGGTGACGCTGCCAAGAAGGGTTCGCGCAACGAAGCCGCGGCCGTGGGTTCCGGTGGCTATGAGATCGGCGCCGACGTGCGTGGCGTAGTCGAGCAGCGCGAACGCCGGTCGTCCGCGCAGTGCGACGCGAGTCACCGCCACTCCCTCGGGCACCACGAGCCGCTTGGTAACCGCGGCGAGCTGCTCTTCGGCCCATCGTTCGTACGGCTCCTCCGCTTCCACGGCAAATGCATCTTCATGAACATGCGGCATCACATGCACGAGCTCCACGCGTCCGTCGTCAGAGACGGCCTCGATGGCCGACTGCGCGGCGCGTGTCGAGATCTCGCTGAAGTCGATGGCAACGACCGCATGTCGGGGCGCGGTGCAGGCGTCCCCCGGCACCGCGAGAACCGGAACACGCGCAATGCGCGCGAGCTGCAATGCGGTCTCATCGCTGAAGAGCCGTTGCGCGATGAGATGCCGGCCGAGCCCGACGACAATCAGCGATGCATGCCGCTCGATCGCGACGCGGGAGATGGCGTACGCCGGGTTGCCATCGAGCACGGTAACGGAGAGGATCGCGTCGCGACCGAGGACGCGGGCAATCTGCGCTTCGACTTCCTTGCGACGCGTCGTCCGGCGCCTGAGCGTCTCCGCGTCACCGAAGTAGATGTTGTCGGCGGCGAGAATGGGCTCTGCCTGAATGACGGTCATCAGCTCGAGCGTTGCGCCAGTGGCTTCCGCACGAGCCGCGGCGACGCGAAGTGCGCCGTCCGAACGCTCGGTGCCGTCCGTCCCCATGAGGATGATGGCGCCGCGTCGTCCGCCAGTCCACGGCAGCGGCTGCGCCACGAGAGAGCGCATCTTGTGTCATCTCCAGAATCGGGCCGGCGTTCATCGCCGCCTGAGAGAGAGAATAGGGTCGACGAGGACTCGCCACCGCCGGGAGAAAACAGGAATTTTTCGGGGAGTTTCCGCGGCGCTGAGTCGGGAGTATTCCCGACGTCAGAGGATTTGATTGACGGTCAGCCGGAAACGAGCGATTCCAGATCGGCCGAAGGGACAACTCCCGACAGATGATCCGTACAACGACCGGACACTCGCGCGGCGATCGGCCGGATAGCATGAGTGCGCACCCAGTGGTTCGCGGTGGCGGACATCGCCACGCAATCTGTTGTCGGCGCATCTCGCTCGGAGGCACGCATGGTTGGCGACGTGATCCGCATCATTCTCGCTGACGATCACGCAGTCGTACGCGCAGGGCTGCGGGCCATCCTCGGCACGGCCCGCGATATCTCTGTCGTCGCCGAAGCGTCGAACGGGCTGGAGGCCATTGCCGCCGCGGCGCGAGAGCCAGCGGACGTGATCGTGATGGATCTGTCCATGGGGCAACTCGACGGCATCTCCGCCACGCGGCAGATCGTGTCTGCCGGATCGCCCGCGAAGGTCCTCGTGCTCACGATGCACGCCGAGGAGGAGTATCTGCTCGCCGCTCTGGACGCCGGCGCATCGGGGTATCTCGTGAAGAACGCCGCGGCGCGGGAGCTGGTGGATGCGATCCGTGCGCTCGCGCATGGGGACATGTACGTCCAGCCGACGGCGGTGCGAGTACTTGCAGGACGCGTGCAGCAAAACACGCCTGGCGACGAGGAAAGGCGCCGCCTCGCGCTGCTGAGCGACCGCGAGCGCGACGTGCTGCGTCTCGTAGCCGAGGGGCACAGCGGCTCGATGATTGGCGAAAAGATGCAGATCAGCGCGAAGACCGTGGACACGTACAAGCAGCGCATCAACGAAAAGCTTGGGCTCGCCGGACGTCCGGCCTATGTGCGATTCGCGCTTCGCGTCGGCCTCCTGACGGCGGAAGCGAACAACGGAGCGTCACGTGCCAAAATGCTCTGACGACGCGAAACATGTGTGAGAGGCCGGCACCGTAGGTGGCAAGATCGTGAGCACTGTCTCACCGGATCCATGCTGGATGCGCAGTGCCAGGTCGGCGCCCCGCGCATCGCGCACGATGGAAATGCGATCCGCGTCGGAAACGAATCGTGTGCCGTGCTGGCGACGTCCGTTCGTCTCCCCCAGTACGATGAGAACGAGGCGCCCTCCTTCCTGGTACGATGTCCCGAAGAGGATGTAGCCCCACTCCTGCGACATCACGCCATGCTCGGGATCATTCACCTCGAGCGCCACGACACGGCCGGCATTGCGCCGGACGAACTCATCGAGGTGCGTCACCCACGCGCTTCGTTCCACCGTCTCCTCAGTGCTACCATTGGGCGCCAGCGCGGGCTGGAACTGGCTGAGCGGGCGATCCGGCGCGATGAGCACCGAACACACAGCGCTCCTGAGCACGCGTTCGGTGACGCCGCCTACCAGCAGTCGCAGCACGGGACCGCGTCCGTTCCGCCCCACGGCGATGAAGTCCACGCGGTGCGCGTCGACGAAGTCGACGAGCCGCTCGGCCGGATGGCCTTCACGCACCTCGCTCTTCACGTCGAGGGTGGCAGGGAGCGCGAGCGACGCGATGAAGCGCCGGAAGCGATCGGGCAGATGCCGCCGGTAGAGATCGTCATCTCTTGCGAGCGCCTTGTTGTCCGCGTTGGAGGGTTGCCAGACGTGAACGAGATGGAGCGTCGCACCCGGCGCGACGAGCTGCGCGGCCGATTGTGCGGCATACGCGCTCGAGCGGCTGAAGTCGACGCCAACCGCCGCGCTTGCCGGTGCGTCGGTGAAGGAGTGCGCCACGGCGAGCACAGGACAATCGGCGACGCGTACCGTGCGCAGCACGGTGTCGGCGCCGAGCAGCCGGTCGATGGGGCGATGGCGGCCGATCCCCATCACGATGAGCGGGACCTGTCGCTCGTGGGCGACGCGCGCGATGGTGCGCGGCACGTCGCCGGCGAGGATCTCCACCGGCCAGCCGGCCTCATCGCCGCCGGGATTGATCGCGCGCGCAAGGTCGTGCCGCAGCGCGACGGCGCGCTCCTCGGATAAGGTACCGCCGAAGGGCGCATTGTCGTCGTCCCAAATGTTTGCGGGCAGCGGCTCGATCACCGAGAGGATCGTCATCTCGCGGCCTAGCCGCCGTGCGACGAGCGCTCCCGCGCGCACGGTTGCGGCGACCTCGCGGCCGCCGGCGGCGACGATCACCGGTCCGTTCCGGACGGCGGAGCCCGTGCGATACTCGGGCGACGTGCCGGACATGGTTGCATGCGTCATCATGCGTCCTCCGAGCTCGAGGTTGAGGCAGATCGCCTCCCACAGGGAGAATGGGCTCGGCGCGTGGCCGTCGTTATCAGGCAACGGAGGACAGCGCGCCGCGCGCGTACAATGTCGGGAATAGTCGGGACAGGAAAACGACACTTTCTCCGACTGTTTCCGGCTCGCCGCAGCGTATCATTCGTGCAGTCATGAGGCGCACGATGGATGCGCCGGTTCACACGGAGCGCACGATGACCGCTGGCGAGTCTGCTCACCGACCCCTCACGCCAGTTCCACACGGAACGCTGGCGGAGGTCGGACGCGCGCTCTCCGAGCGGCCCTACGTGCGACGTGGAGCAATCGTCTCAGAGAATCCCATTCGCATCATGCTCGTTGACGATCACACGATCGTGCGCGCGGGGCTCAAGGCGCTGCTGCACACGTGCCCGGACATCTGTGTGGTTGGCGAAGCCTCCGGCGGCGATGAAGCGCTCATCCTGGCGCGACGGTTGAATCCGGAGGTCATCGTCATGGACCTCCACATGCCCAATGGCGACGGAGCGTCGACGACGCGAGCGCTGCAGCGCTTCTCGCCCGAGGTGCGGGTTCTCATCCTCAGCATGGACGACGAACGCGAGCAGCTGGTCGCCTGTCTCGCCGACGGTGCGCGGGGCTATCTGTCCAAGCACGTCGCCGAGCGTGAGCTTGCCGAGGCGATTCGCGTCGTGGCTGCCGGCGACGTGTACGTGCGCCCGGAGGTAGCGCGCGAGCTCGCCGCCTCGTCTCCGCAGCCGGAGCGAGCCGCGGACGTGCGTGGACGCCTTGCTCTGCTGAGCCAGCGTGAGCGCACCGTCCTGGAGCTCACCGCGGCGGGCTACAATGGGCCAGAGATCGGCGAGCGGCTGGGCATCACGGCGAAGACGGTGGACACCTACAAGCAGCGTATCACGGTGAAGCTCGGCTTCTCACATCGAGCGGAGTATGTCCGGTTCGCCCGCGATGCGGGGCTGGTCACCGCACCTGTTGATCCGTAGACATCGAGGGGCGACGGGTCGTCAGCGGCTCCCGTCCGTGTTACTCTAGTGGCAGCGGAGCCACCAACGCGCAACGATACACGCGCCGCAGCGGCTCTCATCCTTGACGGAGGCGATCCCATGACTACGCGTGCAGTGCCGGGCGAAACGAAGTCCGCATCCAAGACAGAAAGTGCGCCACAGTCGTACCAGCTCGAACTGAGAGGACGCGTGGTACTGCTGGCGACTGACGGATCGCCAGCGGCGCAGGCCGCGACGCGCATGGCCCCTGCGCTCGCGGCACGGCATCACGCGCTCGTCCACGCGGTGCGCGTCATCGACACGCGCCCCGCGCCCATTCCGCCCTCTCTTGATCTCGGGCTCGCAATGGCCGACGCCACCACTGGTGACGCGGTCCAGGAGCGGCAGGTGCGCGATCTCCGCGAGGCGATCGCATCGACCATCGGGCAGCCCTGCGATTGGCCGGTGCGCGTGCTGCTCGGGACTCCCGCGCGCGAGATCGTGAAGGAGGCGACGCGCCTCGGGGCTGCCCTCGTCATCCTCGGTCTTCGTCGGCATGGCCGCTTGGACCGAGCCATCCACGACGAGACGGTGTTGAGCGTGATGCAGACCTCAGGCTGCCCGGTGCTCGGCGTGGCGCAGGAAGCAGCCGATCTGCCAACGCGCGTGCTCGCCGCTCTCGACTTCAGTGTCGCGAGTCAGGAAGCGGCGCGCGCGGCATGCGGCGTCATGGGAGCAAAGGGCTCGATCGTACTCGCGTACGTATCGCCGCCCATGGACTATCTGCCCGGCGACGGCGAAAGCGTGATTCACGAGCTCGGCGTGAAGGCCGGCTTCGAGCGCTGCGCCGCAGAGCTGGCGCGCCCTGGCGTGTCGGTCGATCACGTCGTGCTGCACCACGAGCTCTCGCACACGGTCGCCAACGTGCTGCTCGAGTATGCGGATGGTGTGCACATCGACCTCATCGCGGCGGGCAGCGGGAGACACAACCGCGTCGAACGGTGGATGCTCGGCAGTGTGAGCACGGATATCGTGCGCGACGGACACAGAAGCGTGCTGATCGTTCCCCAGCGTGGTGCGCCGGGGCAGGGGGGATGACTAACCCTCTCGTCGCTCGGCGGTTGGCGCTGGTGGTGAACAGAGATACGCGATCACGTCAGCCGCGGAGTAGTGGGTGCGTCCCTGCGTGAAGGCATTCAATGAGACGAGATCATCCCCGCTCGTGAGCAGGGGAAGCTCGTCGCCCTCGGCGCGATTCTGAGACTGGCCGATATTCGCTTCCAACGCATTGCAGAGGCAGCGACGACCGACCGTATCGGCGATGTCGCCCCCTTTCGCGACGTACTGGTCGACGGGTTCAGCGGCGCAGCGATATCCGAGCTTGCCTTCAGGCGTGCGATAGGCCACGCGAAGATATCCGAGATCGCAATTGCGCACGCGCCGGTCGTCCTGACTCTCCAGTCCCTCGACCTCCACGACCTTGAACGGATAACCCGTCGGTGACGCGCGCGGATCCGTGCGTACGCGTACCTGCTCGGCGGCGACGCCGGCGAGCACGCGCGTCTTGAGCTCCGGGGCAAGCCCCGATTCGTCGCAGTACGCGAACAGCGTTCCCACCTGCACTCCAGCAGCGCCGGCAGAGAGCGCGGCACGCAAACCATCTGGTGTACCGGCGCCTCCCGCGAGCCAGAAAGGCAAGCCCAGCTCTCTGATCTTCTCGAGATCCACGACGTCGCGCTCCCCGTACAGCGGCTCTCCCTCACTCGAGAAACGCGGCTCGCCGCGCGGCGGCGCGTTGTGTCCGCCCGCCGTGGGACCTTCCACGACGAAGCCGTCCACTCTGCCGGACGCCTTGCGTGCCAGGTTTGTGGCCAGTGAGCTGGCGGACACGATCGGCAGGAAGCGTGGACGCCTGAGTGGCGATTCGGGGGCAGCGAGATGCTCACCAGGGTCGAATACGAGCTCGTCGGGCTCCTTGCCAGACGGGCCCTCAACGGGGCCCTCCACGTCGAGTTTGAGCCGTGCGAGGCGGTGCTCGGCGAGCGCGTCGAGCGCACCGGGAATCTCTCGAGGAATGCCGGCGCCCATGAGCACATAGTCCACACCCGCGAGCATCGCCCCATAGAGCGACGGGAGATTGGGCATCTGCACCTTGGTCAGCAGGTTGATGCCGACGACACCATCATGGCCTTCCTTCGCGAGCCAGACCTCCACGAAGTTCGCCATCATCGTCACCTGCTGGCGAACGAGGGTGACCGACTTCCTGAACATGGGAAGCGCCTTGTACGGAGTGCTGCCGCGCCGTCCCGCCGCCAGGTAGTAGCGGCGCAGCAGATGCTCGCACACTTCCGGAATCGGAAACTCGCGCATCGCGCGTTGCACGTGACCGCCCTCGTCGCCGTCCTGAAGGCGGCGAATCATCACCGTGTCCACCGCTGTTCCGGAGACGACGCCGAGGTGCCCCAGGCGCGACACCGCGCGCGCGAGCACCCAGCTCGAGACGCCGATGCCCATGCCTCCCTGGATGATGCGCGGATAGCCGGCAACCGCTGTCATGCTCTGCACGTCAGTCTTCGACCTTGAGATGTCCGTTCATTCCGAGCAATGTATGTGGGTCGCCCTGAAAGTAGTAGCGTCCCGTCGTCTGAAGCATGGGCTTCGACGCTTCGGTATAGCCCCAGCCGTTTCCGGGATTCTCGAGAACACCGGAATGACCTTGAACAGCCGTCCCGACGGCAGACCGTACACCGAAACCTAGCCGCTGACGCCGCCCGACATGAACGCGTAGGGCACAGAGCGTTGTCATGGTCGGCCGACAACGCCCTTCGTCCGTTGCTCCCCCCGTTCCACCGCACACAGCGCAGGGAATAGCCGCCGCCCGGACCGCGCGCGCTCGTCAGGATTCCGCGGCGCGCGAGCGCGTTTAGCGTCAGTTCACGCTGTCGCCAACAACTCGCCGAGCGCTTCCCCAGCGCGCTCCACCCGCGTGATCTGTTCACTGGTGAACGTCTGCTGAACGCGCGTATGTACACTCAGCACACCGACCGCGGTGTCATTGAGGCGAACGGCGACGCCGATGCTGCTGACGACGCCGTGCTTCAAAAGCAGTTCGGCATCCCGGAAGCGCTTGGACTGCGGGAGATTCTCGAAGATGACCGCGCCTCGCGTCGCGACGACATAGCCGGCCAGCGAACGATCCGAGACGGGGATGCGCGCTGACTCGAACGTATCGTCGCTCCACCCGATCCCAGCGTACGCAAAGAAGGCGTTGCCGTCGGGCTCCAGCAGGACCAGCTTGCCGAGGTCGGCCTTCACTGCGGACACGAGGTCGCGAATGATCGACTCGGTCGCGAGCTTGATCGCGAGCTTGGTCGCGGCGTCCTGAGTGTCGATCCTCATGTAGACGACACGTCCGCCGCACTCGCGGGCAAGCGGTTGAGAAGCCGCAAGAGTCCATCCAGCATCGTCAAAGGATGTGGTGGGCAACCAGGCACGTAGAGATCTACGTGGATTCCGGACGGAACGCCATCTTCGATCTCCGGACTGCCTCGAAACGGTCCTCCGGAAATCGCGCACGCACCCACCGCGATAATGAGCTTGGGCGCGGGCGTCGCCTCGATCGTTTTCTCGAGGGCGACGCGCATGTTGCGATTGAATGCACCCGTGATCACGACGCCGTCGGCATGTCGCGGCGACGCCACGAACTGAATGCCGAAGCGGCTCAAGTCGAACACGACATTGCCGAGCGCGGTCAGTTCTGCTTCGCATCCACCGCAACTGCCGGCGACCACGGAGCGCAGTCGCAGGGAGCGGCCGAACAGTTGAAGCATCCGTGCATCGAGCGCGCGTGCGAGTTCCACCTCGCCGGTCGGAGAGATGAGACCTTCGCGCGTCGAACTCGCCATCCGGTGATCGCGCGTGAAGACCACGGCACCAGCGGTTCCACAATCAACCGCCTCTTCCGGACTGAACAGACACGAGCCGATGTCGAGCATGGGCTGTCCGTCGCCTGAGGTCGTGACGAACGCCGACGACGCTGGTTCGCGGTGGTCGGGTCGCGCGTCAGCATTCGGATCGAGCACGGGCAGTCCGCGGAAGCGCTCAGGGAAGTCCGCACCGCCGTTCGGAAACGACGACGTGCGCATCCCTTGCCGCATACGAGCGCGGAGCAGGTCAAACATGGCGTTCCTCGTCGCGACGTGCGTGTGCCGAAGCGTTACAGGTCATGACCCGCATAGGAGAGGTTGAAGCTCTTGTTGCACACCGGGAAATCGGAGATCTGGTTGCCGGGCAGCGCGATGGCGACCGCGGTCCAGTTGTGGAATGACGGATCGGTCACCTTGTACCGCCGGATGGCACCCGTTCCGTCCGTGATCACCACGTGCGCGATCTCGCCGCGCCATCCTTCCTGCAACGCGACGACGAGTTCGTCCGGACGCAATGATCCCATCGACGCACGCGCCTCACCTCTCGGCAACGCCGCCAATTGATCGATGACGAATTCGAGCGAACGCTTGATCTCGAGCCACCGCACGAACGTGCGCGCATAGACATCGCCCGCCCGAGCGATGGAGACGGGAATGTGGGCGAATCGGAAGATGCCGTACGGATGGTCATGCCGCACATCGCGCACGACGTCGCACGCACGCGCGACCGGACCCACGAATCCGCGCTCCATGCACTGCTCGGCTGATACAACGCCGATACCCTCGAGGCGTCCTTGCACCGACGCGCTCCCGAACATGAGCTCCGCGACTTGATTCTGCTCAGCAACGAGTCGTTCGAGCCGACCGCGCATTTCGCTCGCCATCGCCGCGGGGAGATCGAAACCAACACCTCCCGGCCGCACGAGACCGCGACCGTACCGGTTTCCCGAGAGCGTCATGAGCAGATTGAGGTACTCCCCACGCATGCGACCGAAGAACGCCGCCGCCGGCTGATACGCGACGTCGCCGGCAATCGCGCCAAGGTCACCGACGTGATTGGCCAATCGCTCGAGTTCCAGCGCAATGCCACGAATGCTCTGCGCGCGCGGCGTCTTGCGCGAACGTGCCAGCGCTTCCATCGCGCCGCAGTAGGCGCCGGTGTGTCCGATCACCGTGTCGCCCGCGATGGATTCCGCAACGAGCAGCGCTCGTCCGGGATTCACTGTTTCGAGCAGTCGCTCGACGCCGCGGTGCTGGTAGCCGAGCATGATCTCGAGAAAAAGGATCTCTTCGCCGTGCGCCTGGAATCGGAAGTGCGCAGGCTCGATGATTCCCGCGTGCACCGGCCCGACGGCAACCTCGTGCACCTCCTCTCCATCAATGCGGAAGAACGAGTATGCCCCCGGATCGAGCACCACGTTGCTTCGTCCCGCCGGCCGATGGTCCGGAGCGTGACGACGCAGCGGCTTGAGCCACGGATGACCGACGGGCAGCACGGCGCACTGCTCGGCGATCTCCCGCTCGAATGCCTCGGCCTGCGCACAGTCGGGTGTGAGCGCGGGATACGATTCACCAACCACCGTCGTCGCCGCACCGAGCTGTCCGCGTGCATCATCGGCGAGAATGGCAAGCAGTCGCGTCGTGTCGCCGCCCTCGGGCATGCCGAAGAGCGTGACGAGCCGCCATCCGTCGGCAACCGACTGGATCACCGTGTCGCGGAAGCGCTCGATCGGTTCCTCACGCACCTCGCGCATTGGAACGGCGCGCCTGTTTCGGAGCCCCAACTCGCTCAACTCTTTCACGGCGCCGTCCCTCCGAGAGAAGCGGCCGCGCGCACGAGGATGTCTTGCAGCGAGGCTGGGATGTACAGTCCGAGCATGAGTACGAGTGCCGCGAGGACAATGGGCCCGATGAGCTGCCACCGATTTTCATGAACAGGCTTTGACTCAGCCGCGGGCACGCCGAGCGCCATTTCCAGAATGAGCTTCGCCATGCCGATGAAGATGACCGCGAGCAGGAGCAGCATCGTCGCCGCGATCCAGGGGTGACCCGTACCGATGGCGGCGCGCAGCAACGTGAATTCACTCAGGAACAGACCGAAGGGGGGAGAGCCGGTGACCGCGAACAGTCCCAGCACCAGCAGCGCGCCCGAGACAGGCATTCGGCGAATCAGTCCCTGATTGTCCGCGGCCGCTGAGCTGCCAGTGGCCATCACGATATTGCCCGCCACGAGAAACATCCATCCCTTCGACAATCCGTTGTTGAGCACATGCAGCACGGTGCCGTACGCTCCGATTCCGCCAAATCCGAGCCCGAGTACCAGCAATCCCATGTGCTCGACGCTGGAGTACGCGAGGAGTCGCTTCAGGTCGCCTTGTCCTATGATGAAAGTCGCCGCGACCAGCAGCGAGAGAAGTCCGAAGCCGATCAGAACCGGTTGGACGAATGGGCCGAGTCCGGCCGCCATCGTCACTTGCGTGATTCGCGCGATTCCAAGAAATGCGCAGCTCGTCAATGCGCCCGCCATGAGGCCGCTCACCAGACTTGGCGCTTCGCCGTACGTATCCGGCTTCCACGTGTGCATGGGCGCGAGTCCCATCTTGGTCCCGTACCCGACGAGCAGGAACAGGAACGACGTGCGCAACCACGCCGGATGCAGCGCGCGAGCATGCAGGACGAGATCGGGCAGGATGAGCGCGCGACCCGGCGCATCGGTTTGCGCCGTGGACAGGAAGAACGTTCCCAGGAGCGCCAAGGCGATGCCGACCGACGAGATGAGCAGATACTTCCACACGGCTTCGAGCGACCGACGATCGTGTTGGTGGTAGATGAGCGGGGCCACCGCGAGCGTGGTCGCTTCCATCCCGACCCAGAGCAGGGCGAGATGCTGGCTGATCGCAACGAGGGATGTCGCGGCGAGGAAACCGAGCAACGAGGTGACGAACACACGTCCGCCACGGGGTTCCTCGCGCTCCAGGTATCCCACCACGTAGAGCGCCGTGAGGAAGAAGAGCACGCTCGTGAGCGTCAGCACCACCAGTCCGAGCGCATCAACCGCGAGCCACCCGCCGAGCGTGGGCGCCGCGGGCGTGATCCAGAGTGACGCCACGAGCCCCAGGTGCACACCAGCGGCGGCGATCAACAGCCCGATGCGCCGCCGTCCCAGGCGCGACGTCGGAATCGCGAATGCCACGGCTCCCGTGAGAATCGGAAGGATCCAGAGGGCAAGGAGGCGCATCAGTCGGTGAGCTCCGTGAGGCGTCCGGAGTCGAGCGAATCGAACTCACGATTGATGTGGAACACCACGATGCCCATGATGAAGACGCCGACGAAGATGTCGAGCAGCACGCCGATCTCGAGCAGGAAGGGGACGCTCTCGGTTTGTGTGAGACCGAAGAGATAGATCCCGTTCTCGAGCATGAGATAACCCACGACCTGCGTGACGGCCTTGCGCCGGCTCGTCATGACGACGAATCCGATCATCACGGTGGCGAGCGACACCGGCACGAGGAGTGGGTCCGCGGCCACGAGCGCGGGCAGGTGCGCCGCGATCGCGAAGGCGAGGGCGAGCGCGAGCGCTCCGAGTATGAGCGACGCGATGAAACCGACCGTTGGCTGCACCTCGCGCCGAACCGCCGCTTCACGAATGGCCCACGCCAGAAACCACGGCAGTATCACCGCCTTCACGGCGACGGCGCCGACCGCGAGCACCACGACGTGCACGGACATTCGCGATGCCAACGCCAAGGGTAACACGCCGAGCAGCAGCCCCTGGGCCGCCAGCCCGCGAATGCAGGTGCTGAGGCGCGTCGTCCCCAGGACGGTGAAGCACGACAGCACGACGAGCAGCAGGATCAGCTCCGGCAGGGCATGAACGGTCTGCATGGTCTCCCCCGTCATCGCAGAAGAAGGATGATCCCGAAGAGCGCCATTGCTCCCGCGCCGACGAGCAGTTGCGGCACGCGCGTGAGACGGAGCCGCGCCATCGTGGACTCCACGATGCCGATCCCCACAGCCGCTGTGCCGAGTCCGATGATCAGCACCGCGGCAGACATCGGTTCCGATAGACCCGCTCGCGGTATCAACACTCCCACCAGAAGTGCCGCGAACAACGCAAGCTTGAGCGCGCTCGCGTACAAAATCACGGCGAGATCGGGTCCGCTGTGATCGAGCACGATTACCTCGTGGATCATCGTCAGCTCCAGGTGCGTCAGCGGATCATCGACCGGCACACGGGAGTTTTCCGCGAGGAGCAGCACGAACAGACTTATGCCCACCAGCGTGAGCGGCGCCGCGGCATGCGGCCACGCCGCCAGCAGCGGCGCGCCGAGCATGCCGCTGAGAGAGAGTTCTCCCGTGGCGAGCACGAGCACGGTGAAGCACAGAAACAGTACAGGCTCGGCGAAGGTCGCGAACGTCACTTCTCGGCTCGCGCCCATCCCCTCGAAGCTCGAGCCGGTGTCGAGACCGGCGAGGACGAGCGCGAAGCGAGCGAGGGCGAACAGCGCTGCAAACGCGACGAGGTCTCCCGCGAAACGGAGTGGTGCAACACGCCCATCGAGCGGGAGAAACAGCGCGGCAACGAGAATCGCCGCGAGCACCACAGCGGGTCCGGCGCGAAACACCCACGTCGTCGTCGTGCTGTACACGCTGTCCTTCCGGAGGAGCTTCGCCAGATCATAGTAGAGCTGGAGCACCGGCGCGCCTTGTCGTCCGGTGAGCACCGACTTGGTCTTCGTCGCGATGCCCGGCAAGGCCGGCGCGATCACCAGCACAAGAACGAGCGTCGCGAGCGCGTTCCATGTTACCATCATCGGTCCGCCAGGAGGAGGTAGAAGAGCAGCGCGGTCAACGCGGCCGCGACGTAGAGAAGCTGCAGCCCGACACGCCCCTGCTGAATGGGACGAAGTCGCCCGGCTCCCGCGCGAAGACTCTCCCATGCCGGCAGCAGCACGCGCCGCAGCACCGGATCGATGGGATGCGTGGCGAACGCCGTCGCGCCTCGGCGTACTTGCACTCCCGCCACCGAACTGAATGCAACAAGGAGCGGCGCCGCGAACGATGACGCACTGTACTGCATGCGCGCCGTCTGTCCCGGAAATCCACATGCCCATGTGTCGGCGCGAGCATCGGTGCGGTGGCGAAGCAACAGCGCGCGCACCATCCAGGCGAGGGCCATCGCGGCGGCCAACCCTACCATGAACAGCGTCAGAGTTGTCGCGTCGGGCTTTATCAGGGAATGCACACTCTGGGTGTTCAACCCCGCTACGCTCGCACCCACGCGGAGTAGCGCGGGTACCACCAGCACCGGAAGCAGGCCGATCGCCGCGCATGCGAGCGAGAGTCCAATGAGCGGACCGGTGATCCCGGCGGGTGATTCGTGCGCGTTGGTCACGGCGCTCGCGTCCCGTGCCGTGCCGAGATAGATGATCCCCACGACCTTCGCGAAGCACGCGAGCGCCAGCGCGCCAATCATCGCGAGCGCGGCGCCCGCCACGATGGCAACGCGTGCTCCGTGCGTCGCGATGCCGCCCTGCAAGAGCGACCGGTACACGAGCCACTCGCTCAGGAAGCCGTTGAGAGGCGGCAGGCCAACAATTGCCGCCGAGCCCACAAGAAATGCGACGGCCGTCAGCGGCATCCGCTTCGCGAGGCCGCCAAGCCGATCGATCTCGCGCACGCCGGTCGCGTGAATCATCGAACCCGCGCTGAGAAAGAGCAGGCTCTTGAACAGCGCGTGATTGAGCGTGTGCAGCGCGGCACCTGCAAATCCGAGCATCGCCATGGCCGGATGCCCGTACGCCAGACCGAGCGAGCCCGCGCCGATTCCAAGCAGGATGATGCCGATGTTCTCGACGCTGTGAAACGCGAGAAGACGCTTGATGTCATGCTGGGCGAGCGCCCAGACGACGCCGAGAATGCCCGACGCCGCGCCGAGGCAGAGCACCGCCCATCCCCACCACGCGGCGGGCACGGCGATCATCGTCACCACGCGCATCAGCCCGTAGATCCCCATCTTGATCACGACGCCGGACATGAGCGCCGAGATGTGCGATGGCGAGGCCGCGTGCGCCTCGGGAAGCCAGAAATGAAGCGGCACCATTCCCGCCTTGATCCCGAATCCGATCAGCGCGAGCACGAGAACAGCCGATCCGCCCGCGGGCAGCGCCGATGCACGCGAGGCAAGCGCCGCGAAGGTGAGGTCGCGCGCACCGTCGCCCCATACGGAGAATAGCGCGATGAGGGCAAGCATGCTCGTGTGCGTCGCCACTATATAGTAGAGTCCCGCTCGGCGGACGTTGGGCTGATCGGAGTCGAACACGATCAAGCAATAGTTCGCCACCGCCATGATTTCCCAGGCGGCGAGAAACGGGACGACGGCGCGCGACGTGACGACGAGCACCAGCGCCGCGAGCAGCACCGTCAACAACGCATGCGACAGTCCCACCGGACGATGACCGCGCTCGCTCGACTGATACGTGACGCCGAACACCGCCGCTGCCGCGCCCACACAGAAGATCGCAAGCAGGAATACCGCCGACAGCGGGTCGAGACCGAACTCCCACGGACCTCCTGGCACACTACCGGCAAACTGCACCATCACCACCGGCGCTCCGGAGAGCGAACGTACCGCGGCGATCACACCAACGCCGCACCCGGCAAGGAGGAGGACGCGGTATGCCGCATCCACGAGATCGGGCCTCGGTCCCCGTACGAGCGCAACTACGCCCGCGAGAAGAATGAGTAGCACTCCTCCCCACACAATCGTCATCGACTCACCGCGGGCAGGAGCGACAGCGCGAGCAGCACCAGCACCGTACCGACGACATAGAGCAGGGAGCTCGTCACGCGCGCCGTATGCAGCGTGCGCACGCGGGCGCTCGCGCGGCTGACCAGTGCGAAGAGCGGCTGATACAGGTTGACCAGCGCGCTGTCCTCCGTAACCGAATTCCAGCGCATCGCGCTCGGCAATGCCGCATCTGCACGAGATGGAAGGGCACCCTCCTGCAACGTGGTCGTCTGGAGCAGCGGCTGCATGATCCTGGTCAGCGGCTCGCTGAACGACGTGGAGCTGTACTGCATCGCTGCCGTTGGCGCGTCGTAAGCGCAGCCCCATGTCGGCGCTCGGCGACGCGCGAGTGCCGACGTCGCCACACCGCGCAACGCGACGACCAGAAGAAGTCCTGCCGCGATCAATGGAAGCAGAAGCGCGAGCGGCTCGAGCGCCGCGCGCGCACCGCCAGTCTCCGCCGACGGCGCAACGATGCGCACTGCATTGGCAAGTGTCGCCCCAACCCGGGCAGGCGAGGCCGCCATGAGCACGCACACCGCGGCGAACACCAACATCGGCAACCGCATCGCCCAGCCGGGAGACGGCGCGTCCGCCGCTTCAGCGGTGCGTGGCGTGCCGAGCAAGCCGATGCCGATGAGTCGAACGAAACACGCGACGGCAATGCCGCCCGTGAACGCGATCACACCGACGGAAGAGAGCAGTGCGACTTGCGGCGTGCCGCGCAGCGCGAGCACTCCCAGGAACAATCCGCGCACGAGCAGCCACTCGCTCGTGAAGATGTTGAGACCAGGCAGCGCGGCCATCGAGGCAGCGCCAATCACGAGCACACCACCAACCACGCGCCAACGGCGCAGTAGTCCGCCCAACGCATCGAGATTCCTGCTCTGCGCGGCTTGCGCCACCGCGCCGAATCCCAGGAACAGCAGCGCCTTCGCAAAGGCGTGATTCCAGATGTGAAGCAACGCAGCCATCCATGCGATGCCGGCGAGCGCGGGCTGACCGAGCGCGGTGCCGAGCAGTCCGAGGCCGATGGCGAGCGTCACGATGCCCGCATTCTCGATCGTCGAGTAGGCCAGTACGCGCTTCACGTCGCGTTGTGCGATCGCGAACAATACGCCGCCCACGGCGCCCACCCCGCCGAGCGTCATCAGCACATACGCCCACCACAACTCGGGCGCGCCGAGCAGTGGAAGAAATCGCGCCAGGCCATAGAAGCCCATTGTGATCATCACCGCGGACATGAGTGCGGAGACGTGCGACGGAGCGGCGGGGTGCGCGTCCGGAAGCCAGACGTGCAATGGCACGATGCCGGCTTTGGTGCCGAATCCGATGAGCGCGAGCACGAAGAAGACTCCGCGCGGCACGACCTGGTGGCCGATGAGCGCGGTGATCTCGAAGCTGCCGCTCCTCGCCGCGAAGAAGACGGCGAGCAGCAACAACGCGATCGTGGCCAGGTGCGCGGCAATGAGATACTCCAGTCCCGCCGCGCGCACCGCCCGCTCGTCATGATCGTGAATGACCAGCGCCCACGAACTCAGCGTCATCAGCTCCCACGACACGAGAAAAAGCACCATGTCGCTCGCCGTGACCACCGCGGCCATGCTGAGCAGCAGCAGATTGTACGCGGCGAGCGCGCCGCCGATCGAGCGCCCGTGTGAATGCTTCCGCAGATACTCCACTCCGTAGATGGCGCAGAGTGCGCCAATCACCGCGATGGGGAGCAGAAAAACGGCAGCCAGCGAATCGAGCCGGAACCCGAGCGCTCCGCCCGGTACGCTCCACGCGCCGCGCCACGCGAGCGCGGACTCACTGAACATTCCGTCCAGCGTGGCCACGACGCCAGCCACTCCGCCCGCGATCGCGCCGGTGGCACCCAGCCAGGTGCCTGCCGCTCGATGCCGAAGCAGCCATGCGCCGATGGCGCCGACTGTCCAACAAACGAACGCGATCGCGAGTGCCGTCAACGCGCGGTCCGTGACTGGGCAACTACCCCCGCGACTGGCGTGGCCGCCTCGATCGCCCGAATGCGGTGCATGATCTCGTCGGACGGCGCTCCCTCTCGCAACAACGCTCGGAGCCCTGCATCGCGCAGGGTGTAGCCGAGTCGCGCGAGAATCTGCAAATGCGCCGGCACGTTCGGACTGACCACCACGAAGAGGGCACCGACCGGCTTGCCATCGACCGCGTCGAAGTCGATCGGATGCTTCAACATGCAGAGCGCGACGAACGGATGCTCGACGTGGAGCAGAATCGGATTGCGAACGTGCGGAATCGCGATGCCGTCGCCGATGCCCGTCGATCCCATTGCCTCGCGCGCTTCCAATACACTGAGGAGAGAATCTCTGTCCAGGTCGGCCGGAAATGGCAGTGCCTCGACTACCTCGCGGAATACTTCAGCCTTGGAATCACCGCCGAGGTCTCGATGAATACCGCCCGCCGTGAGCAGCTGTGTTAGCGGCGGTACCGCCTCGGGCGCTTGGCGCGCGTCCAGCAGCAACGCCTTCGAGACCGGGTGCCCGTGCGCGGTCGCCCACTCCCACAGCTCGATCGCATTGCAATGGAGTTGTTCGTTGACGCGATGCGCCGGAAGGCCTTCCGAGGCAATCCAGCGACGCACGGTCGCCTCGGGCACGTTGAGATATGTTGCCGCCTGACGGATCGTGATGTTCATGTCGGAATGTTGCGTGGAGAGATGAACGGCAGTGTGAGGTTGGACGAGAAGGGCGAATTGGTCTGGAACTACGTGATAGATACCGGCGCGCTCATGCTGGGGGGCCTCCGAAGCAACCCCTCCGCGGCGGCGAGAAATTGATTAATGTCGAGGTCGGGATCGATCATCGACTGCACGGCGCACCCTTTAATGAAGGTGACGGCGACGGCGGCGAGTCCGTCGGGCGTCGTGTGAGGGAAACGATCCGGCTCCGCGGCGAGCACGGCTTCGGCGATGGGGCGGAACGCTTCTCGGTACCGGTCGAGCTCGGGCTGCATACGCCTGCGAATGCCGGCGTCCGACAGTCCCGCGGCCCAGAACTCAAAAAACAGACGCATCCGGGCCGGCTCCGACGAGAGTCGCGCCATTTCCTGCGCGAGGAGCGCGACGAGGCGCTCGAGCGGGGAGGCGATGGCCAGGATGTCGCGCCCCACCTGTAGGGCAGTCGTCGTCGCCAACACCCAGTCCACCAATTCGAGGACGAGCTGGTCTTTGCTCTTGAAGTGAAAGAGCACCAATCCCGTGCTCATTCCCGCGCGGGCAGCCACGTCGCGAATGGTGACGGCGCGGAGCCCCTCCGTCGCCGCAATCTCATACGCAGCCGCAATCACATGCTCGCGCCGAATGGACTCGGCGATCTTGGTTCCTGGCATCCGCTCTCTCCGTTGCGACAAACCCGTAGCGCTACCAAGGGAAACGCGCGCCGTCGCGTATTGCACATGCGTTCAATATAGGCGAGGTCGTCGTCGAATGCCATGTCGACCTCACAGTGGCCGACGGAATCTCCGGCGTCGAACTCAGCACGTGCCTGCGCTTCCCGCGCCGTGCTTTTTCGGCTTCGACACGCTCGCGACGCTAGAATACATTCTGCATACCGGATACGACTACACCTGGTTCGTCCTCACGCAGGCGATCATCGAGAAGGAGTTCGCACTGTCCGGCTCCAAGCAGAACCCAGATCTGTCGAGCAGAGTCCTCGGAAACGACGGTGCGCCGGTGCCCGGCCTGTATGCTGCAAGTCGCGCGGCGGCGGAGGTGGTTCGCTGATGGCGGCGAACAAGGTCTGGACGGCCGGCGACGAACTCGCGAACAGCCTCACCCATGGATTTGGTCTCGTGCTGGCGCTCGTCGGAGCACCAGTGCTCATCCTGACCGCCGTTGCCAGCCGCGACGTCTGGCGAATTGTCGCCGTGAGCATCTACGCTGCCACGCTCGTGATGTTGTACGGTGCCTCCACACTCTACCACTCGACGCGCTCGGCCGAGTGGAAGGAGATCTGTCAGCGCATCGACCACGCGGCGATCTACCTGCTCATCGCGGGGACGTACACGCCGTTCACACTCATCAGCCTGCGCGGCGCGTGGGGCTGGAGCTTCTTCTGCGTTGTGTGGGCGCTCGCGATCTTCGGCGTGATTCTCAAGAGTACCTTCGGTGCGCGGCTGCCGTCGCTGTCGACGTGGGTGTACCTGCTGATGGGCTGGATGATCGTGATCGCGCTCCGGCCGCTGTCACAGCATGTTGCGCCAGCCGGGATGCGATGGCTCGCACTCGGTGGACTGCTCTACACGGGCGGCGTCGTGTTTTACGTCTGGGAGCGCATTCGGTTCAGTCACGCCGTCTGGCATCTGTTCGTGCTGGGCGGAAGCATGGCGCATTTTGCCGCTGTGCTGTGGTACGCCTTGCCTCCTCAGCATTCCGGCTGATCCTCGGCTTGCGCGAGGCGGGAATGCCGCACCTCGGTGCCTACCTCAACCGACGCAGCAGCTCGCCTACGCGATCCCACCCGCCGTCGATGCGCCACTCGACGCGCCCGCGCGAGTTGACGAGCATCACGGTGCCGCCATGTTCGATGTCGCCCGTCGTCTCGTTGCGCCACCGGCCGGCCTCCGTTCCCCGGCTCGTGCGCGGCCCCAGCATCGTCGGATCAACTCGAGAGCTTCCTCAGCGCGGATCCCTTGTGCATGGCGACGTGATCTGTCGTGTCGCTCTTGATCTCATATTGCGGCTCGTCCGTGCTGGCCCGGACCGTGTAGCCTTTGAACTGAATCTCGGAGGTCACCACTCGAGAGATCCGGCCGCGCACGCGGCCCGCTTCGGAGTTCCAACTCACCTGATCGCCGCGCTCGAATCGTCGCGTCGTCATAGCAACTGCCTCCTCATGGCTCCAGAAATCATGGTGCAATCGCGGGGCCAGCCCGGGTCGGACCGAGAGAAGCGCTCCGCCCGCAGCGCGGCATGCTGTATTATCATCTGGCGCTTCGTTTCCATGCGAAGGTGAGCCCGCCGGAGCAACGCATCACTTCGTGACTGGAGAGAGCACAATGACGCGCATATCGTACAAGGACACCGCCCCCGGCGCATACCAGGCCATGCTCGGCCTCGAGCGCTACGTCGGGGAGTCCGGACTGGACCACGCGCTGTTGGAGCTCGTGCGGACGCGTGCGTCGCAGCTCAACGGCTGCGCATTCTGCTTGGACATGCACACCAAGGACGCTATCGCCGCCGGCGACACGCCGCAGCGGCTGCTCGTGCTCTCCGCCTGGCGGGACGCGCCGTTCTACACCGAGCGCGAGCGCGCGGCGCTCGTGTGGACTGAGGCCGTTACGCAGCTCGGGCCGAGCGGTATTTCGGACGAGCTGTATCGCGCCACTCGCCAGCAGTTCGACGAGCGTCAGCTCGTGGACCTGACGATGGCGATCGTCGCCATCAACGGGTGGAACCGTCTGGCAATCGCGTTTCATTCCCCCGAGGCCGGCAGTCATGTTCCCGTCGCGCCAGCCCGTTGAATGTCGCTTACATAATCGAAAAATTGATGACGATCTCCCCCGGTTCGCGATTGACGTACTGGATGGAAACCGTTTCGCCGTACCGTTCCCGGAGCTGAGCGAGCAGCGGCAGAGGATCGTGGTCATTGCAGAATTGCATGGTCTCGCCCGGCACCAGGGCGTCGAGCGCGCCGAAAATCGCGGCGTGACGAAAGCGCTTGGCGATACCGCGCGCGTCGAACGGGTACAACCGATCGGCTTGAAGATGCAGATGAGGCTTGGTCATCGAATTCGTGCGCTCAACGTCGGCTGATGCGTACGCGCCAAACCTCGGGGCCTTCGGCCTCGTACGCCCATTCGAACGTGTCTGGGCGCTCCGCGGCGAGTTGATAGCGCAGCGGTCGCGGATCGTGGTCGTTCACCAGGAGCAATGATTGGCCGCTCGCGAGGCTGTCGAACGCGCGAAAGATGGCGGGGTGCTTGTCGCGCGGCGGAATGACGCGTACGTCGAGCTCGATGGGTTGCGATGTCATGAGATGATGCTCTCCTGAGAAGTTGAATGGTTGATCGGTCAGCGAGCCCGCCGGATGCGCACGAGCACCCGGTCGGCGTGCGACTCATCGACGTCGCACTCGAACCCACGCTCGGCGAGCATGGGGAGCAGGAACTGCGGGACCCGTACGTTGAGCTGCACGAGCTCGTGGTCCGGCGGCAGGGTCTCGAGCGCGGCCAGCGTGCGCACCATCGGCTCGGGCGGTTCGAGCCCGCG
>Ga0209638_1000288_pt1 | contig 33754 bp, 28 predicted proteins | sample BarGraNGADG00211_FD_184490 | JGI IMG/M metagenome (GOLD analysis project Ga0209638, IMG submission 184490) | Arctic peat soil microbial communities from Barrow, Alaska - Barrow Graham LP Ref core NGADG0002-211 (SPAdes) (version 2) | ecosystem: Environmental > Terrestrial > Soil > Wetlands > Peat...
CTCGAACACTGGACGCACGGGATCGGGACGGCCGTCCTGCTCGTGACCGGCCTCGCTCTCGGAGCGCTCTTCATCCCAAGCCTCCTGTCGAGGCAGCAGGTCTGGGCGGCCATGAACATCCACTTCGTCGCGGTGGTCGTGTTCCTGTTCGGGACCTTCTACTACGGCGCCAACACCCTCCTGTCGCGAAACCGCTTCCGAGAGCACCTGCCGACGGGCAACGCCTTCAAGTACACCGTCCAGCACTACGGGCGCCTGCTCGGCAACAAGAAGTACGACATGCCCCCCGAGGACAAGTACTTCGAGTCCGAGAGGATGGCGTACCTGCTGGCGCTGGTCGCGACCGCGGCCATCATCGTCACCGGCCTCCTGAAGGCCGCCGCGCATGTGGTCTCGATCCCCGGCGCGGTCATGGGCCCCGCCACCCTCCTCCACGACATCGCGGCGCTGGGCCTGCTCGTGTTCTTCCTCGCGCACGTCGTCGTCGTCCTGCTGCCCATGAGCTGGCCGATGCTCCGCTCCATGTTCACGGGCTACGTTCCGCTCGACTACGCCAAGTCGGAGCACGCGGGCTGGCTCGAGGAGATCGCATCCGACGCCGGCGAGCCCACCCCGATCAAGGTGCCGAAGCGTCCAGCCGCGTAGTCGAGCCCGCTGTGCCTCTGAAAGGATCAAGACTATGTCAGAGAACGAAGAGCGAAACGACGAAACGACCTATTCGCCCCAGAGCGGTCTCTCCCGGCGCCAGTTCGTCACGGGTGTGGGCGGCATCGGTCTCGGGGTCGTGCTCGGAGGGGTGATCACGGGCGGGCTGGCCCAGCCGGCGTCTGCGGTCGCGATCGAGGGATCGGAAGGCTATCTGGTGGTCGACGGCCACAAGTGCGTCGGCTGCGACAGCTGCATGATGGCCTGTTCGCTGACGCACCACGGGGACCTGAGCTTCTCGCAGTCACGTATCCAGATCACACAGAACCCGTTCGCGCTCTATCCGGACGACCTCACGGTGGCCCAGTGCCGCCAGTGCCCGTTTCCCGCGTGCGTCGAGGTATGCCCGACCGGCGCCTGCCACGTGGACGCCGCCAACGGCAACGTGCGCACGGTCGATGCGTCCAAGTGCATCGGCTGCGAGCGTTGCGTCGACGCGTGTCCCTTCACTCCCTCGCGGGCCATCTGGAACGGCATCGAGAAGCATGCGGAGAAGTGCGACCTGTGCGCGGACACGCCGTTCTGGAACGAGAAGGGCGGGGCGGGCGGCAAGCAGGCGTGCATCACCGTTTGCCACATGAAGGCCATCACCCTCCAAAAGGACGTCCCGGTCCAGTCCGGAGATGTGGGCTACAACGTGAACCTGCGGACCAAGGACGCCAGTGCGAAGCTCAAGTTGCCCACGGGGGACGACGGGTTCTACACCCCGGCAGAGGTGGCGGCGGCCAAGGCGGCGGCAGCGGCGGCGGCGGCAGCGGCGGCGGCGACGGTCAAGGTAGGGCACTAGCGAATGACCGATCCGCCCGCCGTGCTCTCGCGGCAGCGGCAGACTAGAGGAGGTCCACCAGATGGGCAATGGATACGCTGGAAAGATACTGGTTGTCGACCTGACGAAGCGCAGCACATCGACGCTCAACACGAGCGACTACGCGGAGTGGGGCGGCGGCCATGGCATGGGTTCCGCGGTCTTCTGGGACCTGTGCAAGGACAAGACCGTCAAGGCGTTCGATCCCGGTAACGTCCTGACGGTCATGACCGGACCGCTCCAGGGGACGTTGACGCCGTTCGCCTCGGGCCGCTGCGAGGTCCAGGGCATCGCGCCTGAGGGTTTCCCGATCGAGTGGTACTCCCGCAGCGGCTTCGGCGGCAGGATGGCCGGCCAGCTCAAGTACGCGGGCTGGGACGGGATCGCGGTCATGGGCAAGGCCGACAAGCCCGTGTGGATCGACATCCGCAACCAGAACGTCGCGATCCGCGACGCAGGTCCGTCGGGCGACAACCTCTGGGGCCTCGATACCGCCGAGGTCGAGCAGGCGATCTACAAGCTCGTGCGGAACAACGATACCGTCAACTGGACCCAGTACGGCGGATCGCGGGACAGCGGACGCTCGACGATGAACCCGGGCGTGCTCTCCTGCGGCCCGGCCGGAGAGAACCTGGGCAGGTGCGCGAGCCTCATACACGAAGGTGGAGGCGGCGCAGGGCAGGGCGGCTTCGGAGCGGTGTTCGGCTCCAAGAACCTCAAGTCGATCAGCGTTATCGGGACGGGGGCCGTCGGAGTCGCCGATCCGAAGGCGCTCATGGAAGCCCGAGCCTGGGCGGAGTCGAACTGGTGGGACATCGACAACCTGAAGCCCGGCCTTCCCGGCATGTACACGAGCACGCCGTCCGGCGCGATCGGCGCGGACCCGATCAACGACGTCGGCTCTCGGGACAACTCGTGTCTCGGATGCTACAAGAGCTGTCACGGCGGCCACACGTCCCGTGGCCTCGCCCCCAACAGCAGTTGCTTCGACTCCTTCTACAACATGATGGGGCCGTTCAGCGCCGACCACGCCAGCAGTGACAACGCCGTCACCACCGACCGTCTGCAGCGCATGGGCATCAATGCGTGGGAAGCCGTCATGAGCATCCCGTGGCTCGTCAGCCTGTTCAAGCTGGGGATCCTCGGCCCGGGCAAGCAGATCGACTCGAAGCTCGACTGGGCCGACGTCGGTTCCGAGGCGTTCAACAAGGCCTGGCTCGAAGCTCTCGCCTATCGCACCGACGTCGGCGCGGACTTGGCCGAGGGTTGCGCTCGTGCCGCCACGAAGTGGGGGCGCTACGAGGAGGACACGACCTCCGGGACTCTGGCCATCTGCGCCCACGGCTACGCTCACCACTACGACGCGCGGAAGGAAGTCGAGTGGGGCTACGGAACCGCGCTGGACGGTCGCGACATCAACGAACACGACATCGCACTGACTCTGTACTGGTACACGTCCATGGCGCCGCTGTTCGGGATGCCGTACATCATGCCGGCCAAGGACCTGGTCGAGATGATCGGCTCCACCCTGCTTCCATACAAGGATCCGATGATGCTGGACTTCAGCGATGAAGGCATCTACTCGGACGCGATGATCAAGTTCATCTCCTGGCATCGCGCGTACAACCGGTTCTGGAAGCAGTCGGCGATCTTCTGCGACTGGGGTGTCACTGACTGGATCAACCCGTACACGAAGGGCTACAAGGGCCTGACCCCCGAGCTCGAGCCCAAGTTCTTCAACGCGGTCACAGGGAAGAACCTCACGTTCGAAGAGGGCATGAAGATCGGCACGAAGATCTGGAACCTCGACCGTGCGATCTTCGCTCTGCAGGGCAGGACGCGTGACCTGGACGCACTGGCCGAGTGGCAGTTCGTGTCGTCCAAGATGGCCGCGCACTCGGTCTACGAGGTCCCCTACATCATGCCGGCGTTCGAGAACGGCCAGTGGTCCTACAAGAACGTGAACAGCCGGATGCTCGACCACGCCAAGTTCGAGGACTGGAAGACCCGGTACTACACGTTCGAGGGCTGGGACCCCAAGACAGGCATAGCAACAAGGGAGACCCTGGAGAAGCTCGGCTTGGGCAAGGTGGCCGATGAACTTGCGGCTGCGAAGAAGATCTGATCATGGAGAGCCCTGAGATGACGGCCACGCTGACCGTACCGACCAAGGAACAGGCGACTTCGTTCATGCGGGAACTCGGCTTCGAGGACCGCTTCATGGGCTACGTGCTCAAGGCCTCCGGACAGATGGCGGTGACGGTGTACACGCTCGAGGCTGCGATCCTGTTCCTGGGGCAGGACAACACCGCGTACACCGTCGTGGATCAGTTCCCCGGGCACGATGTGCACGTCGCCTACATGGAACCCAAGGCGCTGGTCGATTGGATCCGCGAAGTGATCGGCGACGTCGACCTGGCCGACGCGATCGAAGCTGCTTCCTCCGAGATACCGCAGGAGTCGGGCTATCCGCCGCAGTTGCGGTCGATGCGCGAGCTGATGAGCCAGAGGTTCCTGCAGTACATGGACGTGCTCGGGATCGGTCCGGATTCCGGGGTCGAAGGCGGCACGAACGCGGAGCCGACTGGCACGTAGTCCGATCTTGGAGGCGACCCCGTGGTGGCCCCGTCGTGAGACGGGGCCACCACGGGGTCGCCTCCCATCCGGATGCTCCACCTCAGTCGCCGGTCCCTTGCGAAGAGAGCAGGGTCTCTCGCCCTCCTTCCGGGAGGCGAGTGAGAGAACATCTTCCCCGCCCTGCTCTCTCCACAGGTGATCGACGTCACGGGCAGTGGGTGCGCGGCATCGGGCGCACCTGCCGATCCGTTCTCGAAAGGAGACAGCATGCTCGGCGCGTTCCGGCTCCGGCACAAGCCCCTGGTCGCCGTCTGGGTGTGTGCGCTTGTCCTTGCCGGCGGTCTGGCGGCCTCGTGCGGCGTCCCTCGCCCGGTCGGAAGCGCAGCGCGCGCCTCGGCCGCCGTCGCCGCGCGGGTGGCTGTCTCATCGCCGTCTTCGTCGACAGCCTCCGTGTCCCGCGAGTCGACAGCCGGGGCCGTTGTCGGATTCGCGCCTGCCAAGCGTGGCCCAGGCGCGGTGCTCACGTTCGATCCGAAGACCGCGCCGGCCGTGCCGAAGGGGATGGACGTGCACGCGTACATCGCGTCCTACTACCGCGCGCTGATCGACAAGAAGTGGGGCAGGGCCTTCAGGATGGTCCCGAAGACCGGTCCCGAGGAGACCCTGGCGGACTTCAAGACGCTCCAGTACGGATACGAGGTCGGGTCGTTCACGATCGTGGGGCGGATCGCGGGCGCGGGTACCAGGGTCCTGGCGGTGCACGTCACACCGGGAAACGGGGTGTGGAACACGACGTGGGAGTTCGTGAGCGCGCGCAGGGGAACCCTCGTCAAGGACCTGATCTATGCGCGGCCGGGCGGCGGCGGATGCCACTAGCGGCCTCGCTTCTGCGGGCACAGCGGCCGAGGCCAAGTGGGGGATAGGGCGAGGAGGGCGCGATCGCCTCGAGAAGTTCTAGCCCGGGATCCTGCTCAGGCCGACCATGCCGACGACGATCAGCACGAGCACGATGATCGAGTCGATGCCCACGCGGAAGTGGTTCTTCTCGGGTCGCACGATCACGCTCGTCGCGTACACCATCGTGACCAGGATGCCGAGACCCGCCAGCCAGCTGTTCTGCGCGCCCGCCGCGGCAAGGGTGGCCTTGCCGGCCAGCACGTCGGCGAGCAGGAACAGGCACACCTGGAAGGCGTTGCCCCCGAAGATGTCGCCCATCACCAGCTGGTTGTCTCCGAGCCGCGCCGCCGTGATGCCGGTCGAGATCTCGGGCAGGGCGCTCGCGATCGAGAGCACGGTCGCGCCGAAGATGACGCCGCCGATCCCGTAGTTGTTCGCCAGTTGCGCACCGCTCTGCATGAGTGCGACGCCCGCTCCCAGGGTCACCGCGGAGCCCGCGACGAAGATGGCGACGACCCGACCGGTCCCCACCTTCGTGTAGGGGTGGACCACGACGGGATGCGGGACCCTGCGGTGGGGGCGTCCCGGACGGCTGCCCGGCATGACGATCTCCCACTTCGGCGCGGTGCGCACCCGGTTGATCACGAGCATGCCGAAGAGCCACACGATGACGACGGCGATCGAGGCGGGGCTGACCCCGAACACGACCGTCGTCGGAGGGAGAAGCGCTCCGAGCATGGCGAGCGCGGTGACCCCGACGACGAGCGACGCCTCGAGGACCGGGATGAGCGAGCCCACGAGGTAGCTGAGCGGCTTCTTCTCGGTCACGAAGTAGTCGCAGATGACGAGCACGGCTGTCTGGATCGCGATCCCGCCGAGCAGGTCGCCGGCCGCGATGTCCAGCCGGTGGGCGAGCGCGGCGCTCACGGTGATGGCGAGCTCGGGAAGACTGCCGGAGATGGCGAGCAGGATCATCCCGCCGAACGCCTCGCCGAGGTGCCAGCGCTCGTCGAGCGCGTCGGTGGCGCGCGAAAGGAACACGCCTGCGATCCACGTCGCCGCGGCGCCTGCCGCGAACACGAGGATCAGCAGCGGGTTCGACAGGGCGTTCACGCGCGGTCCTCGTGCCGGAGCGTCTCGTTCAGGGAGCCGGTCCGGTAGCCGTCGAGGTCGAGGGTCGCGTAGGCGAAGCCGGCCGACTTCAGCGCAGCCGACAGCGCAGGGCGCAACGCCCAGGCCGCCTCCAGCTCGTCAGGCTCCACTTCGAGGCGCGCGACGTCGCCGTGCGAGCGCACGCGGAACTGGCGGAGCCCCAGCGCTCGAACGCCGTCCTCGGCCGCAGCCACGCGCGTGAGTCCGACGCGGTCCACCGCCGTGCCGTAGGGGAAGCGCGACGCCAAGCACGCCATCGAGGGCTTGCCGGCGGTCGGAAGTCCCATGTCGCGCGAGATCGACCGTATATCCTCCTTCGTGAATCCGACGTCCTGCAACGGGCTGGCCACACCCAGCTCGATCGCGGCGCGGTGTCCCGGGCGGTGGTCGGATGCGTCGTCTGCGTTGTTACCGTCGGCGACGAAAGCCAGCCCGCGCCCTTCGGCGACCTTGCCCAGCAGCCCGAACAGCTCCTGCTTGCAGTAGTAGCAGCGATCGGCGGGGTTGGCGGCGAAGGCGGGGTTGTCGAGCTCGTCCGTCTCCACCTCGATGAGGTCCAGACCGAGCCGAGCCGCCGTCTCGCGCGCCGCCTCGATCTCGGAGCGCGGGTAGGTCTCGGACACGGCGAGCACGCACAGCGAGCGGTCGCCGAGCGCTTCGCGGGCGGCCACCGCGAGGAGGGTGGAGTCGACGCCGCCGGAATAGGCGACGAGCACACTCCCCATCTCCGTGAGGCGTGTGAGCAGGGTGTCGTATTTGTCGGATGCGGGAGCGGTCACTGCGGTTCTCCTCATGGGGAGCGTGGACGGGCTAGTACGAGGGGCGCTGGAGATCCGGATGCCAGGGGCACTCGCTACCGGCCCCCACCCAGCGGGCTGCCACGTAGAGCAGGTCGCTCGCACGGTTCAGGAAGGCCAGCACCTCGGGGTCGACCGGATCGGACGCGTTGAGAGCCACCGCCTCGCGTTCAGCGCGGCGGACGGCCGCGCGCGCGACGTGCAGGCGCGCGGAGGCCTCGTCGCACCCGGGGAGTACGAAGCCGGTGAAGCCGCCGGTCCGGCGACCGTAGTGGTCGATGGTCGCCTCGAGCGCCGCCACGTCGGCGGCGTCGACCTGGGGCGAGCCGCTTGGGGGCTTCGGGCCCAACGCGCAGGCTGCGCAGTTGAACAGGCGGTGCTGCAGGAACTCCAGAGCGCTGTCCAGTCCGCTGTCGAGCACGTGGGAGCGCGCGGAGCCGATCAGGCAGTTCGCCTCGTCCAGAGCGCCATAGAACTCGACGTGCGGGTCTGACTTCAGGACGCGTCCCCCGCCGACGATCGAGGTGGAGCCGGTATCGCCGGTGCGCGTGTAGATGTCGGACATGAGGGGCTCCCGGTCGCTGCGTCGGATCGGTCGTGCGGTACGTTCACATCGTACCCGCACGCCGCCCTCTACGCGTGCCGACGACGCCTAGACGCGCTCTCTGATCCGCATCGCGAGGTGTCCGAGCGCTCCCGCGTCCGTGACTGGCTCTCCGGACTCGTCGGTGGCATGGAACACGTCGTTGGCGACGCCGCTCCGGGTGATGGCGCGCGCCCACGTGAGGCGCAGGCCCGTGTCGGCGAACGCGCGGGAGATGTCGTAGAGCAGCCCGGGCCGGTCCGCGGCGCGCACGCGGACCGCGGTGGCGTAGGCACCCGTGTCCTCCACGCGCACAAGCGTGCGCGCACGCGAGCGCGGCGGATAGTGGCGCCTGCGCTCGGCCAAACGGGTCGCGAGCCCGGCGGGATCGGGCAGACCTGCGCCCAGATGGCGTTGCAGGGACGCCCACGTGGACGTGTCGATGGCGGCGCGGGTGTCCGAGCGCACCACGAAGACGTCGAGCGTGACTCCGCCGTGCGCGTCCCATGCATCGGCGGCGTGGATGTCGAGTCCCGAGAGGCACAGGGCGCCGCACAGCGTCGAGAAGAGGCCGGGTCGATCCGGGGCGGCGACGCTGACGCGCCAGGTGCCGGCGGTCGGCCCCACGGCAACGGCGATCTCGAACGCATCCGGCAGCCCGCTGCCCGCAACCTCGGCGACGAGCCCCGCGTGGCTCACCACGTCCTCGGGCGTGACCGCCGCCAGATAGCGCAGCGGGGCCTGAAGCACGAAGGCGGCGGCCCGCGCGGACGGGCGTTCGCCCATGAGCGCCAGCGCGGCGGCGCGTGCAACCTCCGCACGGCCGACCGTACCCGCACTCGCGAACGAGTCCGAGAGGGAGGCGCGCAGGCGGTCGGCCAGTTCGCCGACGAGCGCGGCGTGCCACTCGCTCCAGGCGCCCGGTCCCGTCGCCAGTGCGTCGGCTGCGGTGAGCACGAACAGTGCGTCGACGAGGTCGCGCCGTGGGACGAGCGCCGCTGTGCGCACGATCACGTCCTCGTCATGGATGTCGCGCCCCGCGGCGGTCTCGGCGAGCAGCAGGTGCTCGCGCACGAGCAGGGCCGCGTCGTCCAGCTGCTCGGGCGCGAGACCGAAGCGGGCGCCGAGGGTGCGGACCGCGGCCTCGCCGCGTTCGGCGTGACCCGGACCGCGCTGGGACTTGCCCACGTCGTGCAGGAAGGCCGCGGTCAGGAGCGAGCGCCGGTCGCTCACGCCCTCGAGCGCCCGCGCCATGTCGGGCTGGGCGCTCGCGCTCGCGATCGCGGTCGCACACCGCAGGCAATGAGCGCCGACGGTGAAGACATGCGAGAGCGCCGGCCGGCGCACGTGCATAAGCTCGCCGAAGGCTGGTGCGAGGTCGTCGAGCAGTCCCGCCCAAGCCGCCTCCTCCAGCGATGGCAGCGCGTCATCTCCCCGGTCGAGCAGGCCGAAGAGCCCCACGCCCTCGAGAGCGGCCGGCGCTCCAAGCCGCGAGTCGAATGTGGTCGGACAGCCGGCGAGCCTGCCCCGGACCCGGCGGGTGAGGTGATGCACGTCGGCCATCGCAGCCTGGAGCGCCTCCGCATCGAACCCGGACTCCTCCGCCTCCTCGATCGTGAGCATGTCGGAGGCACGCGGCGACGCGCGATGCACGACCCAGCGGCCGGCGTCCAGCAGGTCGGCGGCGCGGCCGAGCGCTTCAACGTCGGGCCCGTCGAGCAGACCGAGCTCGCACAGGGCGGCCGGTCCGAGCTGCGGCGCGCCGCTGAGCACGGCCGCGAGCCAGGTGAGCTCGTCGACGTCGCGCCGCCCCCCGGCGCCATCCTTGAGGTCGGGCTCGAGCAGGTAGGGGGAACCCGGGCGCTCGCGGGCGGTGAGCGCAGGGACGACTCTCCGCGAGCGCTTGTGCGCGCCGGCGGCGGCCTCCGTCAGCACCCGCTGCCCGAGCGCCGCGTCGCCGCAGAGCACCCGGCCGGTGAGCGTGGCGGTGAGCGTCTCGAGGTCGTCTCGGACCGCGCGCTCATGGTCGCGGCGCGACCGGACCTGGTGGCCGACGGAGAGGCCTGCATCCCAGAGCGGGTAGAGCACGCCGGTCAGGGCGGGCCGCAGCTCGTTCGCCGGCGCGTCGGTCACCACCAGGAGGTCGAGGTCGGAGTGCGGCAGCAACCGGTGCGCGCCCCAGCCACCCAGTGCCAGGACCGCCCACGGCGAGCGAAGGGGAGACAGGGCCGTCTCCGCGAGTGCGGAGACGGCCCTGTCGGTCAGGTCGCTGAGAGCGCGGGCGGCTTCGCTCCCCGGTGTCGCGGAGGAGATGAGCGCCGTCCTCTGCGCGAGGAAGCCCGCGACGTCGACGCCCATGGAGGCTAGAGCGCCTCGCTGCCACGCTCGCCGGTGCGGATGCGGACGGCACCCTCGCAGTCGAAGGTGAAGACCTTGCCGTCGCCGATCCGGTCGGTGCGCGCAGCGTCCACGATCGCCTGCTCGACCTTGGGTGCGAGGTCGTCGTCCACCACGATCTCGATCTTGGTCTTGGGCACGAAGTCGACGGTGTACTCGTTACCGCGGTAGACCTCGGTGTGCCCCTTCTGGCGGCCGAATCCCTTGACCTCGTACACGGTCATGCCGCTGACGCCCAGCGCCTGCAGGGCCTCCTTGACCTCGTCGAGCTTGTGCGGCTTGATGACCGCCTCGATCTTCTTCATGGCTTGTCTCCTCGGTCGTCGCGTCGTCTAGAACTCATACCCGGTCTCCGCGTGCTCCGCCACGTCCAGGCCGGTCGCCTCGGACTCCACGTCAACACGCAGGCCGATCGTAAGGTCGATACATTTCAAGATGATTGCCGACACGATAAGGGAGAAAGCTATCGTCGCGCCGACGCCCACGAGCTGCTTGCCCAGCAGCGCGAGTCCGCCCCCGTACAGCAGACCGTTCGCTCCCGCCGAGTTGACCGCGACGCTCGCGAAGACGCCGGTCAGGATCGCGCCGGTCGCCCCACCGACCCCATGGACGCCGACGACATCGAGCGCGTCGTCGAATCCGAAGCGCGACTTGAGGCGAAGCCCGAAGTAGCACAGGCAACCAGTGATGGCACCGATCGCGAGGGCGGGCATGGGGCCGACGAAGCCCGCGGCGGGCGTGATGCCCACAAGACCCGCGACGGCGCCCGAGGCCGCCCCCAGGACCGTCGGCTTGCGACCAGTGAGCACCTCGGTCGCGCTCCACGCGAGCATGCCCGCGGCGGCCGAGAGGTTGGTCGCCAGGCAGGCGGAGCCGGCGAGCTGGCCGGAGCCGAGCGCGGAACCGGCGTTGAAGCCGAACCACCCGAACCACAGGATCCCGGCGCCGAGCACCGACATCGGCACGTTGTGCGGGCGCAGTTCCTCGGTCCCATAGCCCTTGCGCTTGCCGAGCATGAGCGCCGCGGCCAGCGCCGCCGCTGCCGACGCGATGTGGACGACGGTGCCGCCGGCGAAGTCCAGCGCGCCGAGCTTCTGGAGCCAGCCGCCGCCCCAGACCCAGTGGGCGAGGGGACTGTAGACGAGCAGCGACCACAGGGCGGCGAACGCGACGAAGGCCCTGAACTTCATCCGCTCGGCGACCGCCCCGGAGATCAAGCCGACCGTGATGATGGCGAACATGCCCTGGTACATGGCGAACACGCTGGTCGGGATCGCCGACGAGCCCGTGCCCGTCACCGCGCCGACCACGCCGTCGAGGCCGAGGTGGGAGAGTCCGCCGATCACTCCACCGTGGTCGCCTCCGAAGGCGAGCGTGTAGCCGATCACCGCCCAGATCACGGAGACCAGACCCATCGCGAACAGCGAGTGCATGGTCGACGACAGCACGTTCTTCCTGCGCACCATCCCGGCGTAGAAGAGCGCGAGCCCGGGGGTCATGAACAGCACCAGGGCCGTGGAGACGAGCATCCACGCGGTGGAACCGGTGTCGACGGCCGGCATGGGGCCTCCTTCATCGGAGAACGGCGAGGGCGGCCTTCCTCGCGCCGTCCACCGACACCGTACGGGCCGCATGTTTCGCCGGTGTTTCCTCGCCGTGACGCCGCGAAGAACGTCCGAAACATGAGGGAAACGAACGGTCTTGGTGTACAGTGACGGGGGTACGAACACGTGTTCGATTGCCGTCGTGCGTACAATGAAGGTTCGTGAGAAACCGCTCCTGGAATCAGTGCGATCGGAAGGACCCCGGAACCGTGTCACTCGAATTCATCTCGATCCGCGGCGCACGTGAGCACAACCTCTGCGGATTCGACCTCGACATCCCGCGCGACAAGCTCGTCGTGATCACCGGCCTGTCCGGCTCCGGCAAGAGCTCGCTCGCGTTCGACACCATCTATGCGGAAGGCCAGCGGCGCTACGTCGAGTCGCTGTCCGCCTACGCGCGTCAGTTCCTTGGCCAGATGCAGAAGCCCGACGTCGACCACATCGAGGGGCTGTCGCCGGCCGTCTCGATCGACCAGAAGACGACCTCCAAGAACCCGCGCTCGACCGTCGGCACGGTCACCGAGATCTACGACTACCTGCGCCTGCTCTACGCGCGCGTCGGTATCCCGCACTGCCCCGAGTGCGGTCGCGTGATCGAGCGCCAGACGCCGCAACAGATCGTCGACCGCATCATCGAGATGCCCGCGGGGACGAAGTTCCAGGTGCTCGCGCCCGTCGTGAAGGGGCGCAAGGGCGAGTACGCCAAGCTGCTCGAAGACCTCAAGAAGGAGGGCTTCACCCGCGTCCGGGTGGACCGCGAGGTCCGCGGCCTTGACGAGGAGATCGTCCTCGACAAGAAGTACAAGCACGACATCGAGGTGGTCGTCGACCGCCTCGTGATGAAGGACGGCCTCGCCGCGCGTCTCACCGACTCGGTGGAGATGGCGCTGCGGCTGGCGGGCGGCACGCTGCTGATCGCTCCCGAAGGCGGGGACGAGTTGTCGTTCTCGCAGGCGTACGCGTGCCCCGTCCACGGACTCGGCATGGAGGAACCGCAGCCGCGCGACTTCTCCTTCAACGGCCCGTACGGCGCGTGTCCCGAGTGCATGGGACTCGGCTCCCGGCTCGAGCCCGATCCCGACCTCATCGTGCCCGATGGCTCGCTGTCGCTCGCCGAGGGCGCCATCAAGCCCTTCTCCGGCGGCATGAACTACTACCCCCAGATCATCGCGGCCGTGGCGGCGCACTTCGACGTGTCCACCGACACGTCCTGGCACGACCTGCCGAAGCAGGTCAGGGACGCGCTGCTCTATGGCATGGGCGACACCAAGATCCGCATCGACTACCACACGCGCGACGGCCGCGAGACGCACTGGTTCTCCAAGTGGGAGGGCGCCGTGAAAGCGGTGACCCGCCGCTACGAGGAGACCGAGTCGGAGGGCAGCAAGGAGAAGCTCGAGGAGTACATGGCGATCATCCCGTGCGCCGCGTGCGGCGGAACGCGCCTCAAGCCGCAGATCCTCGCGGTCACCTTCGGCGACCGGAACATCGCCCAGGTCACCGCGCTCTCAGCCAAGGACTCGCTCGAGTTCTTCGACGGCGTCGTCCTCAGCGACCGCGAGGAGCAGATCGGCCGCCGCGTCATCAAGGAGATCGTCGAGCGCCTGCGCTTCCTGGTCGACGTCGGACTCGACTACCTCACGCTCGAGCGCGGGACTGCCTCCCTGTCGGGCGGGGAGGCGCAGCGCATCCGGCTCGCCACCCAGATCGGCTCCGGCCTCATGGGCGTGCTCTACATCCTCGACGAGCCCTCGATCGGGCTGCACCAGCGCGACAACGCGCGCCTCATCGCCACGATGGAGCGCCTGCGCGATCTCGGCAACACCGTCATCGTCGTCGAGCACGACGAGGAGACGATCCGTGCGGCGGACTTCGTCGTCGACATGGGTCCGGGCGCGGGCGAGCACGGCGGACAGATCGTCTGCCAGGGTACTCCCGAGCAGATCCTCGAATGCCCCGACTCGCTGACGGGCGCCTACCTGTCGGGCGCCCGGGCCATCCCGGTCCCGGCCGAGCGCCGCCCCGCTGACCGCGGGGTCATCGCGATCCAGGGTGCGGCCGAGCACAACCTCAAGGGCATCGACGTCGAGATCCCGATCGGGCAGCTGGTCGTCGTGACCGGCGTGTCGGGCTCGGGCAAGTCGTCGCTGGTGGCGGACACCCTTGCTCCCGCGCTCACCAACTCGGTGTCGCGCACCCGCCGCCGCACCGGCCGCTACGATCGCATCGAGGGGCTCAAGCAGATCGACAAGGTCATCGTCATCGACCAGTCGCCGATCGGCCGGACGCCCCGCAGCAACCCCGCCACCTACATCGGCGTGTGGGACGACGTCCGCTCGTTGTTCGCCTCCACGCACGAGGCCAAGGTCCGCGGCTACTCCCCGGGCCGCTTCTCGTTCAACGTCGCGGGCGGCCGCTGCGAGGCGTGCAAGGGCGACGGGCAGATCAAGATCGAGATGCACTTCCTGCCCGATGTCTACGTCCCGTGCGAAGTATGCAAAGGCAAGCGCTACAACCGCGAGACGCTGCAGGTCACCTACAAGGGCAAGACGGTCTCTGACGTGCTCGCGATGTCGGTCGAAGAAGGCGTCCACTTCTTCGAGAACATCCCGCCGATCAAGAGGAAGCTGCAGACGCTCTACGACGTGGGGCTGGGCTACATCAAGCTCGGCCAGCCGGCCACGACACTGTCGGGCGGCGAGGCGCAGCGCGTGAAGCTGTCGAGCGAACTGCAACGCCGCAGCACCGGGAAGACCTTCTACATCCTCGACGAACCGACGACCGGGCTGCACTTCGACGACGTTCGCCAGCTACTGATCGTACTGCAGCGCCTCGTGGATTCGGGGAACACGGTGCTCGTGATCGAGCACAACCTCGACGTGATCAAGAGCGCCGACCGCATCATCGATTTGGGCCCCGAGGGAGGCGACCGCGGCGGAGAGGTGGTGGCCGTCGGCACGCCCGAGGAGATCGCCGCACACCCGACCTCGCACACAGGCAGGTTCCTGAAGCCCGTGCTCGAGGGCAGGGGAGCGAGCGTCGCACCGGAGCGTGGCGGGAAGGCGCCGAAGAAGAAGGCCATCGCGCGTAAGTCCGCCAAGAAGTAGTCTCGTAAGCATGACTCCCCGCTACGGCAGCGACCACATACGAGAGCAGCTCACGGCGGTCCCCGACGCGCCGGGCGTCTACCTGTGGAAGGACGCCGCGGGCGCCGTGCTCTACGTCGGCAAGGCGAAGGCGCTCCGCAAGCGCATGAAGCAGTACGCGCAGGGGCACGACGACCGCGCGATGGTCCCCGAGATGATGTCGCGGGTGGCCTCGTTCGACTACGTGGTGACCGCCAACGAGGTCGAGTCGCTCATCCTCGAGAACAACCTCATCAAGGAGCACCACCCGCGCTACAACGTCGACTACCGTGACGACAAGACGTACCCGTACATAGCGCTGACGACCGCCGACCCGTTCCCGGCGATCAAGTACACCCGGGAGAAGCACCGCCCGGGCACCACCTACTTCGGTCCCTACACCGACTCGAAGGCGGCCCGCGCGACTATCGACGTCGTCCGGCGCGTGTACCCGATCTGCCGCACCGACTGCGTGGAGTGGAAGCGGGTGACCGCGCACGGCGGGGCTCCGACCGGCAAGCCGTGCTTCGACTACCACATCGGCAAGGGTCCCGGTCCCTGCGTGGGCGCGATCACGCGCGAAGAGTACGCGGCCACGGTCGCACTGGTCGAGGCGTTCCTCGACGGCCGGCAGTCGACCGTCGCGCGCGACCTGGAGCGCAGGATGCAGGAGGCCTCCGAGGAGCTCGACTACGAGCGCGCCGTGAGGTTCCGCAACCGGCTCGATGCCGTCCGCTCGATCCTGGAGCGCCAGACGATCGTGAGTGCCAGCGGCCTCGACGCGGACGCCATCGGCGTCTTCCGCGAGGAGACCATCGCCGGCGTGCACGTGGTGCACGTCCGCGAGGGACGCGTGCAGGGTTCGAGCGAGTTCATCCTCGACCAGGGCCTCGACGTCTCCGACGACGAGCTGATCGAGGCGTTCCTTCTGCGCTACTACGACGACGCCTCGCATGTACCGCGGCAGGTGCTCGTCGACAACAAGCCGGAGGAGCCCGAGCCGCTCGAGGTCTGGCTGGCGCAACGCCGTGGCCGCAAGGTCGCGATCGAGCGCCCCGAGAGGGGGGAGCGCCGCCGTCTGCTCGAGATGGCGACCATCAACGCCCGTCATGCGCTCGCGCGCTACAAGTTCCGGACGCGCTACGACGAGGACCGGGTCAACCAAGCGCTGCTCGAGCTCGAGAGCGCACTGGGACTGGGCGTCCCGCCGATGCGCATCGAGTGCTACGACATCTCGACCCTTCACGGCCGCTTCTCGGTGGGCTCGATGGTCGTGTTCGAAGCGGGGAGGGCGGACCCTTCGGCGTACCGCCGCTTCAAGATCCGTGCGGTGACGCCCGAGTCCAACGACGTCGCGATGATGCGTGAGGTCCTGCAACGCAGGTTCCAACGCGAGGCGAAGGAGGGCTCGCGCTTCGCCCGCCACCCGGACCTGCTCCTGGTCGACGGCGGCAGGGCGCAGCTGTCGGCCGCGATCGCGGCGCTCGAGGACATCGGGGTCACCGGCGTCCCGGTGGCGGCGCTCGCCAAGCGCGAGGAGGAGCTCTTCGTGCCGGAGTGGGACGCGCCGGTCGTGCTGCCGGGGGGCTCGCCGTCGCTCTACCTGGTGAAGCGCGTCCGCGACGAGGCGCATCGGTTCGCGATCACGTATCACCGGGAGCTGCGCGGGAAGGCGATGACCGCTTCCATCCTCGACGAGATCCCCGGGGTCGGCCCCACGCGCAAGCAGGCGCTCGTCAAGGCGTTCGGGTCGGTCAAGCGCCTTCGAGGCGCGAAGGTCGAGGAGGTCTCGGCCGTCAAGGGCATCGGAGCCGAGTTGGCCGCCGACGTCGTCGAGTTCCTTGCGACACTCGACGGCGAGGCGCCCGGAGACGCTCCGGAATAGCGGATCCGGGCTGCGTCTTGCCTCGTGGTCCCCTCCGACGCCTCCGGGCGTTGCTATACTCCGAGGTGCAGCGCGTCCGTGGTGGTCGCGGTCTCACCAGACGGGGGTGGTAGGGGTGGTCCGGTTCCTTGTCCGCACGGCGATCACGGCGGTCGGTGTGCTCATCGTCGCGTATCTGGGCCTCATCACCATCCAGGGCGTCGGACCCGGCAGCGCGTTCACGTGGGGCGCCTCCGGAGTGGCCTGCATCTTCGCGATCGTCCTCGGACTCGTGAACGCGGTCATCAAGCCGGTCGTGTCCATCCTCACGCTCCCGATCACGATCCTGACGCTCGGCCTCTTCTCGCTCGTCATCAACCTGGCCATGTTCTACCTGGCCGCAGCGTTCACGCCGATACACGCCGACCAGGGCTTCTGGCTCACCGCGCTCGCCGCGATCGTCGTCGCCATTTTCAGCGGGTTCGCCGGGTCGCTGACGAAGAACGGCAGGTAGGATCCGCCGTGAGCGACGACATCGAGGTCACCGAGCCGGAGTCCACGGGCACGCCCGCGGAGCTCGTGGTCATCACGGGCCTGTCGGGTGCCGGCCGTTCCGAGGCCATCCACACCTTCGAGGACCTTGGCTACTTCTGCATCGACAACCTGCCGCCGGCGCTGCTGTCGCGGCTCGTCGAACTCACCACGCTCCCCGGAAGCCGCATCCGGCGGGTCGCGGTCGTCTGCGACATGCGGTCGATGGAGTTCTTCGAGACGCTCCTCGAGGAGCTCGACAAGCTCGAGGCCAGCGGCCAGCCCTACCGCATCCTCTATCTCGAAGCCGCGGAGAAGGTGCTGGTCAACCGGTTCAAGGCCACGCGCCGGCGTCATCCGCTGTGCGAGGGCGGTTCGGTGATCGAGGGGATCACCGCCGAGCAGCACGGGTTGGCCCGGGTCCGGGAGCGCGCCGACCTCATCATCGACACGAGCGACCTGCTGTCTGCCCAGCTGCGCGAGGCCATCAGGCGCCGGTTCCTCTCCGACAGCCTGAAGGACGCGCTCTCGGTGACCGTGAGTTCTTTCGGGTTCAAGTACGGCATCCCGATCGATGCGGACATCGTCATGGACGTCCGCTTCCTGCCGAACCCCTTCTACGTGGCGCGGTTGCGGCACAAGTCGGGCCTCGAGTCCGCGGTGAAGCGCTTCGTGCTGGAGCGTGACGAGACGAAGCGCTTCATGGATCGCTGGCTCCCGCTGCTCGCCGACCTGATGCCGAGCTACCTGATCGAGGGGAAGCACCACCTGTCGATCGCGCTCGGATGCACCGGCGGGATGCACCGCAGCGTCGTGCTGGCCGAGGAGACCGCTGACCACCTGCGCTCGCTGGGCTACGACATCTCGGTGTCCCACCGTGACATCCGGAAGGACGCGCAGCGCCTGTGACCGGATACGCCCGCCGGGCCGTCGCCGTCGGCGGCGGCACCGGCCTCCCGACCGTGCTGCGCTGTCTGCTCGACGCGCAGTGGGACACGACCGCGGTCGTGACGATGGCGGACGATGGCGGCTCCAGCGGCCACCTGCGCCGCGAGCTCGGCATGCTACCGCCCGGAGACGCACGCAACTGCCTCTCTGCGATGGCGGGCGATCCCGAAGGCGCGCCGGCGCGGTTGTTCTCCTACCGGTTCCCGCACGGAGAAGGGCTCGCGGGGCACGCGCTCGGCAATCTTGTGATCGCCGCGCTCGCCGACATCGAGGGATCGTTCCCGGCCGCCCTGGACGCCGCGGGCCGCCTGCTGCAGGCCCGCGGCCGTGTCGTGCCTTCTACCTTGGACGACGTCGTGCTCACGGCTGAGGACGTCGAGGGTAACCGCGTTGTCGGGCAGTCGAACGTCGCCGAGAGCGCCGCCCCGATCGCGTGTGTGCGATACGCTTCCGAGAGCCCCGCCCGCGCGTACGCGCCCGCGGCCGACGCCATCGCGGGCGCCGATCTCGTCGTGATCGGTCCCGGCTCCCTGTTCACCTCGATCCTGCCGAACTTCCTGGTCGAGGGGATCACCGAGGCGCTGGCCGCGACCCGCGGCCGCGTCATATATGTGTGCAACGTCGCCAACCAGCGCGGCGAGACCAACGGCATGGATGCGGCCGACCACGTGGATGCGCTGGTGCGCCACGGACTCGACGGTGTCATCGACATCGCGCTCGTCCACGACAGCGTCGGCCATCCGGTCCCGAGCGAGTTCGATCCGGTGCCCGCCGGGCCCGAGGCGCTCGCCCGGATCGCCGCTCACGGGATCGCGACCGTGGTCCGCGACCTGACGGATGCCGACGATCCGCGCCATCACGGTTCCGAGAAGCTCCTGCGCGCCCTGAGGGAGGTCGCGTCGTGAGCTTCACCGCCGAGGTCAAGGAGGAGCTGTCGCGCGTGATGCCCACGCGCTCGTGCTGCCCGCGGGCCGAGCTGTCTGCGCTGATCAGGGTCGAGGGCACGCTCCACATCGCGGGAGGCGAGCGGTTCCGCGTCGAGGTCGCGACCGAGACCGCTCCCGTCGCCCGCAAGGCGATCAAGCTCATGCACTCGCTCTACGGCCTGAAGACCGAGCTCACGGTCAGGCGCAGCGTGCTCCACAAGACGAACAACTACCTGATCACCGTGCCCAGCCAGCCCGCCCTGCCGCCCGCGCTGGCGGACCTCGGGATCCTCGACGAGGCGGGCTTGCTCACGTCGGGCGTGCCCGCGTCGCTCGTGCGCCGGGACTGCTGTGCGGTGTCCTACCTGCGCGGTGCGTTCCTCGGCGGCGGCTTCGTCGCCGATCCGCACGGCGACTTCCACTTCGAGCTGACGGCGGAGACCGAGGAGCACGCACGCAACCTCGTCTCGCTGATGGCGCGGTTCGGGATCGAGGCGCGGGTCACCAAGCGCCGCGGTCTCTACGCCGTCTACCTCAAAGGAGCGGACCCGATCGTCACCTTCCTCGCCCTGGTCGGAGCGCATCGTGCGCTGCTCCGCACCGAGGACGTCCGCATCCTCAAATCGATGCGCAACGACGTCAACCGGCTCGTCAACGCGGAGACCGCCAACGTGCAGAAGTCCGCGGAAGCGGCGATCGCGCAGGTCGAGGACATCCGCTACCTCGCCGACGTCCATGGGCTCGATTGGCTGCCGCCGGCGCTGCAGGAGCTCGCGCAACTGCGGCTCGACCATCCCGACGTCTCGATCAGGGAGCTCGGCGAGTACGCGACGCCGCCGCTCTCGAAGTCGGCCGTCTACCACCGCATCCGGCGACTGGAGGCCATGGCGGCGGACCTGCGCACGCGGGCCGCGTTCGAGGGCGGGCCGCTTGACGGGCACCGCGACGGCGGGGAAGGATAGGCAAGAGAGGGATCACTCCGGGCGAGCAGCGGCATGGCGGCCCGGTGCAGCGTGACGACCATACGACAGAGCGCCTTGGAAGGCGCGACGCGACGGAAAGGGGTCTTCGAATGGCCATCAGGATAGGGATCAACGGGTTCGGGCGTATCGGCCGTCTGGTGTTCCGGGCAGCCATGGACGATCCGGCCGTCGAGGTCGTGGCCGTCAACGACCTGACCGACGCCAAGACGCTCGCGCACCTCGTGAAGTACGACTCCGTGCACGGCCGCTTCGATCACGACATCGAGGCCGGCGACGGCGAGCTGATCATCCACGCCAAGAGCGCCATCGGCGAGCTGCTCGGCGTCAAGCACGTGGTCAAGGTGTTGGCGGAGCGCGACCCCGCCCTCCTGCCCTGGGGCGAGCTGGGTGTCGACGTCGTCATCGAGTCGACCGGTTTCTTCACGGACGGCCTCAAGGCGCACGCTCACATCGATGCAGGCGCCAGCAAGGTCATCATCTCCTCGCCGGCCACCAACGAGGACATCACCATCGTCATGGGTGTCAACGACGACAAGTACGACCCTGCCGCGCACCACATCATCAGCAACGCGTCGTGTACCACGAACTGCCTGGCGCCCTTTGCCAAGGTCCTGCGCGATGAGTTCGGCCTCACGCGCGGCTTCATGAACACCATCCACTCGTACACGAACGACCAGCGCATCCTGGACTACCCGCACAAGGACCTGCGCCGTGCCCGCGCAGCCGCGGTCTCGATCATCCCGACGTCGACCGGCGCCGCCAAGGCGATCGGCCTCGTGCTGCCGGACCTCAAGGGCAAGCTCGACGGCATGTCGATGCGCGTCCCGACCCCGGACGGGTCCGTTGTCGACCTGGTCGCCGAGCTCGGCCGCGACGTCACCCGGGACGAGATCAACGCAGCCATGAAGGCGGCCGCCGAGGGTCCAATGAAGGGCATCCTCGAGTACTGCACCGACCCGATCGTGTCGATCGACGTCGTCGGCAACCCCGCCAGCTCGGTGTTCGACTCGCTCCAGACCATGGTCATGGGCGGCACGGGCAACTTCGTGAAGTGTGTCTCGTGGTACGACAACGAGGTCGGCTACTCGACCCGTGTCGTGGACCTCGTCAAGCTCGTCGGCTAGGCGGCGTCGGTGTTCGACAAGAAGACCGTCAAGGACGTCGACGTCCGCGGGAAGCGCGTGCTCGTGCGCGTCGATTTCAACGTGCCGCTGTCCGAGGGCACGGTCACGGATGACACCCGCGTGCGCGCCGCGCTGCCGACCCTGCGCTACCTGGTCGACCACGGCGCGCGCGTGATAGTGATGAGCCACCTGGGCCGCCCGAAGGGTGCGCCGGACCCGCAGTTCTCGTTGCGACCGGTCCGGCGAGTGCTGCAGCGGCTGCTCGGCCGCAACGTCGTGTTCGTCGACGACATCGTCGGACCGGAGGCGCATGACGCGGTGGACCGCATGGTCGACGGCGAGATCATCATGCTCGAGAACGTCCGGTTCGAACCCGGTGAGAAGACCAACGACCCGGAGTTCGCAAGGGCGCTGGCTTCGCTCGCGGACATCTACGTCAACGACGCGTTCGGGGCCGCGCATCGCGCACACGCCTCGACCGAGGGAGTCGCACACTTCCTTCCGGCCTACGCGGGGCTGCTGCTCGCGCGCGAGGTCGAGACGTTGACGGCGATGCTGACCGAGCCCGAGCGGCCGTTCGTCGCGATCCTCGGCGGTTCCAAGGTCTCCGACAAGTTCGGCGTCATCGACCGGCTGCTCGACTGCGTGGACACGCTCATCATCGGCGGCGGCATGTGCTTCACGCTGCTCGTCGCAAAAGGCGTATCGGTCGGCGACTCGATCGTCGAGACCGAATGGGTCGAGCCGGCCAAGGCCATGCTCACGAAGGCTGCGGAGAAGGGCGTCGAGCTGATGCTTCCCGTCGACTTCGTCATCGCGGAGGCCATCGAGGCCGACGCCGAGACGCGCATCGTGGCCCGGGAGGAGATCCCGGCGGGCCAGATGGGGCTCGACATCGGTCCCACCACCGTCGAGCTGTTCAAGGGTGCGATCTCGACCGCCCGGACGATCTTCTGGAACGGACCGATGGGCGTGTTCGAGATGGCGCCCTTCGAGAACGGCACCAAGCAGATCGCGATCGCCGTGAGTCGCAACAACCGTGCGGCGTCGATCGTGGGCGGCGGCGACTCTGTGGCCGCTCTCAAGAAGTTCGATGTCGAGGACCGCATCACGTTCGTCTCGACCGGCGGAGGCGCCTCGATGAAGCTGCTCGAGGGGTCCGAGCTGCCCGGCTTGGCGGCGCTGCAGGACGCCTGACCGTTCCCATCGGCGCCGACCCCGCGGCGGGTCGCGGCCGAACCACCCAAGGAGCCACCCATGCGAAGCGAACGCACCCCGATGGTCGCGGGCAACTGGAAGATGTACACGACCTCGGGTGAGGGCGCGATCCTCATCGACCGCATCCAGGACCTGGTGTCCGACGTGGCGGACCGCGTCGACGTGGTCGTATGCCCGCCGTTCACGGGACTGAAGGCGGCGTCGACCATCATCGAGGTCGATCGCCTGCCGATCGGACTCGGCGCCCAGGACGTCTTCTGGGAGGACGAGGGCGCCTACACGGGCGCGATCGCGCCGCGGATGCTGGTCGAGCTGCGCTGCGGCTACTGCATCGTCGGCCACTCGGAGCGCCGCGAGTACTTCGGCGAGACGAACGAGACGGTGAACCGCAAGGTCCTTGCGCTGCACGCGCACGACATCGCGCCGATCGTGTGCTGCGGCGAGTCGCTCGGCACCTACGAGGCGGGCCAGACGGCCGACCTCGTGCGAACGCAGATCCGCGAAGGACTCGCGGGGCTGACGGCCGAGCAGGCCGCCGGCGTCATCGTCGCCTACGAGCCCATCTGGGCGATCGGCACCGGGCACACGCCGACTCCCGAGACGGCCAACGACGTAGCCCGCACGATCCGCGCGACCATCGGCGCGATGTACGGCCCTCCGGCCGCCGTGTCCGCCCGCGTGCTGTACGGCGGTTCGGTCAAGCCCGAGAACGCGGCGATGTTCTTCTCCGAGCCCGACATCGACGGCGCGCTCGTTGGCGGTGCGGCGCTGAAGGCCGACGCGTTCTCCGACATCGTGCACGCCGCCTCGTGACCGACGACGCGTTCGTGCCGGCGGGTCCCGCGCGGCTCGCGGAGCTGCGCTTGCCCGCCGTGCTGATCATTCTCGACGGGTACGGCCTGTTGGACCGGGCCGAGGGCAACGCGGTCGCTCTGGCGGACACACCCAACCTCGATGAGCTGTTCGCCACGAGGCCCTGGGCGTCGCTCGAGTGCTCCGGGCTGGCCGTTGGGCTGCCTGAAGGCCAGATGGGCAACTCCGAGGTCGGGCACCTGAACATCGGCGCGGGCCGGGTGGTCTACCAGGAACTCACGCGCATCAACCTCGCCATCAGGGACGGAAGCCTGGACGAGAATCCCGTGCTGTGCGACGCGATCGACGCGGCCGTCGCCGACGGCCGGGCGGTGCATCTGATGGGGCTCGTCTCCGACGGGGGAGTGCACAGCCACATCTCGCACCTCTTCGCGCTACTCGACCTCGCCGCCTCGCGCGGCGCGGACAAGATCTTCGTGCACTGCTTCCTGGACGGACGCGACGTTGCGCCCGAGTCGGGCGCCGGATTCCTGAAGCAGCTCGACAAGAAGCTGGCTGCATCGGGCGTCGGCGCGATCGCGACGGTCTCGGGACGCTACTGGGCCATGGACCGCGACCGGCGGTTCGACCGCGTCGAACGGGCGTGGCGGGCGATGGTCCTCGGCCAGGGAAAGGCGACCCCGTCGGCAGCGAAAGCCATCCAGCGGTCCTACCACGACGGAGTCACCGACGAGTTCGTCGCCCCGGCCGTGGTCGAGGGCGTCGACGGCAGGATGCGCGACGGCGACGCGGTGATCTTCTTCAACTTTCGCCCGGACCGGGCACGCGAGATCACGCGCGCGCTCGTCGATCCCGCGTTCGACCAGTTCAAGCGTCCGGTCATGCCGGCGCTCCGGTTCGTGTGCCTCACGGAGTACGACCCGACGATCCCGGCTGCGGTCGCATTCGCAAAGGACCTTCCGTGCTGCACACTCGCCGATGTGCTGGCGGAGTCGGGCCTGCGCCAATTGCATATCGCGGAGACCGAGAAGTACGCGCACGTCACCTTCTTCCTCAACGGGGGCGCCGAGCCGCCGAGGCCGGGGGAGGAGCGCGTCCTGGTGTCGAGTCCCAAGGTCGCGACCTACGATCTCCAGCCGGAGATGAGCGAGCCCGAAGTGACCGATCGCCTCGTGGAGGCGGTCCTCGAAGGCCGCGCCGACGTCTACGTCGTCAACTACGCCAACTGCGACATGGTGGGCCACACGGGCGTGCTCGAGGCAGCGATCCGAGCGGTCGAGGCGGTCGACGGAGGAGTCGGGCGCGTGCTGGCGGCGGTCGCTCGGCGCGGCGGTGTGGCGATGATCACCGCCGACCATGGCAACGCCGAGCGCATGGTCGCGGACGACGGGAGCCCCTTCACGGCCCACACCACGGACCCCGTTCCCTTGATCGTGGTGGCCGATGGCGTGCGGGGCGTGCGCGCCGGAGGCAAGCTGGCCGACGTGGCGCCCACACTGCTCGACCTGGTCGGTCTGAAGGCTCCCGGAGTGTGGACGGGAGCGAGTCTCCTCGAACGATAGCCGACGCTCGCGTGTTGAGCCCGCAGGGGCATGCGGCTATACTCACTCAGTCGTGCGCCGGACGGCGCGGATGGTTGTCTAAGTAAGGGAGTCTGCGTGGACGCGCTCATCTATCTGCTCATCGCGGTGCACGTTCTGCTTGCGATCGGCCTGATCATCTTCGTGCTGCTGCACTCGGGCAAGGGCACCGGGCTGTCGTCGATGTTCGGCGGGATGTCTTCCGCCGGTGGCGGCACGAGCATCATCGAGAAGAACCTCGACCGGATCACCGTCGGGCTGGCCGTCAGCTGGGCCCTGAGCTCGGTGCTCCTCATGATGTTCTACCGTCCCGTCTAGGGACTGCGCATACTTCGCCGTCGATATCCGAACGCGTGCGGTAGTTTGACACCGCTACGCATTCGCGTTTCCTCCGGTCCCAGACTCCATCCGGTTCGCGCACCGCGCGGGTGTGCTTCCGCACTTGCGCCGGCCCGCTCCGAAGGTGGACACTCATACATGCTATATGCTCGTCGCAAGTCGGTGGGCCGGCTCCTCCCGCAAGCGCGGGGCCCGGTCTCTGTCGTCGCCGGGGAGGGATGAACAGGCGATCGGCACGCGTGAGGGGTTCGGTTGTTCTTGTCGTCAATGCTGGAAGGGGGCTTTCGCATTATGAGGAATCGTTTCCGCACTACGATGGTCGTCATGGCCGCATGCGTGCTCGCCCTGGGCGTTCTGTCCGGATGCGCACCCGCGAAGACCACGACGACCCCGGGCACCGGGGCAGCTGGCACGCCGAAGTCCGGCGGCACGATGTCGTTCTACATCGGCGAGCCTGCGTACATCGATCCGTACAACGCCCAGGAGTCCGAGGGCACGGAAGTCGAGCAGTCTCTGTTCGACAGCCTGACCCGCGTGGACCCGCTGGACCCGACCAAGCTCGGCCCTGCGGCTGCTGACTCTTGGACCGCCAACGCGGACGCCACGGTGTTCACGTTCAAGCTGAACAAGAACGGCAAGTTCGCCGACGGCACGCCGGTCACCGCGAAGGACTTCGTCTACGCGTGGACCCGCATCGTCGACCAGGCCACGGTCAACACGCTGACCAAGAAGGCCGATCCTTCGATCATCAGCTACCACCTGGCCTTCGTTAAGGGCTACGACGAGCTGTTCGCCGGCAAGACCAAGGTGCTGACGGGCGTCAAGGCCGTCGACGACTACACCTTCGAGGTCACGCTGTCGAAGGCATTCGCCGACTTCCCGATCGTCTGCGCCCACCCGGCGCTGGCGCCGGTCCCGCAGGCCCTCGTCGAGGGTGGCGTCGACTTCAACGGCACGAAGGTCGCCTTCGGCGACATGCCGGTCGGCAACGGCCCGTTCATGATGGCGGAGCCCTGGAGCCACAACCAGTACATCAAGGTGAAGGCCAACTCCAACTACTATGGCACCAAGCCGTACCTGGCTGGCATCGACTTCAAGATCTACAAGGACACCGAGGCTGCCTACACGGACTTCGTCGCGGGTAACCTGGACTTCTCGCCGATCGGCGCGGGCCAGATCAAGGCCGCCGAGGCCAAGTACGGCACGTCCGAGAATGGCTACACGGTCAACCCGGGCAAGCAGGTCGTCCTGGGCGCCGAGAACGCCACCTACTACCTGATCTTCAACATGACGGACCCGACCTTCAAGAACCCGGCGATCCGCAAGGCAGTCTCCCTGGGTATCAACCGCCAGGCCATCTGCGACGTCGTCTTCGAAGGCACGCGTGACCCGGCCGACAACATCATCCCGCCGGGCATCGCAGGATACGAGAAGGGCGCATGGGCCGATACGAAGTACGACCTCGCGGGCGCTCAGAAGGTCCTGACCGACGCCGGATTCCCCGGCGGCAAGGGCATCCCGGCCATCAAGCTGTCGTTCAACAGCGGCGCCGGCCATGAGAAGATCATGGAGCTCGTGCAGTCCGACCTGGCCAAGCTCGGCATCAAGGCCACCTTCGACTCCGCCGAGTTCCCCGTGTACCTGAAGCAGCTCGACGCCGGCAAGTTCCAGATCGGCCGTCTCGGCTGGATCGCGGACTACCCGATCGCCGACAACTTCCTGTACCCGCTGTTCCAGTCGAAGGCGGGCGACAACAAGTCGAAGTACGTCAATCCGGCTGTCGACAAGGCCCTGGAAGACGCTCGCAAGATCGTCGACACCGCCGCTCGTATCTCCGCCTACCAGGCGATCAACAAGACCGTCCAAGCGGACAACCCTGTTGCACCGCTCATGTTCTACAAGCACACCCGCGTTGGCTCCGCGCGCCTCCACGGCTTCACGTGGGACGCTTCGGGCCTTGGAGACTTCGCCACGGTCTGGGTCGACTAATCACGGACACGCGCGAATCTCGGATGTGAACGTCACGTAAGGGGTGGCAGGACGCCCATCAGCGTCCTGCCACCCCTTACGTGAAAAGCCCAGACGACTGTGAAGGTTCCGTATGTTCCAGTACATCGTGCGAAGGGTGATCCAGTTCATCCCGGTGTTCCTCGGGGTGACGCTGATCCTCTTCCTGATCGCCACGTATCTCCCGGGCGCCGATGCGGTGCAACTGCGCGCGGGGGAGAAGACGATGTCGCCCGTCCTCAAGGCGAAGATCCGTCACCAGCTCGGCTTGGACCGGGCCTGGTACATACAGTACGGCGACTACCTGTCGTCGCTCTCACCGGTGCACGCCACGTACTACGACGGTTCGACCCCGGCTTCGCCGACCACCTCGCCGAGTGTTCGCGTCCTCGACGGCTCTGTTGCGCTGATAGTCCCGAAGATCAGCGGCTCCGTGCCTGCAGCGGGGGCCGTGTCCTACGATGTCCGTGAGGGTGTGCCGGTCCTACGCGGGCAGGTCGGTCGGTTCGCTATCGGTTCCCTGGCGTTCGAGTTCGATCCGCCCGACCTGGGAGTCTCCCTCTACAACGGTCGGCCCGTGCTCATCATCCTGAGCGAGGCGTATCCGTACACGATGCGGCTCGCCTTCTGCGCCATCTTCCTCGAGATCATAATCGGCATCGGCGCGGGTATCGTGTCGGCCGTCAAGCGCTACTCGATCTGGGACATCCTCGTCACGCTGGGGACCTCCATCTTGGTGTCGGTCCCGGTCTTCTGGCTGGGTCTGATGCTGCAGTACGTGTTCGGCATCTGGATGCAGGACCTGACGCACGGGGCCTTCTATCTGCCCGTGCTGTTCGAGGGCGGGTCAACGGCCCCGTTCCCGGCCTACGTCTACTACATCCTGCCTGCGATCACGCTGGCCAGCGTCTCGACCGCGTACGCGGCCCGCATCATGCGCAGCCAGCTGCTCGAGGTGAACAACCAGGACTACATCCGCACGGCGCACGCCAAGGGCCTGTCGGACAGCCAGGTCCTGTGGTCCCATGCGATCAAGAACGCCATGATCCCGGTCGTCACGTATATCGGACTGGACCTCGGCGCCATGCTCGCCGGCGCGATCCTGACCGAGACGGTCTTCAACCTCCCGGGTATCGGGTACGCGATCTTCAAGGCCATCGTCGGCCGTGACTTCGCGATCGTGTTCGGCGGTGTGACGCTCATCCTGCTGGTCGTGATGGTCGTCAACCTGCTGGTCGACGTTTCGTATGCCTTCCTCGACCCGAGGATCCGCTACGGCGGGCTGGAGGAGTGAGCATGAGCGAGTACGACCGCGAGGAAGATCGCAAGGAAGACCACGGGATCACGGACTCTCACAGCGGCATGCCGGCGACGCCGCCCATGACGGACGCTGAGGCGCACGTCCACGACGAGCAGAGCCGCACGCTGTGGGGCGACGCGTGGAGGCGCCTGCGCAAGAACCGCCTATCACTGATCGCGCTCGTATGGCTGATCCTCGTCATCGTGTCGGCCATCACCGCGGACCTGTGGGTCCCGCGTCTGCTCGGCGACCCGCGCGCGATCGACTCGTCCACCGTGATGGTGAACCAGCTGAAGAACCCGAGCCTTTCGCACCCGCTCGGGACCGACGACCTCGGCCGCGACATCCTCGGGCGGCTGATCTACGGAGCCCGTGCGTCGATGACCGTCGGCGTCGCCGCCGTCGCGATCTCGGTGATCATCGGTCTGCTGCTTGGGGCGCTATCAGGGTTCTACGGAGGCATGGTCGATGCGTTGATCATGCGAATAACGGACGTGTTCCTCGCCTTCCCCTATATCCTGTTCTGCGTGCTGATCTTGGCGATGCTGCCATCGTCGGCGCGCGGCATCGGCCCCGTCATCATCTCGATCGGCCTGCTCGGCTGGCCGAGCTTCGCCCGACTGTTCCGCAGCTCGGTGCTCTCGGTGAAGCAGAACGACTACGTGGACGCCGGTCGCGCCGTGGGCGCGTCCGACTCGAGGCTGATGTTCCGGCACATCATGCCGAACGCCATCGCCCCGATCATCGTGTACGCGACGATGTCCGTCGGCGGAACGATCCTGACCGAGGCGGCGCTGTCGTTCCTCGGACTCGGGGTCCAGCCGCCTGAGATCTCGTGGGGCCGCATGATCAACGACGGCCGCAACTACCTCATCAGCAACCACCCGGGCCTCGTCTTCTGGCCTGGCCTCGCCATCATCCTCACCGTGCTCGCGTTCACGTTGCTCGGCGACGGACTGCGCGACGCCCTCGACGTCAAGATGAAGGACTAGCGCATGGGCGATCACCTGCTGGAGGTCTCCGGCCTCAAGATGTACTTCTACACGCGTGACGGCGTGGTCAAGGCCGTCGACGGCGTGTCGTTCGTGCTCGACAAGGGCGAGACCCTCGGAGTCGTGGGCGAGTCCGGTTCGGGCAAGTCGGTCACGGCGCTGACGATGATGCGACTGACCCCCATGCCTCCGGGCAAGGTGGAGGCCGGCGATGCCAAGTTCAAGGGCCGCTCGCTCATCACCATGAAGGAAGAAGAGATCCGCAAGATCCGCGGCAACGAGATCGCGATGATCTTCCAGGATCCGATGACCTCACTCAACCCCGTGTACAAGATCGGGCGTCAGATCGCCGAGCCGCTGGTCATCCACAAGGGCATGTCGAAGAAGAACGCGCTCCTGAGGGCGATCGAGCTGCTCAGGCTCGTGGGGATCCCGAATCCCGAGCAGCGGGTCAAGGACTATCCGCACCAGTTCTCCGGGGGCATGCGGCAGCGCGCCATGATCGCGATGGCGCTCGCGTGCGATCCGGACGTGCTCATCGCCGACGAGCCGACCACGGCGCTCGACGTGACGATCCAGGCGCAGATCATCGAGTTGATGCAGGAGCTGCAGAAGCGCACCGGGTCCGCGATCATCATGATCACGCACGACCTGGGCGTCGTCGCCGACATGGCCGACCGCATCCTGGTGATGTACGCCGGCCGCCCGGTCGAGTACGGCACGACCGACGAGATCTTCTACAAGCCGCTGCACCCGTACACGTGGGGGCTCATGGACTCGATCCCGACCCACAGCCTCGTGGAGAAGACCGCGTTGAATCCCATCAAGGGACAGCCGCCCAGCCTTATCGACGTGCCGTCGGGCTGCGCCTTCCACCCGCGCTGCCCGTACGCGAAGCAACGCTGCACCGACGAGGTCCCTGAGTACCGCATCGTCGAGGGGACCCACGGCACCGCCTGCCACTTCGCCGGAGATCCCGGCTTCGTTCGGCGACTGCTTGAGAACGCGGGGGTGAAGGCGTAGATGAAGCTCCTCGACGTTCAAGGACTCGTGAAGCACTTCCCGGTCCGCAAGGGCCTGCTCATGCGCGAGGTCGGCCAGGTCAAGGCGGTCGACGGCGTCACGTTCGACCTTGAGAAGGGCGAGACCCTCGGTCTGGTAGGGGAGTCGGGCTGCGGCAAGTCGACGACCGGCCGCTGCATCATGCGGCTCATCGAGCCGACCGCCGGCAGCGTGTCATTCGACGGCCGCGACGTCCGTTCCCTCAAGGGGCCGGACCTCAAGGCGTTCCGGCGCGACGTGCAGATCATCTTCCAGGACCCGTATGCGAGTCTGAACCCCCGCTTCACCATCGGCGAGATCATCGGCGAGCCGCTGCTCGTCCACAACGTGGGCAACACGTCATCGCGGACCTCGCGTGCCAAGGAGCTCCTGGAGATCGTCGGCCTCAACCCGGAGCACATCAACCGCTATCCGCACGAGTTCTCCGGAGGGCAGCGGCAGCGCATCGGCATCGCCCGTGCTCTGGCGCTGCAGCCGAAGCTGATCGTCTGCGACGAGCCGGTCTCCGCGCTCGACGTGTCGATCCAAGCGCAGGTCCTCAACCTGCTCGACAAGCTACAGGACGAGTTCGACCTGACCTATCTGTTCATCGCGCACGACCTGTCGGTCGTGCAGCACATCTCCGACCGAGTCGCGGTCATGTATCTGGGCCAGATCGTCGAGATCAGCGACTGGCGCAGCCTGTACGAGGCGCCGCACCATCCCTACTCGCAGGCGCTGCTTTCGGCGGTCCCGGTCCCAGACCCCGAGGTCCAGCGCACGCGCGAGCGCATCCTGCTCGCGGGCGATCCTCCCAGCCCGGTCGATCCGCCGACCGGCTGCCGCTTCCACACGCGGTGCCCGATCGCGCAGTTCCCGATCTGCGCCGAGAGCCAGCCGGAGCTCCGCGAGGTGCGTCCCAGCCACCGTGCCGCGTGCCACTTCGCCGCGCCGTACCCGATCCCGCTGGACAAGGCCGTGACCACGATCATCGGTGACAAGCCGCGCTCTCCGTACCAGGCGATGATGGCTGAGAAGGCCGCGAAGTCGTAGGGCCGGCCCTGCGTGCGAATGCAGGGGTTGGCGGTCGGCGGAGTGGTTGCTATACTCCGAATCCGCGCCTCACGGGGTGCGAGTACGTCCGAGTGGCGGAATGGCAGACGCGCTAGGTTGAGGGCCTAGTGAGGGCAACCTCATGGGGGTTCAAGTCCCCCCTCGGACACCAGCATCGAAACAGCGGCTCTCCTCGCAAGAGGGGAGCCGCTTTCGTTCGTGTGCCGGGCCCGCTGCGTCCGGATCGTGTCGCGACCTCGAGGACCGCGCCGAGCGTGCGACACAGGATGCCGTACACTGGCCCAGGCCGTGGCCACACGGTCGCGATCGCATCGACCCGCGACGAAGGCAGCCATGACGGGCTTTGGACTCGAGAAGTGGTACCTCGATTGTGTCTCTCCGGACGGAGCCGTGCTCGTCGGCTACGCCGCTCGGCGCTTGCCGTGGCCATCGCCCTCAACGCCTCCCAGGGCGGTCTCGAGCGCCTCGGCTACCTCCTCGTCCTCGCGGTCGTCGTGGGCGCCGTGTCCTTCACCTGGCCGTCGTTCGTCTTCGCCACGGTCTTCCTGCTCGGCTCGTACGTCGGCCTCGGGGCGAGGATGACGATCGTGTTCGACCCGGCGTGGATCGCTCCCGCGACCGCCGGCGGCCATTGCGGGCGCCCTCCTGCTGGTCGTCCGCCGGCGGTCGCTGAGCATCCTCAAGGACGTCGACCGGCTCGAGAACCAGCTCGGCAGCACCGATGTCCTCACCGGAGCACTCACCCGACAGGGGCTGATCACGCTCGGACCTTCCGTGCGGCGGGCCGCTCAGAGAACGAGCCAGTCGGTGTTCGTGATGATCGTCGACATCGACGACCTGGCGTCAGCGAACCGGAACTACGGCATGGGCTACGGAGACGACCTGCTGCGCACCGTCGCCGAGGCGATCCGAACGGCGGCCCGCGACGCCGACCTCCTTGGCCGCTGGTCGGGCGACGAGTTCGCACTGATCGGCATGGGTGCGGAAGAGAGCATCAAGGCCCTCTCCGAGCGCATTCCGCGCATCATCGGTGAGTCGCCGGTCACCCTCGGCAAGGGGCCGCTGCGCGTGAACATCGGCACGGCCATCGGGTCACCCGAGAACCACGTCGAGGTCCTCGTCGAACAGGCTCTCGTAGATCTCGGGCGTGTTACGGGACCAGCTGACGAGGCTGAGACCGCGTAGCGCGTCGGCGTCCTCGAACGCCAGCGTTGGTGACGCGGCCCTTCCCGGAAGTCGGGGAGGGCCGCGTCGCTGTTCTCCGGTCCGCTCGCCGCGGGCACGTTGCTCGGTAGCCACTCAGGCTCAGCAGGGGCTCTTGCCGCCGTCTCCCGTTGCCGTGTAGCCCAGCTCCAGGGCCACCGCGTCAAGCGTGGCCGCTATCGCGTCCTCGACGATCATCGCCACCGGCATGCCGAGGTCGTCGACGAACACGAATCTCGCATACCCATGGCACTCGTCGCACAGGTGTACCCGATGCGCGGGGTCTTCCTCCAGGTGCGTGTAGCGGAGCTTGTCCGGATTCCGGGAGCCGCACCGCACGCACCGGAGGCGTTCATAGCCCCACTCTGCGTGGCACATGCCGCACCACAGCACGCGCTCGGCACCCTGGAGTTGCGTTGACTCGCCCATGCGGCCCATCGAAGCGGCGGCGCCGCATACCGGGCAGCGGCCCGTGCGCCCAGCGTGTCGCTTGGATTCGCCGAGCGCCTCGAGGGCGATACGGGAGGGTCCGGTGAGGAATGGAACGAGCGCGGAAACGAGCACGAAAGCGATGGTCGCGGGTGTGAGCGGGGTGTCGGACCGCGCGCCCAGCTGACTCGCCGCCTCGGCGACGAAGGCTTCCGGCGAGGTGACGGCGGCAGCGAGGCGTTCCTCGTCGATCACGGCGGTGAAGTCCGCGTTCCGAAGGGCTTCAGCCTGCTCGACCTCGAGCCCTGCCATCTCACTGGTATAGCGGGCTATCTGCGCGACGGCGTCAGCGTACTCGGCGACCGAGACTGTGGGGGCGCTGAGGCAGAAGAGAGGTTTCCCTACCGCGAGCGCTTGGCGCGCGTCCTCGACGGAGGGTGCTTGGTAGGGCCTGTCAGTCGAGTCGATGTGCGATTGGATCTCCCAGACCCCTGCGAGGAAGCGCAATCGAGCTGCTTCCGAACCGACGGCCTTCAGGAGATAGGTCTTGGTGACCTGATTCACGAGATCCAAGTTCAACTGGTTCACTCCTTCGTCGGGTTTTGGGGCCCTCTGTGAGACGGAATATGCCTACGTTTCACGCGATCAGGGCCGGGCCATAGCGGCCCGGCCCCCTCGCGCTCTGCTCAATGTGTCGAGACGGGTATGCCGACCCCGCTACTCCTCGATCACGTTCTTGC
>Ga0209638_1000289_pt1 | contig 33721 bp, 35 predicted proteins | sample BarGraNGADG00211_FD_184490 | JGI IMG/M metagenome (GOLD analysis project Ga0209638, IMG submission 184490) | Arctic peat soil microbial communities from Barrow, Alaska - Barrow Graham LP Ref core NGADG0002-211 (SPAdes) (version 2) | ecosystem: Environmental > Terrestrial > Soil > Wetlands > Peat...
TCGCCTGCTATTCGCCGCAGGTCGGCGGAACCTCGCTTCGACTGCGCCAAATGGTGCAGTCGACATACGTAACAGAGAGGTGTCGCTCTGACTGGCTAGAGGGTAAGAACCATTACATACGGAGGTAGCGTCATGACGAAGCCGAGCGAGATCGAGGAACTGGCGGTCGAGTTCCCCGTCGTGGCAATCACGTTGGAGGATTACCTTCTTGACGTGATGGAGGGCAACGACACCGTGCGCGAAGGTGCACGCATGGTCTTGCTGGCCTTGGTGAAGCTGCTCAACGCCGCGCGGCTCGGTGAGCGCGTGACGGAGGCGCGAGCGTTGCTCATGGTGTCGATCCTTCACTGCCGGACTAACCCATTGGCGGTGCAGAAGATCCGTGACATCAGGAAAGCGCAGACGAGCGCGCGCGGCACCCCAGCTTCGTTCAAGAAGGCCCTTGGCGATGAGGTGGCTTTCGCCATGGATCGTCTTGCCGAAGCCGAACTTGCCGCCATGTCAGAACGGTCTGCTTCCTGAACGATGCCGGCACCGCAGAAACGTGGACGCCGACGGCCTCAGACGGGCCATCTGTGCGCTCATGACAAGCCGGGCTCAGATTGCGGCGGCGCGTTGGAGGTAGTTGAGGGACGCCCAGCCAAAGGGGATTGGCAGCCAGTAGGTGCACAGACGGAACAGCACGACGGACGAGACGGCAACGCCGGGGTCCATGCCGACCGCGACCAGCCCGGCCGAGAGTGCTGCCTCGACTCCACCGAGGCCGCCGGGCGTCGGCACGGCGGAGCCGATGATCGCTCCAGCGAAGTAGACCACCGCGACGGCGGCGATCGAAGGGGTAGCGCCGAAGGCACGTGTTGCGCTGGTCAGGGCAGCCACGAACGACATGTCCAGCAACAAGGCGCCTGCGAACAGGGTCACCACCTTGCGCGGATCCTGGAAGACCGCGACGACCCGGGGGACAACCCGGCGAATGACCGGCAGGAACCGGCCGATGACCAGCCTGCGGCCGGCGGGCACGGCAAGGGCCACGAGGAGTAGAGCGACGCCCACGATCAGCCCGATGACGGCCGCCAGCGGTGGGGTGAACGACGCTCGTTGCCCCGTCCCGGCCAGGACGCTCGAGAGCAGGAGTAGGACGAAGTAGCTTGAGAACTGGGCGAGCTGGGCCAGCCCGACGCTACCTCCCGCAACCGCCGGGTCGACGCCGGCGCGCTGCAGATAGCGCAGGTTGAGCGCGATGTTCCCGATGGCCGACGGCGCGACGAGTCCGCTGAACGCGACCGCGAGCTGGGTGAGATAGGTCCGGAAGAAGCTGAGCCGCGCGGTCACGGCCCCGGTGATCACCAGCGACGCGCCCGTGATGGACAACGCGGTGAACCCGACCACGGCCAGGGCCCAGACCCACTGTGCCTTGCCCAGGACCTCCGCGATGTCCACATGCGCCAGCTGGGTCAGGAGCACGTATGCCGCGATGCCGCCTCCGAGCACCGTCACCAGTGTGCGGGGGGTCAGGCGCCGCAGCTCAACCTGTTCGACGGGTTCGCCCTCGGGGACAAGCTCAAGCACCTGCTCGCGGACCTCTCGCAGCAGGCCCTTGCGCACACGTAGGGCCGACCGGGTCGACGCGTCCATGGCAACGGCTTGCAGCAGTGGCAGCGCCTTGGCGATCTCCTGGCTTCCCATGGATGACACGCCGCTTGCAACTGCTCGCTGGGGACCCACGAGCAGCGCCAACGTCGTGAGGAGCTGTGCCACGTCAAGACGCAGCGAGAGCTCCGCCGCCGCGATGTCGCCGGTGCCGGCCTCGCTGAAGGCGGCCCGGCCTCGTTCGTCGAGCAACAGATGGTCGACGCTCAGCCCGCGGTGGGCGATCCGGGCCTGTTGCAGCAGCGCGAGAAGGTGCCAGAAGGCGGCCAGGTCGTCCTCGCTCAGGGTGGCGTCCCCGGAGGGGACCAGTGCGACGCCGCCGGGTGGTCGGTAGGCCATGACTGCTGCGGACGGGCCCACGTCGGCAGCGGCCAACAGCACCGGCGCCCTCACACCGGCCTTGGCCACCGCCATCGCCATCAGGGCATGGTGCTCCACGGCGCCCCGGACGGTGAGGGATGGACCGCGGGTGGATGGCCCGCGCAACCGGACCCGGCGGACCACCCGTCGGGCTATCGCGGCGCCGAAGGTCTCGGCGTCAAGGACGTAAATGTCCAGGGACCCGTCCGGCCCCGACCCGGCATACCGCCGTCCGCCGCTTCGTTCAGGCTCGACCAGCTCCAGCCGCGTGAGGTCAAGCCCGCAACCGATGAGCGCGGCGGCGATCGCGCTGCCCGGCGGGCGGGTCGAGGCGGCGCCCAGCGCGAGGCGGGCCAACAGGCCAACGGCCCACCCGAGCAACGTGGTCGCGAACAGTGCCAGAGCCGTGATCCCACCGGAGAGGAATCCGGACAAGATGGCCGATCCCACGACGACAACCGCCGCCGTCCGGAACAGTGACCGGCCACCGACCCCTGACACTGTGAAGAAGGCGACGCTGGCCACCAGCAGCCCGTCCAGGGGGGCGGTACGACCGCCGTCGGGTAGCCCCTTGGTCAACGCGGCAAGGACCGTGCCCAGGTGGCCATCGAGAACGAGCTTCTGCAAGAGCAGCGCCAGCAGAGCCCCGGCGCCGGCCGCGGCGACCGACTCGATGAGCTGTCGGGCCCGCGAACGCACCATGAGGTCGACGCCCTCGACGACCAGCAGGAGGAGAAGCCCGATGCCGCCGGCCCAGCCGAAGAGCCGTAGCAGCAGTCGCGGCAGCGCACCCCCGGCGCCGATGAGGTCTTGCTCGAGGCCGGTGGCGGTCCCCACCGCCACATCGCCAAGGCCCACGGCGACGACGAGCACCGAGAGGGCGAACAACAGGGCGAGAAGGTCTGCCGGACGACGCACCCGCCCGCTCGGTGGCGGCTCCACGACGACCACTCCCAGTGCGTCCGTGGGTGCAGGCGGGATGTGGGTCACGCCCTCATGATGTCGAAACTCTCGCTCGGCGATCACACCGACACGGGCAATGGACCGTCTGGTGGTTTGCGGCGCCGCTTCGCCGTACCCTGAGACACATGAAGATTGTCGGGTTGTTGATCGTGATCTGGCTGGCGATCGGTGCCGTGGCCGCCGGTCAGCGCAGCTATTTCGGCACCTCGCCGCGGAACTGCGCGGGGACGGCGACCATCGCCGTCACGATCGTGGCCGGACCGCTGAACTACGTGGGGGTCAACCCCAAGATCAAGTGCCAGCTGCCGCAACCCTCGAAGTGAGCCGAGCCTCGACCTGACGTGAGAGACCCACCGGGGACCGGCCACTAGCCCTGTCGCAGGCCGAGTGTGTTCCCGTCGGGGTCGTGGAACCACGCAGCCCGTGCCGGACCGAGTTGCGCAATGTGGTCAGTCGTCATCAGTGGCCCGTCTGCATAGTCGATGAACGCGACGTCGCTGGCCTCGAGGTCGCGGACCACGGCCTGGATGTCGGTCACCTCGAAGTGGGCGAGGGTGTGCTCCGTGGTTGTCGGAGGGCGTTTGAAGATCGAGAGCTCGCTGCCGTCTCCGCAGCGAAAGCGGACAGAGACGGGGTTCTCCCAGAGGAAGGTCAGTCCAAGGGTTCCGCCGTAGAAGACCTTGGCCCGGTCCAGATCGGTGACTGGCACCGTTGCGACAACCATCGTTGCGCCGATCATTTGTCTGCCTCCTGTGTCGTTGGATCCGACTTGGGTCCCACCCTTGGGATCCTTCCCCGGGTCGTGGGTTCTGACAACCGCAATCGCCAGAGTGAAACACCCAAGCTGCGCTATCAGCCGATCGGTTGATGCCCGACCCGATCGGAAGCGGTGGGGGTGGTTTGTGACCGATACTGCGAGGTGTGATCGGCGAGGACTTCGCCAGCGTCCTGGCCAGCGCACAGCGCGGTGACGAGGCTGCGTTCGCCCGCCTCTGGCTTGACGTCAACCCTGCCCTGGTGCGATACCCGCGCGTCGTCTCGGGCGAGGTTGATGAGGACGTCGCCTCTGAGACCTGGGTCACCGTGGTGCGTGGGCTCGTCCGGTTCCGCGGCGATGAGATGGCTTGGCGCGGGTGGGTCTTCACCACCGCGAGGCGCCGGGCCGTCGATGAGGGTCGCCGCCGTGCCAGGCGACGAACCGTCCTCATGTCCGAACCGGGTGACCCCGGGGGGCAAGTCGCGCCTGACCCGTCCCAGGTTGTGCTGGAGAGCCTGGACACCGAACGGGCGTTGGCGCTGGTGGCCAGGTTGGTGCCGTTGCAGGCCGAGGTCATCGTGTTGCGGGTCGTCGCGGGCCTGGATGTCGAGTCCGTCGCACGGCTGGTTGGTCGTACACCCGGCGCGGTCCGGGTTGCCGCCCATCGGGGGCTCCGGCGGCTGGCCCAGATCTTGGCCGCTGAGGGTGTAACGCGATGAGCCGCCCTGACGCTTCGGAGGGTGATATGGCGAACTTCTTGAGGTCAGTTCCCGGTGACCGTCCGCAGCAGTGGAACGATCCCCTGGAGGCACTGCTGTCCGGGCAACCCGTCCCGGAGAGCGCGGATGCGGAGGTACGAGGAGTCGGTGAGCTTCTTGCGACTCTTGCGGCAGCGCCCATGGACCGGGTTGAGCGGCGTGGCCAGATGCAGGCCTTGAACACGTTCCGTGAGACGTTCGCCGACGTGTATCCGTCACGACAACGACGTAGGAGACCAGCGATGCTCAGCACACTTCCTGGCGCAAAGCTCGGGGCAGCACTCGCCGCCGGAGCCGTCGGTTTCGGCGCCATCGGCGCTGCCGCATACACCGGGCTCCTTCCCACGGGTTTGCAGAACCTGGCACACACCACCGTGGGCGCACCGGCCGCCGATCAGGGCAAGGCCGCAGACAAGGACAAGGCTGCCACCCACCCGACCGGGAAGCCGAGCAGTCACCCGACCGGTAAGCCCAGCAGCCCGTTTTCTCACCCCAGCAGCAGCGCGGGCACCAGCCACAGATCCTGACTGTTCCGAAGCAGTAGCCCTTGCGCACGGCTGCACCGGAGGGCGGCGGTGCAGACTGGTTCCGTGACCAGTGACAAGTGCGATGGCGTCCGCACCCGACTTTGGCGAGCGGGACGGCTCGAGGTCGAGAACTTCCCTCTGGAGGAGATCTCCGACCACCTGCAGGAGGAGGGCGCCCTCGTCTGGCTTGATCTGTGCCAGCCGGACCACGCCCTCCTGCGCAACCTTGCAAGCGAGCTGGCTTTTGACCCACACGCGGTCGAGGACGCCATCTCCAGCGGGGAAGCGACCCAAAGCGACGCGCCATGCAACTCACACCTTCGTGACGGTATACGCGACCCGGCTTGAGATCGGTGGGGACCAGCAGCTCGGTGCGCTCCAGTCCCGCCTCCAGGTCAGCCGCCTCTCAGCGTTCGTTCTGCCCCATGGCATCGTGACCGTGCGTCCCGATACGGGCTTCGACATGGAGCAGGTGGTCCAGGGCTGGGAGGACGATGCTGACCTGCTCAAGCTCGGCTCCGGGGCCTTGCTCCACGGACTGCTCGACGTCGTCGTGGACGGCCATTTCGAGACCATCCAGCTCATGGACGACGCGATCGAGTCTCTCGAGGACGGACTGTTCGACGAGAGGGCGCTGACCCGCGAGATCCAGCAGCGGACCTATCGCGTGCGCAAGGAGCTGGTGGAGCTACGACGCGTCATCCTGCCCATGCGCGAGGTCGTCAACGCCGTTCAGCGCCATCACAGCGAGGGCAACGGGCAGGGCAACGAGCTCGACGGCTGGTATGCCGACCTGTACGACCACGTCCTACGCGCCTCCGAGTGGACCGAGTCGCTGCGCGACATGGTTACCACCGTTTTCGAGACCAACCTCTCCCTGCAGGACGCCCGACTGAACACGGTGATGAAGAAGCTCACCCGCTGGGCGGCGATCATCGCCGTTCCAACGGCGGTGACGGGATGGTTCGGACAGAATGTGGCCTACCCCGGGTTCGGCCAGCGCTCGGGCCTGGTCGCCAGCACCGTTGTGATCACGACCCTTGCGACGGCGCTCTACGTGAGACGTTTCGTCGACGCAACTGGCTCTAGAGGCAGTCCGAGCGGTTAGACCCCGGCGGCTGTGACGATGCCGTCGGTGAGGAAGCCGGCCACCAGCCCAAGGAGCAGCCCGTAGGCGAGCAGGTCCGGACGGCGGGTCTTGGTGGCGACGCCGACCAGCTGCGTCACGACATACACGATCGATCCGGCGGCCAGGGTCAGGAAGACGACGCTGACGGCCTCGTTGGTGAAACCGTGGCCGATGATGGTTCCCACGAAGGTGGGGCCGCCACCGATGGCGCCCATGGAAAGGAGGAACTTCCAGCTCGGCCGGCGCAGGTTGCCCTCCTGGTCCACGTCGCCCGCGAGGGGTGCAACGATGCCGAACCCTTCCGTTGCGTTGTGCAGGCCGAAGCCGATGACCAGCAGCAGGGCCAGGGCCAGCTCGCCACTGGCGGCTGACTGACCAATTGCCAGACCCTCGGCGAAGTTGTGCAGGCCGATACCCACGGCGATCAGCAGCGACAGTCGTTGCGCGGCAGACCAGGAGGCGATCCGGCTTGGGCGTCGAGCCTTGAGCTCATCGACGGCCGCTGCCCCGGGGCCATGGGGACGTTCAACATTCTTGGCTTGCTGAGACCTCGCGAACTGCCGCGTCATCCAGCTCTCGTAGTAGACCAGCGAGAGCAGGCCGACGGACATCCCGGCCACGAACAGCACGCCATAGCCTGCTGCCGTTCCCAGCCCGCCCTTGCCTTCATGGACCGAGGCCAGGGCTTCGTCGATGGGAGCCCATGCAGCGGAGAACACGTCCCAGACGAGAAACAGCAGTATGCCGATGGCGGTCGCGTTCAGCAGGGCGCGAAGTGAGGGCGCGGGCCTGCGCAGCCGACCGATCGGCAGACCCAAGAGGATGGTCACGCCGGCGATGAAGCCAAGCAACATGGTCGTCGTCAAGCTCACAGGAACTACCTCAACTTCGCGTGCCGAAAGGGCAGGACCACCCCACAGCAAGAGTAAGGCTTACCTTACTTCGAGTTCAACCCGGTCCCGATCTGCGACCACTCATCACCGGCGACCACTCATCAGCGACGGGCGGCTCGACGGTAGTAGTTGCGCCAGACAAGCCGGTGGATGGGGATGAGGCGGGGGATCGAGCGAAGTCCTGGGATGAACGGGACAAACATCAGCAGGAGGGTGAGCAGCATCATCAGGCCCCATACCTGGGCGTCGGCATTGTCCGAGGTAGAGAACGGCGGAATCTGGTACCAGAACGTGTAGAGCCACATCCAGGGCTGACCCGGGTAGTTGCCCGTCTCGTTCATCATGCCCCATTGGTCGCCCCCGAGGTTGCGGGCGCGAGCCTGGTCCTCGAGGTAGGCACCGTCCGAGAGCAGCAGCAGCGACTGGGTCTGGTCGCCTCCATAGAAGTTGCCGGAGGAGGTGAGAATGCCCTCGAGCCCCCCGGTCTTTGCCAGCCTCAGCAGGCCGGTCGCAATGTCCGGCACCGGGCCGTAGTCACCTGTGGCGACCTTTGTCGGATCGCCATCGGGAGCCTTGCTCAAGGCATCGCCATAGTCCGTGGCCCACTTGGTCTGCTGGTCGGCAGTTGCCGACTTCCAGGTCGCCAGGGCTGAGCTGAGCGTCGAGTCGCCACTGACTGCGGCCAGGGGCCCCAGGACCAAACCGGCGGAGTCCACGGGAAGTCGTACGCCGCCCCACTTCTGCAGGGAGAGCGGCCCGAGCTTCTGCCCGTCGCTGTTCGTGTTGTATGGCGCCCCGTACGTCGCGCTCACAGATGTGCCGGCCAGCTCTGCGGCCGCCGTCGCGATCAGGTCGTTGGGTGCCTGGTTCGCCCAGGTCGACATGGTGATCGACTTCTCGTCAGGGGAGGAGAAGACCGCGGCGAGCCCGCCTGTGAGGACGATGACGACGACGAGGGCAATGGTGAACTCCTTGACCAGGTCATAGGAGCGGGTCGGGAAGTCATGAGAGTCCGGCGTCTTGTCGCGGGGCGTGGATGCTCGGGACTTCGTCCCTGTTGCTGTGGTCATGGCTCAGGCTTCCTTTTCCATGGAAGGGTCCGCTGCATCGATCGGCGGGGCGACGCCGTGGCGCCGGACCAGGACGACGTGTATCACCGTGAGGGCGCCCACGCCGAGGGGAAGCAGAACCACATGCCATAGGAGCATCTGTCCGGGATTGAGCACGTTGAAGAAGGCCCCGACGCCGATCGAGTTCAGACCGTCCTTCGCCTCGGCGCTGATCCACTGCGAGGCGAAGTTGGCCTGGGAGAGGTAGCCGGTGAATGCCGCCCCGATCGACGTAAGGAAGAGCACCATTCCCGTGATCCACGTCATGGCTCGCCCGCCACGCCAGGAAGCCATCCAGAACTTGCCCCATAGATGGATAACCATGAAGCCGAAGAACAGCTCGACGCTCCACAGGTGAAGGGAGTTCACGAACAGACCCAGCGAAGAGACGTGCCACCACGCCACGCCGCCGATCGCCAGGAGTCCTCCCGAGATGATGACGACTGCCAGAGCCGCCAGCGTCAGGACACCGAAGACATAGATCCACGAGGCGACGTAGATCGGCTGACGGTCAGGGAGAGCCTGCCCGGCCGGAACCAGTCCAACGATCCTGGAACGAAGCCTGAGGGTCCAGCTGCCGGCATCGTTGGTGTTGCCCGGAGCCGGCGAGTCGGTGCGGGTCGTCATGGCTCACGCCGTTCTTGGTCGGTGGCCTGTTCATGGCCTGACCCGAAGGGCACAACGAGGGCCAGGACGAATACAACGACCATCGCGGCGATGATCAAGAGGTTGGTCACGGAGATCAGCACGACGCCCCAATGCACGTATCGTCCCGCGCTTTCCGTAACAATGCTTAACGTGCTCATCACAGTTACCTTCTTCGCCTGGCGAACGGGTCACCTAAGACTCCGTTGACAATGCGATAAACGTAGCCTTAAATCGCTGCCGCGCCAATAGCAGGAGGGCCGCCAATGCCACGCAGGATGAAGGTCGACATAGCACAGTGAGGAGACGTGAACAATACCGGTTGACGATGACTTGCCCGAATTATGCTCGCTGCGAGACCAAGAAAGGGCGGTGCCGGGTCGGAGGGGCTGGATGCTGGGCGACAGCATCGACGGGAGGCGGGCGGACTGCTCAGGTCTGTTCGCGCACGGGTGGCAGAGGCAGGACGTGCTCGGCCAGGTCTTCCACATCGTGATGGGGCTCCCTGTGACCGTGAACGATGGCAACAGGGCACTTGGCCCGGTGCATGACGCCTTGGCTCACGGAGCCGAGGAGGAGCCCACCGAACCCACCGCGGCCGCGAGTGCCCACGACCACGAGGCAGGCGCTCTCGCTCTGCCGGATGAGAGCCTCGACGGGCAGTCCGCGGACGCTGTGTCGGCGAACGGCGACATCGGGGTACTTCTCCTGCCAACCGGCAAGCGACTCGGCAACCAGGGCTTGCTCTTCCTGGGCGAAGGTCTGCCAGTCGACGGTCCAGATGGCCGCGGCCGCGGCGTCTTCGACGTGGTCCAACCACCACGCGTGGACGACGGTCAGACCCACGTCGCGCGACGATGCCTGCTCGTACGCGTAGGCGATCGCACTGCTCGACACCTCCGAACCGTCAACACCGACGACGACCGGGGCCCCGGCAGCCTTGGCCGGCGTGTCGTGCACGATGACGACCGGACAGCGTGCGTGCGCCGCCACCTGCACCGAGACCGATCCCATGAACATGCCACGTGCGGCGCTCAGGCCGCGGGCACCCACAACCACCGTGTCGGCCGTCTCCGAGGCGTCCACGAGAGCAGGTGCCGGCCTGCACGCCGGCTCATCCCAGGTGATGACCAGCGCAGGGCTTGCCCGGTGCGCCCGGCCAACAGCGTCTCTGCGGACCCCGTCGGCCAGCTGGCGCAAGCCGGTGATCGCATATCCGTAACCAATGTCCGTCATCGGGTATCCGTAGGAGAACGCGTGAATGATGTGCAACGGCAACACTCGTCGAGTGGCTTCTTCGACAGCCCAGTCCAGGGCCATGTCGCTCGTTGGTGAGCCATCGACGCCGACGACGATGGTCCCGCGTGGAACGGGCTTGGTGCTCATGGCGGTCTCCTTGGGCATCTGTAGTCGAACGCAACCAACGTTCGGCTGCTACTAACTCTGGTCGCTCCGAGGGCGGGCGCACAGGGCACTTGGTCCCGCCGAGGACGCTAACGGGGCGGGACCTTTGGCTCTGCTGCTCACCTCGGATGGGAGCGACGATCGGTGTCATGCAGACATCCCCGGCCATTGGCCCCGCGGGCACGCAGTCGCCACGGCACCCACGCGATGTGGTGGCCGGGCTGGTCAACGATGGCATGGCGACCCTTGTCGCCAGCGCTGCGGTCCGCGAAGCCGTGCACCGTGGCGCCCGGGTGCGCTTCGTTCAGGTGATGCCCGCAGGTCTCACCGCAGAGGACCGTTCGGAGATGGATGTGGCGATGTTCGGCGTAGCCCTGCGTGCGCTGCACCGGCAGAGGCGTGTTCCGTGCACCTTCGAGACGGTGGAGGGTGACGCGGCGCAGATGCTTGTCGAACGCAGCAATGGTGCCGCGGTCCTCGTGGTTGGCCGGGATGCGCCTAGCGCCGTCGTGCGTGTGGGCCAGTACTGCCAGGAGCACGCACTGTGTGATGTCTTGACAGTTTCGGGTCCGGACTCAAATCTCGCGCCAGCAGGCGGCGCCACGGTGACAACGGCCTGAGCGCCAACACGGACCCGACGAAGAAGCACGCCATACACTCAAGCGCGTGGAGTCCGACCGCGACACCGAAGGACGAGCACGTCCTCGTCCGACGACGGTTGTACTCAACCCGGACGAGCTGCTCGAGGAGCTGCGCGGTCGTGCACAGGCAGCCAGCCGGGCGCAAGAGCGTCTGACCGCGCTTCTGGACGCCGTGATGGCGGTCACCGCAGACCTTGAGCTTTCCGAGGTCCTCACCCGGATCGTGCGTTCGGCCTGTGAGCTCGTCGACGCGAAGTATGGCGCTATGGGCATTCTTGGTCCGGATCGTGAGCACCTCGTGGAGTTCGTGACCCGCGGACTCACCAGTGATGAGCGCAACGCGATCGGTGACCCGCCCCGCGGGCATGGGGTTCTTGGGCTGTTGATCCGTGAACCCAATCCCCGGCGGCTGAGAGACCTCAGCGGTCACCCTGAGTTCTATGGGTTCCCGCCGAACCACCCATCGATGCACAGCTTCCTTGGCACACCAGTGCGAATCCGGGACGAGGTCTTCGGCAACCTGTACATGACCGAGAAGCAGGGTGCCGCGGAGTTCACCATGGAGGACGAAGCGATCCTGGTTGCCCTCGCGGCGGCTGCGGGAATCGCCATTGAGAATGCGCGCCAGTACGAGTGGAGCCGTCGCCAGCGTCGGTGGCTCCAGACCACCGGGGATGTGACCCAGCTTCTCTTTGAGGGTAGGGGCGAGGGGTCCGCGATGGACTTTCTGGCCAAACGCACCCGAGAGCTGTCACAGGCCCAGCTGGCGATGGTTGCGCTCTTTGACGAGGAAGGTGACCTTGTCGTGAGGGCCGTCCGGTGCGGCGAGTCATCCGAAGCGGCCGCGCGGTCCAAGGCCGCGATCGGAACCGTTCTGGAGAAGGGACACTGGCGCGAGATCGTTGCGGCTCGCGAACCAGTCCTCCTGCTCACCAGGCCCGGAGACCCGACCGTCGACAACCTGTCCACGGACGTGCGGGAGCTCGGCGTCTCAGACCTCCACGGTCCGACGGCGCTCCTGCCGATCGTCGTGGGGGAGGGTGAGATCGGTGTCCTGGCCGTGGCTTGGTCCACGGACGCCGAGACGTTCGTCGAGAACGTCGTACCGCTGCTGGCGGCGTTGGCGCAGCAGATGGGGCTCGCCCTGGTGGCAGGTCGCAGCCAGCAGGATCGCTCGCGCCTTGCCCTCTTGGAGGACCGCGAGAGGATCGCTCGTGACATGCACGACCTCGTGATCCAGCGACTCTTCGCGACGGGTCTTTCGCTCCAGGCAGCCGGACGGCAGGCTCAGGGTCCGGTAATCGCCACGAGGCTCAGCGAGGCCGTGGATGAGCTCGATGCGGCCATCAAGGACATCCGGCACACGATATTCGAGCTTCACGGCGAAGGCCCGACGCGGGAGCTGCGCGCGGAGATCGCGGATCTGGTGCGGGCGTCCACCGAGCCCCTCGGCTTTGCTCCCGAGCTGACGATTGATGGGCCACTGGATGAGCTCGCGGCAGATCTCGAGGCCGATGTGGTCGCCGTCATACGTGAGGGTCTGGCCAATGTCGTCAGACATGCTCGCGCGTCTAGCGCCAGCGTGCTCGTCAGGAGTGACGCGGCGATTCAGATCGAGGTTGTCGACGATGGGGTCGGTATCGCGCCCAACGCGGTGGAGAGCGGGTTGGACAACCTGCGCCAGCGTGCCGAGGCCCACGGAGGGACCCTGACCGTGCTCCCGAGAACGCCGCAGGGGACGGCGTTGGTGTGGGAGGTGTTGCTGGAGCGCGGCTGAGGGCGGGTCTCCCGCCTCTGTACTATGAGGCGCCGCGACGGTGCGATGCTGGCCATGGTTGCCATCGCGTGCGTCCGTACGGCTTTGGTTTGGCACCGCTTTCTGAGGAGCTCCGACATGCTTGTCCGCGAGATCATGACCAGCCCGGCATTCAGGGTGGCAGAGGGTGCGTCAATCGAGGCAGCGCTGCAGGTGATGGCGACCGCGAAGGTGAGCAGCCTTCCTGTGGTGGCCTCCGGCGGGCACCTGGTCGGCATCATCAGCGAGGCTGATCTGCTCAAGGAGCTCCTCGAGCCCGATCCCAGGGCCCACATGCGCTTGGTGGCACCGCCCTCCGGACCAATGATGACAACGGTGAGCCAGGTGATGACGGCGCATCCCTACACCGTGCGAGAGGACGACGACGTCTCCGAGCTGGCCAGGACATTTGCCAGAACGGGCTGGAAGTGCGCGCCCGTGGTCCGAGGCGACGAGCTCTTGGGCGTCGTCAGCCGTAGTGACGTCATTGGGGCACTGGCCCGGCCAGACAGAGAGATTCGTGCCGAGATATCCAAGGCATTCGAAGAGATCGGCCTGGAGTCATGGCACGCCGAGGTCACCTACGGAGTCGTGCACATCACCGGGATGGCGTCCGACCGTGAGCGAGCTGCCGCCACCTCTATCGCGCAGTCCGTCAAGGGCGTTCGCCGGGTCACCTCGCAGGAGTCAGACGTCTGATCCGCCCAACAACAGCGACTGGACGCTTTGATGGTGGGATCCCGGAAGGGAACGATGACCAGATGACCATCCGCATCTTTCTCCTCGACGATCATGAGATCGTCCGACGCGGACTTCGCGAACTGCTCGAGACCGTCGAGGACTTCGAGGTCGTCGGTGAGTCGGGCTCCGCCATCGAGGCCAGCCGACGAATACCTGCGCTGCGTCCGCACGTCGCGATCTTCGACGCGAGGTTGCCGGATGGGTCGGGCATCGACGTCTGCCGGGACGTACGCTCCGTGGACCCCTCGATCGCAGGGTTGATCCTGACCTCGTATGACGATGAGCAGGCGCTCGCTACAGCAATCCTGGCCGGGGCTGCCGGCTACCTGCTCAAGGACATCAAGGGAAACGGACTGATTGAAGCTGTTCGCGCCGTGGCAGCTGGCGAGCGGTTGATCGACGCAGGGACGGTTGACCGGGTCCGCCAAGTGTGGACCAACAACGCTGACTCGGATCCTCGGCTCCGGCTGCTCTCTCCGCAGGAGCGACGAGTCCTCGACTACGTCGCGCGGGGTCTCACGAACCGCCAGATCGGTGTGGCCATGGCCCTCGCGGAGAAGACCGTGAAGAACTACATCACAGCCGTTCTGGGCAAGCTCGGCATGGAACGGCGGACACAAGCCGCCGTGTTCGCTGTGACCCATCCAACGAAACCTGCGCGTCCGTCGCGGGGATGAGCACGTCCGCCCGGTTCAGAGCCACCAGGTGTCGTTCTGCGGTTCAGCCTTCCTCAGCGCACAAGATGCGCGAGACTTGCCCCATGAGTGACGTCGAGCTGAGCCAGGGTGTCGAGCTGTCCACGGCGGAGTCGTGGACGTTGCTCGGTCGGGCACTCGTGGGTCGTCTGGCGGTGATCGTCGATGACCACCCGGATATCTTCCCGGTCAACCACGTGGTCGACAACGGCAGTGTCGTGTTTCGCAGCGCCGCCGGCACCAAGCTCGCCGGATCCGCCGGGCATCAGGTCGCGTTCGAGGTGGACGGTTACGACCTGGGAACCGCCAGCGCATGGAGCGTGGTCGTCAAGGGCCAGGCGCAGCAGGTCAACCGGCTGTATGACGTGCTGGAGGTGATCGAGCTGCCGTTCACTCCGTGGCAGACAGGACCCAAGCCGCACTTCATCAGGATCGAGCCCGACAGCATCAGCGGGCGTCGTTTCGAGGTGACTGACGGTGCGCGATCGACACTTCCGCCGGCCGAGGTGCCGATGAGTTGAACACGTGAAAGACTTTGGCCCGGGCCCATGCCGCTTGGGCCAACTGTGGGACGACCAATGGGGGCACTGACCTCGTGCGCACGATAAGTCTTGAACGGCTGCAAGGTCGATTGGCTGAGATTGACGGAGCTCCGCGAGTGGTGATCGGCGGCAACGTGGCCACGCCCTGGTCGGTCCTTGACGCCATCGACCACTCGATCGAGCAGTACAGCCTGTACATGCTCAACGCTCAGGTGGGCGTTCCCGAGCGAGCGGGTGTCACTGTCGAGACCAGCTTTGTCGGGCCGGGCATGCGTCATCACCCGGCGCTGTCGTACGTCCCCAGCAGGCTGTCCATGGCGCCGTTGCTCTTCAAGCAGAGCCTGCCTCCGGACGTCGTGGTGCTGCACTGCGCACCACCGCGAGAGGGCATGTTGAGCCTGGGCGTCGAGGTGAACATTCTCCCGGCGGCCGTCGAGGCCTGTCGCGCCCGTGGTGGCCTTGTGATCGCGGTGATCAACGCGCATATGCCGTACACGTTCGGGGACTCGCAGATTCCGCTCGACCTCGTCGACCTCGGCGTGGAGATTGACGTCGAGCTTCCAGCCGCGCGCCCCGGCGCTGTTGATGACGACAGTCTCGCGATCGCCGATCGAATTGCCGCCATGATCGATGACGGTGCCACCCTCCAGCTCGGTATCGGGGTCGTGCCCGACTGCACCCTGCAGGCTCTGACGGTGCGGCGCGGGCTGCGGGTCTGGACCGAGATGTTCTCCGACGGTCTCCTGGACCTCGACGATGCGCATGCGCTCGACGAGGAGCACCCGATCACGGCGTCCTTCTGCTTCGGATCGCGGCGGTTGTACGACTGGCTGGACGGCAACCCCCGGGTCCGTATGATGCGGACGGAGAAGACCAACAGCCCCGCGTTGATCGCGGCCAACCGCGGGATGACGAGCGTGAACGCCGCTCTCGAGGTGGACCTGTTCGGCCAGGCGAATGCCTCCCGGATCAACGCCAGGATTCATTCCGGCTATGGCGGGCAGACCGACTTCATCGTCGGTGCGCTTCACTCCGCCGGAGGCCAGGCGTTCATCGCCTTGCGCAGCTGGCACCCACGAGCCGATGTCTCAGCCGTGGTTCCGCTGCTCGATGAGCCGGTGACGTCGTTCCAGCAGACCGCAGTGGTCACCGAACAGGGTGTGGCCAGACTGTGGGGCTTTGACGAGAAGACGCAGGCACGTCACCTGATCGAAAAGGCCGCTCATCCCAGAGTCCGGGCGGAGCTGTGGGAGGAGGCGCAAGAGCTCGGCCTGACCTGACCTCGAGGACAGGACCAAAGGACGCCCGCCGTCAGGCCCGCGGAAGCCAGACGCGGAAGGTGGTCCCGCTCGCCGAGGTGATCTCGATCGTCAGCCGTCCACCGTGGCGGGTGACGACTTCGCGGGCCAGCGCCAGGCCCAGTCCGTAGCTTCGCCTGCTGGCTTTCTGGTGACCAGAGTGAAAGCGGTCGAACACCCGGTCGATCTCGCCGGGTGCGATGCCGGAACCAGTGTCAGTCACGTCGATGACCGCCTGTCGGCCATAGCGCCCCACGGCCAAAGTGACCGTTCCTGACGGGGGGGTGTGCGCGATGGCGTTGTCGAGAATTGCGAGGACCGCTCGGCGAAGTCCGACGGCGTTGCCGGTCGTGGTCACGGCCTTGTCCGCCGGTGGCTCCAGGATGAGACCGACCTGGTTGCTCCTGGCGTAGTCCCGGGCGCTGTCCATGAGCTCAGCACACAGTGAGATCAGCTCTACCGGCGCTGACTCAGAGCTGGTCCAGGGGTCGGCTGCGACGAGCAGCTCGTCGACCACATCGGTCATCCGTGCGGCGTCAGAGACGACGCCGTCGGCGTCGGTCAACACCGCTGGGTCGGCGCCGTGGGCGACGAGTGAGCGTCGCAGTATCTGGGCCCTGGTACTGAGCAGCGTCAGTGGCGTACGGAGCTCGTGGCTGGCGTCGGCGACGAACGATCGTTGCAGCGTCAAGGCATCGGACAAGGGCCGGACTGCGCGGCGTGCAAGGAGAGTCCCCGCGAACGCCGAGAGAACCAGTCCTGCGGCGCCGACTCCCAGCAGAATGCCGGTGAGGTCTGCACGTTGGCGGTGCTGGGGGCCGAGGTCGAGGACGGCTTGGATGGTCCTCTTTCCGCGCAGCTCCGTTAGCACGAGATACTCGGACGTCCCAACGTGCGCGGTCTCGACCTGTGACTGACCGGTACGCGCGACCTGGTCCATAGCGCTCCGGACCGGAAAGGCCGACGGGATACCCGGGGAGAGCTGAAGCTGGTTTGCGCCAGCCAGCACGAGCCAGGTTCCGGCGGGCGGGTCCTGAACGTCGTCGGCGCGCGCCGCCGCCTGCTGGAGCAGCAGCTCAGCGGATGCGTTCTGCTGGCGGAGCACGAGCAGGGTGCTGAGCGCCACCAGGACGATGACGGCCAGGGCCACCAGGGCAGCGGCCTGCAGTCCCAGTCGTCGGGCGGCGCCGCGTACCAGGTCGACGTCCCGGCGGTGATCCATTCGCGCGGACCTCATGCAGAGCCGAGCTGGTAGCCAAGTCCGCGGACCGTCCGGATCACGTCGCGTCCGAGCTTGCGCCGGCAGTAGTGGACGTAGGTGTCGGTGACGACCTCGGACTCCGCGTCGGTGAAGACGAGGTCGAGCAGCTCGGCGCGGGAGAACACCCGGCGCGGCCGCCTGGCCAGGACCTCGAGGAGCTGGGACTCGCGCTCGGACAGCGACACCCCGGTGGCAGGATCGGCGCCGGGCTCGAGGACGAGGCGACTCTCCAGGTCGAGAACGCGACGGCCAAGGTGGAGCACCCGCGAGGTCGAGGTATGGCGGCGCTGGAGGGCGCGCAACCTGGCCAGGAGCTCCCCGACATCGAACGGCTTGGTCAGGTAGTCCTCGGCCCCGGCGTCCAGGCCGTCGATCCGGTCCGTGATGGTGCCCCGGGCCGAAAGGATCAGTGCTGGGGCCGTGACGCCCTTGGCGCGGAGCTTGGTCAACAGGTCCAGTCCCTCGATGGCCGGCAGTCCGCGGTCGATGACCAGCACGGCGAACGTGCGCGTCAGCCCGAGGTGGAGTCCCCGCTGCCCGTCGGGGGCGAGAGTGACGTCGTAACCCTCTTCACCGAGAAGCCGGGTGAGCATCGCTCCCAGCTCACGATCGTCTTCCACGAGCATGAGGCTGACCATTGTGTCCACGGGTGCAGTATGCCGGGTCGGACACGCAGGTGCCCCGGATCAGGGCGGGGAGCCCGCTCCCTCACAGGAGATCCACAGAACATCTCACAGGAATCTCCAAAGTTCCTCCGCGACTCTTGAGGGCATGAGCACCCAACGAAACGCGCTGCGGGTGCCGTCGATGCCGTCAGCGCAGAGGCCGCCACCGCGGGAGGCTGGTCGTCATGCTTCTGTTGGGCGGACTCCTGCCGGGCGGACTCGTGCTGGGCGGACTCCTGCTGGGCGGTCGAGCGTTCCGCGGTGGTGGCGTGACGCGTTCGGGGTGTTTGTGTGGTCCACGATGCTGGTGGTTGTGGGTTTGTGGGTTTCCGGTGGTGGGGTTCAGGGGCTCGGCACCCTGGGCACCGGCCTGACCAGCCTGGGGCGGTTGTCTGGTCTGGTTGCCTCGGACCTGTTGTTGATCCAGGTGTTGTTGATGGCCCGGATCCCGTTGGTAGAGCAGTCCTATGGTCAGGATGAGCTGGCCCGTCGTCACCGGTTGGTGGGGTTCTGGTCGTTCAACCTGATGGTGGTTCACATTGTGGCCATCACGTTGGGGTATGCGTCCGCCTCGCCCGCGGGGCTGTGGGCCACGGTGGTGGGCTTCACGGTGAACTATCCGGGGATGCTGCTGGCGATCGCGGGCACGGTGGCCCTGGTGGCGGTGACCGTGACCTCCATCCGGGTGGCGCGGTCCCGGTTGCGGTATGAGTCCTGGCACCTGTTGCACCTCTACGCCTATCTGGGGGTGGGTCTGGCCCTGCCGCATCAGCTGTGGACCGGCAAAGAGTTCTTGACGTCCCCGCTGGCCACGGTGTTCTGGTGGACCTTGTGGGCGGGCGCGGCCGGGGCGGTACTGATCTGGCGGGTCGGACAGCCGTTGTGGCGCACCCTGCGCCATCAGCTGGTAGTCACCGATGTGCGAGCCGAGTCCGCGACAGTGACAACGGTGGTCATGGCGGGGCGGGGACTGGGCCGGTTGCCGGTGCGGGCCGGTCAGTTCATGCAGTGGCGGTTCCTTGCCGGGTCGGGGTTCACCCGGGCTCACCCCTACTCCCTGTCGGCGGCACCGGACGGGGCGACGCTGCGGATCACGGCAGCCCACCTGGGCGACGGTTCGGCCGCCCTGGCGCGGCTGCGCCCGGGCGTGCGTGTGGCTATCGAGGGCCCCTACGGGCGGATGCATGAGGGGGTGCGGACCCGGGCCAAGGTGCTGTTGATGGCTTCAGGTATTGGTATCACCCCGATGCGGGCGTTGTTGGAGGAGCTGGAACAGGGCCCCGGGGACGTCACGTTGATCTACCGGGCCCGCAGTGAGAAGGACCGCATCCTGGTTGATGAGCTGTCCGCCCTGGCCGCGGAACGTGGAGCCCGGTTCTTCGTCGTGACCGGCCCCAGGGCCAGGGGCCGGGACAGCTGGCTACCCCAGCACGCGGCCCACCTCGGTGACGTCCAGGCGCTGCGTCAGCTCGCCCCCGACGTCGCCGGCCAAGACGTGTTCATCTGTGGGTCCCCGGGTTGGATGGACGCCGCCGAGGCGGCCGCCCGGGGCGCGGGCGTGTCCAAGGAACACATCCACATCGAACGGTTCAGCTTCTAACCACCAACGCCGTGGGCACACGAGACACGAAAGGGCGGCCATGCGACGCATCGTCACAGTGATCTTGTCCACGATCACGACCGTGGTGCTGCTCTTCAGCTATCACACCTCCACCGACAGCACAACGGTCGGGGGCAGCCGTGTGGTTCAGCTGCTCGCGTCGTCTGGCTCGACATCACGGTCCGGGTCGTCGAACGGCAAGGCGTCCTCGCCTCCCCAACCCAGCTCTGCGCCCGTCGCCTCGTCCACGTTCACCGGTGAGGTGGCGGAGACGCAGTGGGGGCCTGTCCAGGTCCAGATCACGGTTCAAGGCCGCACGATCGTCAAGTCGCAGGCCTTGCAGTATCCCCAGGGCAACGGTCGCGACTGGCAGATCAACAGCTACGCGCTTCCCGTCCTGGACCAGGAGGTCGTCCAGCGGCAGTCCGCCGCCATCGACACTGTCTCGGGGGCCACTGTGACCAGCGACGGCTACCTGCAGTCGCTGCAGTCGGCGATCGACCAAGCCCACCTGTGAGTCGCAGGGCGTGGGTCGAACAGATCATGGGTATGCCCATCAGCATCCACATCCGTGGTGATGACGTCGACTCGCCGGTTGTGTCCCGAGCCGTTGAAGACGCGTTCGACCTCTTGCGCGAAGCCGATCGGCTGTTCAGCACGTACCAACACGATAGTGAGGTCAACCGGATCCGCAGAGGTGAGCTCGACCTGGCGCAGGCCGACCCGCTTGTCCGGCAGGTCGTCGAGGCCTGCCAGCAGGCACAGGAGCTCACGCAGGGCGCATTCACCGACCAGCTGCCGGATGCCGATGGCGTGCTTCGCTTCAACCCCACGGGGCTGGTCAAGGGCTGGGCCGCCGAACGAGCCGCGAGCCGGCTGGCTGATCTGCCCGCGGCCTCGTTCTGTCTCAACGCCGGCGGTGACGTCGTGGTTGGAGGCACGATCGGAGCAGCGCCGGGCGGGCCCGGTTCGACCTGGCGGGTCGGCGTCGAGGACCCACGTGACCGCGCACGGATCGCGGAGGTGGTGGAGCTCCAGCACGGTGGGGTGGCAACCTCCGGCGCGGCTGCCCGCGGGGCACATCTCTACGATCCGGCCACAGGCAGCTTCGTGGACCGGGAGGGTTCGGTCACTGTCGTGGGACCGAACCTGATGTGGGCCGACGTGTGGGCCACTGCCCTTTTCGTCGGACCGGCTTCGCTGTCACGCCGCTTCTCCGAGGTTGCCGCGGGCTACCGGATGATCTCACTTTGATCCGGTCCAAGGTATGAGTACAGTTGCAAACACAACGAAGGGTCTACCTCTCGCCAGGTAGGTCCTTCGTTGCATGTCTGTCGATCTCGTCAGTCGACCGCCGAGGTAATCCCTCTCAGCGGGTGAGGATCTTGCTCAGGAAGTCCTTGGCCCGGCTTGACCGCGGGTTGGTGAAGAACTCCTGGGGGGTGCTCTCCTCGACGATCCGGCCCTCTGACATGAACACCACCCGGTTGGCGGCCCGGCGGGCGAAGCCCATCTCGTGGGTGACAACGATCATCGTCATGCCCTCCCTGGCCAGCCCGGTCATGACGTCGAGGACTTCGTTGATCATCTCGGGGTCGAGCGCGGAGGTCGGCTCGTCGAACAGGATGACCTTGGGATCCATCGCCAGGGCCCGAGCGATGGCCGCGCGTTGCTGCTGACCGCCGGAGAGCTGAGCAGGGTACTTGTCGGCTTGTTCGGTGATGCCGACGCGTTCTAGCAACCGGTCCGCCCGCTCCTTGGCACTGTCCTTGTCAAGGCCACGGACCCTCATCGGACCCAAGGTGACATTTTCGCGAATCGTCTTGTGCGTGAACAGGTTGAAGGACTGGAAGACCATGCCGACGTCGGCGCGAAGAGTCGCCAGCTCCTGGCCCTCGAGGGGCAGCGGTACCCCGTCTATCCGGATGGTTCCCGACTCGCAGGTCTCGAGGCGGTTGATCGCACGACAGAGGGTGGACTTGCCTGAGCCGGACGGACCGATCACGACCACCACCTCCCCCTCTCCGACGGTCAGGTCGATGTCCTTGAGAACGTGCAGGTCACCGAAGTGCTTGTTCACCTTCTCCAGGACCACCAATGGCCGGCGGGTTGCCGTCGCCGAGCTTGTCGACCCCGTCGGGTCCGCATCCGTTGGTGAGTGCGTCATCCGGACACCGTAACCGCTTGCCGGGCGTCGGCCCGGGCCCGACGCCGTAACGACCGTGGACGCTCCGATCGTCGACCATGGCGCCAGACGTGGCGGGGTCAGCCCGGACCACTAGTCTGTCTGACCACTGACAGAGGAGGACGAATGTTGTCCAGGGAAGTCTTGATCGAGGCCTTCAGCCGGATCCGTGCGGTCGTTCATTTCGCGCTCCAGGAAGCGAGCCTCGAGGTGCTGACCTACCGGGCGGATCCCGAGGCGAACACGATCGGCTGGTTGGTCTGGCACCTGACCCGTGTTCAGGATGACCACATTGCCGACCTTGTCGGCGAGGAACAGCTGTGGACCGCCGACGGCTGGGTTGACCGTTTCGATCTTCCGTTCGGCCAGGGCGCAACCGGCTACGGGCAGAGCGCGGAGGACGTGGAGGGCGTGCGCGCCGATGCGGAGCTCCTGGGTCTTTACTACGACGCCGTTCACGCACGGACCATCGACTACCTGGGCACTTTGGGCGATGCAGACCTCGTCAGGATCGTCGACTCGTCGTGGGACCCCCCGGTGACGCTCGCGGTGCGCCTTGTCAGCATCCTCTCGGACGACTTGCAGCACGCGGGCCAGGCATCCTACGTGCGTGGGCTTGCCAAGCGCGCAGGGCTCTGACGCTCGGATGGCGCGTCACAGATGGTCGTGCGCGCTCAGCTGGTTCCCAACGAGTGGAAGGACGCACCCGAGTCGACGGTCTGCTCTATTCCAGCGTCCGTGACGATGAGGACGTCCAGGGTTCCGCCGCTCGCCCGCGACGCACACATCGCCTGCGCTGAGCCGACCTTCGCCTTTCCGGTGGTCCATGTCCCCCCGGCGTCGGTAGTAACCGCGAGGTGCCCGGTGTTCGTGACTCCGATGGCGGTCGTCTTGTCGGCCCACGCTGCGAGAAGCAGTTGCGGCGCCGCAGGGAGGGGCGCCCAGGTGGTGCCCTGGTCGTGGGAGAGCATGACCCCGGAGCTGGTTGTGGCCAGGATCCGCGACCCGTCTGGTGCGGCTGCAAGAGACGTCGGCTCGGCGGTGATTGCCAGCTTTGTCCAGGTCTTTTCGTCGGCGGTGGACCTGAGGGCGCCGTCGTAGCCAAGCACTCCCTTGCTGGACGATGTCAGGGCGTGGAAGTCGGACTCTCCGCCCAGGGATCGCACCGTCCAGGTCTTGCCTGCATCGAGGGTTTCCATCAGTCCCACGGGCGCTGGCAGGTCCACCCCGTCGCCGGGGTGGCCGGAGGCGTAGAAGTGACCCGGTCCGGCGATGCTGAACCCCATGAAGTCGACGATCGGTCCGACTCGGACCGAAGTGCCCTTGTTGTAGCGGAACAGGCCTTCGTGGGTGGCCAGGTAGACGCTCCCGTCACCGGGGTCGCGAGCCACGCCGTGAACGTGCTCGCCCGGAAGACCCGCAGTCTGCGTCGAGGCAGGTGGGACGGCGCCGGTGTTGGCGGCCGTGCCAGACCCGCACGCCGCCAACAGAACAACGGCGGTAGCGGCGAGCAGGGGAACTGTGACCTTGCGAGGCGAGGGCGACATGGTGAACCTTCCAGGACGGGACGGTGCCGAGCGGGGAGCGGGTATGACGGCGGGGCCGCCGGAGGTCACATCCGGTGGGTCATGGGGACCGTGAACATGGCCACATTGAGCACTGCGAGGACACCGATCAGGACCGCGAAAGGGACCATGGTCGAGAGTCGGCGACCGGGGGAGAGGTACCTGCGGTGCGCGATCCGTTTGACCGTGTACAGGGATCCGGTCAGACCGAGGGCCAGCAGGGCGAACTGGAGCACCTGGATCGTCCCATTGCCCACCAGCGCGGTGGGGCCGCTGTTGTGCGCCCCGAACAACGCCGTGAAGGTGTAGAACACTGAGTTGCCCTCGGCCAGCAGGTGGAACAGGTTGTGTGCCACGTGCGCGGCGACGTCGAGCGGGATCAGCGCGTACCCGAACCTGGCGAAGTTCTTGAAAGTGCTTTCCAGGTTGCCGAGAGCCGCAACCTTGGCCGCGAGAGCGAGCAGGGCGACCGGTATGGATACGCCTACCGCGAACACTGCCGTGAAGATGACCGGGTAGCTGGTGATGCCAGTGGTCTGGTCCACCCATGCCAGCATCTTGCTCCACACTCCCAGCATGGTGACGTTCTGGATGATGACGATGCCCATGATTGCCATCGCGAGGAACGACTCCTCGATCTTGGGCGTGCGCAGGAACCACAGTTCCTTCGTGGGGGGGCGGACGGTGAGGGTAATCGCGTCGTTGGGGCACGCCTTGATGCAGTTTGCGCACAGGTTGCAGTTGGCGCCTGAGTCCATGGTGCGGGGGAAGGAGAACAGCGGGCACGCGGCGACGGTGTCGGTGCCGTTGTAACAGGCGGCTTTCGCCGTGCACGTGGAGCAGATGTCGGTGTTCGCGCGGAGTGTGAGCATCCCGGTTCGGGAGTAGTTGGCCGACAGGCCTCCCAGGAAGCACAGGTACCGGCAGAAGGTACGCCGCTGGAAGAAAGCCCCGGACACGATGACTGAGAAGGTGAGAAGGAGCAGGAGGATCCCGGATCCCCAGGGGGAGCCGACGATCCCGAACACATGGTCGGCCCAGGTGATGGCCAGGAACGTGGCGTCAATGACCCAGATTCCATATTTCTTCAGGAAGGGCGGCACGGGCCGGTTGGCGCCTACGAGCTTCTGGACGAAGTCGGACAAGGCGGCGAACGGACAGACCGCGCACCAGAACCGCCCGAGCAGCACATACAACAGCGGCAGCGCCGGCCACCACAGCACCCACATCAGGGCAGTGCCGGCGTTGTCATGTGCTTTGGAGGGCCCGGCCAGCAGCTGGTAGGCCACCAGGCCGAACACGGCGGCGATCGGGATCTGGAAGGCGCCCGGGTACCACCGGCTGCGCATCACGGCGGACACGTATCGGTTCTGCAGGAGGTCGCGACCCAGGGGTTCATCCGGCTGCCGGTCGAACCTTGCGTCGTCCGACTTGGTCTCGGCCCTGGCCTTCACTGCTCGATCGAGCCGCGGCGAGCCCTTTGTCCGTGGTGGACGTTCTGGCCGCATCTGGAGGTCCTGGCTCACTTCTTGGCCCTACCCGCGATACGGGCGGCCTTCTTGACGAGGCTGGCGGCGCGATCCTTGCGGCGCATCAAGCCGGCTGCGAAGAACACGGCCGAGGTGGCTCCACCAAAGGTGCCGAGAACGGGGGCCAGGGGACGCGCGGCGGAAGCACCGTGAGAGTCCCCGGTCATGTCCATCCCTGGCATGTCCGGTGGCATTTCGGCGGGGATGGTGGGCTCCGGCGAGCTCCCGCCCATGTCCATCCCCGGCATGTCCATCGGCATGTCGTTGGGATTGGGGGGTGCCGGTGGATCGTCGAACCCGAAGCCGGCCGAAACGGCAGCAGCACTGATCGGGGCCGCGGCAGAGGCCTGGTCGTATGACGTGAGTATCAAGGACCCGAGGATCGCTGCGGCCGCAACGGTGGCACCCACCGAGGCGACAGCGAAGCGCCGGTGCCACGTCGCGGCATCGCCTCTTATCTGAATCTTCTTGGCTTTGATGACTTGTTCGACAGTCATGCTCATAGAGAAGTCGGTCCAACCTTCAGGGTCATGGCGCGCGCTTGGGCCGTGTCTACGGCCCAAGTCTTCTCCATGACTCTCGGCTCGGTACCCGGTGTTTCCCCCGAGGATTTGTATGAAGGTTTCGTGAAGCCATATTCGGGGCACCGGGATCGCGGTGCTTGTCAGTCACGAAGACGACCGACAGCAGTCGCGGACCAGAAGCTCCCTGGCCACCACCGCTCCAGCGATCGAACACTCATGTTAGGTAAGGCAAACCAGATCCTTGACGTGTGCTGTCCCCGTCCGCGACGCTGGGAGGTAGTTGACGGCCGCAGCGTCACACCTAATGAGCGCGGTTGAACCAACGAGGCAGGTGAACGCGCGTACGTGTCTTCTCGCCTGGTTCCATCCCGCCTTAAGGACAGCGCAATGCCCGACGTTTACCGTGCCTGGCGTGGCACATTCACCGCCCATCCGCCTCCGCCCCCCGCCGCCGGGCTGGACGCATCGAGGTACCGAACGGCACCCGAGCCTGCGCTGCCTGAGTCACCGGCGGGACACCGGGTCGGGTGGGGCTTCATCTCGCTGTACACGCTGGCGTTCATGAGCACCAGCCTGCTGTTCCTTGCGCCCCTGCTGGTCACCTTGGCATTGAAGGTCAACTCGCTGGTGGGGATCAAACAGGCACCGAACAGCTTGGCGCTCGTCGCCGGGATCGGCTCCCTGCTGGCAATGTTCGCCAATCCGTTCTTCGGCAAGATGAGCGACCGGACCTCGTCGCAGCTGGGTATGCGGCGGCCATGGATGGTCATCGGCGTGGTGGGCGGTTCCCTCGGCATCCTCATGGTCGCGTTGGCACCCAACATCCCGGTCGTCCTGCTCGGATGGTGCATCGCCCAAGTGTTCTTCAACGCCCTGCTCGCCGCGATGGTGGCGGTGCTTCCAGACGAGGTCCCGGCGGCTCAACGCGGCCTGGTCTCCGGTGTCCTGGGTGTCTGTGTTCCCATCGCGTCAGTGAGCGGCACCTTCCTGGTCAAGCTGTTCACCGGCAACCGGCTCGCCATGTTCCTGGGCCCGTGTGCGGTCGGCGGGTTCTTCATCCTGCTCTTCGCGGCCACGTTGAACGATCGCCGGCTTGCCACGGCGGAAAAGGCGACCTGGTCGCTGCGGGAGTTCGCCAGCACGTTCTACGTCAACCCGCGGAAGAGCCCAGACTTCGCGTGGGCTTTCGCCAGTCGCTTCCTGTTCGTCCTGGCCTACGGCTTCCTGATTACCTATCAGGCCTACTACCTGCTGGACAAGATCGGCAGTGCCGAAGCCGATGTGCCGCAGCAGATATTCCTCGGTACCCTCGCCCAATCCGTTGTCCTCGTCGCCGCTTCCCTCATCGGTGGCAAGCTCTCTGACCGGACGGGCCGACGGAAGGTCTTCGTCCTCACCGCCTCGATCGTGTACGGCCTGGCGCTGTTCGTGATCGCGATCGCCAGCAACGTCAACGGTTTCCTCGTCGGGATGGCCATCGGCGGACTCGGCTTCGGCATATATGTGGCCGTCGACCTCGCGCTCGTTGTCGATGTGCTGCCGGACAAGGACAACGCGGCCAAGGATCTCGGCGTGTTCAACATTGCCGGCGCTCTGCCCTTTTCCATCGCGCCGGCGATAGCGCCGGCCATCCTGGCGATCGGCAGCGGCAGCTACGGCGTGCTGTATGCCGTCGCCGGGGTCTGCGCCATCATCGGAGCCTTCGCCATCCTGCCCGTGAAGGGTGTCCGATGAGCACCCGCATCGACGAAACGGCCGAGCCCCTGATGGGCCCGGCCGTCTTGGCGTCGCTCAGACGTTGATGTCGCTGTAGGCGGGCGGGGTGCTGGCAGCGTTCATTGCTTCTGTGATGGGGCAGCGCTTGAAGCCTTTGACGACGAGGTAGACGCCAAGCGACAACTCCCAGATGAAGTCCGGGATTACGAGGATCCCGGTCGCGGTGGAGGTCCTGTCGATGACGCCGAACATCGTGAGGATGACGGCGGTGAGCTGCAGGGGGGCTCCGATGAGTCCAATCAGAGGAATGACACGCGGCACGAGGCCCGATCGGTACATCAAGGTGCCCAGCAGCAGAGCGTTCGCGACCGGCATGAGGCTTTGTCCGACCAGGAACACCGCGTTGTAGAACGCGACGAGTGCCTGGCCCAGAGTGGTCAACGAGGTCGCGTCCGCTCCGGAAGCTCCGGCCTTTTGCAGGGCAACGAGTGAAAGGAGGCTCGCGACGCCGGCGAAGATCATGGCGGCTTCGAGCGTGCGAGTGGCGACAAAGCCAAGGGCCATACCTTCGTTCTGCCGCTTGACCACCGGAAAAAGCGTGACGGCGGTGCCGATGCCGGCCAGGGCGACGATGACCTCGAGGAAGCAGCCCCAGAGCGCGCCAGTGTCGGCGCCGGAGCTGATGATGAAGTCCTTGCCCTTTACCAAACTGTAGAGGCCGAGTGTGGGGATCGACACGAAGGTGATCACGTAGAAGATGCCCGCGACGAGCGCGGTCTTTCGCGTTGAGTCCATGGGGACTCTTTTCGTTGCTGTGGTTTGGGCGGTGGTTGACATGTCGTTCTCCTTGTGTGGATTGATCAGCTATCGAGGATCGATGGTGGGCACATCGGGCTGGTCGGGCTCGACCTGAGTGACCGAGACCAGCGGCAGGCCTACGTCGCGCACCTTCTGGAGCAAGCCGTGCAGCGCGGCCTGGTCGACTACCGGGCCATGGATGAGGGTGGTGCCGTCGCTCTCGTGGGTGAGGGTGAGCCCGTCGAACCAGGCGGCCCATCGGCTACCGAGGTGCCCCTTGACGCGGATTTCGTACCGTCCGGGGTTGTGCTGATCGCCGGTCGATATCTCGCTCATGGTCCTCCTTTGCCATTGCTTGGCTGGCTGGGTCTCAGCCGGCGTTGCGGACGTTCGTTGGTTCTTGGAAGGTAGAAGGAGATGTGGTGAGGGCGCCTCACCACATCTGATGATTGATGTGGTGATTTGCAGATCGGGACATGGTGAGGGTGGGAGAACACACGGGCACGTGGCGCTATGAGTGCCGGGGCCGGGAAGACCGGTTCACCAACGTGCGGGTCGGGCGGATACCCTGCCCCGGGCCTACGGGTCGGGAATGACGAGGCGCCCGGTTCAGCGGTCGCGGGTCCGAGACAAAAGGTCGAGCTCCTCGGCCCGGCGGACCGCAGCCCGGCGGTTGTTCACGCCGAGCTTGGCGTAGATGTTCTTGGTGTGAGTTCGTACGGTGTTCAGGGACACCACGAGCTCGCGGGCGATGTCGGGGCCGTCCAGGTCGCTTCCGAGCAGCCGAAGCACGACCAGCTCGCGTTCGCTCAGTGGCTGGATCAAACCCTGTTTTTCGGGCATGCCGCCCCCGGTCCTGTTGACGGCTGCCAGGAGTCGACGGATATAGCTCGGGGCGATCACCTTTTGTTCGCCATGTGCTACCCGTGCGGCCGCTCTGAGCAGGGAGGCCATGGGTAGGCCCTCATCGACGAAGACTCGGACGTAGCCCTCCGGCTCAGCCAGAGTCAGCGCGCGTTGCAGTGTTGCAAGCGCGGCAGGGATGTCGCCTCGCGCCTGGTGGGCACGTGCCTGCAGCACCAGGATCTCGATGACCCTTCCCGTCCTCGCCCCCTCTTCCGCCGCTTGCAGGAGGCGTTCCAGGAGCCGGGTCGCCTCGTGAAGGGAACGCTCGGCACGCTCTTCGGTGTGCTGGGTCAAGAGCACCCTGGCCAGGGTGATGTGCTCGAACTCGCGCAGGTAGCTGAGGTCGTCGTCAACGGATAGACCTCGCTCACGCGCCCATCCGAGGGCGTCGCCCAACGCCCCCTGCGCGACCTGCACCCGTGCCCTCAATGCCGGAACCGGCCGCACATTGGGGAAGTAATCACTGACATACAGGCGCTCCGCCTCGTTGAGCAGGTCAAGTGCGCCGCCCAGATCTCCTTCGGCCTCACGTATCAGCGCCATCGCCACCCGCCAGCGGTATGGGTTCTGCGGCAACCCGATGTGCTCGCCCAGCTCCTGGCTCCGCAGCAGTAGCGCAGTGGCGGTAGGCAGGTCGTTTCCCTCGCGGTGGAGCTCGCTCATCCCGACGTACATGTCCGCCGTTCCCCGCAGCACCGACCCGCCTTGCTCGGCTGCGAGCCGCAGGGCATCCTCGTAGGTGTTCATCGCGTCGCCGAGGCGACCTTGCGTGAGCCGGATGTCCGCCAGCGCGATCGCGCACCCGAAGGTGTCGGCGACGTAACCGGCCCGCCGAAGCCCCGCCATGCAATCGGCATACGCCCGGTGGGCTGGCTCCAGGTCCCCGCTCGTCCACGACGCCAGCCCCAACAGCCCCGACGCCGATGCTTGCCGGAGGTCGTCTTCCCCGGGCGCAAGCTCGAGCGCGTGCCGGGCATGCCTCACGGTGCCGGGGACGTCGCCCCGAGCCAGCGCCTGAGCAGCGCGATACAGCGCGATCGTCGCCGGGAGGCGGCGGAACTCCTCGTCGTCGACGACGACCATCCCCGCTGACGAGGCTTCCGGTCCCACACGGGTACCGGTGGTGGTGTCCAGCCACCGCTCGGCGATCTCCAGCCGCGCCTCAACACCCTCGAGCTCGCCGCCTAGCAGCAACACTCCGGCATACCCGACGCTCAGCACGGGTCTGACCTGGACCAGCTCCGGGGGAAGCGCGTCGAGCCAGCGACGCAAGGTGGCCTCCTGCCGGCTCCTCGCCATCGCCGGAATCGCGAGCTCGACCAGGTCTGCGGCTCGCGTGAAGTCCTCGGCGGCGAGCGCGTGGCGGATCGCCTCGGATCGTTCGCCGTTCCGCTCGTACCAGTCACTCGCCCGCAGGTGCAGCTCGCGGACGCGGTCCGGCTGCTCGTCCTCCAGGTGCGCTCGCAGCACGTCTCCAAACAGATGCTGGTAGCGATACCAACGGCGGCGGTCGTCGAGCTGGACGAGGAACAGGTTTCCTCGATCGAGAGCCTCCAGCATGGCCTTGCCGCCGTCCTGGCCGGTCACGGCATCGCACAGTGGGCCTGTCAGCCGGCTCAGGATGGAGGTCTTCAGCAGGAAGCTCCGGATACTTTCGGGCTGGCGCGCCAAGACCTCTTCGACCAGGTAGTCGACGATGTACCGGTCGTCACCGGCAAAGCCAGCGATGAAGCCCGCGATGTCGTCTCGGCCTTGCATCGAGAGCGCGGCCAGCTGGAGCGCGGCGATCCACCCTTCGGTGCGCCCCTCCAGCGCCGCCACGTCCTGTGCCGTGAGCGCCAGTCCCATCTTCTGGTTGAGGTACTCCGCGGCCTCGTCGGGCGTGAAGCGCAGCTCGGCGGAGCGGATCTCGACGAGCTCGCCGCGTGCTCGCAGGCGAGGCAGCGGCAAGGCCGGGTCGGCGCGGCTGGCGATCACCAGGTGGACCTGCGGGGGGAGGTGCTCCAGCAGGAAGGTCATCCCGTCCTGGACGTCGCGCGAGTCGATGACGTGGTAGTCGTCGAGCACCAGCACGACATCGTTCGAGATAGCGCTGAGGTCGTTGAGCAGAGTCGCAAGGACCGCTTCGATCGGCGCCTGCGGCGACTGCAGGAGCGAGAGCGCACCTGCACCAACCCCGTGCGCCGCCGTCTTCAGCGCTGCGACAACGTACGTCCAGAACAACACGGGATCGTTGTCGCGCTGATCGAGCGAGAGCCACGCCGCGGACCGTCCATCGGCAGGAGCCGCTGCCAGCCACTCCGTCAGCAACGTCGTCTTACCGAACCCGGCCGGAGCCGACACGAGCGTCAGCGCCGACTCCGCCCCACGGCTCAGACGCTCTCTCAGTGTCGGACGCGCTACCAGACCGCGTCGCCCCATGGGGACGTGGAACTTGGTCTCGAGCAGTGGGCCTGCCATGGCCACATCCCCTCAGGACCCATTCGTGTGCTGTCGACGGCCTCGTTCCAAACCTGCCGGCGGACCTCGTCAGCGGCGTCGGTGGCTCAGGACACCACATGGTACGGGTCGGTTCTCTGGACCAACCAGGAGCGGGGCAAGGGATCGACAGGCTTGTGGCCGGCGTGTCAGGCTCAACGCGGAGGTGTCGATGAGTGTCGCCGACGACCTGACCCAGCCGTTGCTGTCCGCTCCGGGTTCACGGGTCCTGCGATACGCCGCGTTCACCGACCAGGGCTCGGGCGGCAACCCAGCCGGGGTGGTTCTGGACGCCGCCGGTCTGGATGACGGTGTCCGGCTTGCCGTGGCCGCGCGGCTGGGCTACTCCGAGACCGCCTTCGTCGAGGCCGAAGGGGGTCGGGGGGAGTACAAGGTGCGGTACTTCAGCCCCCAGGCCGAGGTTGCGTTCTGCGGTCACGCCACGATCGCGGCTGCTGTCGCGATCGCCGACCGGGACGGCCCGGGGCTCGTCCAGTTCTCCACCCAGGCCGGACGGGTCGCGGTCCAGACCAGCGTCACCGCGGAAGGGACGACCGCGACGCTCACCAGCGTCCCGACCCACACCCGACCAGCCCGATTCAAGGAGCTCGACGCTGCGCTGGCCGCGCTTCGCTGGCAGCGCAGCGACCTCGACCTGCACTATCCAGCCCACGTGGCCTACGCCGGCAACGACCACCTCGTTCTGGCGGTGCGTGAACGGTCCCTCCTGGCCGCTTTGGACTACGACTTCCCGACGTTGGGGGCTCTGATGGCTCAACGGGCATGGACGACGGTGCACCTCGTTTGGGCCGAGAGTCAGACGGTCTTCCACGCCCGCGACCCCTTCCCGCCTGGCGGTGTTATCGAGGACCCCGCAACCGGCGCGGCGGCCGCGGCGTTCGGAGGGTACCTACGCACGTTGGGTCTGGTCGCGTTGCCCGCACGTATCACGATCCTGCAGGGTGCGGACATGGGCCGCCCCAGCCGCCTCCTGGTCGACCTGAGCACAGACGGCGACCGCGTTCAGGTGACCGGCGCCGCAGCCCCGATCCCCGCTGATCAAGGGCCGTAGCCGCAGCCCGGCGCCAAGACGTGCTCGACGGTCAGCCCCACTGTTGGCGGCGTCGGCGGCCGCCTCGCCCCGCTGGACGTGGAGGTGCCGATGACTTTCATCGACGACGTGACCCCGCCACTGGGGCAGTGAACGGGTTGCCGGTCTTCTGGTCTGAGCGCACTCATCTGCTTGTGCGATCGTCCGCGCTCGGCATATCCGTTCCCTTTGGGCCGATGACGCTACTTCGGCTTGGCGAGACCCTCGACGACGACGACGTTGGGCAGCTTGGTGAGCTCGTTGGGGTTGAGCAGTAGCTTGCTGGAGCGATTGCCGCCTCCCATGACCACGCGTGCCTGCTCCATGACCGCACTGTCGACGTAGATGGGCAGATCGCCAATGCCAAACGCGGTGACCCCGCCGCTCATCATGCCGGTGAGGTTCATCGTGGTCTCTCCGTCGGCGAACGAGAGACGCTTGACGGCGAGCAGCTCGCTGACCTTCTTGTTGACGTCCAAGCGGGTTGAACCCAGCACGACGCATGCGGCGTACTTCGGCGGGGCGGCCTTCCTGGAGGCGACGACGATCGTATTGGCCGCCTGCTCAATGGCGAAGCCGTAGTGAGCGCAGAAGGCGGCCGTATCAGCCAGGTCGGGATCGCAGGGCAGCACCTCGTACGCCACGTCATTGCTGAGTAGTGCCCGCTGGACTAGCGGGTCAAGGCTGGCTTCAGTCATTGGCCGCATCGCTCTCGTCATCTTGCCCGGGGGAGTCTCTGATCACTATCCATCTCCCCGGCCTCATCGTCCTGGGTAAGACCAGGGCTGGAGAAGTTCGTATGTTCCTTGCCGCGCTCTTGAGCCTGTGTGCATCCAAGGCCCTTTCAAGGAGTGAACCCGGCCGCCGGTCCAACGTGAGCGAAATCCGTTCTACCACAACGAACTCGGCCTAGTGGGGCAGCAGGGGCTTGAACCCTGGACCGACGGATTATGAGAGCGACCCCACCCCAGCATAGAAGGCTCGCGATCGACCGTTTCGTGCGTGGTTCGTTGACGCTGGCTGACCCGGCTGAACAGTGTTTCTCACTCTTGTGTGCCACAGATGTGCCACAGGACCTTCTTGGCTGCTCGGTCTCCTGAGCCCGCCCCGCTTGGTCGGTACGGATGCATCCAGCACGGCCGGATGGAGCCAGGTTACATCGGGTGAGTGGCATCTGGAAGCTGACGCCCCGATCGTCGAGGACGCCATCCACGTGTGGTTCTTGCATCACGATGGTCGGCGGCACGGAGTGATCACAGTGCAGCTCGGAGCCGACCTGTGGCGATGATCGGGTCCGCTGAGTGGTCCCGCAAGACCCTTGCGGGAATCGTCACCGGGCGGGGCTTATCGGATACCACCTCTGGTGCCTATGCCCTGCCCTGACTCGTTATCGCTTGACGTTCCGCAATCGGGACGCTTGGTCAAACCGCAAGAGAGTGACCAGACATGGCCGAATGGCGGACGTTCCGGAATGACACCAGGGACGAGTGTGCGTCT
>Ga0209638_1000290_pt1 | contig 33719 bp, 33 predicted proteins | sample BarGraNGADG00211_FD_184490 | JGI IMG/M metagenome (GOLD analysis project Ga0209638, IMG submission 184490) | Arctic peat soil microbial communities from Barrow, Alaska - Barrow Graham LP Ref core NGADG0002-211 (SPAdes) (version 2) | ecosystem: Environmental > Terrestrial > Soil > Wetlands > Peat...
CAGGAGCAGCCCCGCATGGGCGACCAGCCGCTCGTCGTCGAAGCTGGTTTTCAGGCGGTCCAGACCGTGTGATGATTGCATCTGTCAGGTGCTCCTCTGGTTGTGTTGATGGATGTGTTACAATCCCATCTTCTCAGTTCAGAAGAGCACCTGCTTTAGCGTTTAAACTGTTGCTACGGGTCTACCCATCGGTGGATTCGGGCTTAGGAATCGGGGCAGATCATGGACGCAGTTAGGACCTATCACATTCATTCCAACATCGTCGAAGCCGAGGCCGCGGTACGGACCGCCCTCAAGGCCCGCGGCTTTGGCATTCTCACCGAGGTCGATGTGAAGGCGACGCTGAAGGAGAAGCTCGGCGTCGACGTTCCCCCGTACCGGATTCTCGGAGCCTGCAACCCTTCGCTGGCCCATGCCTCGCTCCAGGCAGAGCCCGCGGTCGGCGCCTTCCTTCCGTGCGGCGTCGCGCTCTCCGAGAACGCGGCGGGAACAGAGACGACGGTGTTCATGCAGAATTCCCTCGCCATGGCTGACATGTTCGCGGCGCCGGGGCTTGAGGGCCCGGCAACCGAGGCGGCAGTTCTCCTGGATGCGGCGCTTTCGAGCGTCGCCGAGCCTTCCCTCACATCGAGCCCCGCAGGCGGGTAGGCAGCTCGGGACCCCATGCGCCAGGGCCGGGTTAAGGCCGCCAGCCGGCTCTCATCCGGTTGAAATGCAATTGCTCTAATCTGCTGCGGTGGTACATGTTCGTTTGCGAGGGGAGCGAATTCCGCCAGGCATCCGGGAGAGGAGCGGACTCCTCACAGACCCGGCCCGCTCCGCGAGCGTTGCGTCGTGAACCAGGCACGAGCCGGGACCGGTCCCTTCCGGGGCCCGGGTACATCCCGGCTGTGGAGCACGGCTCTGCCGATTGCCCTGGTCATGGCTGGTGCCATCCCCTGGGGGCTGTTCGCGCGCGACCTGCTCTTCCGGCGTGACTGGGTTTCCGGTGATTTCGTCGCCTTCTTTGCAGCGGCGCGACTGGTGGCGGCGGGGGCCGGGTCTCACGTCTACGAACTTCAGGCGGTGGCCGCGGTCGAACAGGCCGCAGCCGGCCACGCCGTGGGTGGCACCGGGATCCTTCCTTACTTCAACCCCCCATTCTTTGCGTGGCTGCTGCGGCCGGTCGCGGGGCTCTCTCTGGAGAGCGCCTACCGCGCATGGTCGATGTTTTCCTTGTTGTGGCTGGCGATCGACGCCTGGCTGCTCTGGCGAATCGCGGCACCGCTCTCGCGGGAGTGGCGCCGCGTTATCGTGGTGGCGTTCGTCGCGCTCTTCCCGGTGGCGTTCGGACTGCAGCAGGGGCAGTGCTCGCTCATCCTTGAAGGGAGCTGGAGCGCTGCCTACCTGCTGCTTCGGGCGCGCCGCCCGGCCTGGGCCGGCGTGGCGCTCTCCCCGATGTTCATCAAACCCGAACTGCTTCTTCCTGCAGTCCTGTTCTTTGCGTGGAAGCGAGAGTGGCGACTGCTCGGAACGTTGTCAGCCTGCGGGATTGTCGCTGTCGTTGGTTCCATCGCCATCGTTGGCGCGCCGTCGGCCCTTGCATATCCGGACTTCCTCCTCGACTCGACGAGCTGGTCGAACTACGGCAACACGCCCGTCCTCATGTTTGGCTGGAACGGAGTTCTCGCTGCTTCCACGGCAATGGGCACGGCAACTCGTCAGCTGGTGGCGACTGGGCTTGGACTGACGACCCTGGGGGTCGCGGCCTACCTGTGGAGGGCGCCTTCGGTCGGGCATGGGCGTTCGTTCGCAATCCGCTGGCTGGCATTAAGCCTTGCCAGCATGCTCATCGACCAGCACTTCTATTTCCAGGACATCGTGATGATCGTACCCGGCATTGTGGCGGTACTTGCCTCAGCCGGGGCCCAGGATCGTAGGTGGATTGCGGCCGCTGCGGGACTCGCCTGGTGCGGCCAATTGCTGGCTACGTACCCCAACGAGTCGTGGCACGTGAACATCCTCGCGCTGCTCGCCGTAGCTGCCCTGGGGGCGCTGGCGGTACGAGACCTGGCCCGCGCGCGGCGCTTCCGACAGCGCCGGATAGGGCCGGGAGATGGCGCACTTTTATTGTAAGGCGACCACGCGTGGCGACGCGGCCCGCCTGGCCCGCCGCGATTGTGCCAGTACGCGACAAACTGCCCCAATGCGGGGAATGCCCTATGCCCGCCCTTTGTTGGCTGTGCGCTACTAGCCCCGGCTTTCCAAGCGCTTGAGGATCTCGCTCTGCTGTTCGTTGATGCTATGCACCTCGGTGGTCAGCGTATGAACGGCGTTTAGCGTTGCATGGTCCGCCATAGCCCTGGCATCGCTGGCTGCGGCCTGCACGTTCTGGCCAACAATGATGATTGGCAGAAGGACCAACTGCAGGAAGGTCTGGGCGATCCACGCCACGATAATGATCGGAGCGCCCGACTTGATGGCCGCGGGTAGCGAGATCAGGGTGAGTAATGCGAACGCGTAAGCGCACCACATCGACCCTACGTAAGTTGTGATCTTGATCGCGACCCACGTGTTGAACCGGCCGAGCGCATGGCTGCCATGCACTGCCTGGTGTGCAAGGGACAAAGGCACGAACTCCGGGATGTGAGTTCTTGCTTTCTCGATTGGGGATAGCTGGCTGTCATCTGGCATAGAAGTCTCCGTCTGCGCGTGGTTGTGAAAGCTGAATGCACTTTATCAGGGCAGGGATACATCGGCGTAAGGAGGCCGAATGTCGCGCCGGCGCTACCTCGGTGGTTCGGCTTCGCATTTGACCGATCGGGGCAGTTTGGGAGCCCGAGTCCCGGTATGCGGGGGGATTCCCCCCCCAGGTCCAGAATAAATCAAGAAGCCACAGAAAAATGTAGCCCCGGGCCCGGCCGGTAATGCACACTGGGTTTCAGAACCAGGGGGAAGTGAAGACGATGGCAGTGGTTGAAACGGTTGCCGGGAGTGGCCTGGGGCGGGCGTCACTATTCGAAGCGGCCCAGCGCCTGCAGGAGGCGGCCAGTCTCCCAACGACATCCGATCGCTGGCTCGCGCAGGCACAATCGGCGGTGCGGCACTGCACATTCGCCGTCGAGGCGGCCCTCGACAACCTCTCCTCGCCGGATGGGCTGGGTGGCGAGGTGCAGTTCCGGGAACCGCGCCTTATTCCATCCCTCGAACGGCTCGAGGCGGCGATGGCCACGATGTTGCTCGAATTCTGGCAGGCCAAGGCCCGGCGCGCGACGCCTGACTTCGTCCAGAGGCTCAGCCTGCTGGCGGTAGCATTGCGTGCTGCGGCCACGGACGCTTTCGAACTGGCCCATGAGGCGCAGATTTCGCCAGCCGGCGAAGACTGACCCGAAACCGGGCTTAGCTGTCACTCGCGATCTCTAAGGCGTCCGACCGTCGCGCATCGCCGGTCGGTGCCTGCTAGAATCGATCGATGTCGGCAAACCCCGAAAACGGCGTCCCTGCCCCAAGCGGCTGGCGCGCGGCGACGAAGTCGCTCGATCATCCCCAGTTTCGCTGGCTGATGGGCAGCAACATGGCGTTCTTCTTTGCGATGAACGGCCAGTTCGTCGTGCGCTCCATCATTGCCTTCCAGCTCACGAACAGTGCCCTGGCACTGGGCCTCGTCAACCTTGTGGTTGCGGTGCCCCTGCTGCTCATCTCGCCGTTTGGCGGGGTCATTGCCGATCGTTTTGAACGGCGCCGACTGATCGTCACCGGACAGGCGATCCTCGTCGTCAGCGAGGCGGTCGTATTTACTCTGCTCCTCACCGACCGGCTCGCTTTCTGGCATTTGCTGGTTGCGGTCTTCGTTATGGGCTGCGTCTTCCCGCTGATGATGCCGGCCCGGCAGGCGATCGTCGCGAACATCGTCGGGCGGCAGGGGCTCGCCAATGCGATGATCCTGCAACTTGGTGGGATGAACGCCACGCGCGTCGTTGCGCCGGTCGCGGCAGGCTTTATCGTCGCGATCCTCGGCGCGAAGTTGATGTACGGCATCTCGGTGACGATGTATGCCATGGCCCTGCTCGCGATGATGCGCATCGACCGGTCACCCCCTCCCGAAAGGGTCGACAACCCTTCGGTCCTCGGCGACCTCATGGAAGGCTTCCGCTACGTCAGGCACGACAAAGAGGTGCGGATTCTCCTCTCCCTGTCCCTGGTGCCAATTATGCTGGCGATGCCGTTCCAGGCGCTCTTGGTGGTGTTCGCCGACGACGTCTGGGGCGTCGGCAACGGCGGCCTTGGTGTTCTCCAGGCGACGGCCGGGATCGGCGGGATCTGCGGGTCGGTGATCGTGGCTATACGTGGAGACTCCACCCATCGCCTCCGCTTCATGATGGCTTCGCTCCTGGGGTTCGGAGGCTCGCTCTTCCTGTTCGCCCTGAGCCCCTGGTTCCTGCTCGCCCTGCCGCTGGTTCTGCTCTCCGACGTCTTTGCGAGCATTTTCAACACGATGAACAGCACTGTGATCCAGATCCTGATTCCCGATGCTGTCCGCGGCCGGGTCATGAGCCTGATGATGATGACGTTCGGGCTCACGCCCCTCGGGACACTCCCCGTCAGTGCGGCGGCCCAGGCGTGGGGTGCGCCCATTGCCGTTGCCGGGGCTTCGCTCGTCACCATCGCCAGCGGCATTCTCTTCTATGTGTGCAGCGGCGCTCTCCGTAACGTCGACGCGGCGAGCCGCATGGCCCTCGATCTGACCCCGAGACTTCAGCCGGTAACTGTGCCCGCTTGAGTCCGCGATTCCTTTCCGCCGTCTCAGTGCACATTTCGATCCCACGGCTGTAGACTCGCGACGCGGCCGGCATCGAACCGGTGGGGCAGCGCATGGGGGATGGCAGATGGTATGGGAGCCAGAGATCGAAGAGCTGGATCGCCGGCGAGCGTTCGCCGAGCGCATGGGTGGTCCAGAAGGAATTGCGCGTCAGCACTCCCAGGGAAAGCTGACGATTCGTGAACGAATAGCAGCGCTTGCGGACCCGGGCTCATTTCGTGAATTTGCCCCGCTGGCAGGGCAGGGCGTCTACGAAGATGGACAGCTCGTCGACTTCCGGCCGAAGAGCGCGGTCGAAGGGATGTGCGCGATCGACGGCCGGAAGGTAATGGTGACCGGCGGCGATTTCACCAGCCGTGGCGGTTCTGGTGGCGGTGGCAGTGGAGGCATGGGCACGGAGTTGCCCGCGAATCGGCGTGCGCTCGAATGGCGCCTCCCGTACATCCGCCTGCTCGATGCCGCCGGTGGCAGCGTGCGCTCGTTCGACGAGCTTGGCCGTACCTACCTGCCCGACGGCAACGTCGGTTCCGCGGTCGATGGGAAGCTCCTTCATGCCGTGCCGGTAGTCTCGGCGGTGATGGGTTCGGTGGCGGGCCTCCCGGCGGTCAATGCCTGCATCTCGCACTTCAGCCTGATGGTGAAGGGGACGAGTCAGCTGTTCCCGGGTGGCCCTCCGGTGGTGAAGGCGGCGCTCGGATACGACATAACGAAAGAAGAGCTTGGCGGCGACCAGATCCACGTCCGCCAGAGCGGTGTGGTCGACAACCTGGCGGCGAATGAGGAAGAAGCGTTCGCGATTATCCGGCGGTTCCTCAGCTACTTGCCGTCAAACGTCTGGGAGCTTCCACCGAGGCTCGACCCGTCCGACGATCCCTGCCGCCGCGAAGAGAAGCTGCTTTCCATCATTCCGCGCGATCGGCGCCGCGCCTACAACGTCCACCGCCTGATCGACAGCGTGGTCGACCAGGGCTCGTTCTTCGAGATTGCGCCCCTCTACGGGCGGGCGCGCGTCACCGGGCTGGCCCGGATGAACGGCTACGCCGTTGGCGTCCTGGCGAACAACCCGATGTTCGGGGGCTCGACGGATGTCGCCGGCGGCGAGAAGGTCATGCGCCTGATCCAGCTCTGCGATACCTTCCACCTGCCCCTGATCTCGTTCGCCGATGAGCCGGGCTTCATGGTTGGGCTCGAGTCGGAGAAGCAGGGAATCGAGCGCGCCGGCGCACGGCTGGTGCTCGTCACGTGCGGCAGTCAGATGCCCTGGGCGACGGTCGTCGTCGGGCAGCTCTACGGCGTGGCGGGACAGTGCCAGCACCGCCCGAGCGGCATGTTCCGGCGCTACGCCTGGCCTTCGGCGCGCTGGGGTTCGATGCACATCGAAGGGGGCGCGAGCGCGGCCTACCGGCGCGAAATCGAGAGCGCGCCGGATCCCGAGACGAGACGCGCCGAGATCGAAGCCCGCCTGCAGGCGATCGCCTCGCCCTTCCGCACCGCGGAAGCGACGGGTCAGGAGATGATCGACCCCCGCGACACCAGGCAACTGCTCTGCGAGTTCGTGGAGGACGCCCAGGTCATCCTGCGCTCCCAGCTCGGACCAACCGCCATGCCCTACCGGCCCTGACATGACGCAGGCCTCGCGGCAGTCGTCTTCACCGGCACTCGATGGCCTCCTGGTGGTCGAGGTGTCGAACGGCGTTGGCGCCGCCTACTGCGGGCGCCTCCTGGCAATGTATGGCGCTCGCGTCGTCCTGGTGGAATCGCCCGGGGGCGGCCCTCTGCGGCAGGTCGGGCCGTTCGGCTCGGGCGAGAATCCGCGCGAGTCGGGGGCGCTCTTCCTGACGCTCGCGGCGGGCAAGCAGAGCATCGCAGTCGACCTGGCTGCAGCGGGCGATCGCGCCGTGGTTGACGGCCTTCTGGCCCGCGCGGATGTCGTTCTCACGGATGACGCCGCCGGGCTGGCAGCGGGCGGCATGGATTACGAAACGCTTGCCCGCCGGAACCCCGGCCTCATCTTCGCGTCCGTTTCGCCGTTTGGAGAGTCGGGGCCCTATGCCGGGTTCGCGGCGACGTCGGCGATCCTATACGCGCTCGGCGGCTACACCTACATCACGGGCGATCCGGATCGGGAGCCCGTGTCCGGCCCTGAGAACCTCCCGGAATACGTCGCGGGAGCGAATGCCTACGCTGCGGTGCTGGCCGCCCTCGTCGCTCGCAAGCGAACCGGTCGCGGCCAGCGAATCGAGGTCAGCGAGCTGGAGGGCATCGCCGCGGCCCACCAGTGGACGCTGACCCGCTACGCCTACAACGGGCGCGTGCAGGAGCGGAACGGCAACCGCTACAACTCTCTCCACCCGGTGACCTGCTATGAGTGCTCCGATGGCGTCATCGCGGCCTCTCCGAGCAGCCCGGCCCAGCTGCGAAGCATGTTGCAACTGCTGGGCCGGGAAGACCTCTACGACGATCCCCGTTTTGCCACGAACTCGGTGCGAATCGACAATGCGGACGCCTTCGACGACGAGGTCCAGCCCTGGTTCCGGGCGCGGACCCGCGCACAGGCCGTCGCGGACTGCCAGGACTTTCGCGTGCCCACCGCGCCAGCGCTGGAAGTCGACGAACTGCTCGTGCATGAACAACTCGTCGCCCGGGGCTACTGGCAGCCCTCGGCTCACCCGGTTGTCGGCGACATCCTTCTCCCCGGCGCACCGTTCCGCCTGCCGGAATCGCCCTTCGAGGCGAGCCGGGCGCCGCTTCTCGGCGAGCACACGGAAGCGCTGCGCAAAGCGATTGAGAGCCCCGGGGCGATAGCGATGGCGTCGCGCGAAGCAGCCGTGACCTCGGGGCCGCCTCTCACCGGCATCCGCATCCTCGACCTCACCCGCGTGTGGTCCGGGCCCCTCGCGACTCGCATGCTCGGCGACCTCGGCGCCGAGGTCATCAAGGTCGAGCACCCCTCCGCGCGTGGGCCGCGCCGGGCCTTGCCGGTCGACATGCGGCGCGGCAGCTTCTTCCCCGACGACATCCCTGGCGACGACCCATGGAACCGCAGCGCCTCGTTTAACAAGCTCAACCGGAACAAGCTCGGGCTGACCCTCGACCTCGCGACCCCGGAGGGGCACGAGGTGTTCTGCGGGCTCGTCCGCGAGGCCGACGTCGTTATCGAAAACTACAGTCCGAGAGTCATGGGGAACCTCGGGCTGAGCTATGAGGAACTCCGGGCGCTCAACGAACGGATCATCCTGGTCTCGATGCCCGGTTACGGGCTCGACGGGCCCATGCGCGATCGCGTCGCCTATGGAACGACGCTCGACGCCGAGTGCGGGATCGCGAGCCTGATGGGCTACGCGGACCGCGGGCCGCTGCGCTTCGGCGTGGCCTTCCCGGATCCGGTGGCGGGGTGCCATGCGGTCGGGGCGATTCTCACCGCGGTCCTTCAGCGAGACCGTATCGCCCGGGGGCAGCACATCGACCTGTCCCAGTTCGAGTGCGCCGTCACCCTCATGGGCGACCAGGTGGTGGGGTACCAGCTGACGGGACAGCGTCCGCCCCGGCGGGGGAACCGGCACCGCTGGATGGCGCCGCACGGGGTGTTTGCCTGTCGCGAGCCCGGGTTGTGGCTGGCGGTCGCTGTTGCCTCAGACGGGCAGTGGGCCGACCTGACCACGCTCATGGGCCGACCCGAGTTGGGAACCGATTCGCGCTACGCGGTCGTCTCCGGGCGCTTCACGCACGAAGATGAACTCGAACCGATTCTGGCCGGTTGGCTTGCGACGCAGGATGCTCACAGCGCGATGCTCGCGCTCCAGTCCCACGGCATCGCCGCCGGCGAGGTGCTCAGCGCGAAAGGAATGCATGAGGATCCCCATCTCCGCGCACGAGGATTCTTCGTCCCCCTCGACCATCCCAGTGCTGGCACGCACGACTACCCCGGCCTGCCGCTCAAGTTCTCCGCGACGCCACCCGTCTTTCGAGCGGATGCCCCGCGTCTGGGCGAACATAATCGGTCGATTCTCCAGTCCCTGTCGGGCTACGATGACGCCCGCATCACCGCGCTGGAAGAGGCCGGCGTCATCGCCGACCGTCCGCCCGTCTAGGAGCGTGATGTGACGCCCGACGGGCCTTCTCGCCGGCGGGTGTCACGGGCATTTGCCGCATGGGGCGCAGGGGCTCTTGCATGCGCAATTTTGCTGGCCGGGTTCGCCTATCTCTTCGTCAGGCTGAGCTGGCCGCACGTTGAGGCGGCAGGCAATCCCGCCTTCGGGATCAATTTCAGCTGCGACCAGGCGGAATACTTGCTCCTCGAAGACCCATCGCTTGGCACTGCGGGGTACGTGTCTCGCGACCGGCCGGGGCGAGCGGAATGGTGCGCCGCGAGGCTCGATGAGTTGCTCGCCGGGCTTGGGGTCCGCTACGTGCGCATCTCGGTGGAATGGTCACAGGTCGAACCCGCGCCGGGCCTGTACGATTTCTCGCTGGTCGACGCCCTCCTGGGGGCCGCCGAAGCGCGCGAGGCGAAAGTGCTCCTGACCGTCGGCGTGAAGGGCCAACGCCACCCCGAGTACTACATTCCCCAGTGGGTCCTCGATGGCTCCCGTCTCAAGGACAGCGAGACGGTCTCGGACGATCCTTTCCTGCGCGCGCATGCCCTTGAGATGGTCTCCGCCGTTGTCAGTCACGTCGCCGGGTCGGCCGCGATTGATTCCTGGTCAGCGGACAACGAGCCGTATGTCGCCTCACCACGCGCGAACGGCTGGGTACTCGGAGAGGACTTCGTGCGAGAGGAGGTGGGGATTATCCGCACCGATGATCCGACCCACCGGCCGGTCGTCATCAACCACGCGCAGCACTTCGTCTTCGATCGGCGATGGAAGGTAGCCCTCGCCGACTCCGATGTCCTCGGGACCAGCATCTACCCCTTCCGCCGCTACGACATCGCCGGGCAGGAAGTCATCATCCCGATCCTCGAAATCGGGCCCTTGCAGACGAACTACGCCGCCCAGGCCCGTGCCGCGAAGGCCGCGGGCCGCGACTTCTGGATCACCGAGATGCAGGCCGAACCCTGGTCGAACGACATCCGGCTGGTTTCGCCGACGAATCCTGCGGACGATCTGACCCCCGCGCACTTCCAGGACAACATCGATTACGCCCGCCGCACCGGTGCAAGCCGCGTGTACCTCTGGGGCGCGGAATGGTGGCTCTACGAGCGCGACCACTTCGGCGATAGTAGGTGGTGGAACATGGCGAAAGCGGCGATCTTGCCAGGAACTGAGCGATGACACCCGGGAAGCGACCTACGATGCCACTCCTGTATCCGGAGATCGAACCGTACGACCACGGCATGTTGGACGTGGGGGATGGCAGCCGCGTCTACTGGGAGACCTGTGGCAATCCCGGCGGAAAGCCGGCCGTTGTCTTGCATGGCGGACCTGGTTCGGGTTGTTCGGCGTGGCACCGCAGGCTGTTTGATCCACTTGCCTATCGCATCGTCCTGTTCGATCAACGGGCCTGTGGTCGGAGCACGCCGCACGCCAGCGCGCTGTCGACCGACCTGGCGACGAACACCACGCAGAACCTCGTGGCAGACATGGACCTCCTGCGCCGGCACCTCGGCGTGGATCGCTGGTTGGTGCTCGGCGGGTCGTGGGGCAGCACTCTGGCCCTCGCCTACGCCGAGTCACACCCGGACCGGGTCACTGAGATGATCCTGTTCGGCGTGACGACCGGGCGCCGCAAGGAATTCGACTGGACGTTTCGCGGCGGGATGGCGGTCATGTTCCCCGAGGAATGGGAGCGCTTGCGCACCGCCCTGCCATTGGCCAAACGAGACGGCGATGTGGTCGAGGCTTACCACGGACTGCTGAATGATCCCGACCCGGCAGTTCGTAAGGCGGCGGCAACGGAATGGTGCATGTGGGAGTCCGCAACACCAGCCTGGCCTCCCACGACGGGCCTGTCCCGGCGCTTCACCGATCCGGATTTCGCGATGGCGTTTGCCCGTCTCGTGACTCACTACGTGCGGAACGACGGCTTCCTCGAAGACGGATCGCTCCTTCGCGGCGCTCCCGCTCTCGCCGATATCCCGGGGATTCTCGTGAATGGGCGCTTCGACTTACAGGCGCCGCTTTCCAACGCATGGGAGCTTAGTCGCACATGGCCGCGCGCTGCACTGGTGGTTGTCGATGACGCCGGGCACGCCGCCGACCACCCTGGCATAACGCAGGAACTGATCCGCGCCACCGATCGATTCGCGAAGGCCTGGTAGGCGCCGCTCTCAGATGCCCCGGCGCCTCTGCCGTCGGTCGTACGACCGGATGGCACGCAGGAAGTCGATCCGGCGGAACTCCGGCCAGTAGACGTCGCAGAAGTAGTACTCGCTGTAGGCGCTCTGCCAGAGCAGGAAGCCGGACAACCGCACCTCGCCCGAGGTCCGGATGATGAGGTCCGGGTCGGGGATGTCCGAGGCGTACATGTAGCGGCTGATCTCGTCCGGTTCAAGGTGGCTGGCGATGCCCTCTAACGATTCGCCGCTCTTGATCCGGTCGGCAATCAGGCGCTTCACCGCGTCGGTGATCTCCTCGCGCCCGCCGTATCCCACCGCGACAAGGAGTTCGTATGGACCGTAGTCGGCGGTGTCGCGCTCGACTCGCTGGATTGCTTCGCGGGTCGATTCGGGGAGGAGTTCGAGGCGCCCCACTGCGCGAATGCGGCGGCGCTTGCTTCGCCGGGTCTGGGAGTCTCCGAGAGCGGCGATCTTCTCCTCGATAATGGTGAAGATCGTCTCCAGTTCCTCGGGATCGCGCTTGAAGTTGTCGGTTGAGAGCACCCAGATGGTGACGGCCGGGATGCCCAGGTCGTCGCACCACTCGATGAGTTCTTCGCCCTTGTCGGCCCCGGCGCGGTGACCGGCACCGATCGCGACTTCGCTCTTGCGGGCGTAGCGGCGATTCCCGTCCAGGATGACGCCGACGTGTTTTGGCATGTCGCGATCGCGGACAGCCGCTTCAAGCCTGCCCTGGTAGAAACGGTAGATCAGATCACGGAACATCTTGCTTCCAATTCCCCCGGAGGCACCGTCCGGCGGGGGCGACAGGCGGGGCCAGTCCTCATAGTACCGCGTGTCAGTTGGCTTACGAGGTCAGGGAACGGCAAATCCTGTTCCGCTTTTGTAACAGATCGGCTGAGAGCCGCACCCGTCCAGTGGGCATCGCCGCCCCTTGAGTGTAGATTCAACGCCGCGCCGGCTTTCCCCGGGCCCGGAACAACGAGGAAGAGGGAGAAGACCATGTCTATCGTCCAGACCATCCGTGGACCCATCGACTCGTCCGCCTTGGGACGAACACTCTCGCACGAGCACCTGACGAACGGGACGAGCGGTATGGAACGCATCCCCGGCCTCCTCGACCGCGATGAGATGGTCGACCGCTGCGTCGAGGCGCTGGAGCGCGTCCACCAGTCGGGAATCGACACCGTCATCGACCTGACGACGTTCGACCTCGGGCGGCAGATGTGGCTCTTCGAGCGGGTCGCCGAGCGGACGAACGTGAACGTTGTCTGCGCGACCGGCGTCTACCGCTGGGTACCGCCCATCTATTTCGGCTGGGACGAGGACGAGATCGCCGCCCATTTCGCCCGCGAGATAACGGACGGGATCGAAGGCAGCGGGATCCGCGCGGGCATCATCAAGCTTGCCTGGGACCTCGAGTACCGCCTGAACGAAGGCTCACCGCGCTTCTCATCGCGAGGTCACCTGGAGCGCACAGCCCGTGGTGCGGCACGCGCGGCGAAAGCGACAGGCGTGCCGATCTCCTGTCACACACGCGCGGTCGACGAACTCGGGACGCCGCTCCTCGACATCTTTGCGGATGAAGGGCTGGACCTGCGCACCGTAACGATCGGGCACTCGAATGACACGTCAGACCTGCGCTACCTCCGCTCGCTCCTCGACCGTGGGGCGATGGTCGGCCTCGACCGCTTCTTCTCGGACCAGCCGGAGTACGTCGCCCAGCGCGGCGGCATCGCTCTCAGCCTGATCCAGTCGGGATTCGCCGACCGGATTTGCCTCGGTCACGATGCCACCCCGGCCGGGCTCTGGAGCCGGTGGCGGGAGGAACGTACGCCTGCCTGCTGGGCGCTCGTTCCCGACCACGAGGTTCCGTGGTTGCTTGCGAACGGGGCGACTGAGGATCAGATCGACGGTGCCCTCCGGCGATCCGTCCGGGCGACGTTCGAGGCGGCGGCGGCCCCCAGGAAGTAGCCTTTGGCTACCCCTAAATGCCTGGGGACTAAAGCCTTGGGCCCATGCCCTACGGCCTCGCCGTTGCCCCGGCCGCCGAGTTTCGTTGCTTCTCGCCCAGGGTCAAAGACCGACCACGCGATCAGCCCGCCCGCGATGCCGAAAAGGACGCGGTTCCGGAGGGCCAGGGTCGTCCCGCGAAGTTCGGAATGCTTCATGACCCCCGAGATCGTGTCGGACCCGTAGATGAAGCAGGGTGGGCTGCAATTGGTACACAATAACAGCGGCCTCGTGGCGGTCGCGGAGTGACACAAGCCCGGAGGAGACAAAATGAGCCAGGTCAGCAGTCCCCGGTTGTCGGGACCGGCCATCGAAGATCTGCGGCGGCGCTTCCCCTATCACCAGGACGAACGCTGGGTTGCCGAGCAGGCCCGCGAAGCCGGGAGCTGGGTCGATGCGAACCGCGGTTTCCTCGCGTGGCACCGGGAGCGCGGCGTGGCTGAGATGAAGGCCCTGATGGAAGTGGCGGGGATTGCACGGGTGGCGTCGGCACAGCAGGCGGCCGACCTCGTTGCGCTCGCGTACGAGGTGTTCATGCCGCCGGACGAATACCGGGGCACGATCGTGCGAGTGGACGACACCCGCATACGGATCGTCGTCGGGGTGTGTCCGATGTTCGAGAAGATCGAGCGCGCCGAGTGGCACGGCGTGACGGCCTGCGGGTCGTGGCACCACCGCCGCGGCTGGTACCACGCGATGGACGCCGACCCCGTGGACAGTCTCCTCGCGGAACAGAAGTGGGGCGACGCGGCCTGCATCGCCGAGGTGGCGTTCTAGATCGGGGAGTCGGGCGTCAGCCGCCCTGGGAGGCCGCCTCGACGGGGGTGAGCGACCCCCTGCCTGATGTATCCACGCCGCGGGTCAGCATGAGGAAAATCGCCACCCCGACGAGGATCACGACGCCGCTGAAGACAAACGCCGCCGAGATGCTGAACTGATCGACCAGCAGACCTCCGACCACGGAGCCGACCACGATTCCGATGCCATTGCCGGCGGACGTGAGGCCCAGGAGTGTCCCCATGCCGACCTTCCTGCCGGCCACAATCTGGAGCGCCCCGGCTGAGACCTGGGAGAGCCCGTTCGAGCCTCCCATGAGGAACAGCAGCAGGACGATCATCGGGAAGGTGTGCGCGACCGAAAGCGCCATGACGAACGTCCCGTAGCATGCGAGTCCGAGCGCCACCAGCAGTCGGCGGCGGCCCTTGTCCGCGAGCCGCCCGAAGAACGGCTGCGTGAGTCCGCCCGTAATGTCCTGGCTCGCGAACGCCAGCCCGATTGGGATCGGCCTGATGTGGAGGTCGTTGTCGAGCCGCAGGGCCAGGAAGCTCAGCGACGACCCCGTCGCCAGCGAAATCATCGCCATATGAATCGTGAGCGCGACTACCAGCCGGTGGGAGAGGGCCTTGCGGAAGCCGACGGTCGGGGCGGTGGAAACGACGTGGAGGCCGGATGCCCCGGCGCGTTGAGGCTTCCGAGGGAGCCACATCGCGACGATTGCCGCCGACAGACCCATGAGGACGGCCATCGCCACGAAGACCGAGTGAAAGCCGAAGACCTGGCGAAAGACGCCCGCGAACAGGGGGCCGGTACCGAAACCGATGACGTTCGCCGTTGCGAACGCGCCCGACCATCGCCCCTCGCGCCCGGGAGGGGTCAGGTCGCCCAGGTAAGCCTGCGCTACTGAGAAGATGAGGCTGGTGCCGAGCCCGCTGAATGCGCGGAACGCGATGACCTGGAAGAAGGTCTGTGCGGTCAGGTACCCGAGGGCGGAGATCAAGTAGATGATCAGGCCCGCCATGATGAATGGCTTCCGGCCGTATCTATCGGAGAGACGGCCGGCGAAGGGACCGAAGATCGTCTGGACGATCGCGAAGACGGAGAAGGTCAGGCCAAGCCAGACGCCGGAGGCCCCCAGTTCCTTTGCATAAACCGGGAGCAACGGGCTGACCATCGAGATGCCCATCGTGGCAACGAAGACCGACACGTAGAGGGCGACGAACGAACGAGACAGCACATCCCTCAGGTTACGCGAAACACGCCTTTCGCCCTCAACGACAGGTAGTCATCGCCTTTGTTCGCGTATGCTTCGCGTTCGGTCATAACGAATGACATGAGGGAGTTGCGAAGTGTCGATGCCTGGGACGGGTTCTCTTGAATTGATGGCGGCAGCCGCGGCGGCCGCCGGGCTCGAGCCGAGAACGATCGTCGAACCGACGGACCATGAGGTCCAGCTGAACGGAATCAGGTTCCATTACCTGGATTGGGGGAACCCTGAACTGCCCCACGTCGTCCTCCTGCACGGCGGTTCACTCACCGCGCATACGTGGGACATGGCGGCGCTTCTCCTCCGCGACCACTACCACCTGGTGGCGCTCGACCAGCGCGGGCACGGCGACACGGAGTGGACGCCCGAGAGTCAGCTTGGCGAGGATAACGGCGCGTTGATGCTGGAGGATACCCGCCAGTTCATCGAGTACCTCGGCTACGAGCATCTGACGCTCGTGGGCATGTCGATGGGCGGCATGAACACGATCCGCTACGCGGCCCGCTACCCGGAGCGTCTCGACGCGGTGGGCATCGTCGACATCGCTCCCGAGACAATGCGCGAAGGCCATGTTGAGATGGAGCAGTTCAGGGAGGCCACGGAGACGCTGAACGGGTTCGACGACTTCCTGAATCGGGCCGTGAAGTTCATGCCCCACAGGCCGGTCGCGCACCTGCGATACAGCCTGACCCACAGCTTGAAGCCGACAGCTGAGGGCTGGACCTGGAAGCAGGACCACCGTAAGAGGCCCCAGGCGACCCTGGCCCCCGAGGAGCTCGCTGCTGCCAGGAAGCAGAGTGCGGAGTCCCTGTGGGCGGACGTGAAGGCGATTCGGCAGCCCGCTATGCTTTTCCGCGGCGAGAACAGCAAGATCCTCGCGCCGGAGGTTGCCGAGGCGACCGTTGCGGCGATGACCAACGCCCGCCTCGTGGTCATCCCCCGCGCGACCCACAACGTGCACAGCGACAACCCGAAAGATTTCGCGGCGGCGCTGGATGCCTTTCTCGCGGAGGTCCTGCCGAAACGCTAGCGGACAAAAAGCCCGGCTCTCAGACCGAGAGCCGGGCTTTCGCTGGTGCCTGACTGGTTACGCCGAACTCATCGTGAGTTACGGCATCGCGTTAGCCTACGGCTATGGAGAACCACTGCTGGCCGAGCAGCAGCGTCATCGAAGGGCCCAAAGCGGCGTTCTGCTCTGTCTGGACTTCGACCTGGCGACGTGATTTCCGGACACGCTGTTCGTCATGTACTCCTCGCGGAGGAGCGTCTGCTTTGACGGAGTGGACGACTCGACGGAAAGCGGGGCGGGAAGGGTGGACAAATACATTTTGGAACTCCTGCTTCCAGCGTAGCAGGCGCGAAGTCGATTTATTTAGCGTCTGGCAAACTATTCGCAAGAGTGATAGAACCATAGGCGGGAGCGGCAGAATGGCCGCCCGGCTAGATCTCGATCGTTTCCGGGTGCCCCGGTACAGGGCTCAGTTCGAATGGCTCATCGAGGATGCGATCACGAACGAAGAAGGACAGGACGAGCCCGACCACCGCAAAGGCAGCCATCACGAGGAACCCATCGCTGAACGCCTTGACCATGAAATGGACCGGGGCGGTGCCGTCCGTGAAGGATGAGCCAGCGGGAGCGCCGTGCCAGCTCAGGCTGGTGACGATGACTGCGGTCAGAATGGCCGTGGCAACCGATCCGAAGATGCGGAAGAGGACGTTCACCATCGCCGTTGCGCGTGGCATGTCACCCTGGGCGACGGTGTTGTAGGCCATCGTGTTAATGGGAATGACGCAAAGCCCGACTCCGACGCCGCGAGAAGACGCCAGCGCCGCGATGAGCACCGGACTCGTGTTTTCCGAGATGCGGCTCAAGAAGACTGTGGTCAGGAGCAGGACGGCCATTCCGATGATGGAGAGCGGCTTCGGCCCGAGCCGATTGTAGTAGCGGCCCCCAAGGTTCATGGCGATGAAGCTGACGAATCCGCTTGGGAGGAGTACGAGCCCCGTCATGGCCGGAGACATCCCGTGGGCCGTCTGGAGGAAGATCGGCAGCAGATACTGGACGCCAAAAAGCGCGAACTGGGTCACGAAGATGATGACCATCGCGAGAGCGAACATCCGGTTTGCGAACAGGTTGATTTTCAGCAGAGGCTGGTCTCGCCGGAGTTCGGTCCGGATGAACCATGCCATTGCCAGCGCACCGACGCTGAGCGTCAGGAGTATTGGCCATGACGTCCATCCGGCCGATTCGCCCTGGCTCAGCCCGAGAAGCACGCAGGGGAAGGCGATGGCGCTCAGGCCGAAGCCGAGACGGTCGAGGCGCGCATCGTGGCGAAGTGGCGTCTCTTTGAGCAGCTTCCAGGCCAGGAAGACATTGAGCGCACCGATCGGGACGTTTATGAGAAAGATCATCCGCCACGACGAGTACTCAACCAGGAGGCCGCCCACCGTGGGGCCGAGGATCGGTGCGAGCAGGCTCGGCAGGCCGAGGAGCCCCATGAAGTAGCCGCGCTCCCGGGGGGTGATCATCGTGAAGACGATCGCCTGGCCGAGTGGTTGGAGCATGCCGCCGCCGAGGCCCTGCAACGCCCGGAAGAAGATCAGGCTAGGGAGGTTCCACGCGAGCCCGCAAAGGGCCGAGCCGGTCGTGAAACAGATGAGGGTGATCAGGTAGAGGCGCTTCATCCCTATGCGCTCGCCGAGGAAGCCGCTCAGGGGGATCACCAGCGCCAGCGCCAGGAGGTAGACCGTGAGCACGAGCTGTCCGTTGCTCAGGTTGGAGTGGAAGTCCTTGAGGATGTCTGGCAGGGCGATATTGACGATGGTGCTGTCCAGCAGCGACATGAAGGCTCCGATAGTGGTGACGCCGAGAGGGAGCCACCGTGGGTCGAAGCCAGAAGTGCGTTGCGCTGAACTCATGCGGTACCTGGGCCGGGGTTGAAAGAGCCATGCCCATGAGGACGCTGGCAGGGGGGAGGTCCGTGTCAGAAGCGCTCCGGGATGACCCCCGGCGCGACTCCAAAATCGAGTCTCACATCCGCTCCGGCTACGGTCCCGGCAGAGGTCAGCGCAAGGTAAACCTCGCGTCAGCCTGCGCCGGGACTCCGGTTAGCGGGCCAGTCCGCGCAGCGATTCCTGCGGCCTCGCGGCGGCCTTCCTCGCGGCCCGCGCGGGCCGCTCGAACAGGATGCGGACCATCAGCAGCGTGGCGATCGTCGCCGCTGAACCCAGGTACAACGCCTGGACGAGCGGCAGGCTGGTGTCGGTGCCACCGGCCGTCATCCCGTGAACCAGCGACAGGACGTAGGCGACAAACGAGAGGTAGTGGAGCTGGCGCCAGCGGGCGTATCCCATCTGTTTCCGGAACCGGACGCTGGCGGCGACGCCAGCCGTGGTCCAGGCGGCGATTACGCCAAGGCCCACCCACAGCGGCTGGTAGGGGCTCAGGAACGGGATCACCAGCGAGGCCGGGGTAAACGAGAAGAAGCCGTCGAACAGCAGGGCGCCGCCGTGAATCGCCAGGAAGATCAGGCTCAGCACGCTGAGGGTCCCGTGGAGTTCGTAGCTAACCTTGGGGTTGAGCCACCGGTTCGCGGCCTTGGTGCTCATCAGCAGTCCGAGGATGACGGAGGCAGAGAGGAGGGCGAAGGCGACGAGGCCGGAAGCCCGGCTGATAAACCACGGCTGCTGCCCGAGGTTCATCCCCTTGAGAGCGAGCCCGTCAATGAATGCGGCGGCAATGCCGAGGGGGATGAAGAGTCGCTTTCCGAGCATCAGGAGCGCCTCGTCGTTCGGGCCGTCGCCACAGGGACCTTCTGGGTGTTGCTCGTCGTGCCTGTGCTGCCCGAGACACCCAGGGTGGTCGTCGTAACGGATGTGCCCGTTGTCGCGCTTGAAGCCGTGCCTGAAATCGTGCTGGCGCTCGCGGAGGTGCTCGTGCCGACCGTCCCGGCCGAATGCAGGTAGCCCCATGTCCCGGCGAAGCCGGCCATGACGATGCCGGCCGTCAGCGCCCGGATCCAGTTCATCGTGCGCACCTTCATCAGAGGTCTCCTCAACGTTCTGTCTGAAGTTTGGCGTTGGGCGCTAAGACGTAGATGAGGGTTAGATGAGAACGTACTAATGATTTACCGGGCCGAATCCGAAGTCGGAATGGCGGGTGCGAGGAGCCCGGGGGCGGCCTTGTCAGGCGCTGGTGGAGGGAACACCCAGGCTCGCGTAGTTGAGAACCGATCGCTCATAAAGCGCGTCGAGTGCGGCCGCATTCGGCGCCACCTGTTTGAACAGGCCAAGGATCTCTTCACCGGAAAGATGCTGAGGTCCAGTGTGCATCTGTTGGATGACATTCATGAACCCGGTCTGGCCGGTTAGCTTCAGGATGTCGGCGAAGAGCTGGTAGCCGTTGAACGATTGCTCGCCGTAGGAGGAGCCGGCTCCCGGTGAAGACGCGGTCATGTCGGCGTTGACTTCCACGTTGTCGCCGTGCCAGATCGCCGGCGTGGCGGTAATCAAGGTAGCCATCGATTCGGCGCTGCCTTCACTGGCGAATATCGGCATCCGTACGCCCTGGTCCGGACCGTACTGGAACGAATGGGTGCGTTCGTGAACCAGGATGTGCGGCAGGTAGCTGAAGTCTGGCGCCAGCCAGATGCTGGCGCCGCGGGTCGTGGCCCGGCCGGAGGCATTCTCGACGTTGAGCTGGAGGTAGGTGCCCGCGTATGGGTACGGCACGCCGAGGGCGGCCTCCACCTGGGGGAACCACTTTGCCACCAGTTGCTTCGCTGAATCGGCATCGGCCGGCGTCAGCGGTACGTCAGACGAGAAGATCACCGGGCGATCCGCGAGGAACAGGAACAGGCTCTGCTCGATGATTGCGACCTGGCGGTCGGTATCGAGCGGCCCGGCCGCTGCGATTGGGATGTCCGTCTTGCCGAAGGTTGAGCCGACGCCCGGTGCGGCTACGTTGAGACCAGTCGTGTTCAGTGTCCCGGCGGCGAGCCATTGCAGAAGCCGAACATGGTTCGCGTCGATGTTCTGGTACCAGTCCTGCTGTCGGACTGCGTCGGCAACGCGCGGGTCGAGGACGCCCAGGGCCGATTCGGCCGACTCGGCAGGCTCCACGCGTTCCGCGTTGACACCCTTCCATCCGAGGAACGACGAGGTCGCGGCCAATCCTGCGCCCGAAACCAACAAGGTCAGGAAGTGCCTGCGGCTGACGGTATTCCTAATGCTCTGCATAGACAGAGACTATAGCTGACATTAAGTGGGTATTGCATTAGAAGAAGGTTAGGTGTTTCTACTACTTTGACCCCGTGTTTACACCGTGCCGGACCGGCTGCCAGCTTTGAGGCTCCCCCTGGCTAGCCGACGAACACGACCGCGTAGAGGTGGCGGCCGTCCGGGGCGGTGACTTCGCCCACTCCCATGCGGTTGAAGGCTGATGAGAGGAGGTTCTCGCGGGTCGGTTCCGTGGCCAGGAACGCCGCCAGGGCCGCCGATGGCGATGAGGCCACACTGTAGTTGTCGGCGTCCAGGTTCTCTCCTGCCCACGTGTACGAATAGCCGGCCCTCGTCAGCAGTTCAGAGAACATGGTGTAGCCGGCAGGGTCAGTCGTGCCCAGGTAGGACTGGTTCGCCATCTGATTGGCGCGGATCAGTGCGATATGTGACAACCCGTCGTCCACCGTGAGCGTCGGGAGCGAAGCTCCCTTTCGGGCGCCATTGACCGCCGCTGCGAGCGCCTCCTCTATGGCCGAGAGCTGGCGCGCTTCGACCATCGGCAGATAGAAGTCCGGCCGATTGACCGCCGCTGCGGGTGCAATCGAGCCGGCCCAGCCTGCGCTTTCCGAGTGAGGAGGATCGGGCGCAGGCGTCGCTGAGGGCGCCTCTGAAGTCGGTTGCACAGCCATCAGGGACGGGTCTGTGAAGACGGCGTCGGTCTGGGAATCTGTGATGGGCTGGAAGCCGCGCAGCGCCTCGACGCCTGCGACTGCAAGCGAGAGGGCGGTCGCCAGGAGGAGTAGGCTGCGAAAGATCGCCGCCCGCGAATGGGTGCTGCGAAGGCGTGCGTGAGTCCCCGTCGATACCTGCGTTACCGGGCCCCCAGGATCAAATTGGCGGCTCCCAAAGAGCCGTTCACCATGAAGACTCCGGGACGCCGCGCTTCCTTACAGGAGAAGAACACAGCAAGGGGGTGAGGCATCGTCTTGCTCTTCCCTAACATCGGGCATGGCAGCTTTACCTCGCGGGCGTTGCTCGGCCGATTTTGTTGCCCGGGTCTAACGTTAGCGTCAGGATTAGATTGATACGGTTCGGCTAGGTTCGCGCCCGTGGAACCACCATTTCTGTCGCTCAGAAGCGCGGAGTGAGGGGCTCCGGGGGCACTCTGTAGCCGGACACCCCCTGGATGGCCGGCATGACTCAAGCGGGTGCGGGACGACGGTTCGACCCACGGTGGCTCCCTCTCATCGTGACGACGATCGGATCGTTCATGTCGATCCTGGACTCGACGATCGTCAATATCGCACTGCCGAGCATCCTCCAGGACTTCAACACCAGCCTCCAGAGCGGCCAGTTCGTGATCACGTCCTACCTGATGGCCCTCGCGGTAGTTGTCCCCACCAGCGGGTTCCTTGGTGAGCGGATCGGCATGAAGCGGCTGTACATGATCACGCTCGCGTTCTTCACGATTGGCTCCGCTATGTGCGGCCTGGCCTGGAATGTCCAGAGCCTCATCTTCTTCCGCGTCTTGCAGGGGTTGGGCGGCGGCATGCTGCAACCCCTCGGCATGGCGATCGTGTTCATGATGATCACCCCGCTCGAGCGGCCCCACTTCATGGCTCTGCTCGGCATCCCGGCCCTGCTCGCCCCGATGTTGGGGCCGACTGTGGGTGGCTACCTGGTCGAGTACTCGAGCTGGCGCGCGGTCTTCCTGATCAATGTCCCGATCGGCATCGTCGACATCGTCTTCGCCTATTTCCTCCTCAAAGAAACGCCACTCCGCACCGACACGCACTTCGACTTCAAGGGGTTCGGATTCGCGTTCTTCGCCTTCCCCTGCCTCTTGCTGGCGCTCAGTACGGGCGCCGACGTGGGCTGGGATTCCCCCGCGGCGCTTGGGTTCTTCGCGGTCGGGGTCGTTGCGCTTGCCGGTTTCATCCGGGTTGAGCTTCGCAACCACGACCCGCTCCTCCGGATTCGCCTCTTCGCGGACCCGATGTTCCGGCTCGCCATTATTGTCCAGTGGATCGGGTTTTTTTCGCTCTTCGGTTTGAACTTCCTGATGCCGCTCTTCTTACAACGGGCGCACGGGCTCGGCGCTGCTGAAGCAGGGCAGGTGCTCTTGCCCATGGGGGTCGTGGCCTTCATCACGATGAATACGGCGGGCCGCCAGTACAAACGCTTCGGGCCCCGCCCACTGGTGATAGTCGGGCTGGGTGTGCTCGCGCTCACGACGTTCCTTTGGAGCCGCATCGACGAGAACACGGGGATCCTCCCCATCATGTTGGTGGTCGCCGGGCGAGGGCTCGGTCTTGGCTTCTTTGGTCAGACCGTCCAGCTCGTCGCCTACAACACGATTGCGCCGGGAGAGATACCGCGGGCCACATCGCTCGTGAACGTCGGCCAGCGCATCAATGGCGCCCTCGCGACCGCCGTATTGACGACGGTCCTCGTGGCGAGCCTGCAATGGGTTGGGGCGCCCGCGGGCACATCCATCTCAGATGGCACAGCCCCGATCCCGCTCATGGTCGAAGCCTTCCACTACGCCTTCCTCGTGATGACGGGACTGTGCGTCGTGGGGATGGTCCTGGCCCTGTTCCTTCGCGACCGGGTGCTCGAAGAATATCGGCGGGAGATGGTGAAGGTCCCCGCTGACGCCGGTCAGAGCGAGGAACCCGAAGCCGTCCTGGCCGAATAGCCTCGGCCTATCCCGGGAGAACGGGCCGGCACCGTCGATGGATCCAGCGATCCAGGTCCCCGGCGAGCATCTTCGCATCATCGTTCGGATGAACAGCGATGCGGACAGGTCGGCCAGTGAGGCGGGCGAGCACCGTGTTTGCCGCATTAGAGACGCGCAGAGCAATGCTTCGCCAGAGGTTGTCCGCCTCGAACCCCACCAGGGGCAGCAGGCGGGTCCTCCCGCTCGACGTTTCCGTAATGCCCGTCAGCGTCTCCACGCGGCGAAATCCAGCCCCCCCCAGGTCCCTCGACGTAACCGCCCCGGCCGCCCAGGCCGGTGGGACGTAGAAGTCCGGTTCCACGAGCCCGTTCGTGCCAAACCATGCCCGGCCTCGCTCAATTCGAGCGATCATCTCTGCCTTGCCCCGGCTTAGATGCTCAGCCGCGTCCCGCGAAAGCACGAGGCTGTGCAGGCGGTGGTAAAGGCTCGCCGGGCGTCGCGCCTGGTGGTCCCAGCCATGCAGCGCCAGGATGTGGCCGGCGGATTCCCAGCCACGCAGCAGGTCGACCGCATCAGGCGGCCACTCGCCCGCCGGGATAATGAGGATGGTCACGCGAGACACGCCGCTCAAGGTCAGCCTGCCGACCATGGCGTCGGCCCACGTGGCGGTGGAAGGTGAGACGTCGTGGATAGACCACATCGCCTGCATGATCAGGGACGGTCTGACGCGTCCGCGAACTGTTCCCAAACGGAGCGGTGTGTTGCGGCGGCGGCAGCCCTGGCTGAGAGCCGGGCGCGCAGTGCGGAGTCATTCGCCACGGTTAGCAAGAGCCCCGAGAGTTCATCGTCGTTCTGGAACAGGAGCCCGTTCTCGCCGTCCGTCAGGTAGGTCGAGATCTCACCCACGCTCCGTGCGATCACGGGCAGGCCGCAACTCATCGCCTCGAGGGTGGCGATCGAATACGTCTCGGTGCGGGACGGCATCACGTAGATGTTTGCGTCGGCAAGAGCCTTGATCGGCTCGTTGCACCAGGGGACGTGTTCCACTGGAACGCCGAGTTCCGTGGCGAGATCGAGCGTGGAAGCCATCTGGCTGCCATCGCCGATTATCCGAAGCCGGAAGCGGCTATGGTCCGGGTCGGCGCAGGCCATCGCCCGGACAATGACGTCGACGGCCTTCTCGTGGGAAACCCGCCCGTGGTAGGCGATCGTCAGGGGCCCCTCAGCGGGCTGGGCCGGGCAGGCGCGCGAGCGAACCAGCGGCGGATCGAGCCTGAACACCTCACAGTCGGTCCAGCCGAGACTGCGAGGTGCGAGGACACGGCTCGCTCGCCGAACCGCCCATCGTTCGATCGTACTTGCCGTCCACTGTGCCGCTGCGCGCCCCAGCCGTCGGCCGACGGTGTGTCGCATCAACATCGAAAGGTCGTTGTGGAGGAACAGCGTCGAATGTTTCCCGAGCCGCCTCGCGTAGAAGAGCGCGGCGCAGCCCAGCGGGCCAAGGGTGTGGACCACAATCCGGTCGGACGCCTCGACCGCCTCAGCGAGAGGACGGAACCGGGGGCTGGGCAGCCGGCAATCGGGTGTGCCGATCCGGGACCGTTTGACCGGGGTATAGGTCACAGAGTCCGGTGCGTCGGCTCCCGCTGGTCCGAAGAGGTGAACGGACGCCCGATGACTGAGTATCTCGGAGGTATGGAGAGCGATCAGTGCCACGCCGTTGGGGTCGGGGCACAGCGTGTCGGAGACGATCAGCAACCGAGGGAGCCGCGTTGGGGTCCCCAGGGGGCGCCGCGGGTCTGTCAACAACCCGATCGCCGAATCATGGTCGATCGACGGGCCGGCGGTCTGTTGGCGTCTCAGCTGAAGTATCGCTGTCCCCCCCGGTCGTGCGAAGCCAGTGTCTGTTCGCGACCAGGGAGTGGCAAACCACCCGGGGCCGAGAACTCCGCTGAGCGTACTGCCATCCTATCCACTGAGCGCAGAACACGGTATCCGTTTTGCGGCTTCTTCAGCAGAAACGACAGCTCGCGGGAACTCTGGGGATATGAGCGGGTCGGGTCGTCTTTACCCGCGATGGAGGAGTGCGCGAGGCCAGGGCGAGCAGCACCGATCGACGGGGCCTGCGAGTACGGCTGCCTCCGTCGACCGGTCGTGTTCAGGCAGCTTTGCGATACATGCTCGTCCCGATGGTCGAGAAGCCGATCTCATGTGACCGCATGATCATCTCGCTGCCGCCCACAAAGAGCAGCCCACCGGGCCGGAGCGCTCCCGCGAAGCCGGCATAGATGTGCTGCTTCGCCTCTTCGGTGAAGTAGATCACCACGTTGCGGCACAGGATCAGGTCCTGGTCCTTGGGGTACGCGTCACTCAGCAGGTCGTGGCGACGGAAGGTCACCGGGCGCTTAACGATGTCGGTCACGCTATACGTGCCGTTCGACTCGACGAAATACTTCGCGAGGAGGTGCGGCGGGGTGGATCGGACCTCGTTCTGAAGGTAGCCCGTCCCGGCTTTCGCCCTCGCGAGGATTGGCATGTCGACATCCGTCGCCAGGATGGAGTGATTACCCCGCGGGTCCAACTCGTTCAGGATGATCGCCAGTGTGTAGGGCTCGCAGCCGAGGGAACAGCCGGCGCTCCAGATCTTCAGGGGTCGCCCCGTCTTCAGCATCTCCGGGAGCACGGTCTTCTGGAGCGAGTCAAAGCGATCGGCCTGGCGGAAGAACTCGCTGACGTTGATGGTCAGCGTGTCTCGCACTTCATTCAGGAGCTTCGTATCCGTACGAATGGCATGGGTGAAAGCGGGCCAGTTGCTGATTCCGCGCCTGGTCATCAGGGTTGCGAGCCGGCGCTTCATCTGCGGCTCTTTGTACTGTCCCAGCGGAACGCCGATGGCTGTTTCGAGGGCCTTTCGGAATGTGATCCACTCCTGGTCGGGTGCGACGTCAGCGGTCATCGACGGACCTCACGAATGACGGCCTGGCTGATGGCCTCGGCGATCTTTTCAAGGGGCAGCTCCTTCGCGGTTCGAGTGAGTTCGCGTGCCACGCGCGGCATCCCGTAAACGACACTGGTCGGTTCGTCCTGTACGACGATCGCCGCGCCCCCTTGCTCAGCAAGCGCTGCCCCTTCCGCCCCGTCGCGTCCCATTCCGGTGAGAATCGCGACGGTAAGGTGCTTTCCATAAATCGGCGCTACAGACCGTAGCGCAATGTCGACGCTCGGGCGGACACCGTGAAGAGTCGGGCCCTGGTTGAGACGTATCGTGTGGTCCGGGCCGACTTCGAGATGGAAGTTGCCCGGGGCCACGAGGACATGCCCCTGCAGCACCTGGTCTCCGTTCGCCGCTTCTGCTACTTCGAGGGGCGAGATCTGGTTCAGCCGCCGTGCCAGCGCACCGGTAAAGCCCGCCGGCATGTGCTGTACGACGATGACCCCGGCCTCGAGGTCGGCGGGAAGATGTGGGACGAGCTCAGTCAGGGCTGGCGGGCCGCCCGTTGAGCACCCGATGAGCACCAGGTGAGAGGCCACCCCCTTCGTCCCCGTCGTCTTGTCCGAGCCGATTGAAGGGATCGTGGGGAGGGCATGATGGCGTCGCAGGTGCGAGAGGTGGGCTCGGTGAACCGCGGTCGAAAGTTCGTCCGCGACGTTGTGGAGTTCGTGGCTCAGCCCACTTGGTTTGGCCACGCATTCCACAGCGCCTGCTTCGAGCGCCCGTATGGTGGTCTCCGCCCCCTGGACTGTCATCGTGCTGAGCATGACCACCGGGGTGGGGATAGTTTGCATGATCTCCCGGACCGCGGACACACCGTCCATCCGCGGCATTTCGACGTCCATGGTGATGACGTCCGGGCGCAGCTCAAGGGCCTTCTTCACGCCGTCGATACCATCAACGGCGGTCCCCACGACTTCGAAGTCGGCGTTGCTGGAGATCAGACGCACAATCGAATGGCGCATGAAGGCCGAGTCATCGACAACGAGGACCCGGATCCTGTGGGCTTGGCTGACGGCGTTCGATGTCATTCGGCGCTTAGGCGCAGAGCTTGTTGACGGTTGCGATGACGCGATCTCCCTCGCAGGGCTTAACCAGGAAGTCCTTCGCCCCGGTCTTAAGCGCGTCAAGGACGATCTGTTGCTGGCCGAGAGCCGTGACCATGGCGACCTTCGCCGCCGGGTCGAATTCCTTGATCTCTTTCAAGGCCGTGAGGCCATCCATCTCGGGCATCGTAATGTCCATCAGGACGGCGTCAGGGTGTTTCTCCTTGTACGTGGCGACCGCTTCCACGCCGTTCGATGCCTGCAGGACATCGTGGCCGGCTTCAGTCAGAATTTTCGACATTCGCATCCGCATAAAGGCTGCGTCGTCAACTACGAGAATCGTTGCCATGGTGGCCCTCCTAGAGTTCGGTTGCCGGCGATGCAGCGGTACGGACAAACGTCTTCCCGCTAACGACGTGAAGTTCGACAGTGCGGCCCTTCGAGCCGCCGAGTGATGTGGCGCAGGGGCGAATGTTCCGTTGCCTGAGGAGCTCAATGATCACTTCGGCGTTGCGTTCACCGATGCGGAATTTCGAAGCGTTCGCCTCACCGAGGACGGCCGCCCCTCCCGCCAGCTTCACGACCAGGCGGCCGGGAATCGCGCCCAGGGCCGTCAGCTCGCGGAGCAAGTTCGTGATGCCCGCCGCCGCATACCATGCGGGTTCCCGTGTTGCCGATGCACTGTTGTTCGACTCGGGGAGCAGGATGTGGGCCAGGCCGCAGATGTGCGCCACCGGGTCGTATGCACTGACGCCAACGCATGACCCAAGGCCATACGCAACGAGGACCTCCGACGTGTCCTTGCTGACGGCGATCTGGCCGATTCCGACCGAAGTGCGCCTGGCGGTGGTGGATGCAGTCGTCATGCCGCGAGTTCCGCGATTTTGGCGAATGCATCCGCGTCTGGGGCGACGATGAGCAGCCCGGCGGTCGTGCCCTTCTCGTCGGAGAAGACGGTGTCGATCATCACAACCTCGCCCCCCTGGGCGAGGATCGCCGCGTAGACCGACTCAACCAGGGCGATCGCCATGTCATTGACGACCGTCGGAGGGCTCGGGTGCAGAATGAGGCCCGCGCGGTCCGCGAGCGCATTCACGAAAGCCGAACCCACGATGTTCGCGAGTTCCCCGATCGCCGAAGAGGCAAATTCGTCCGGTTCGGTGGAGGTGCCGGCTGGCTGGCCGCACATGAGGTCGACGCACTCCAGCGCCCGTTGTTGCGGAAACAGGAGCATGACGTGCCCGGTAATGTCCCCGGTGATGCCGAGGTAGGCGCCGAAGACGATGACGTCCGGGCCGCCGACCGCGTCGCAGGCGTCAACGTTGGTGCCTACCCGGATCTGCGGCACGTGGATCTTGATTTCCTCACCAACGAGACCCGAAAGTCCACGTTCGGCACGCAGTGCGCCATCGGTGGCGACTTCGCCAAGGGTTTCTGCGACGCGGCTTGTAGTAGTGGACATAAGGGCTCCTTCTGGCCTTCCTAGGCGGTTCACGCGGCGGCGAGTGTTGATGACGCCTGTTCGGAAACCAGGCCGGCGATATCGATGATGAGACCAAGCGTTCCATCGCCCAGGATCGTGGCGCCCGTGAGTCCCTTGCGGCTGCCAACGAGTCCTCCCAACGACTTCACGACCACATCCTGTTCGCCCAGCAACCGGTCGACCATGAATGCCACATGGCGGTCGCCGTGGCGCGCCGCGACGACAAAGCGGGATCCTGGTGGTTCAGTGTTTGGACGAGAGTCCCCGAGGGTCTCTCCAAGGTCACGGACGGGCAGAAGCCTGTCGCGAAGCCGGAGAGTAGTCTGTCCCGCGGCACGATGAATCTCTGCCGCGCCTTCATCCAGCGCTTCGGTCACTGAAACCAGTGGCATTGCGTAGACAGTGCCTCGTGAGGTCACCATCAGCGCCTTGGTGGTTGCGAGGGTGAGCGGGAGTTGGATGATGAATTCGCTGCCCTTGCCCAGCACGCTCCGGACGTGCACCTGTCCGTTGAGACGTTCGATGTTCGTCCGGACGATATCCATACCGACGCCGCGCCCGGAGACATCGGTCACCTTCTTTGCCGTTGAAAGCCCTGGCAGAAAGACGAACTGCCGTACTGCGTCGTCCGTCGCGGCGTCGGCCGCCTCACGGGTGAGCAGCCCCTTCTCAACGGCCTTGCGTCGAATCGCATCGCAGTCAATACCGTGTCCATCGTCTTCGATAGACAGGTAGATGGACGCTTCCTGGTTCCACGCGCGGACCGTCACCATGCCAACCTCCGGCTTGCCCGCCGCAAGCCGCTCCTCTGGAGTTTCGATGCCGTGATCTACGGCATTCCGGAGGACGTGGACCAGTGGGTCCGAGATCTCTTCGATCACCGATCGGTCGAGCTCCGTCTCTTCGCCGCTCATGACCAGCTCGACTTTCTTGCCGCACTTGGCGGCGGTGTCGCGCACCATGCGCGGCAGCCGGGTCAGAACCGAGCGGACCGGGAGCATGCGACTCCGCATGATTTCTTCTTGCAGCTCGTCCGTGACGCGGGTGAGATGAGCGGTAGTCTCCTCGAAGTTTGCCTCGAGTTCTTTCAGGTTCGCGCCTTTGATGACGACGGAAAGCTGCTCGCGGATCTGCTGAAGGCGCGTGCGGTCGATAACGAGTTCACCGACCAGGTTCATCAACCCATCGAGGCGTTCGACGTCGATGCGCACCGACTGGGATGCCTTGTGCACGGGAGCCTTGTCGGGGGCCGCATCGTTCGTGACCACGGTGAGTTGCGGGCGTGTCCCGGGGGCCGGTGCCGCTATGACCGCGGGGCTGTCTTCAGCCTCGTCTATGGCCAGCGGGGCGATTTCGACTCCCGCAATGTCGGTAATGTCGAGGATCGCCGCGTGGACCTGGTCCTCGTCGGATGACGACGTGAGGATGGCTTCCAGCGTGAACTCAGCCGTGCCGTTCTCGATGGTCGCCCGATCGGGCCAGGTGGCGTGAACGGTCCCCTGCTCCTCGAGTTCCTGGAGGACCTGGAAGCACCGGATCGACGGGAGCTGGCAGGCCGGGTCTATGGCGACCGTGACCCGGAGAACGCTCCGGCCGAGCTGGGCTTCATGGGCCAGGGCTTCCCTGACTGCGGCAGGGATCGGGCGCTCGGCCGGCCTTGCGGCCTTCGCGGGCGCCGGGCTGGCCGTCGGGGCCTCGGTAGCTTCGAGGAGCCCCAGCAGGTTAGCTTCTAGCGTCGTCGTTTCAGCGCCTGAGTCGACCCTCGTGGTGACTTCCTGCGCGAGAATGCGGAGCGTGTCGAGGCCTGCGAGCAGTGCGTCGACGACTTCGGAAGTGGGCTTGCGTTTTCCCGTCCGGACGGCATCGAGGACGGTCTCCATGGCGTGCGTCAGGCTGGCCATCTTCTTGTGCCCGATCGTCGCGGACGCCCCTTTCAGGGTGTGTGCCGCCCGGAAGATCTGCTGGACCAGGTCCGCATCCGGTTCGCCTTCCATCTGGACAAGCGCGCTATCGAGGATCTCAATTTGTTCCTCGGTTTCCTCGCAGAAGAGTTTTACGTCTTCGTCATCGAGGTCGAACTGAAGTCGCCGCCCTTTGGCGCTTGCCATAATCGTAAGCCCCCTGGAGGTGAATGCCGGACCGGAGAGTTATCTCAGGCTGCCAGCTGGTGCTCGGCGGACTCCGCTTCCCCATCGACCAGCGAAGGGAGCACCCCTTCGAGGTCCATGAGGGACACGAGCCTGTTCTCGAGCTTTGCAACGCCCCGGATGTAGGCGTTGTCGGCCCCGGTCACGAGGACGCCCGGCGGCTCAATCTGGTCGCCCGGGATCCGGGTGACTTCCGTGACCGCGTCAACGATGAGCCCGACCATGCCGGCCGAGCTGCTGACGACAACAATCCTTGTGTCTGCGGTGGGGTCAGATGCTTCGACACCGCACCGTCGGCGGAGGTCGATGACGGGGACAACCCGGCCCCGGAGGTTGGTGACGCCTTCGACCCACGTATCGGCACCCGGGATCGATGTGATGGCGGGCATCCGCACGATCTCCTGGACCGTCTGAATATCGAGAGCGTAGTACTCGTCGGCGAGGCGAAAGATGACGACGTGCTCCTCCGTCGCTTCGCTGCCGGCCGTGTCGTTTGTCGATTCGGTTAGCTTCATTGCCATGTCGCGTTCTCCATGATCGCCTTCCCCTTCACCGTCGTGGTCAGGGGCACTCCCCACGCTACGAAAAGAACATAGCTGCGAGGCATCGGGTAATGCCCTTCGTACCGGTGGGGTAATCCCCCACGCTCAGTGGGGAATTCGTGCGGATTTTTCGGAGGTGAGGCGCTCTATCTCGTGTAATACATCGAGAGATCGCTAGGGTTAGCGCAGGGGTGCCAATCGGCCCTGAACAAACCCTCCTACCTGCCGACGATCGTGACGAGCGATCCATGGAGGGGGCTCCTATGCACGGAAAGATCACGATAGCCGAAGCGGCCCAGTCTGCTGCTGCTGGAAATGAAGATGCACGCGTCGAGCTCGTCGCGCCCTTCATCGAAGCGGCCGCTCACGTGATCCATCAGACGTGCGGGGAAACCGTTTCCAAGGGACGGATCTTCCGACTCCGTTCACCCCAGACGACCAACGATGTGAGCGCGCTGGTAGCGATTACCGGGAGCATCACGGGGATCGTTACGTACTCGATGTCGATGAATACCGCCCGCGAGCTTGCTTCGCGGATGATCGGCGATCAGCTCGCAGAATTAGATGAGATGGGGCAGAGTGCTGTCGCCGAACTGGCGAACATGATTACGGGCCAGGCAGGGATCAGGCTCGAACAATCCGGGTTCCCCAGCGACATGTCCCCGCCGGTTGTCCTTCTCGGTCACGGCAGCTCGATCGTGACCTTCCACCTGACGCGCCTGGTGCTGCCGCTCGTGCTCAGCTTCGGGGAATTCCACGTTGACGTGGCGATCCGCGAGGCAAGTGACATGGGCCGTCTGAGGGGTTAGCCGGCCCCTCTTCCGAGGGCCGCCTCGATCTCATCGAGGTGCGTGGCTTCGTGCCCCACCCCGCCGCGAACGAGCATCTCCGCCACTGTCACTTCCGTGGCAGCCGGGCCGACGGTAAGCGTCTGCGCCAGGTAGGCGTCGTCAAGAGTCCTGACCTCTTCGATCGCGGCGGTGTGCCCGGCAACGATCTCATCGAGGATCGCATCCACCGGGAGGTGCGCCCGTTCGCTGACCTGGGCCGCGTTGATCGCATTGATATCAGGGGCTCCTTGCGTGGCCGTACCGGCCGCGGCACGGGCGAGCCTTGCCCGGACGAGCTGAACGGCGTCACCACGGGCCGCGAGGTGGCTCAGTGCGTCGCGCACTCGCCAGTCGCCGGCCCCCAGCGCAGTCTCTGGCGCTGCGCTGGCCTGCGGACGCACCCTTTCGATGCGCTCCGTCCCAGCAGTGATCGCTCTGATGACCTCTTCCCGCGTCATAAGTGTGCCTCCTCTTCACGAGCAAAATGTCCAGGGAGGGAAGCTTAGCAGCTTCTGGAGCCCGGCCCGGGCCCCTAACCCTCGCAAATTCTTTCACGCGGCAGCGACTCGTTTCGTCGGTAAAGGAACCATGTAATAGGTGCAGCGGTTGGTCGACTCCCCCACTTCGACCTGCCGCGAGTGTCCATAGGAGGAACACATGCAGCTACTCGAAAGACGACGCCTGCCCTGGATCCTGGCGCCGCTCCTTGCTCTTGGCGTACTGGCAGCGAGTCTGCCTCTGCGCGCTGGCGCGCAGTCACTGTCCGTCAGCACAGCATCGCTGCCGAACGGTGAATTGACTGCGGGCTACTCGCAGACGCTCATCGCAACCAGCGGTACGGCCCCTTACACCTGGTCGATTACGGCAGGCTCTCTGCCTGCGGGCCTGACACTCGCTCCGGCGACCGGTGAAATCACGGGAACGCCGACAACCACGGGCACCACGGAATTCACCGCCATGGTGACTGATTCAGCCACCCTAACTGCCAGTACGGCCGTTGCGGTTCTGTCGATCACGGTGAATGCCGCGGTCACAGTGACAACGACGTCGCTCACGGCGGGTGAACTCGGAGTTGCGTATTTGCAGCCCCTCGCCGTGAGCAACGGCGTCACCCCGTACCTCTGGTCGATTTCGGCCGGTGCATTGCCGGGTGGCCCTGTCGATCGTTCCGGAATCCGGCCAGATTAGCGGGACTCCGACCGCAATTGGCACGTTTACCTTCACCGCGATGGTCACCGACGCTGCGCACGAGAGCGCGACGGTGGACCTCTCGATCACGGTCAATGACAACCTGGCCGTTTCGAACGTGTCGCTTGCGAACGGTTCGATGGGTATCTTCTACACCCAGACGCTGACTGCCAGCGGAGCGGTAGGGACGATGGCCTGGTCGATTTCCGCCGGTACGCTGCCGGCAGGACTCGCCCTCGTCCCGGCGACTGGTGTGATTAGCGGCACTCCTACCGCACCGGCACGTCCAGCTTCACCGCCACGGTGACTGATGGACTGCTGCGGACTGCGTCGAAAGCCCTCTCGATCAACATCAACTCGGGAATCGCGGTTGCGACGACATCGCTCCCGGATGGCGTGATTGGGACCGCCTATTTGCAGACCCGGGCTGCGGTCGGTGGCACGGGTACCTACAGCTGG
>Ga0209638_1000291_pt1 | contig 33668 bp, 37 predicted proteins | sample BarGraNGADG00211_FD_184490 | JGI IMG/M metagenome (GOLD analysis project Ga0209638, IMG submission 184490) | Arctic peat soil microbial communities from Barrow, Alaska - Barrow Graham LP Ref core NGADG0002-211 (SPAdes) (version 2) | ecosystem: Environmental > Terrestrial > Soil > Wetlands > Peat...
TCCGCCAGCCGTACCAACCAAGGGGAGTTATGCGACCGCCCGTCAATCGTATTGTATTTGTTGCTTCACTGTTTTTCGCCGCGCCAATGCTGGCGCAGGGCGGATCGGGTGTACCAGGTGGACCACCGGCAAGGCCGCCGATGATGGGCGCGTTCGGGGGTATGGGAGCCGCGTCGAAGCTGTTGTCACGCACGGGGGAATTGCAGCTCACCGATCAGCAGGTCGTTCGGCTCGCGGCAATCGCTCGTCGCGAAGGCGCACGGCGCCGCGCTCTGCGCGCCAGCATCGACTCCGTGCGTCGCGCGGCGCCGATGATGCGCCGGGATTCCGCCGGACCCCGCCGCATGGCTCCGCAGCTGACCAATGCCCTCACTCAGATGCGCGAGCAGTCTCGCGTGGATCTGCGTGACGCGATCACAGTGCTCACACCGGATCAGCAGGCGCAGGCATGGCAGATGATGGCGGCGCGAAGCGCGATGGCTCGCGGCGCGATGCGCCGGCGCGCCATGGGTGGAATGATGCAACGCCAGCGGATGGGTTTTGCTCCGCGCACGGGTCCGAACGGAATGCGGCCGGCCGGTCCAGTCGGCGGCGGCGGCGCCCCGCAGCGCGGACGGGTAGGCCCGCCAGCGATGCGTCCGCCGGAAGAGGCTCCTCCGGCGTAACTCGCGTGGTCCCAGAGCGTTGACTCAGCATGCGTCGCGAGCGAGCGTTCGCTCGTGACGCACCGCTACCCGCCTGTCCCCACTCCGCTTGGCGTGGGATCGTGCTGCGCTTCCTCATTCATGCTCACCGCGCGGCGATCGACGTTGCGCGCGGCAATCGCGATCGTGGGACATTCGTGCACGAAGCCGCCGTCCGCCGGCGACCACTCCACGACGGGTGTGCGCGCGTACGCCTTGTTCCTGCTGTGCATTCCCATCACCGCTGGCGCGAGGCTGACGCAGAGACCACACCCCGTGCACTTCTCCTCGTCCAGCTCGATCTGAACGCGGCGTCGCGGATAGACACAACTCGGGTTGTCCCAATACGAAGCGAACCGCTCGAGGGCGCGCTTGGCCGAGCGATATCCTTCCTCGATGTTCGCCGCCGTGTTGGTAACGCTCAGCCAGTTCGCGTCGTCCACTTTGGGGCGAATAAGCACCATCGGCGGACCATGCCAGCGCTCGAGGGGAAACTGCTGTAGGGCGTGGAACATCATCGTGGCGGCGCGCATGTAAATCGTCGCGAATCCCTGCGTGTCGGCGCGTGCCTCCTGCGATGCGTCAGAGCTGCCGACGTCCACCGCAATGATCATGTCGGCAAAGTGCGAAGTGATGGACACGGGAAGATTGTCCACCACGCCGCCATCGATGCAGGTGCGGTCACCCACATGGCCGGGTGGAAAGAAGCCGGGCAGCGCGCACGACGCGTACACCGCGTCGCGAACGCTGACGTTCTCGAGGCCAGGCAGACCCCACACGACGCGCGCGCCGCGATCGGGATCGACTGTATTCACGAGTAGCCGCTTGGGCAGTGACGTGAAAATTCCCTCGGGGATCGCGCTGTCGCACAGGTCGCGCAGCGGCGCTTCCAGATAGATGGAGGGCGAGCGCATGCGCTCGAGCAGCATGCCAAAGTGATTCACCCGGAAGATATCCTTGCGGCGCATCGACACGGCGCGAGTCGTCATCTCCTCCACCTTCGTTCCACCAAGGTACGACGCAGCGATCAGCGCGCCGATGCTCGTGCCCGCGTAGAGGTCCGGGACGATACCAAGCTCCTCGAGCGCGCGAAGCACGCCGATATGCGCGAAGCCTTTCAGGCCTCCGCCACCAAGGACGAGGGCAATACGTCTGCTCACAAAGTGCTCCGGGTGCGAAGACCATGAGAAGGGCGACTCGGACGCCTTCAGTTGAGCGCCGCGCTCCCAAAGTAACGCACGGGACACCGAACGGCGCGCGGCTGCGAGACGGAACGCGTGCGTTGGCAAGGTGCACGCAGTAGCGCGCGCAGTGGGACGCTGTCGTCCTGAGAGAGCGCCCTTCGCTGCGCTCGAGGGCAGGCATCGCGCGACCGAAGGACCTGCACTTGCAGGTGCGCCGTTCAACGTGCGGGTCCTTCGCTCCGCTCAGGACGACACGAAGTGCAGGTCCGTCGCTTTGCTCAGGAATGCGCCGCACGCCATGCGGCGTGCGGCGTCGTGCGCAACTACTGAAGATACTGGTACAGACCGTAGAGTCCGATCACGGCACCGCCCACCGAGATCGCGTAGCCGGCGCCGTTCCCGATCACGATTCCCGTGAGAATCGCCGCGCCACCCACGATCATGAGCGCCGTACCAGTGTCGCGCCTCTGCGCAGGAGCAGCCGGGGCCGCCTTCGCCTCGGCGGTGGGGCGTCGCACCGCGACACTGGCCGCGGTGAAGGTCGGACCGGCGGGAGCGGGCGCTGCTTCTACCGCTGCCGGAACTGGAGAACTGGGCGCCGCAGCGAGCGACGCTTCCTGCGCGCGAAGGGGTGCGGCAAGGAGCATGGCCGCGCCGAACACGACGGCCAGCGGACGGAGGTTGCGCGAGCGTTCGATCATGTTGGTCCAGGTATGGGGACTCGACGGCAGAAAGATGAAATCGAGGCGTTGCGTATGGTAGCGCCGTCGAGGCGCGAGGTCTAGTCTTTCACCCGCCTTTCCTGCGAACTTCGGGCCGCACGCTCACGCATCTGCTTCAAACATATCATGACGCTGGCTCCTCCCGTCTGAGCATGAGCGATTCTCTTCTCCGCTTCCGCGCGGAATTCCCTATTTTGGCCACCACGAACTACATGGTGTCCAACTCCCTCGGCGCAATGCCCGGCTCCGTGCCGGAGCGGCTCGCCGAGTACGCCGAGCAATGGGCGACGCGCGGTGTGCGGGCGTGGGCACAGGGCTGGTGGGAGATGCCGGTCACGGTAGGCGACGAGATCGCTCCCATCATTGGCGCCGGCTCGGGTGAGGTGGCGATGGTGCCCAACGTCTCCATCGCGCAGGCCCAGATTCTCTCGGCGCTCGATTACAAGTCGGATGGACGCGACACGATCGTGATGACGGAGATGGATTTTCCGTCGGTCCGCTACGTGTACGACGAACTCGCGACGCGGCTTGGTGCGCGCATCGTCGTGGTGCCCAGCGACGACGGCATGAGCATCGATGAAGACCGCCTGATGGCGGCGATCGATGAGCGCACGCGTCTGGTCGCTATCTCACACGTCTTCTTTCGCTCGGCGTACGTGCTGGACGCCGCGCGCATCTGCGCGCACGCGCATCGCATGGGCGCGCTCGTGTCGCTCGACGCGTATCACTCGGTGGGAATCGTCCCTGTCGACGTCAACGCGATTCAGCCGGACTTTCTCACCGGCGGTGTGCTGAAGTGGCTGTGTGGCGGACCAGGCGGCTGCTTCCTGTGGGCGCGTCCCGAGGTGAGCGAGAAGACCGCGCCGGCTCTCACTGGTTGGCAGGCGCACGAGCATCCCTTCGCCTTCGAGCCGGAGATGACCTACGCCGATGGCGCGTGGCGATGGCTCACCGGAACGCCATCGATTCCCGCACTGTTCGCCGCCGTCGCCGGCCCGCGGTTACTGCGTGAAGCTGGCATGCGCGCCATTCGTGAGAAGAGCGTGCGGCAGACGACAAGGCTGATCGAACTTGCCGACGCGCGAGGCTTCGCCGTCACCGCTCCCCGCGCCGCGGATCGTCGCGGCGGGACGGTGGCGTTCGATGTGCCGCATGCGCGCGAGGTCGCCCAGGCTCTACTCGCGCGCGACGTGCTCGTGGACTATCGGCCGGGCGCCGGCATTCGCGTGGCGCCGCACTTCTATTCGAGTGACGAAGAGGTCGAGAGCGTGGTGGAAAGTATCGACGAGATTCTCGCGAAGGAGGAGTGGAAGAAGTACACTCACGAGACGTTGGTGGTGACCTGACACGCCACAACGAAACGCACATCAACCCGCCAAATGCCTCCCGTTCCCAAGAAGCTCCGAAAGGCTTACGTCAACATCGATCACCCCTCCGTCATCCTTCGCTTTGAAGACGGCCACGAGATTCGCGTCTCGCAGGGCAAGGTGAAGACCTTCGACGCGTACACCGGCGAAGTCATCAGGATCGTAGCCGTGTACGATCCGACGTCGCGCGAGCGCGATCTGCTCGAGTCCATTCGCGCGGAAGATCTGCCCGACGCCGAGGCGCACGAATCACGATGACCATCTTGCGTGGTCGCCTCGCATTGCTGCTCGCGCTGCTCTCGGCGCCAGGATGCGCGGGAGGGCAGGGCGCGCGGACCGGTGCGCCTTCGACCTCCTTCCAGCGCGCGGACACCGCCGCGCTGCATCGCACGCTCGACTCCCTGGCCGGCGCGCACCATGGCGTCGTCGGCTACGCGGTGCACAACCTCGACACCGGCGAGCGGCTCGAGCGCCGCGGCGACGAAACCTTTCCCACGGCGAGTCTGATCAAGGTCTCCGTGCTCGTCACCGTCTACGATCTCGTCGAAAAGGGAACGTTGGGGCTCGACGATCCGCTCACGGTGCTGAAGATCGACAAGGTGGGCGGCTCCGGACTGCTCCAGTTCATGCACGACAACAGCACGATCACGGTGCACGATGCGGCCTGGCTGATGACGACGATCAGCGACAACACGGCGACGAACCTGCTCCTCGATCGCATCATCATCCGCCGTGTGTGGGACAAGATGGAAAAACTCGGCCTCATGCACACGAAGGTCCACTCGAAGAGCTTCCTGCGCAGCGCGAGTGTCGCCGTGGACAGCTCGGTGAAGTACGGACTCGGCGTCACGACGCCCAACGAGATGGCGCGGCTCTTCGCGCTGCTCGCCGAGGGAAAGGCCGTGAGCCCGAAGGCGGACAGCGCGATGCTGGACATCCTCGCGCACAACGAAAACTTCGAGAAGCTGCAGCGCTTCGTCGTGGGACTTCGTGTGCCACACAAGACCGGCGAGACGGATCAGGTGCGCACCGAATGCGGGCTCTTTCCGCTCCAGTCGCGCGTCGCATACTGCGTATTGACCAAGGAGAACAAGGACGAGCGCTACATGATCGACAACGAGGCGCACGTGATGATGGCGCGCATGGGCGACGCGATCGTGCGCGCGTGGCCGAGGCGTCCCGCGCCGGCGGCGGCACCCTGAGCTCTGGGGCGGATAGCAGGGCGCGCGCGGCATACGGCGCGTCGAGTGGGAGCGTGCGTGTACGCGTTCTCCCGAACGTCGCTGCGGCAATCGAGGCGGGCGAGCCCGTGGTTGCACTCGAGAGCTCTGTGCTGGCGCAGGGGCTCCCGATTCCCTCGAACCGGGAAGCCGCGGAGCGGATGACGCGTGCGGTCGAGCGGTGCGGGGCAATATCGGCGATCACGGCGGTTGTTCGCGGAGAGGCGACGCTTGGTCTCGAGCCAGCCGAGCTGGAGCGCTTTCTGGCGAGAGACGGGGTTCGTAAGGTCTCGTCGCGCGACTTGGGGGTCGCCATCGCACAGAAGGCCGACGGTGCCACGACTGTGGCGGCATCATTGTGCATTGCTCGTGCTATAGGAACGGATGTTCTCGCTACAGGAGGCATCGGCGGCGTCCATCGCGGCGCGCCGTTCGACGAATCGGGCGACCTCGTCGAGCTTGCCCGAACACCGATGATCGTCGTCTGCGCCGGCGCCAAGTCCATCCTTGACCTCCCGGCCACCCTCGAACGCCTCGAAACGCTGGGCGTCGCGGTAGTCGGATACCGCACCGACGAGCTACCAGGCTTCTTCACCCGGACCACCGGCCTCAAGCTGACCGCCCGCGCAGACTCTCCCGAGGAGATCGCGGCCATTCACCTCGCGTCGAGATCGCTGGGTCGGCGCCAGGCGACGCTCGTCGTGCAACCGCCGCCCGCGGACGTCGCCCTGCCGCAAGACCTGGTCGACTCGGCTGTTGCCGAGGCGCTGGACAACGCGCAACTCGCGGGCGTGCATGGCGCTGCGACAACGCCCTTTCTGCTCGGCGCCGTACTTCGCGCAACGGAAGGGCGATCTTTATCGGCCAATCTCGGATTGCTGGAAGAGAACGCCTACCTTGCTGCGCTGATTGCTGTCGCGCTGGCGGCGGCAAGGCGATAGACCAGCGGGGCACTGCCGGGGATGGAACTCTTCGCGTTGGCTGGGCCTCGGTGCGGCGAAACCAGCCCCACCGACCCAGGTTGGACTTGACACTCGGCGGCGGCCATCTTTGCGCTTGGCGCCTTCCCGGTCATGGAGCGATTCGCATGATTCGTTCAAATTCGCTCTCATTCCAGTCAAAGTTTTTTGCCGACAAACTGTTGAACTTCCCTGTCACCGAATGGTACAATACGATGTCCCTCACGAGCAGGAGGCTTTCGTACCCATGGCCACTCCGTTCCTGAGCTCCGAAGAGTACGACGAGCGCGCGCACCAGCTATACAACGAAGGGCAGTACGACGACGCGATGACGGTGCTTCGCGAAGGGCTCGCACTCTACCCGAATTCGGTGGAGCTGCACATCGGTGTGGGGTACGCGCGCCTCGCGCGCGAGGAGTATGCGTGGGCACGCCGCAGCTTCGAGGAAGCGCTCGTGCTCGAGCCGGAGCACGAAGACGCACTCGCCGGACTTGGCGAGACGCTGCTCAAGTTCGGTCTCGAAGACGCGGCGCTGCGATGCTTCCGGCGCACCATCGAGCTCGGTTACGCCGACGATCTCGACCTCATGCTCCAGAGTGGCCGAGCGCTCTTTCGCGAAGCCTCGGCGCGCGACCGTCGCGAGTTGTTCAGCGCCTCGCTCGAGTTTTTCGAGGTGGCGGTGCAGCAGGCGCCCGACAGCGCCGAGGCGATCGCCTGTGTGGGCTACTCGCAACACCGGTTGGGCGACGACGACTCTTCGATCGCATCGCTGCGCCGCTCGCTCCAGGCGGACGACGAGCACGCCGAGGCGCGCATTTATCTCGCGAACATTCTCTACGATCGCGGAGACTACGACGCGGCGCTCCACCACTTCGAGCGCACGACGACCGAAGATCACTGGGACGAACTCGGGATCTGGCGTCTTATCGAGCTCAAGCGGGCGGCGTACAAGCTGGAAGAGCACGATCCCGACCTCAAGCCATGGGAAGACCGCCTCACGGAGCTGGGCGGCGAGCTCGATGACATCGACGAGTTGTTCATCGAAGTGGATGGAGCGGTGGCCGGCGAGGGTGGCGAGGTGGAAGTTGCGCGCGGACAGCTCGAACTGTTCGGCACACTTCTTTCCTCGCTTGCCGACGAGAAGGCGGAGGAGCCCGCTACGCCCGAGGTCACCGACCTCAAGGCGCACGAGGTTCTGACGCGTGATGGTCGGCAGCTCACTGGCTCGTGGGAGGACATCGTGCGCTCGTTGCAACACGTTGATTCTGATGGGGGACGCGACGTCTCCCTCGTGGTATTCATGTCTCGCATGGCGAAGCGCACCTTCCGGGAAACCGGCGTGCGTGTGCCCAGCCACGACGTGGAGCTGTTCGTTCGCGCAAGCGCGCACGCCGGGCTTCTGCGCATCGTCCAATGAGCGACGGTTCCCAGCGCGCCGCGCTCGACGCGGTGCATGCGGCGCGCCCGATCGTGGCGCGACTCAGCACCACGCGCCACAAGGAAGATCTCGCCGCCGACATCATCGAAGCCTGGGCCGCAGTCGAGACGGGCCTGCGGTCGCTGATTGGAGGGTCTGCGCTCGCAGGGCAAGCGCTCATTCGAGAGCTTCGCCAACGCAACTTTCTCTCGTTCGATCAGGCGAACGCGCTCGCGGAGTTCCATGCGGCGCGCGAGCGTGCGGGGCGCACCGACTATGCGCCCACCGAGAGTGACGTCAACGCAGCGCGCGACGCATTTCTCAAGCTCGAGTCGGGGCTGATGGGCGAGTCCGCGGCCACGCGCCCGGTCGCGGCGGCGAGCGTGGCGTCGGCTGCGTCTCCATTGCCTGTAACGCCGGCGGCCACTTCGACGGCGTATGGGGTGAAAGGCACGCGCCCCGCGTGGATGGTGCCGGTGTTCGGTCTCGTTATGCTGCTCGTCGTCGGTGGCCTCGCATGGTTTGCGATGGCGGGACGTCCAGCGTCAAATGCGGCGTACGACCAAGGCGTGCAAGCCTACAAGGAAGGACGGAGCGAAGCGGCCGAGGCGTCGTTCCGCAAGGCGGCGACGGACGTGCCGGCCGATCCGATGCCGCACGTCTACCTCGCGCGGATGGAGCGCGAGCGTGGCAACCTCGGCAACGCCAACACCGAAGCGGTGGCGGCAGTGAGGCTCGGGCCGAGCAATGCGACTGCGCTGCGGGAGCTGGCGAGCGCGCTGTTCGCGGCGGAGAAGTTCGACGATGCGCGCAAGTTCTACTCGCGCGCGCTGGCGGTGGACGCTAACGACCGGACGTCGCAGGGATATCTGGGCTGCTCGTTGATCCGGCTCGGGCGAATCGATGAAGGGCAGCGCTGGATCAACCGAGCCGGTGCCGGCGCATGGTCTGCCTGCGCACCGGCAACAGCGGGCCTTCCACCGCAGCAGGTGCCGATGACCGGGGCACCCAGTCCCTAACATCTGTTTCCGCGACGGCGTTGCGTGGTAAATTCGGCGCCAGGGATCGATCGGACCACCTCGATCAGCGCCGTTGCGTTGGTCTCCACCGCGTATGATGCCTATTCGGGGGACGGTGCATCACGGCGTCGTGCGAACGCGTGGTGCGGTCCGCGTGCAGCGAGTGCGCCGGTGAACGCCGGACGTGCGCTCCGTCGCGCGCCTCGTGCGTTCGCGGGTGCTGTGCGTGACGCACCCCCCGCGCCGCGTACGCGCGATGCGCCGGGAGGTGTGTTGGTTGTGGCGGCGCGTGATGGCGTCGTGTTACACGGTGTGGCCGGTGGCGCGGAACGTGACGTCGGACCGTAGGCGCGTGCCCGCGTGTGCGCCTCGGGTGATGCGGCCGTGGTTGTGCGTGACGCCGTTGCGGGAGGGCGTGGGCTCGGGCGACTGGCTCGTGCGGCGGGAATGGTGGGACGTGGGTTGGCTGAGGCATCGCGGGAGCCGGCGGTTGCAGGGCGTGCGCCCGTGACGGCAGGGCGTGTCTTCGTTGCGGCAGGGCGTGGGCTGGGCGAGGGGTCTCGTGCATTGGAAGGCGTGGTGCATGTGCCCGCGCCCGCGGTCCGTGCACTGGAAGTGACCGCGCGTGAACTCGCGCTGACAGTGCGTGAACTGGCGCTGACAGCGGGTGATGCCGCGCTGCACAGGCATCAAATCGGCGGTTCGGGGTTGCAACTCGGTGCCTCGCGAGGCAAGTCGTCGGTCGGCTGGTGGAACGCGAACAGCGGCGGTGCGAACTCCGCGCCGCCGTGTGGGAAGTGACACACATACATATGAAAGGGACGCGCACAGCGTTCCGAGGCGCCGTGTCGCCGGTGGAAGGCACAGCCGCGCCGTTGGAAGTCGCCGCCTCGCCGGTGCAAGCGGGGCGCCGGCCAAGGGCAACTTCGACCCGCGCGGTGGGAAGTTGCCGCGAATGCGGCGCAAGTTCAGCGCGCGAGGAAGGAGCTGCGGCGCCACGCGGCGCATGTGCGGGGCGAGGGGTGGAATCCTCTCGATGCGAGGGAGGATGTCGACGACGGAGCGTGTGAACTCACCAGCGGGGGGCTGCAGCAGCGGGCGCCAACATTGTTACTCGCCCGGGCGGGCGGTTAAGTGGGCGGAGGGGCGGTGTAACTCGTCGCCGCGGTGAGGTAAGTCGCCGACGCGAGGAGAGAAGTCATCGCCGCCGAGGGGAGAGTCGGGGGCGCGGCGGTTCACGGGACCGATTCTCCGGTTCGGGTCGTCTCGTGCGACGAACGAGTGAGAGGCCCGCGGCGCCGGGTGCTCGTCGCAGCGTGGTCACTGCCAGCCGCAGCCATCCTGGTGCCATCTCCGGCGGGTCAGGTGCGTGCACCATCGGGCGAGGTGCGAGAGCAGCCGCCACCGGCCTGCGCGTTTCTGCTCCGTATTGCGCCGATGTGATGGCGGCCATTCGGTCGCACCGCACCATGCTGTGCGATGCCTACTTGCCCTCCCCTCGCCGAGTGGTCTATCGTATGGGTATGCCCGCGACGATTAGCGACTGGACCGTTGACATGCTCGATGCCCTGCCCGACGACGGACAGCGCTACGAGATCATCGACGGAGAATTGTTCGTGACGCCGGGGCTCGGCGAATTCCATCAGGACATCGTGGGCGCATTGTACCGGCGACTCCACCAGTACCTCGTGGGTCATGGCGTCGGCAAGACGATGATCTCGCCCAGCGATGTGCGCCGCGGCGACCGCAAGCGGAATCGCGTGCAGCCGGATGTCTTCGTCGTTCGGCTCGTCGAGGGAGAACGGCCGACCTATCCGTACGAGTTGCACGATCTGCTGCTCGCCGTCGAGGTCGCGTCGCCGAGCAATCCGATTCTCGACTATCAGGTCAAGCGCGACCTGTATTTGCGCGAGGGCGTGGGCGAGTACTGGGTCATCAATCCCGACGCGCGTAACGTCGCACGGTGGCGGGGCCGCGACGATCCGGGCGACGTCCTCAGCAAGGAGGTCGTCTGGAATCTCGAAGGCATGCCGGCCCCGTTCGTACTGGATCTTGCTGAGTTCTTCGCCGACGCGCTTTCCTGAACGTTCCCGGTAGCAGCACTCGTGACTGTGACGATCGACGAGATCCAGGACGCGGCCAGTGCTACGTGACCGGATGCCGCTTAGCGGTTCAGGAGCGGCGAGCCAGCGAGCTTCGCCGCGATCCAGTCCTGCACACGCTCCACCTGCGCGTTCGACGTCGTGTAGTTGTTGTGCTGGAACGAAAACAGCAGCATGTGTCCGTCGGCGGTCGTGACGTAGCCCGAGAGCGCGTGCGACCGGTCCACCGTCCCGGTCTTGGCGTGCACGTTCCCTTGCGCCGGCGTGTTGCGCATCCGGCTCCCGATGGTTCCGTCCACGCCCGCGATCGGTAGCGCGTCGTAGAACACCTTGAAGTCGTCGCGCTTGCGCATTGCGTCGAGGATCTTCACGATGGTCTCCGGCGTGACGTAATCGTGCCGAGAGAGCCCGCTGCCGTCGCGCACCACCACGCCGTCGGAATCGGCGCCGAAGGCAAGCATCTGGCGCTCGACCACTCGGCGGCCGCTGTCTGCCGATCCGACGCCCGCGCGCTCGAGGCCGAGCGTGTGGAGGAGAATCTCACCGATCTGGTTCTGCGATGGCTTGAGGAACTTCGGCAGGATCTCGCCGAGCGTGGGCGACGTGAGGGTGAACAGAACCTGCTTTCCCTCGAGCGACGCGTCGGGTGAGCGAACGATGCCGCCCCGCACGGTGATGCCGCGGTCGGCGAGTGCCTCCGCGAACGCCTGCAGCCATGCGCTCGCCGGCTCACGCAGCGTTACCGACGCCCTGACGCTGTCGTGTGGCGCCACCCATCCCTTGAGGTGGACGACGGGGAGCGCGCCGCGCAGGTCGGTGGTCGCGCGCACGGCGCCGGCCCGGTTACTGCCGCCTCGGCCGCCGCCGGCGCCGGGCCGTGCAGGGCCCACCGGCACGGTGGCCGGATCGGTCGTGACGAAGTCGGCGACGATGTTGGGCGTGGTGCGCGCGGGCAACGTGCGCACGCGCACCGGATCGCCGGGGCGATCGCCACCATACACGGTCACACGGGCGAACCCTTCATTGAACATCAACTCGTCCACGGCCGCGCCTGACGGCGTGTCGAGGTTCTCCCAATCCCACGCGCCGATCGTCGTGTCGGGGAAGGCGTTGCCGCCCTTCACGACGGCCCCCGCGATCTCGCGGACGCCGCGCGCATAGAGCGAGTCGGCGGCCGCGCGTAGCGGCTTCATGGCATCGCCCATCATCGCGTCGCTCATCGACGGGTCGCCGCGGCCGGCGACCACCAAGTCGCCGCGGAGCACGCCGTCGGTGATCTGCGCCGACGACAGGAACGTCGTCGTGAACCGGTAGTCCTTCCCGAGCTGCACCATGGCGGTGGAGCTGGTGAGGAGCTTCTGGTTCGACGCGGGCATGAACAGCTTGCCCGCGTTGTGCGAGTAGATCGTATCGCCCGTTACCGGCTCGACGACGAGAAGGCCGAGATGCGAGTTACGGAACATCGGATCGGCGACGAGCGAGTCGATGCTGGCCCGCAACGTGGCACGCGTCAGGACCGGCGACGGCGCGCTGGCGACGCGGGCAGGCTGATGGCACGCCGCGGCGGCCGCCAACGCGCAGAGAGGGAGTAGGCGTCTGGTCATTCCGCAGAAACTCCGGCGCGAGTTCGACCTTGTCAAGCGCAGTGCGTAGTCCGCGCTACTTCAGCTTGCCGAGCTTGTCCTGGATGCGCTTGTTCGTCGGGAACCGGGCGGCCAGCGCGGTGAGGATCGCCCGCGCCGAGTCTTTCTGGCCGGCCCCGACGAGCGCGTCGGCGCGATCCATGTCGTAGCGCGTGTGCACGCGGTCGCTGTCCGGCGGAGCGGGAATGCGCGCGAGCGCGGCCAGCGCCCCGGCAAAGTCCTGCTTGTCCTGGATCAGCGACTCGACCCCGAGGAGCTGCACCGATTGGTCCGCGGGAAACTTCGCGGCGAGCTCCGCGAACTCGCGCGCCGCGCCCTCGGCGTTCTTCTGCGTGCGGTCGAGCTGCGCCCGGTCGTACATCGCGGCGAGCACGAGGCGGTTCACATCCGTCGAGTCGCCCGAGCGGGTCCCGACGCCTCCCGCATAGACGTAGACGATCTCTCCGCCGAGCCGGCCCGCGTCGTAGATCTCGTATGCGCCGGCCACGCCGACGACGGCCGAGCCGGCGAGGATGAAGCGGCGCCATTTCGAGAGCGCGGGCACGAAGGCCACAATTTCGAGCAGGGCGATGGCGAGCAGCACGTTGCGCGCATCCTCCCCCGCGTGTTCGTGCAGTTGCACCGCCTGCGTGACTCCGGGAATCCGCTCGGCCGCGCCGTGCGCGTCGGAACCCGACGTCACGGCAAACACCGCGGCGGCCGTGCCGAGCAGGATCAGCGCCGTCGCGGCGCCGTCCGTCCACTTGAGCTTGCCCGTGAACGAGAGCCATCTGAAAAAGATGCCGAGGCCGGCGCCGGCGATGACGAAATGGACGATCTGCGGATGGTAGTAGCCAAGATTCGGCATCAGGGGGTCTCAGGCGGGGCGATTGACGGTCACCGTTCCGGCGCCCGCGTTATAGGTCGTGTTGAATGTAGCGAGCCCGCTCGGCGAAGGGCCGCTCTGCAGTCCTCCCGACTTGGAGAACGAAGAGCCGTGAACCGGGCAGTCGTCCGTGTAGCGCCGGGATGAAATGGAGCGGCAGGTGCGCCGTCAGATCACTGGACACGTAGCCGCCTACCGGCCCAACCAGTACGTCGCCTTGATCTGAAACACGTTCGTGGCCGAGCCCCGGAAGATCGCGGTGCTTGCGCTCCCGAAATCGAACGTGCCCGTGGGATCGTACCCCGACCGCTCTTGCGTCCACACGAGGTAGAGCGTGGAGCCCGGACGGTACTCCCACCGCAACACGCCCGTGCCGCGCACCGAGCTGTTGGTGAAGTTGGGGTTCGCGAAGGTGAACGGCCGGGCCGGGCCGGCGCCGTCGGGATCGACCGTGTACGTTGACGTCGACGCATCGTATCCGATGGTGCCGATGTCGCGGCCGTACACGCGCTTGTCGATGCTCCGCGGCGCGGCGAACTCGCGGAATGACGAGTAGTCGCCGCTGGCTATGAACGGCTGCACGTAGAGCTGGAGGGTAAGATCGGGCGTGAAGGTCCAGTTGACGCGCGTTTCGACGGACACCGCCTTGGTGCGGATGTAGCTGAACACGTAGCGCGTGCCGTAGAACGACGCGGCCGTGTGGTCGCTCACCGCCATCACGTACTGGGCGTCGTCCTGCGAGTTGGAGTAGCTCGGCGAGACCTGGATGAAGATGTTCGCCGCCGGCTTGAACGCCACGCCGGGCCGAATGGTGATGCCGTGAGTGGGCGAACCGACACCCTGCGACGGCTGCACGGTGAGGTCGAAAACGGCCCCCGCGCGCGCGTCGGTCGAGACTTCGACGCTCTGAACGTCGTAGCCGGCGCGCTTCACCACCGGCCCGCCGCGCGTGAGACGGTCGTCGTACGACGGCACGTCGTGAATCCCCATCAGCCGCACGTTCCAGTAGTTGGGGAGCTCCCACGCGTAGAACGCCTGCAGCTCCGTCTCGGTACGGTCGCCCTCGAAGTTGTACTGGGTGGCGCCGCCGACGGTCGCGGAGATGCTCCGGTACCAGCTCGTGGGCGTCACCCACTGTCCGCCAACGTTGCCGTTTACCCATTTGTAATCGGCGCGGTCGAGGAACGCGAGGTCGTTCACCTCGAATCCCGGGCTGCGGATGTTGGCCATCGCTTCCCAGAGCAGCGTGCCGGCGTCCTTGCCCACGCGGGTGAAGAGTCCGTAGCCGCGCAGGGAGGTGGCGGTGGTGTCGTAACCCGCGCCGAACAGGCCGTCGCTCGACAGCCGCCGGTCGGGCCGCTGGAAGTAGTGCGCGCTGGACCGTTCGGTGAGGGCGATCGCGGCGCTCGAGCCGCCGACGTCGGAGAGCAGCGTGCTCCCCATCCACGAGTACTCGCGCTGGTGCCACGTGTGACGCCAGTCGAAGCCGCCCGCCTCGGCGTGGCTGCGCAGGCGGTCGCCCGCCACCGTGTCGCCGATCTGGCGTGCGGTCGACGTGAGGATGCCGCCGAAGGTGGTGACCCCCTGCCGGAAGTCCTTGTTCACCCGGCCCACAAAGTAGTTGGCGAGCGGCTCGACGACCTGCGTCGCCTCGCCGCCGCCCGACGACGGCAGGTAGTGCGCGCGTTCCGTGTTGGTCACCGCGTCGAGCAGGCCCACGGTATATCCGCTCTGGGTGCGGCCGGTGATCTTCGCGGCGCCGAGTATGGCGGTGTTGTCGGGCGTGTCGGCGAAGGAAGCGTTGCTCGAGACGTAGCCGTCGAGCTGCGGCGGACGGCCGATGCGGCGCGAGTAGAACGCGTCGAGACCCGACGTGTTGCTGCAGAAGAAGCAGCGCATGCCGCCGAACCCGAACGCGCTCGCGCCGGCGATGAAGAACGGCCGCTTCTCGTCGTAGTACGTCTCGAACGCCGACAGGTTGAGAACCGCAGGATCCACCTCGACCTGGCCGAAATCCGGATTGATGGTCGCGTCGAGGGTGAGATTCGAGGTGAGCAGGTACTTGATGTCGCCGCCGGCGTTCACCCGGCTGGCACGGTTGCCGTGATACGGGTCCCCGGTCGCCGCCTGCTTGAACGTGCTGCCGACCGTCGTGTACGGCAGCAACTCGAGCTGGCGCGGACGGGCGGCGATCCGCAGGCCGTCGAGGTGGCCGTACCAGGCCGGCCCGCCCGACGCATTGCGCTTCCAGAACGACCACATGTCGCGCTCGTTGAGCCGGTCGACGTAGCGCCAGATCTGCATCCCCCAGCTCTGGACGCTGTCGCGCGAGAAGCGGAGCTGGCTGAACGGAATGCGCATCTCCGCGGTCCAGCCCGTGGAGTCGACGCGAGCGGCCGCCTCCCAGATCGGATCCCACGACGGGTCGCCGTTGAACTGATCGCCCTTCACCCCCGCGGGGTTCACCTCGAACCAGGCGTTGTCGATGTGATTGTGATACGGATCGAGATCGACGATGAACTTGTCGGTCGTCAGCGAATTGAACGAACCGTTATTGCCGCTGGCGTCGAGCAGCTGGTCGCGCCTGGCGAGCGGAGCCGCAACCCCTCCGGGTTCGCTCATCCGCGCGCCGATGTACAACGCGTCATCGTCGTAGAGGATCCGCACCTCGGTGCGCAGCGACGCCGACGCACCCTCGTCGGGCTGATACTGCCTGAACGAGGTGATCGGCGTGGCGCTGGCCCACGCCGCCTCGTCGAGCTTGCCGTCGATGGTGATGGCGCCCGTGCGTCGCGAGGCCGCGGCGACGGGAGGAGGGCTCGGGTGTACGGACGACTGCGCCCGGCACGGCAAGGGGAGAAGCGGAACGAGGGCCAGGCCGAAGAGTGAGGCGCGCGACATACCACTTGGACGGCGGGAGAGCGGAAAGAGTTTCACCCGCCGTGCCGGCGCGGTGGCTGCTCGCGCTTGACGGCGTGAGCGCCGCGGCGCGCGCGCAGCTCGAGACCGCGGCGGAGCGGCTTGGCTTGAGCGCGCGAGGATACCACCGGACGCTCAGGGTGGCGCGGACGATCGCCGATAACGACGGGGAGGAGACGGTGAGGGAGAGTGCGGAGACGGAGGCGCTGCACTACCGGCAACCCGCGAGCAATTCGGCTCCGTAACGCCCATGTGGGCACGTCGTCGAGCTCCCTCGCATTCGAACGGTTGTTGCAGGAGAACCGCTCGCCGTGTCTCGAGCCCAGAGCGCGAACCTCTCATTTCCGCCCTCGCAGTCGCTCGCCAAGCCTTCGCTTCGCCACTCTCCGACACGCCATCAGCTTGTGAGATTCTTGATGTTCACGTAATCCGACGCGGCAACGTGCCCCAGGATGGAGCGCGCTTCGCGCAACGCGCGAGGAATGAACCCACGCAAAAGTCGGAGGCCAGCCCAGTCATACTTTCTATGTTGCAACGAGCGTCTCGTTTCGTTGAGTTGTTGCAGCGGCTAGACTTCACTCCGCCTCTACCGAGTGCCCGATGAGCGATACAGTCGAGCTGATGGATCGAATCACCGTCAACCCCCAGCAATGCGGCGGACGCCCGTGCGTCCACGGCATGCGTATTCGGGTCATTGATGTGCTCGATCTCTTGGCGGCGGGCCTCTCACCGGAGCAAGTCGTCGAGGAGCTACCGGATCTCGAAGCGGCAGATATTTCTGCCTGCCTTCGCTTCGCCAGTCGCCGTCTCGATCATCCCATCCTCGCCGCGTAGTTCGCGCGCATGACCGACCAAGCGTTGGTCGTGTGGTTGGATGCGCAGTTGTCGCCCACCATCGCGCGCTGGTTCCAATCAGACTTTGGCGTCGTGGCGCAACCGATTCGCGAGCTCGGACTGCGGAACGCGGAGGATCCGACCATGTTCGCCGCGGCGCGGGCCGCCGGCGCGGTCGTCATCACAAAGGACTATGATTTCGTCCAATTGCTCGAGCGCTTTGGTCTGCCGCCACAGATTGTCTGGCTCACGTGTGGCAATACGAAGTGTCCGCGCATTACGCCCGTGGCGCTGGAGCAGCGCGGGGTCGGACAGGACGTCACCGGACAGGGGACGATCGATGGACGACATCAGCCCTCCTGGAAGTTTGACAAAGCGGCGGCGCGTGGCGTCTGCCGGCCGCAACGGCCGGTGCCTCGAGTCCACGGCCTGCGATCATGGCTGGGGAATGGCGGCTGGGTGGATGTCCGTGCTCGAGAACGATTCGAAGCGCCCCCACACCAGCTTCCAGGCCAGCCAGATCAACAATCCGACACCGATGGCCAACATGTACCTGCCAAGTCGCTGCTGGTCATCGAGTGCGTAGTTGTTGCACAGGCGGATGGGCGAGATGAGATACAACCAGCCCAGCCGGAAAAAGGTCGCCACGAACTCCATCAGGAACACCCCTCTGACCACGAAGCCGGCGAGCGGCCAGCTCACGCCGAGCGGCCACCCGATCAGCAGCGGCACGGACAGGTACTTGGCTGCAACCATCGACGGATGACTCGTCGCGGCGTCGAGCGACCGCGGCAGCATCCAGATGGCGGCGACGACGGTGATCAGTACCAGTCCGGTGATGCCGCGATGGTTCCATGGCTCCACTTTCGCCAGAGCGCGGGCGGGAAACGCGCGGGCGAGCGACCATCCCGCGGCGGCGAGGAGCGGAATCTGAACGAGCATCTGCGCACTCATCGTCTGCTCGAGCCGGTGGCGGATCGGCGGCGCCAGCAACGCCAGAACGAGGAACACGGCCAGCAGCGCCGGAGACGGCCACCGCTTGTTCATCACGGCTGGACCTTCCGAAGGATGGTCTCCCTGATGCGATCGACTTCGCCCAGGTCGAAGATGTCCACCAGGCGACCGGCGGGATCGACGAGGTGGATCGCCGCGTTGTGCGTGTAGCCGCCGAGGCGATCCGGAATGACAGTGATGCCGAACGCCGCGGTCAGCTGCTGCAGTCCGTCGTCGGTGAGCGGCCGCGCCGCCTGCCAGCCTCCGTCGCGACCCCGGAAGCGTCGCACATACGCCGCCAGTTCCGCCGGCGGGTCGTGCGTGGGATCGAAGCTGACGCTCAGCAGCCGTACCTGCCCCCGGACGACGGGGCCCGCCAGTTGTCGTTCTAGCTGTGCGAAGTCGCCGCCGAGCGCGGTGCAGAACGTCGGGCACCGGGTGTAGATGAAATCCACCAGCAGCCAGCTGCCCCGAAGATCGGCGAGCGTGAATCGAGAACCAGCCTGGTTCTCGAGGGCCACTGCCGGAAGATCCACCGGATGGCGGCGCACCGACACGCGGCGCGCCGTCTCGGTGGTGAAGGCCTGGAACCCGTCGGTGGCGGCGGAGAGTGCGCCGCCACCGGCGAGCAGCACGGTGACGCTCAGCAGGATCGTGCGGAAGAGCGCCCCGGGTGCGGATGCGACTCCACGCGTCATCGGTCCGGCAGAGGATGCGACGCGGACGGCGCGTGGAGCAGCCCGCGACAGATGCGGGTCGTGAAGAGCAGCATCGCCGCGATCACGAGCACGGCCCCGATCGAGGCCACCCGGTCGTACGGCAACCACTGCGCCAGATGCACGGCGTAGCGTCGTGGCTCACTGGCGTGGCCGCCGGCGAGGAACATGCCGACGAACGTCAGACCACCGACGAGATACACCGCAAAGCCCAGCCGGTCGCCGCCGCTGTCGGGATGATCGGCGCGCTCGCCGATCAGGTGATACATGAAGGCCAGCAGCATGGGCAGCACCCCGAGCATGAGGTAGAAATGGAAGTGGCCCGGGACCCACATGGTATTGTGCATGACCCTGTTGACGCTGATCGTCCCATCGATGATGGCGGGCACGATCCCCGCGGCCCAGCCGAACATCGACAGGATCAGCAGCATGGCCGGAATGCGCCAGCGAATGCCGGACTGGAAGATGTTGGTGAGGGCACCGTACGCGGTCACCAGGAACACCGGCAGGCCACTGGCATACGAAACAACCTGACCGGTGATCAGCATCCAGCGGGGCATCACGAAGTCCATCAGCAGGTGGTGCGGATAGACCGTCAGCACCATGACCGTGCTGGCGGTCCATGCCCACAGGAATGGCCGCGATATGCCCCATGGCCGGTTCGTGTAGCGCGGCAACAGCTCGTACACGGCGATCACGGCCATGTAGATGCTGATGTTGATGAACACGTGCCCGAAGAAATAGATGAGGTTCTTGGCGAACAGTGCGTTCAACACGAAGTTGGACGCGTAGGCGTTCACGAGGCCCATCACGAGCACCACGGCGCCGCCGAGGATCCCCAGCGAGTTGACGATGATGACCATGGTACTGGCGACCACGGTCGTCGGATGTGACTTGTCGATCGTTCCGCCGAACAGCCACTGCAGCCCGAGCCCGCGTCCCAGGTTGCCGTATACCCGGATGATGGCGAGCATGGCATCCAGGTAGAACAGCAGGAAGCCAACGCCGATGACCAGGTACCCGAGCATGAACACGGCCGCCGCGCCGATGCTCCACACGCCCAACGAGTGCACCGGCAGCGGATAGAGAAACGTCCAGGCACCGCCGTAGTGCCCGATGAACGTGGCGGCCAGGAGCAGTCCCGCGCCCAGCATGAAGAACACGAAGTTCGTCACGAAGATGGCCAGGCTCAGTCGCACGTATTTGCGCAGGAAGAACCACATCACCGCACTCGAGGCCAGGCCGACCGTGCCGACCATGCCCGCGCCGTGCGCCGTCATCATCTGATAAAAGAGGTTGGGCGAGAGGGCGATCCAGGTGCTTTGTGCCAGGCGCATGATGAGCCCGAACACCATCAGCAGGATGAAGAGCACCAGCGTGGACACGAGATACACGTTGAGAACGATTCGCTCGCGGGTCGTCAGCACTTCAGTATCAGGATGGAGCGTGCTCATGGCTGTCCCTCCGTGGTTTCGGTAACGTCGAGATCGACAACCATGGTATGATGGGCCAGGCCGCAGTATTCGAGGCACATGACCCGGTACTTGCCGGGCTTCGTGAAGGTATGCACGAGCCGGTTGGTGACGCCCGGCATGGCTTGGGTTTGCGCGAGCAACCGGCCGCTGTCGTCGTAGATCGCGAAGCCATGGTTGACATCCGCGCTGGTGACGTCGAATTCCACCGGGACTCCCGCTTTGATCGGCCCGGGACTCACTTCCCAGGCCCACTGGTGGCCTGTCACCTTGACGATCTGCGCAGCCCCGGATGCCGCATGCTGATCCGGGATCGGGAACGGCAGCAGGGTTGCCACGATTGCGACAAGGCCGGCGGCGACCAGCACCAGGAAGAACCAGCGCCGGATCGCATAGGACTGTGCCTGCACCCGGCTCGCGTCGGCCTGTCGAGTGGCCTGACTGATCACATAGAGGAAGACGGCAGTGACGCCCCCGAGTCCGACGAGCGTCAGCAACCAGACCTTGTCCTGGAGAATCATGCTCCACCCTCGCAGAGGTACGTTGTAGAAGAGTTCCGGCAGTGACGCGGTAAGGCGCTCATAGCCGGCGATCAAGGAACGCCTTCAGCGCAATAGCGCCGTTGTGCGCGATGTCATGGGCGGCATAGACGAACGTGACCCGTCTGCGCCGAGCCTCGGCGAGCAGTGGCTGCCACGCCACGCGATGCAGACGCAGCTCCGCGAAGTAACGTCGCCGGAACTCGGGCCACCGCTTGGGGTCGTGCCCGAACCAACGCCGCAGCCCCGCACTCGGCGCAACGTCTTTCGCCCACGTGTCGAGACGGAGCCGGACCTTGGTCACGCCGCGCGGCCACAGTCGCTCGACCAGCACCCGACGCCCATCGCTCGTCGCGGCGGGCTCGTAAGCGCGCTTCAGCCGGATCATGTCGGCCCTGCTCCCTGCGACCCGACGCCCACCGGCACGTGCGCCTTCGGCTGGTACGTCCCCGGCACGGTGTGGAACGAGATGCTCAGCCGGTTCCAGCCGTTGATTGCGACGAGCACGAGCGTCAGATCCACGAGTTCCTTCTCCGAGAAGTACCGCCTTGTCTCTTCGTACAGTGCGTCGGGGGCGGACCTCTGGTTGACCAGCGTTACCGCCTCCGCCCAAACAAGCGCCGCCCGTTCTCGATCCGTATAGAACGGGCTCTCGCGCCACGCGGACAGGCCGTAGAGACGCTGCTCCGTCTCGCCGTTCGCGCGGGCGTCCTTCGTGTGCATGTCGATGCAGTAGCCGCAGCCGTTGAGCTGAGAGACACGGGTCTTCACCAACTCGAGGAGGCCCGGCTCGAGTCCACAGCTGCGTACGTAGGCCTCGAGCCCGCCCAGCGCCCGGATCCCGTCGGGCGCCACCTCGCTGTAGTTGATGCGCTGTTCCATTGTCGTTGCCATTATCCCTTGTAGGTGACGACCTTTCCCCACAGGTCCGCCGTGCCCCAGATGCCTTCGCGCAGACACTCGAGCTGGACGATCTGGCTGTGGTCCACGAACAGATTCACCTCGGGTCCGTAATTCTTCACGTACCATGCGAACACGTCCGGGTCGGCCGCCTCGAACATGACGTGCTCGAGGCCGAGAGCATCGACGATCCGCGCCGCCACATCGGTACGCCACTGTTTCACGTTTTCGGTGATCCCCTCGGATTCGATCATGATCAGCTCGGCGCCCGCATCGAGAAACCGACGCGCCTGCCGGATCGCCCAGTCGGCGTCCCGCGTGCCCTCCTGTTCGAGCGTCTCGGCGCGGGTCGCACCGCCGGCACCGAACTGGATGCCGACCTCGGGCTTAGCCTTGAGCCCCGCCTGCCGGACCCGTTCCACGAGCCGCAGCCAGTCATCGGCCGGCAGGGTGATGAAGCCGCTTGAAATCTCGATGGTGTCAAAGCCGAGATCGCGGCACGTGAGGATGTAGCGGTCCACGGCGTCGGCGCCTTGCGTGAGGACCCGTTCGATGAACCCACCGGTGGAGACGGTCACTTCGTGACGGTGGCAGAGCTCAATGAGCTCGGTGAGCTGGCGCGCCGGCATCAGGGTGAACGAACCCCCGGCAAACTTCAGCGAATCGACGTAGGGCCCCATGGTCTCGAGCACGTCCGCGAGATACCGCGCGCCCATGACGCTGTAGTACGGGCCCCGTATTTCGGTGAGGCCCACGCGGCGCGGCTTGGGACCCCGCGGGTTGGTCCGCAGGAAGTCGAATGTCCGCTCCCCCGCGATCGTCGCGGTCGCCTGGAACGCGGTTGTCGTTGTCATGCGGTCGTCTCCATTGCAGTCGCAGCGGCTTGGGGACGCCGCACGACTGCGAGCAGGTTCATGAGTTCCGTTGCCGAGCTTCGCTCCAACTCGCCCACGGTGGCCGCGATCCGGTCGCGCAACGCGGGCGTTGTGAACGGCGCGGCCAGCCGCTCGAACTTTGCCCGCGCGGCCTCCCAGGAGCGTCCACGCGTGAGAAAGCCGGGGTAGTCCGCAAGTTCCGTCGTCAGCACGCGACCATCGCGCAGGGCCACCCCAACGCGACAAGGCATTTCCGCCGGGAAGCGGCGCGAGTAATCATCATCGGGGCGCACATCCACGCGCCGTAGCAGGGTCTGCACGTCATCACGGCGAATGCGCGCGGGCCGGTACTGTGCCGGCGTAACCTCGCCGTCCAGGAGGGCCACGGCCACGAGATATGGGAGGCTGTGGTCCGCTTCTTCCTTGGTACGGACCACCGTCTTGTCTCCCTCCTCACCGCCGCCAATGATGCGATAAGCGACGTCAAAGACGTCGATCTCAACACGCGCCACGTCGGCCGCCGAGAGGTGGGTGCGTGCACGGAGCTCCAGCACCGCTTCGAGTACGCTCTGCGAGTGGATCTCGGCGTTGTACTTCTTCAGGATCGTCTGGGTGACCCGCTCCAGGTCCTCGGTCTCCCAGTTCAGTTCGAAGTAGCCCGCCACGGCGTCCATGAAGCCTTTCTCACCTTCGAACACCTCGAGCGGACCCGTAATGCCGCGGCGCGCGAGCAACGTCGTGCCGGTGACCGCCCCGGCGACGTTGGGATAGGCGAGGCCTTTCCACTGCGACAGCCGTCCGGTGCGGGTGACGCGGAGCGCATTGAAGGCGGTGCCCGCGATTGCGATCGCATGGGCCGCGCGGGTGGGATCGAGGCCGAGCGCCCGTGAGACGCCGGCGGCGACGGCGTACGCACCTTGCGTGACGTGGTCGAAGCCCGCGTCGCGCACGGGCGCGACGTCGCTTAGCCGGCACTGCACCTGGTACGCCAGGGCGAGCGCGGTGAGCACGTCGCGTCCCGACGCGTCGGCGTATTCCGCTGCCGCGAGCACGGCTCCGAGGTTGTCGCTCGGATGACAGGTCTCGCCTTTCGCGAGGTAGCTGTCATTGAAGTCAAGGTAGCGCACCAGCGCCGAGTTGTAGAATGCCGCCCGATCCGGTGCGGCGTGCCCGCCACCGATCAACGTGCACGGTCCGGAGCCGTCGAACTCTTCTACGTGCGCGCGCACCAGCTGTACCGGCTCTCCGTTCAAGGCGCCGATCGCGCACGCCAAGGCGTCAAGTACGCGGATCTTGAGTTGCTCGCGCGCGGTCTCCGACAGGTCGTCGTACGATGCCCGCGACGCAAAGTGACCGAGCCGCTCCGCAATCGTTATAGCGCCGAAGCCGGTTACCATCTCACGTCCGTGGCCCGGCTGGATGCACCCGGCGCTCGGCCGTGATATGTTATGTTGTCCTGAGTGCGTATCGTCATGGGCGGATGATTACGGCACAGCCGATGGGGCGGCAATGACGCATTCGTACTGTGCGCAGGTACCGGCGTCCGCTGGGCACGCGCCGGCATGACTCAGCCGCCGCTAAGTCGCTGGAGTCACTCGGAAGCGGAGGCGAAGCGCACGATGCTCGAAACGGAACTGTTCGCGCTGCTGGAACAGACTGCCGACGCCGCGTACACGGTCACCGACGACGGGGAGATCTGTTCCTGGAACGCGGCGGCGGAGCGGCTGTTCGGCCACTCGCCGAGCGACGTCCTTGGACGAAACATCGACGATCTGTTCGATGCGCGCGACACGCTGGACACCCACGCGCTCGCGGGGGGTTCCGAAGCGTTCACCCGCCACTGGGACGGAGCGTGTGGCGGGATCCCGCGCTTCGACCTGGAAGTGCGCACGCAGTCCGGGAGCCGCGTCTGGGTGAACGTGGCGACGATCATCTTCACAAACCGGCGAACGGGACGCCGGCTTTTCGTGCGATTGGCGCATGACATCGCGCAAAGCCGTCGCAACGAAGAACTGCTCGCCCGCATGCTGGCAGCGGCCCGACAACTCGTGGCGATCGCCGATGACACGTCCCGTCACGCTCCGATCGAGCCGCTCTCCGAGCAGGAACGCCGCATTCTCCAGCTCTTTGCGTCGGGCAATAATTCCACGACCATCGCCCGGAAACTGAGTATCTCCGCCCAGACGCTCCGCAACCACCTCCACCACATCAACCGCAAGCTCCGCACGCACAATCGCCTTGAGGCGGTCACCCATGCGCAGAGGCGCGGGCTGCTCGGCTAGCGGCGCGCTCCGGCGTTCGAGGTGACGGCCGATCCAGCTCCGCTGTGAGTGATGTTGAGCTCAATGGTACGTTTGTGCCATTGGCCACGGTCGTCACATTCGCCAGTCTTGGTGTGTGAACGCAAGCACCAAGGCCGTGCCAAGGTGTCGTGTGGTCGCTCAGAATGCACTCCGGACGGGGAAGGGCTCAGCATGTCGCAACCTGAACAGCTTTATCCGGCGCCGAGTCGGGAACTGGCGGAGCAGCGAAGCCGCCTGGCCCCCGGGCCCGCCGAGGCCTTTCGCGCCTTCAGCCAGAGCGTCTTTGCGGCTGGGGCCCTCCCGGCAAAGACGAAGCAGTTGATCGCGGTCGCCGTCGCACATGTGACGCAGTGTCCATACTGCATCCGCAGCCATACGGGCACCGCCCTGCGGCACGGAGCGACCGCCGAAGAGATCATGGAAGCGATCTGGGTCGCCGCGGAGATGCGCGCGGGCGGCGCCTATGCGCATTCGGCCTTGGCGCTGGACACCATCGCGCATCATCAGCAACAGCAGGCGCATGAGCCTGACGTGAGCGCGGCCGTCCGCGAACGCTGAAGCGCGCGAATGGAGCACGCATGGAGCACTGTGGCGGTTCTTTTCGCTGGCACCGTAGCGTTCCGGCAGACCGCGGCGGTCGCTGCTCGTGCAGCAGCGGTGGTTGGTTGCGCTGCAGCTCGCGAACGTTCGCGCGGCGTACTCACACGCCATGGGCGCACCGTTCGAGCGTACGCTCACAGGCCAGGACGCGTGACACCCGGCAGGCTCGCGCCGAGTGGGTTAGCCGCAATGCTGTTCACTTAAGCCGTCCCGGCGCGCTTGGCGGGCCAACCAGACGATGGCGCAACTCGAATTGAAGGAATTGAAGCGAATCTGGGAGAATCTCGGGACGCCCCGATGCGGGGAACTCGGCTTCCACGACCCACCACGTCATGCCTTTGTCGGATCGCGCCGACCTCGGAGTGGCGGACGGAACGATTCCAGCCATTCGCATGATTCGAGTCACGCCCTCGACTGAGAGACCGGCTCTCGGCGCAAGACGGATCACGGTCGCCGGCCGTCTGTTCCAGCAACTGGGTTCCCCACTGGGACCAACGTTGGAATGCGGCTGAACGCGCATTAAGTGAACAGCATTGGGGTTAGCCGAGCCGTCGCCGCCTCACCGCGCGCGTGGGGTGAGAGAGTGAATATCCGGCATCTCCGACCAACTCTCCGCGTTGTCGGCCACATGCTGGGACGAGCTGCGTATGTCGCACGCTAATGTTCACCGGGGCCAGACGGCGCCAGGCGCGGCCTGCCGTGTGCCGAACGGACGCCCGTTAGCGGTAACGGTGCCGAGGCGGGGAGAAGTCGCCGTGCGTTCAACTCATTTCACTTCTTTCGAGCGGCTATGCGCGCTGCAATCGTCGGCGGACCAGGAATCGGAAAGAGCACCCTCGTGCGTCAGCTGGGGGACCTTTACCACAACGGTTCCTATGGAGAGGGCGAGAAGGGCGTCTGGCATCCCGATGTGCTCGAAGACATCGCCATGGGTCGCAACGCTGTCGGCGTCACGGCGTACTTCGCCGCGCTCTACGACGCGAACTATCGTGACGCCGCGGATCACGACCGGCCTGGCAGGGTCATCTTCTTCGAGGGCGCCCGCATCACGCTCGAGGCGCACATGGCGGAGTACCCGCCGGAGGTCCATGCCAACATCCGGAAGGTGCTGGCGATCGGGGACCACTGGAATCCGGATCGCGTGATTGTCCTCACGTCGAGCACCGCGACCATCGAACAACACATCAAGCTACGGAACCGGCCCTACGAGTTGGCCGAGAACATGGTTCGCCGCTTTCGCCTGATCGACGCCGAATTCCGCCGCCTTGCACCGCAGTATCCGAACACGATCGTGATCGACCGCGACGGCATGGAATTCCACGAGCGTGGCGGCCTCCTCGGCATTATGAAGGCAGCAGGCTTGCCGATGCACCACCAGATCCCGTACCAGCGGCTGGATCGCTGAGGCGCAGCCTCGACACCACACGATGACTATCTCGTTCGCTGCTCGACGCGGGGGCGCGGTTTCATGCCCGCGTCGGCGCCATGGATGCGCAGGGGCAGCCCGCGACATCGTTCTACGTCACCGACCGCTACCGTGAGATCTACGCGATGGCGCGACCGGAACAACCGAATTGGCCCGTTACGGCGGATGACGTCCTCCGCTGGTTGACGTTCGTCAACATTCAGTGTCCGGAGTGCAGCCCACCGGAGCGGTGAGCACGATCAGCCGCCGCTGACCGCGTCGGCGTCGTCAATCGTGACGTCGCCGAAGATGCGTGGCGCCGCCACGCGGCAGGCCATCACACAAGTTCGTGGCCACGCATGGCCCACCCGTGGATGCTTACGGTGCGGCTGTCTCTGCGTGGAGCTTCTGCACCAGCACGCGCCACGTCTCGGGGCCGTCGTCGAGATAGTCGAAACTGAAGGCCTCGTCGCCTTGCGTCGCCCGCAGCGTGTAATACATGCACTTGGGATCGTGATCGACGGTCAGCTCGAGTGACTCGAGTTCCAGGAGTCTTTCGTACGCGCCCATGATGCACTCGAAGCGGTTCTTCGGTTCCACGCCCCTCACGTCCAATCGGGTTCTAACGCTCATGCGACGACCTCGATAGCGGTTGAAAGGTCAGGTCTTTAGGCGGCGCGTCAGACACCTTGCTGCCACACCCCGTTCCGGCGCGCCGCCCCAGCCACGTCGACCACGCCACGTGGAATCGTGGTGAGCTGGGGGCGAGGATGACGGAACCCGCAAACCCGGACAGGGCCAACCGGGCCATCAACCCACCGATACCACGTCCTTCGTGCATGACGCTCTCAGGACCGCCCCCCAGAAGCCGCACATGGCGCACGCTGGCACCGTATTCGGCCAGCAGCACGGTCACGACCTCACCGATTGGCGCCCGTTGAGGATCGCATTCCCACACTATCGCGAGGCCTCGTCGCACAACATGCCGGGCATCGTCCAGCACGGTATCGCCACGAACGACGATAGCCACCTCGGCGCCCGCCGCGCGCAGTCGTTCCGCGTGGCGCATGCGCTCCGGCAGCGCCTCGTCGGCGTCGACGAACAGCTCGCTCCCGAGTGTGCGCGCCAGCGACGCGAGCGATGCGGCGCCCGTGCTCCCGCTATCGCGATATCCCACGACGCCAATGCCTGCCGCCGCCAGTTGCATTACCAACGGGGTGATCGTATCCGCCGTTGATTCTGGCGCTGCGGAGATCCCATGCGCATCGCCAGCCCGCAACTCGAGCGCCCGCAATCCGTGACGCAATGCGCCCTGCACCAGCGTGTGCAGTCCGGCATTGGGGGCCGCCGCCGAGGACAGCCCGAGCTGCATCACGCGGCAACCCGCGAGATTTCCACGCGCCAGACCGAGGGACCCTGTTCGAGATACGTCCATCCGAACTGCCCCTGATGCTCATACTCGAACTGATAGCGCAACGGTTTGGGGTCGTGATCGTTGACGAGCACGAACGATTCGCCCGGCTTGAGTGCCTCGAACGTGCCGAAGATCGTTGGATGCTTCTCACGCGGCGGAATGACCCGCACGTCGAGTATGCGTGGCTCAGGCATGATGATGCGTCTCCAGGGATGGGGGAGTCTCGGCGACCGCCGGCGACGGCCGGCGGATGAACAGGTGCACGCGGTCCGGCGCCACCTCGCGGATCTCGAAGGCGAAACCTCGCTCTTCGAGTTTGGGCAACAGGAACTGCGGGACGCGCACGTTGACCTGCACGAGCGTGCGACCTTCGGCAAGTGTTTCGAGTGCAGCCAGCGTGTGCGCCAGCGGCTCGGGCGGCTCCATGTCGCGGACGTCGAGGACCAATACATCGGGATAGAACCAGACGCGCCAGTCGTCGTCGGCAAGCCGTTCGGTGTGGTGGGCGAAGCCCTGCTTCGCCATCACCTTGTAAAGCGGAGCCGGCTCGAAGATCGCGCGCACCATGAGTGCTCCATGCACCGGCACCTCACCGCGTGCGGTCATGATGCATGCGAAGGGTTCGCGCCCCGCGCGTAGGTCCTCGCGTACATCGGCCTCGATGATCTGCGCGGCATCCACCACCTGCAGCGCGAGCGGGGCGTCTTCCACGGGTGCATTCATCATGCTTCCTCCTTGATCATGCCGGGATGCCATGCTGGGTCCCAGACGAGGTTCGGTTGGACGTGCGCGATACCGGGAACGTACGACAGCGCTCGGGTGATGCCGTTGGTAATGTGCGCTTGCATCGGGCATCCGCGCGTCGTCAGTGTAAACGTGACGATGGCGGTGTCTCCGGCAACTTCGACGTCGTAGACGAGGCCGATGGTCACGATATCGAGGCCGATTTCTGGATCGATCACCATGCGCAGCGCATCGCGCACCACGGCCTCGGATGGGGACGGCGACGGGTCACTCATGGCCTCCTCCTGGCAATACCAATCATCTGAGCGGTCTCGATGGCAACCCCGGCCGCAAAGACCGCACCGCCGATGCGCACACCGATCTCAACGCCGCTGGCGACCATGATGATCAGGGCGACCGCGCCCAGCATCAGCAACGCCGCCGCCGCATTCGCCATCGGCTGCGAGTAGAGATCCGCGACGCTCGGCAGTGAACGAGTTCCGGCCAACGGCCCGAAGTGCCGGTTCCAGATGAGGAACGGCACGATCTTGTAATAGTGCGCCGCGACGAAGAGCGAGCACGCGAGTACGAGAACCATCACGTAGGCGGTGCGCATGTGCAGTGAGGCAGGGCTGGTCAAGACGAAGGCCGCGAGCGGCACGCCAACGGCCAGCAGCCCGAGCGCGCCAGCCGCCAGCCGCAAGCCGGCATCGAGCTTCCGGCGGTGACGCTTCCGGTAGAACTCACGCGTCTGCAGCAGGAACGCGATGACGCCGGAGCCGATGAGCACGGCCGGCACCTCCCGGCCAATGATCGCGACATGGTGCAGCACCGCAAGCAGGCCGGCACCGCTGGCAATCAATGCCACCGCATACCTCGCGAAGTATTCGCGTCCACCGTGGCTCAGGAGAAACATCGGCAGCAGGCGGTGCGACACGCCAACCATCACGAGCAGCACCCACCCGGCGAGTGCGATGTGCAGGTGCGTACCCAGCGCGAGCGGCTGCACGCTGCCGAGGAATCCCGTGCGCAGGTTGATGCCGAGCGCGGCACCGAGCACCATCGTCGTCCCGAGAAAGACCGCCGCACAACAGATGGCCCACCACGTCACGTCGCGGCGATCGGCGCGATGGAGCGTGACGCCCAGATTCGCGAGAAAGCACGTGATGCCGACCGCCAGTGTCAACAGGGCGGCATACAGCACGACGCCGTTGCCGCGCACCAGTGCCACCACGAGCATCGAGACTGCTCCCACATGAAGCGCGAACGTCGCATGCGCCACGCGTTCCGATACGATCGATTGTCCGAGCGCCACGGGCAGGAACTGGTACAGCGCGCCCATGAGGGATGTGGTGAGCCACCCAAGGGTGAAAAGGTGCGCCACGCCGACCACCCTCGGCGAGGAATACGCACCAATCGCCAAGGCGGGCGCGGCGTAGATGACACCGATCGCACCGACCAGAAGAAACGACAGGCCGGCGGCGAAGTGCTCCCCTGGAAGCCCGAGCGGCGGACCGCTCACGCGGCGCCCGCTTCCGCGGTTGCGTCGAACTTCAAGGCCATGTCCACATGCACGGCAATGCGACGAAATCCGGCCGCGATCGGGGAGTCGGGGGCGCCGATCATGATCGGCACGCCACGATCGGCATCTTCGACCGTCCCCTCCCCGAACGGCAGTTGTCCGAGCATGGGTATCGCGCTCTCGTGCGCGATCCGCTCTCCGCCGCCGCGTCCGAACGGGTACGACCGGGTTCCGCAGGCGCACTCGGCGTAGCTCATGTTCTCCACGACGCCGAAGAGCGGCACGTTCAACTGCCGAAACATCTGGACGGCCTTGGTCGCTTCGATCGCGGCGAGGCGCTGCGGCGTGGTCACGACGATCGCGCCATCCACCTCGACCGACTGCGCCAAGGAGAGCGGGACGTCTCCGGTTCCCGGCGGCAGGTCCACCACGAGGACGTCCACATTCGGCCACACCACGCCGCGCACAAACTGCTTCACCGCCTTCGCCACCATCGGGCCACGCCACACCGCCGGCGATTCGGCACCGAGGAAGAAGCCAAACGAGACGACCGACAGGCCGTGCGCCTCGAGAGGAATGATCTGTTTCTCATCCGTCATCCGCGCGCGCGTCGCGCCGTCCTCCATGCCCAGCAACACGGGCACGGACGGTCCATAGATATCGGCGTCGAGCAGGCCGACTCGATGCCCGCACTCTCTGAGCGCCAACGCCAGATTCACCGCGACGGTGCTCTTCCCCACACCACCCTTGCCGGCGCCCACCGCGATGATTCGCCGTACCCTCGCAAGCCGTCCCTGGCTCGCCCACGGATCCCGCTCGACCGGCCGGCGCTCGGGCGTGAGCAACTGGATCTCGGTTCTCACCGCCCCAGCGCGCGCCAGCCGCTCGGTGATCGCCTCGCGCAACAAACCCGGCACCTCTTCGCGCTCTGTAGAGAGCGTGAGGGACACGTGCACCCGGTCGTTGCGCACCGCGACCGACCGTACCAGGCCGAGTGAAACGATGTCGCGCCGCAACCCCGGGAAACACACGTCACCGAGCGCGGCGCGGACCGATGCCTCGTTCAACATCTTCCCGCTCCGACCGCTTCATAGGTACAGCTCATGTCGCCGTCGGGGAGGTAGCTCACGCGCGACGGGCGTTCACCAAGCAACTCGGCGAGGAACGCAATCTCGGCTCCACACGGGATCTTCGTGGCGTCGACGAGATCGCGCAGCGGGCAGTGACAGAGCCGCAGCCTGGTGGTGTCGTCAACGCTTTCGACAACCGGCATGAAACCCAGCTCCGAGAAGATCCGCGCGACTTCCTCTACGCGCGCCTTTCCCTCGAGATGCGCCATGCGCGCCAACGCTGCTTCACGGCGCTGATCGACGTATCGCTCGAAGAAGTCGCGCAACAGCTGCTCGTGACCGTCATTCAGGAGATAGCTCCCCAGTTCACGAAGGACTTCGCCTTCGCGTCGCGGAAAGAGCGCTTCCGCCGCGTCGGTCAGGGTGAACACGACTTCCGGGCGGCCCGGGCCGCTGCGGACGACGCCGTCGCGGCGCACCAATTCGTGCGACTCGAGCGTCTTGAGATGGTCGCGTATGGTCTCGATGTTCAGCCGGAGGTCCGCCGCCAGCTGCGGGACGCCGGCGCGCCCTCGCCGCTTGAGGACGTCGAGCAGCGTACGTTGGCTCGGGCTCACGGGTGCCACATTCATGCCGATTGCCTCCTCCTTTGCTGTGCTAGCGGCACTCGCCAGCGTCGTTCGTGACCTCTGCGAGGATCCGAAGAGCGCCGCCCGTGGCCGCTGCACTCATTCTGGCTGGTGTTTGGTAGATAGTCAAGGTATATTCCTTGAAAAATCGAGGTTCGGCATGTCGGATCAGGACTTGGTGGTCGAGGATTCAACGGTGGATACGCTAATGGCACGCCATCCTGCGACCATGGCGGTGTTCAATGCGTTCGGAGTGGACACATGTTGCGGCGCGCATAGCAGCGTGCGCGAAGCGAGCGCACGGGATGGCGTCGACAAGGCGGCCTTGGTAGCAGCGCTCCGCCGGGCAATCACGGAGCCTCGATGAAAGTCCTAGACGTGCCGGCGGCAGCGGCGGCGGCAGTATCCCCGGCGAACTGCACGCGATGCGCGCTGGAGAGGAGCCCTTTTGCCTTCTCGCGACGATCATCCATCCAACATGAGGCGGCCTGCTACTCCCCCATCATGTCCGCATCCTCGGTGATCGTGCTCGATGGAGTCCGATTGGCAGCCCGGCGATTGCCCAACCTGGTGGCACGTTCGAGGGCAGTGGTACAGCGGCGCGGCATAGCACCGCGCCTGGGCATCCTCGCATTCGCTGACGCCGACGGACGAGCGCCGCACGTGGCGGGCAAGGTGCGCGCCGGCGCCGCGGCCGGAGTGGAGGTCATCGTGCGCGTCGTGCCGTGGGCGGCCGACGTCGACGAGGCACGCCGGGTGCTCGAGGCTCTCGTGCGCGACGACGGCATGGACGGCATCTTCGTGCAGTTTCCGTATCCCGATGCGGCGTGGGCACCGCAGCTCGAAGCGATGATTCCTGCGGCGGTCGACGTGGACGTGATGTCGCCGGAACGCGTGACACGCGTGCTCAACGGCGCCGAGCGACTCCCGCCGGTGACCGTCAGCGCCGCGCTCGAGCTGATCGATGCACACGGCGTGCGCGTCGCTGGCCGTCGCGGGCTGGTGATCGCCGAGCCGAGTGAGTTCGCGGCGATGTTCCGGCTCGCGTTCGTGCGGTGCGGGGTGCAGATGTTGCCCTTGATGCGACCAGCGGAGACGACATTGCACGAGCGGTTGCGCGAGGTGACGGTCGTGATCGCGGCCGCGGGCATACCTGGGTCCGTGTGCGCGAATCAACTCGCACCGGGCACCGTCGCAATCGACGTCGGCTACTTCAATCCCGGCGGCCGCGGCGACATAGACGTCGACGAGGGCATCGCCCACCTGGACGCCATCGCACCGGTGCCTGGGAGCATTGGGCCGATGACCGTGTCTTGCCTCGTGGAACGGACGATCCTGTTTGCCGAGCGACGGATCGCCTGACTGGCAACCGATCCTCTCCTCCACGAGGTTATGCCATCGTATGCAACATGCGAATGCGTAGGAGTCACACCAATCGCTGCGGCGGCGAGTCCCGGTGAGCGTACCCAGCGTTCTCGGAGTGAGGGAGATCGTGCTCACTGGCGATCGCCCCACTGGCCCGCTACATCTGGGCCACTATGCGGGTTCGCTGCGGAACCGCGTCGCTTTGCAG
>Ga0209638_1000292_pt1 | contig 33542 bp, 27 predicted proteins | sample BarGraNGADG00211_FD_184490 | JGI IMG/M metagenome (GOLD analysis project Ga0209638, IMG submission 184490) | Arctic peat soil microbial communities from Barrow, Alaska - Barrow Graham LP Ref core NGADG0002-211 (SPAdes) (version 2) | ecosystem: Environmental > Terrestrial > Soil > Wetlands > Peat...
CTGGCGGGCGTCACAGCAGTGATAGAGATCGACCAATTCCTCGTCCGGACTGGCGATCCCGCCGAGATCAGAGGCGATGCCACCCTGATTCGTCAGCTCGTAGGCTGGCAACCTCGCATTCCGCTCGAGCTAACCCTCATGGACGTGCTGGCAGAGTCGTAACGGGTTGCCAGTTTGCGCTCCGTTGAGCGCCTGATCTGTGCGTCTCGCGTGTATCGGTAGTCCCGCTGCTGCTCCGTATTTCGGGTAGCATTTTGCTGTCGCCCAGAGCTTTACAACGACTCTTGGCGCCTCGGAGCGGCCGGGGTATCTCGCCAATAGATCACGAACAGAGGGAATTGGGTTGAGCACTGACAGGGATGACCGCGACTGACTTATCGACCGCCAATGCGCGGCCACTGGTCGTATCGATAGTGATCAACTATCGAGGCCTGGAGCAGACACGTGTCTGCATTGCTTCGCTTGTCGCTGTGGACTACCCGAACCATGCCGTCGTGGTTGTGGATAACGCGTCTGGCGGTCTCGAGATCGAAGCACTCCGGGAGGCTTTCGGAGGCTCGGTCGAGATCATCTGTGCCGAGCAGAACCTTGGCTATGGGGCCGGCGCAAACCTGGGCCTCGAATGGGCACGTTGTGCTGGGGCGGCGTACGCCTGGGTCCTGAACAATGACACTGAGGTCGGCTCTAGCTCGGTCCGCCAGCTCGTGGAAGTGATGGAGCGAGAGACTGACTACGGCGTTCTGAGCCCGCGGATCGACGCGCCGATCAGTCCAGAATCCCCGTTTGGGGTCTGGTATACCGGAGGCAGGTTGAACCTGGCGCGAGCGAGCGCCAGGCACCAGGTCGTTCCGACCGCGTCGTCTGCTGAGGTGGTTCCGACCGGTTTCGTCACCGGCTGTGCGATGTTCATTCGCCTACGGGCATTGACCCAGACGGGTCTCTTCTGGGAGCCCTTGTTCCTGTACTGGGAAGACGCAGACCTGTGTGTCCGGGTGCGTCGGGCTGGATGGAGCTTGGGCGTCGTGCCAGCAGCCCGCGTCTTCCATTTCGTCCACGGGAGCGTTCCGTCCAAAGTCCTGCGCTACTACGACAGCCGGAACGCCATTCTCGTTGCGAAACGCCATCTGCGAGCAAGCGGCGTTGCTCGGGCGTGCTTCTGGGTTGCCGCGAGGACCTTGCGCACGTGTGCGCTGAGCCTCATCAAGAGAGATCGTCCGCTGCCGATTGCCGAGGCCCGCGGCCTGATCGCCGGTGCGACCACGACCATTGTCGGGGTTCGGCGCTCCCTCTGAGGCTCTGTGAATGAAAGTTCACGCTCGGGTTGGCTCAACCGTGCCATAGAACCTGTCGCGGGCCAGGCGCAAGCTCCTGACTATGGCAGCGGTGATCGAGCTGACGGACGACGAGTGGGATCTGGTCAAGGATCTCTTCGACCCGCACGGGCGGCGCGGTGTGCCCGAGCGATACTCGCGCCGGGAGATGGTCGATGCGATGCTGTTTCTCGCCCGGACCGGCATCCAATGGCGCTATCTGCCCGATCGATACCCGCCCTGGTCGGCAGTCTGGCAGCAATGGCGACGCTGGCGAGCCAACGGGGTTTGGGCACGGGCGATGGTCCTTCTCGCCCACGCCGTCCGAATCCTGAAGAAGCGCCCCAGCGTCGAGCCCTCGATGGTGATGATCGATGCCCAGGTCGTGCGGGGCGGTCGATTTGGCCCGACCTTTCACAACGCCGGCGGCCGAGGCGGACGAACCATCGGGGCAAAGCGCAGCATCTTGATCGAGATCCTCGGCTTGCCTCTGGCGGTGCGCGTCGATCCGGCGAGTCCCCACGATGTGAAGGTTGGTCGCGAACTCCTTGCCGACAGCCTGCCCGCTCTGCCTCGCGTCCAAGCGATCCTCGCCGATCGGGGCTATCGCGGCCTGGCGCGGCTCGCCGCCCGCAAGAACATCACGCTCGACATCAAGGCTCCGCCACCGGGCACAAAGGGCTTTACGCCGATCCGACCGCTCTACAAGGTCGAGCATGCCTTTGCCCGACTCGGACGATGGCGACGCCTGTCGCGCTGCTACGAAGGAACCGAGGCGAGCGCGCAAGCCTGGCTCGAAGTCGCCGCCGTTGCCTACATGTTCGCCCGCATTCGAGTCGAGCCGACCTAAACGACGAGACGGACCAGACAACGGCGAGCCGAGCCGCTGCTGGCGGCAACCTCGTCTGCGACGCATTCGTAATCGCCGGGTTCCAGCGACACGATGAGACCGTCACCGCCAACGACCAGATCGAGTTCCTGGCCGTCTGTGGGCGATTTCGAAACAACGTCATCGCCAGTCGCAGTCGCCCAGAACACGGCAAGCCAACCAGACACAACCGACAACGAGCCGAGCCTTGTCGTCTGTGAGAACGGCAAGCCGGCCAACTCGCGCCCGTCTTGAGCCGTCTGTTCAAGCCAGACCCGGCAGAGAGCAATCGAGTTCGGCCCCACGCGCCAGACTTCTGTGGTTCCCGTGGGCACATCCCACGCGAGCGCGCGGACGCCAGGCTCATCTACCTGGATCGCGTCAGGTTCTCCATCGTCAAACCTGCGGCACAGTCGGTCATAGTCGTCTCCGTCGGTCCCCGTCCAACCACCGACTGCCGACCAATCGGCCAAGAGCAGCGGCCCTCCTTCGGTCGAGACGTCTCCGACCAGTGTGAGATCACCCATTGCCCGCCTCCCCTCTATCTCTTGCGACCGTCGCGATCAGGATACGATCCCGCGCGGTCGATGAGTTGGGCGGAGGCCAGCGCGCCGATTTCATTCACAGAGCCTGAGTGATGGGTGAATTTGGGTGAAGTGAGTCCCAGCTGCGGCTGGCCATCGGTACTAGCGCCCACCTAGAAGATCAAGAATAGGAGCGCGGAATGACCAACCATCGCCGTCGTGGATTCTGGCGTGACCGTGGCTGAAAGGTACTAGGGCCGGGCAACGCAATGTATGGCCTCAGCGGTCTCTTCGGCCTTCAAGGTTTCACACGGATACGGCCGTCCTGTAGCACGGTCCGGGAGTCGAGCTGGGCACTCTCTCGAATGAACTCCTCCTTCGATTGATCGCGGTGGCCGACCCGACGTTCCCCCTTCTTATACCCTTTCGCAATCCAGCCCACTGGGAAAGTGGTGCTCTCCCTCGGTCCCCTGTCGAAAGTTCGTCTTAGTGACCAGTACAGGATCCTAAAGGATGCACGCAAGAGCTTCATCCATACTCGCGTTGCCACGGACCTTCTCGGCCGTTGGGAGTCCTCCCTGATCGCATAGAGCAGAAAATACGCCGCTTCCGTCGAAGAACTCGATGGTCGAACCGATATTCTCTCGAACCCGACGCGCTCGTAGTAGCCTCTCAGCCCATAGCGCGTGGGTCTCTGGAAGTCGAACGGGGTCTCGTGCTCCGGGTGAACGAACGGCACATTGATGTAGAGCGCCCCACCAGGAGCAAGAACCCGATAGGCCTCCGCGAAGAACTCATCAGGGCGTTCAATGTGCTCGAGCGAGCTCGTCGACAGCACGAGATCGACGCAGCCTTCTTGGAGGGGAATCCTTTTGACGTCAGAGAGAATGTCATATTCTTGGATCCCCTTGTTTAGCTCTCCGGCCACCGGGTGTTCCTGTGCCAGGTAGATTGATTCGTCGAAGAACGGCTTGTAGCGCTGGTAGCCAGCTCCGGCGTCCAGTACCACGCCGCCGCTCCCCGCTTCGGCGGCAGCCTCTTTGAGGAAGGCGAATACGAGGTCGGCCTGGTAGCCGTTTCCCCAACCCAGTGTGTCCGAAAAGTACGGCCTAAGCGGATCCAACCAAACATCTCCGACATAAGGGAGGACGCTGCTCTCGTGGGATCTGGGTGACGCCTCCGGGGCAATGATACGGCCCCGATGTCCTCCACGACGAACAGCGACCGACGGAACGGCCGTTTGGCGATGCGCCCGGCCGCCCGCTGGGTGTTGTACGCAGGAGCGCAATCGGCATACCTCAGGCTGTCTGGTTTATCATGGTATCGCTGCCGTGCAGACAGGGAGAGCGGGTTGAGACTGCGGCTCCCGCGAGCAATCCCCAATCACCAGGAGCCCTGGACCCCCTAATGCAGACCGATGCGAGAATCCGCTTGAGCCGTCGCGCGCTTCGGACAGGACTGAGCCTGTGAGCATGATCACCATCGGTGGGCGGCATGTCGGGGATGACGCGCCCACTTATGTCATAGCGGAGATCGGCTCGAATCACGATGGCTCCCTGGACGAAGCCGTTCGACTCATAGAGGCGTCGGCCGGCGCGGGCGCCGACTGCGTGAAGTTCCAATCGTTCCGGGCAGAAACGCTGGTCGCTCCAACGCACCCGGGCCATGCGACCCTCCAGCACCTGAGCCTGCCCTCCGCCTGGTATCCGGATCTGAAGGCGGCCGCGGACCGCTGTGGCGTCCACTTCGCGGCCACGCCGTTCGACCTGCTCGCCCTCCAGGAACTCGTGGCCGTTGGGATGCCCGTGATCAAGATCGCGTCGGGAGACCTTACATACACAGACCTGCTCGAGGCGGCCGCCGCCACCGGGCTTCCCCTCGTCGTCAGCACCGGCGCCGCCTACCTGGGCGAAGTGGACGAAGCCATGCGCTCGATGCGGGCGGCCGGGGCAACACAGATCGCGCTGCTGCACTGCGCGTCGGCATATCCGGCCACGTTCGAGGCAGCCAACGTGCGCGCGGTTGTGACGCTGCGCGCGGCGTTCGGAGTGCCCGTCGGGTTCTCCGACCACACTCCGGGTCACGCCGCGGCCCTGGCGGCGGTCGCCCTCGGTGGCCGTCTCATCGAGAAGCACATCACGTTCGACCGTTCACAGCCGGGCCCCGACCACGCCTACGCTCTGATCGTCGATGAATTCGCTGACTTGGTGCGCAACATCCGCGCCCTCGAGGCGTCGCTCGGCTCCGGAGCAAAGGAGCCGGTCGAATCCGAGTGGAGCGAACGCGAATGGGCCCGCCGGGGGGTGTACGCGGCGCGTGCTCTTGAGCCTGGCCACGTACTTGGGGCTGAGGACCTCATATGTCTTCGCCCCGTGCACGGCGTCCCGGCCAGCAGCCGAAAGGCACTGATCGGCCGGCGTCTGAACCGAGGCCTGGAGGCCCTTGTCCCGATCCAATGGGAAGACGTATGAGGCCGATCGCGATCGTGCAGGCCCGCATGGGGTCCACTCGTCTCCCGGGCAAGGTTCTGCTGCCTCTCGGCGACAAGCCGATCCTGTCCCGCGTCGTCGAGCGACTTCGCTTCGTGGACGGGCTGGCCGACGTCGTGGTCGCCACGGGCGATCAGCCCGCGAACGACCCGATCCGGGCGCTGTGCGATGCGGAGGGGATCCAGTGTTTCTCGGGCAGTGAGGACGACGTGCTGGACCGCTACTACCGGGCCGCCTTGCACTTCCACGCCGACCCGGTCGTGCGCGTGACATCGGACTGCCCGCTGGTGGACCCGGCCATCGTCCGTCGGGCTCTCGATCTCTTCGAGGCCGGCCGCGACAAGATCGTCTACGTCGGTTTCGACCCGAGCTTTCCTGACGGCCTGGACGTCGAGGTAATCGCCCTCGAGGCGCTCGAGGCGGCATGGCGTGAAGCGCGCCTTGTGTCCGACCGAGAACACGTAACGCCCTTCATCTGGAAGCAGCCGGACCGATTCCCGCAGGACCGAATCCGAAACGGTACCACTGCGAGCAAGGAGCGCTGGACCGTCGACCAGCCCCAGGACTATGAGTTCGTCAAGGCGATCCACGCGGCACTCTACCGGTCCGGGCCGCCGTTCGGGATGGCGGAGATCATGAGCTTCCTGGATGCGCACCCGGAGCTACGGCGTCTAAACGCGGGTATCGTTCGAAACGAGGGGTACCTCAAGTCCATCCACGATGACAACATCACCCCGGAGGTCTCCGCCAGCCCTATGGCTCGAACGCGCGTCGCGTCGCTTGACATCACGAAGTCCCGCTCCTGGTGGGAACGGGCGGCCAAGGTCATCCCGAGCGGCACTCAGACCCTATCCAAGGGACCGGACCAGTTCGTTCGCGGTGTATCACCGATATTCCTGGAGCGCGGTCGCGGCAGCCACGTATGGGACGTGGATGGCAACGAGTTCATCGACTACCCCATGGCGCTGGGCCCGATCCTGCTTGGATACGACTACCCCCAGATCACCGAAGCCGTGTGCTGCCAGGCTCACGAGGGGACAACCTTCACGCTCATGCATCCGCTCGAAGTGGAAGTGGCGGAGCGACTCTGCGCGATGGTCCCCTGCGCGGAGATGGTGCGCTTCGGAAAGAACGGCGCGGACGCGACCTCCGCGGCCGTGCGCGCCGCGCGCGCCTACACCGGGCGGGACGAGATCGCGTATTGCGGCTACCACGGCTACCAGGACTGGTTCGCCATCACCTCGACGCGCAACGCGGGGATCCCCAAGGTTCACGCGGACTACATCCATGTGTTCGACTACAACGATCCAGCGTCCCTTGAGCGTGTCTTTGCTGAGCGGCCCGGCAAGATCGGGACGGTCATCATCGAGCAGCCGGGAGTGGAGCCGGTAGACAACTTCCTCACGCGAGTCGGCGAGATCGCACACAAGCACGGCGCGGTGTTCATCCTCGACGAGATCGTCACGGGGTTCCGCTACGCGAAGGGCGGCGCGCAGGAGGTCTACGGCGTCGTCCCCGATCTCGCCTGCCTGGGCAAGGGCATGGCGAACGGGTACCCGATCTCGGCGGTCGTCGGGCGCCGCGACGTGATGATGGCGTTCGAGAAGGTGTTCTTTTCCACCACCTACGGTGGCGAGACCATCTCGCTCGCGGCTGCGCGCGCCACGCTGGACGTGCTGAACCAGGAACCGGTGATCGAGCACATCTGGCACCAGGGTGAGCGTCTTCGCGCAGGGATCCAGAAGGCAGCGGCGGAGTGGACGATCCCGCTCAAGCTGGGCGGCAATCCGCCACGCTCTGGCCTGGTATTCCAGGACGGGAACGGGGACGAATCGTTCGAACTGAAGACTCTGTTCATGCAGGAGACCGTGAAACGTGGCGTCCTGTTCGGGGGACCGGTCTTCATCACCTACTCGCACAGCGATGAGGACATCGACCACACTCTCGACGCTGTGGCGGAAGCGTTCCGCGTTATGCGGCAGGCGCTGGACGCGGGCGCGGTGGCGCCGTTCCTCGAGGGTGAGGTCGTCGGCGTCGTCTTCCGTCAGCGGAACTAGGGCCGGCGGTGAAAGGGCACACGATCATCACCGGCTGTGCCGGGTTCATCGGCTCGAGCCTGTGCGATCGGCTGCTCGCCGACGGCAACGCCGTGCTGGGCATCGATTCCTTCGAGGACTACTACCCGCGGCCGCAGAAGGAGGCCAACCTCGCAACGGCGCGATCGAACCCTGGATTTACTCTCGTCGAGGCCAATATCCTCGACCTCGCGGCCGAACATGGGGCCGATGGGCGCGTCTCGCTCGCGCACCTGCTCGACGGAGCCGACTGCGTGTACCACCTCGCCGCCCAGGCCGGCGTCCGCGCCAGCTGGGGCTCGAGCTTCGAGATCTACACCCGCAACAACGTCCTGGCGACGCAGCAGTTGCTGGAGGCCTGCGTTGCGGCCGGAATCCCCAAGGTCGTCTACGCCTCGTCATCGTCCGTGTATGGCGACCAGGAAGTGCTGCCGCTCGTCGAGACTGCACGCCCCGAGCCGCGATCTCCGTATGGCGTTACTAAGTTGGCGGGCGAGCATCTCTGTGGTCTATACCACGCGAACTATGGCCTGGATACCGTGGCCCTTCGCTTCTTCACCGTCTACGGACCCCGCCAACGGCCCGATATGGCATTCAACAAGTTCATCCGGGCGATGCTCGAGGACCGCGAGATCGTGATCTACGGCGACGGCACCCAGACTCGCGATTTCACCTACATCGACGACATCGTCGACGGGCTGGTGCGGGCACGCCGGGCACCAGCCGGCGCGGTGATGAACCTGGGCGGCGGCAACCGTGTGAGCCTCTCGGACGCCATCGCCACGCTGGGCAGGATCGTTGGAGTCGAGCCAAAGCTGACCATGCAAGGAGTGGAGAAGGGCGACGTCCGCGACACCTCGGCCAGCATCAGCCGGGCGGCGGCACTCATCGGCTACAAGCCAACGACCGGGCTGGAGGTTGGTCTTGCGCGGGAGGTCGAATGGCTGGCTGACAAGGGCGCCCCGGCCGAGTGAGCGGCGGCGGCGTCCTCATCCGGTGCGACGGATCCCACCAGATAGGTCTCGGCCACGTGGTCCGCTGTCTCGCGCTCGGGCGGGAGCTGCGTGACGGGCATCTTCGTAAGGTCACGTTCGCCATGCGCTTCGACCCGCTCGGCATGGGCATCGTGCGCGAAGCCGGCTTCCCTGTCCTCGGGTCGCCGGAAGGTGCGGGCTTCGACTACGGCTCGTGGCTGGCGAACGCGGTCGAAAGCACGCTGGCCGAGGTCCTGGTGATCGACGTCCGTGACGAGCTCACGCTCCATGATGTCCGCTCGATCCGCGAGCGGACAGGCGTACGCGTCGCCGTGATCGACGATGTCTCCGACAGGCGGCTGGGCGCGGACGACGTCTTCTACCCGCCTGTCCCGCAGGCGCGCGCTTTGGAGTGGCCAGATTTTACGGGGCGCATGCACATGGGCTGGGAGTGGGTTCTCCTCCGGCCGGAGTTCGCCGCCGAACCCCAGCGAGCGCCACACGATCCGCCGGTCGTGCTCGTCACGATGGGTGGGACAGATCCTGCCGGGCTCACGCCGAGAGCCATGCGCGCCCTGGCGCTCGTCGAGGGGCCGATCGACTGCGTCGTGTTACTCGGCCCGGGCTTCGGCCACGACGCGGAGATTTCTCGGGTGTTGGAGACGTGCCCGCACCAGACCCTCATCGTCCGCGACGGGGACGTCCGCGCGCAGATGCTCACCGCGGACCTTGCGGTGCTGTCTTTCGGGGTCACCGCGTATGAGGCGGCCGCCTGTGCGTTGCCGGCGGTGCACCTCTGCCTGACCGATGACCATGCGCTGTCGTCTTCGTCGTTCGCGCAGGCTGGCCTTGCCGTGTCCCTCGGCCGGGCCGAAGATGTTGAGGGCGCGCGGCTGGTAGAGGCCATCGAGGGGATACTGGCGGATAATGCGGGACGTGGCGCGATGGGCGCCCGGGCGCGGAGCCTCGTTGACGGCCAGGGCCTGGCGCGGATCGCCAGGGTTATCACAGCACGGAGGTCCGAGTGACGGCACCCAAGTCGTGGAATGGACACGAGGGAGAGGTCCTTGATTCCGTCGGTGGCTTCGACGTAGTCGAATGCCTTGGTTGCGGTTTCAAGCACATCGTGCCGGTCCCGACGCCAGAACAACTCGACGCGGTCTACCGGCAGGAGTACTACTCGTCGGAGAAGCCGCTGTACCTTGAGCGCGCCCGCGAGGACGCGCAGTGGTGGGACGCTGTGTTCGCGGACCGCTACGACACGCTCGAGCAGCTGCTTCCGCCTGCGCGGAGGCGCCTGCTCGATGTTGGATCGGGTCCTGGGTCGTTTCTGGCCCACGGAAACCGCCGAGGGTGGCAGACGCTGGGTGTCGAGCCCTCGAGCCAGGCCGCTGAATACAGCAGATCCCTTGGATTGGAGGTCGTCGAGGACTTCCTCAACCCTCAGACTGCCAGGCAGCTTGGGACGTTCGACGCGATCCACGCCAACGAAGTGTTCGAGCACCTTCCCGACCCTCGAGAGATGGCTGGGCTCCTTGTCGACATGCTCGCCCCTGGCGGCGTTCTTTGCATCTGCGTGCCGAATGACTACAGTCCGATCCAGGCCACGCTGCGCGAGGCATGTGGCTTCTCGCCGTGGTGGGTAGCGCCGCCGCACCACATCAACTTCTTCGATGGGGATTCTCTGGCGAAGCTCCTGACGGCAGCTGGTTTGCATGTCGAGCTCCGGGAGGCTACATTCCCGATCGACTTCTTCCTGCTGATGGGGGAGAACTACATCGGCAACGACGAGCTCGGGAGGCGCTGTCATGCGCTGCGCAAGACGTTCGAGCTCAACCTCGTTGCGGGAGACCACAACGACCTGAAGCGCACGCTGTATAGGTCGTTCTCAGACCTCGGCATCGGCCGCGAGGTGGTCATCTATGCTATGAGACCCGATACGACACCGAGATCGTGAGGTTCGTTCTTGCGTCCCATCGCTGTCATCCAGGCCAACTACACTGATCTGCTGGGCGACGACCGAAATCCATCCCACTACTGCATCGAGCCGTTGCGCAAGAGCCGGCATATCGACCGGATCGTGATCGCGGCGCCGGATCTGCCCGAGAATCGCGCGCTTGTCGGTGCCGCCGAGACCTGGAGGGTCGACTGCCATCTGGGCAGCGAGTTCGACGTTACGGCGAGGATCCTGGCTGCGGCGCGAATGGTCGGCGCAGAGGAAGAAACCGTCGTTGTCCGCGTCTTGCTCAATCGATTCTTCATTGATATCGACCTGGTTGATCGCATGATCGAGTTGCTTCAGAAGAGCAGCAGCGACTTCGTAACCCTTCCTTATGACTTCAACATCAACTTCGGCGCGGACGTGATGACTCTGGCCTGCTTGAGGCGGGCAGACAAGATGATCCCGGCCACGGACATGTCGCAGCGATTCAGGCCTTGGTTGTTCATCGAGGAGCACACCGACGTCTTCCGCGTATCGTGCCTGGAGGACGTCCCGACCTATCCGCTGGAGACGTTGCAGCGCATTCACGGCGGGGATCTGTCCCACGAGCGCGATTGTGGAACCTGCGCCATTTTTGGCTACGAGTTCGCGGCTCAGTTCCTCAGGCCGACCGACCATGTCCTGGATCTGGGATGCGGTGCCGGCGAGGGTTCCGAGGTGCTTGCGAAATACTCGGCCGAGGTATGGGGCGCCGATTACGACGGGCAGGTAGTGCGGGAGGCGCAGGCTCGTCACGACCTCGAGACTTTGCATTTCGATGTGCAGGACGCGCATGCTCTCGACTACGCGGATGAGTTCTTCGATGTCGTCGTCTGCTCCAATGTCATGGAGCACGTAGCCGATGACGCTCTCATGTTGCAGAGCTGCCAGCGAGTTCTTCGCAGTCGTGGGAGTCTCGTTCTGGAAGTTCCTCTACTAGCGGAGCGCCCATTTGGGGCGCCCTTGATTCCGAGCCATCTTCGAGAGTACCGGCCCGCTCCTTTGCTGAGCCTGATCGGGCACGCGGGATTCGAAGTGGATCGGAAGTTCGGGATGAATCGCGGGCGTTACGTGGATTGGGATCGAGCTCGAGAGGGAGTCCTCATAGTGGCGCACAAGCTCTAGCCCGTTCCCTCCGGACAAGAAGTCGGTGGTCGTATGTATGATCGCGTAGCCCTCGTTACCGGTTCTAGCCGAGGTATCGGCCGGGCCATCGCGCTCGAGCTTGCGGGCGCCGGCGTGAACGTCGTCGTCACCTACCTCGAGCGCGAGCAGTCCGCAGCTGCAGTGGCCGTCGAGGCGCGGGCGTTAGGGGTGCGAGCCCTGACGGTGCAGCTGGACGTCTCGTCGCGAGCCAGCGTGTGCGGCGTGATCGCTGCCGCCATGGCCGAGTTCGGGCGTGTGGACATCCTTGTGAACAACGCGGGCATCCTTGAGCAGAAACCGTTCGCAACTATCACCGACGACGATTGGGACCGCATGATGGCCGTCAACCTGCGAGGGGCGTTCAGCTGTGCGCAAGAGCTGCTGCCGGACATGAAGAAGCGCGGCTTTGGTCGTATCGTGAACGTAGCTTCATCCGGCGGGCAGCTCGGCGGGACTCTTGCCGTTCACTATGCCACGAGCAAGGCGGGCATCATTGGCCTGACGAAGTCGCTGGCGAGGCTCGGCGCGCCAGAGGTGCTCGTCAACTGTGTTGCGCCCGGCCTCATTGGCAGTGAGATGACCGCCGCTGAGATTGCCTCAGACGCCGGCAAAGAGAAGATTCGCGCCATTCCCGTCGGCCGCCCCGGCCTGGCGGAGGAGGTGGCGCGGGCCGTGGCGTACCTTGCCTCGGACGCCGCATCCTACGTCACGGGGCAGACCATAAACGTTAACGGCGGACAGTACCTTGGCTAGCGAACAAACGCCCATCATCGGAGCTGACGTCATTGCCGATGCCATTGCGGCACAGGGGCTCAAGCGCGTCTTCGTCTATCCAGGCGGCACGATCGCACCCATCCTCGACAAGCTGCAAGCGCTCGGCATCGAGTTGTTCGTGGCGCGGCATGAACAGGGCGCGGCCTACGCGGCGCTGGCGGCGGCTCGGCTTCTGGGCGAACCCCAGGTCGTCATGGTCACGTCCGGCCCCGGCGTCACCAATGTCGTGACGTCCGTGGCAGACGCCTACTTCGATTCCACGCCGCTCGTCGTGCTCACGGGCCAGGTTGGCACCGGCGACATGCGACTTGCCATGCCGGTGCGGCAGCGGGGCTTCCAGGAGATCGACAGCGTCGCCCTCATGACGCCGATCACCAAGGCGTGCTTCCTGCCGATGGCGGCCGCTGAGTTGCCGCAGGTCATGGCGGACGCGTTCCGAATTGCCGCCGAGGCCCGGCCCGGTCCGGTCCTGGTAGATCTGCCGATGAATGTGCAGCGAGCCGAGCTACCGGCCGCAGCGGCTGTCGCCGAGGGGTCGCCGCAGGCCACGCGTCGAGTGGACCCGGCGGCTATCTCGCAGCTCGCCGAGTGGCTTGCTGCCGCTGAGCGGCCCGTGATCATCGCCGGCCAGGGGGTACTGATCGCGCGCGCCACGGCCGAATTGCGCTCGCTGGTCGAACGTGCCGGCATCCCGACGTCGCAGAGCCTGCTAGGCCTGGGGGCATTCCCGACCAACTCACCACTCGCGCTCGGCTTCCACGGGCACACCGGGAACCAGTACGCGGGTCTGGCCATCTACAACGCCGATCTGCTGATTGCGATCGGCTCGCGTCTCGACGTGAGGCAGACCGGCAACATGGTTCGCGAGTTCGTCCCCAACGGCCGGATCGTTCGTATAGATCTGGATCCCGCCGAGCTCACCCACTCACGGGTGCGGGTCGACCTGAGCATCAACGCCGACGCACGCGAAGTGTTGGTTGCGCTAAACGCCAAGCTCTCAGGCGTGACGCTGCCCGACTGGTCGGGATGGCGCGAGCGTATCGACGGCTGGAAGAATCAGTACCCGCTGTCCTACGCAGACGACGGGCCGCTCAAGCCTCAGTACGTGATCGAGACGGCAAACCGCCTGACTGCCGGCCGCTCGCTAACGATTGTGTCGGGTGTGGGCTCGCACCAGCAGTGGACCGCGCGGCATTTCGATTTCGATGCTCCCGAGCGTGCTTGGCTGACTTCGGGAGGACATGGCGCCATGGGCTACGACCTGCCCTCGGCCGTCGGCGCCGCCCTGGCGCGACCGGGCGTGCCGGCGCTGTGCTTCGTCGGAGACGGGTCATTTCAGATGAACATCCAGGAACTGGCGACCGTCGCCGAACACCAGCTCGCGGTCAAGATATTCGTGCTCGACAACCACCGGCTCGGCATAGTCTCGCATTTTCAGAATCTGAACTGGGGCTGCGACCCGACCTGCGGCGACAAATGGAATCCCGACTTCGCGGCGGTGGCTGCCTCGTACGGCATCCCCAGCGCAACCGCTACGACCAACGATCAGGTCGAGGCCGTGCTGCGGGAAGCGCTCGCCGCGCCCGGCCCGTTCCTGGTGCACTTTGTCATCGATCCCGCCGAGGATGTTTCGCCGATGCTTCTGGCCAATCAGACGATGGACGCAATGTGGTCCGATAGGTGACCAGGACCCTCCTCATGGTGAGCGGCGGTGCCGAGGCAGTGCCAGGGATCCGGCTCGCCAAGCGGATGGGCCTGCATGTTGTCGTCAGCGACGGATCCGCTGAGGCGCCCGGACTTGCCGAGGCCGACGACGGCATCATCGCCAGCACCTACGACGTCGACGCAACGATTGAGGCCGCGCGCAAGTACTCGCGCTCCGTGCGGCCGCTGGACGGCGTCATGTCCGTCGCAGCGGATGTCCCGGTCACCGTCGCCAGTGTCGCAGAGGCGCTCGGTCTTCCCGGGATCCCTGTCGAGTCTGCCCACCTCGCGGCCGACAAGATGGCGATGAAGGAGCGGTTCGTGGAGCGGGGCATCGCCGTGCCCTGGTTCTCGGCCATCGACAGCGCCAGCGAACTGCGGGCCATTATCGCCGAGCGCGGGCTGGCGCTCGTGATCAAGCCGGTGGACAGCCGGGGGGCGCGTGGCGTCCTGCGGCTCGTCGCGGGCGTCGATCTGGACTGGGCCTACGCGCATGCCCGGGAGTGGTCACCAACCGGCCGCGTTATGGTCGAGGAATACCTGCCCGGCCCGCAGGTGTCGACCGAATCCCTGCTGCTCGACGGAGTTGGCCACACGCCTGGCTTCTGCGACCGTAACTACGAATTTCTCGACCGCTTCTCGCCCTGGATCATCGAGAACGGCGGCCAGCAGCCGTCCGTGCTTTCGGCTGAGGATCAGCAGGCAGTTTCCGGCCTCGTCGTGCGCGCCGGCTCCGCACTGGGGATATCGACGGGCATCGTCAAGGGCGACATGGTCTTGACTCCGGACGGCCCAAAGGTCATCGAGGTGGCTGCGCGCCTGTCTGGCGGGTGGTTTTCCACCGACCAGATACCACTTGCAACGGGAGTGGACCTGATCGGTGCGGCGATCCGGGTGGCGCTTGGCGACCCCGTCGCGCCAGAAGACCTCGTACCTGCCTACAACCGCGGCGCCGCCATCCGCTACTTCTTTCCTGAACCCGGCCGAGTGACCGCCATCATCGGGGCCGACCTATTCCAGAGCGTTCCATGGGTCCATCGTTTGGGATTCGCCGTCGGCGTCGGCGACATCGTCGAAGCCCCGACCAATCACACCCGGCGGGCCGCCTTTGTGATCACATCGGGAGAGACACGGGACGAGGCGGTCGCGCGAGCGCTTGAGGTCCTGAACACGGTGAGCATCGAGACGGCCCCTGAATGACGTTCAAGCTGTACACGGCCTTCCACCTGAACCTCGCCTACTCGTCCATCGAGGAGGAGCAACGGGCCGAGGTGGTCGAGCGCTGTTACTGGCCGCTCCTCAACCTGGCTCGCAAGCTCGACCTGCCGCTCGGCATCGAGGCACCGGCGTACACGCTCGAGGCTGCCGCGGCCGTTGATCCCGCGTGGCTCGATGAGTTGCGCAGGCTCGTAACCGAAGGCCCGTGCGAGTTCATTGGAGCTGGCTACGCTCAGGTCATCGGTCCGCTGGTGCCCGCTAGGGTCAACGCCGCGAACCTGCGTCTCGGCAACGCTGCCTACGAGCGGCTCCTCGGCTTCCGACCCGACATCGCCCTCGTCAACGAACAGGCGTACTCGGCAGGGTTGGTAGCTCACTTCCTCGAGGCCGGCCACCGGGCGATCGTGATGGAGTGGGACAACCCGGCCCAGGCGCACCCCGAGTGGAATGCCGAGTGGCGGTATCTGCCTCAGTTCGCGTGCGGACAGCACGGCGAGGAGATCTCGCTGCTGTGGAACAACTCGCTGGCGTTCCAGAAGTTCCAGCGGTACGCCCACGGTGAGATCGAGGTCGCCGAGTATCTCGATTACCTCGGTTCGCACACGGCGTCGACACCGCGCGCCTTCCCGCTCTACGGAAGCGACATCGAGGTCTTCGACTTCCGTCCCGGGCGATACCGTACCGAGGCGGCGCTTCAAGGTCGCGTGGAATGGGAGCGCATCGAGCGGCTCTGTGAGGCACTGAAGGTCGACGACCGCTTCGAGTTCGTGCCGCCATCGGCGGTGCTGGGGATGATCGGCGAACCCGGTGCCGGCAACCGCTTGAGCCTCGAGTCGGCCGCGCAGCCGGTGCCGGTCAAGAAGCAGGGCAAGTACAACCTCACGCGCTGGGCCGTGACTGCCCGTGACGATCTCGGCGTGAACACCGAGTGTTGGCGTGCTTACGAGCGTCTGTGCGCTGATCCAACCTCAAGCGACGCCGACTGGCAGGAACTCTGCTACCTCTGGAGCAGCGACTTCCGCACGCACATCACGGAGAAGCGCTGGGCGGCATACCGCGAGCGGCTGGCCGCGTTCGGGCGGAGGCTCGGCGCGGCAGACCCCGCGGCGCCGCCCGCCCCAGTCGCGGTTCGCCACGACGATGGCGAATCCCAAACGGGGACGCGGGTGGATGGCCGCTTCCTGACCGTCCAGACTGACGCGGCAACGCTCGTCTTGAACACGCGCCGTGGCCTGGCTATCGAATCGCTCACATTCCCCGGCGTTTCCGATCGTCCACTTGTCGGCACGCTATCGCACGGCTATTACGACGACATCTCGCTTGGTGCTGACTTCTACACGGGCCACCTCATCCTGGAACCTCCGGGTGCACCGAAAGTAACGGACCTTGAGCGCGTCGAGGCGGAGGTGCACCGGACCGTTGATGGCGTCGAGGTTTCCGCGGTGGTGGCGACGGCCCTCGGGCCGGTGCACAAGAGGTTGCGGCTCTTCGATGGACAACCCGCCGTCGAGCTAACGTACGAGTTTGAATGGGAAGGGCTCCCTGTCGCTTCATTTCGCCTTGGCTTCGTAACTCTCCTACCGGACGCCTTCGACTGCGACACCCTCTACTACTCGTGCCACAACGGCGGCGATACCAGCGAGCGCTTCGTCCTCTCGGGCACGTCCATCGACCACGGCCGGCCGGTCTCATCACTCGTCTCAGCCTCCGGAGGGCTGGGCGTCACAGGTGGAGTGGTTGAGATCGGTGACGCGCTACACGCAGTTCGGATCGAAGTCGACCAGGCTTGCTCGGCCGTGATGGGACTGCTGACCTACCGCGAGGTTCGAGACTCGTTCTTCTGCCGCCTCGCGTTCTCGGCCTTCGAACTGGACGAAACGTGCCGGCTGGGCGAGCAAGCCCAGGCGCCGACGTTGGTGCGATTTACGATACGAGGAGGGCGCACCGCGAGCCTCCCCATCGATGCTAGGATGGCCAAATGAGTGATGTTGGGGTCCGCACTGCCGTGATCGGTGCTGGGTATGTTGGAATTGCCACGGCGGTCGGCTTGGCCGAGCAGGGCCACAACGTCGTGCTGGTCGAGCAAGAGGCGACCCGCCTGTCGGCGCTCATGGACCGCCGGATCCCCTTCCACGAACCTGGGCTGCCCGAAGCCTATGCGAGCCAGTACGCCGCGGGGCGGATCGTGCCCAGGGCGGAGATCCCCCGGAACGGTTTGGACCTCATCGTCGTCTGCGTCGGGACGCCAATCGACGACACGGGCTCCGCGGACGTGTCTTACGTTGCTCGCGCGCTGGAGCAGGCTGGCCCAGCCATTGCCGCAGGAGCGGCATGCGTAATCCGCAGCACCCTGCCGGTCGGAACCGCGGGGCGCCTTGCGCAGCGGCCCGGAGTCGTTCCCGAGCGCCTCTTCGTCGCCCCGGAGTTCCTGCGCCAGGGAAACGCGCTGGAGGACATCCGCAGGCCGACGCGAGTGGTCATCGGGACATTCGGCGCCCACGCGGACCCCGATGCGCTCGCGCTGGTGACCAGCGCGCTCTCGCATCCCGGGGTACCGCTCCTCAAGATGCGGGCCGAGGAGGCGAGCCTGGTAAAGAACGCCTCAAACGTCTTTCTTGCCCTGCGCCTCACGTTTGCGAATGAGGTGGCCGGGCTCGCAGAGGATATAGGCGTGGATGTGGGACCGGTGCTGGATGGGATCGGGCACGATCCGCGGATCGGGCACGCCTACATGCGGCCGAGCTACGGCTTCGGCGGAAGCTGTCTACCAAAGGAAGTTAGGACACTGTCTACCGCTGGATTGGATCGCGGACTCCCGATGCATCTCGCCGGAGCGATCTCGGACGCCAATGCGGACTCACAACGGCGCTTCGCGCGGCAGATCGCCGAAGCGGTCGGCGGGCTTGCGGGCAAGCGGATCGCGTTCCTGGGTCTCGCATTCAAGGCTGACACGGACGATGTGCGGTCATCCCCAGCAGTACGGCTCGCGGCTCGCCTCCTCAACGGCGGCGCCGACCTACGAGCCCACGACCCGGCTGCTGGCGACAACGCTCGGCGACTCCTCCCAGACCTCGTGGTAGTGCCAACAGTGGAAGAAGCGCTCCAAGGGGCGGACGGCGCGGTGATCGCCACGGAGTGGCCGATCTACCGGGACCTGGATTGGGCTGCCTTGCGCGACACCATGCGACGTCCATTGATCATCGACGGGCGACGGTTGCTTCCCGTGGCCGAGCTCCGAAACCTGGGCTATGTCGTCCAACGGGTCGGTGACGGGGTTCTGGCGGGCGAGGAAGTCCGGGTCAACTAGGAGCGGGGCTCCGAATCACTTCCAGAGTGGGCAGTAAGCTGGCGGAACGCCGCCCAGAATCTCCCCGCAGCCCGTCCGACAAGCTCGGTCACCATCCGGATGTCTGTACGAGACTCAGGGCGAGCCCGGAGATAGATCCACACGAGGACCGCCCACGTCACCCAGAAGAGACCGGCCTGAATGCCGGCATTGAGAAGCACTCCTGCTGGATCGAGGCGCGGTATGAGGCTGTCGGTGACGGCCGCGCCCATAAGAAGCTCCATTGCCGACAGCACGAAAAGGGGCATGAAAGGTAGAAGCTGCCTAGTTGGTTGTTTAGCCACGCGATACGCCGCCACCTGCATCATGATGCCCGAGGCGAGATACGCAGCGATATCCACACCCGCAGCGACCTCAAGCGACATCATGTGGCTGGCTCCCGCCACAAGGTAGGCAAGCGTCATGATTGCGAGGACCAACCCTGAGATGCCGACGACGCGCCACTGTCTGTTGACCGTAATAAGGTAGTGGCCGGCCGGCATGCCGAACGCGAGACCGACCACACCAACGAGCAAGAGGCGCATTGGACCAATCGCTTCGCGGTACTCAGGAAGGGTCAGGAACACGAGGGCCGGCAGCCCCACGAAGAACGCGGCCACTAGTAGGGGCATGGTGATGACGAGCGCGCCGGTTGTCCGCGAGGCCATTGCGAAGACTCGCCCCGCATCGGATGTAGCACCCAACTCGCGCTGAAGCCTCGGGTAGATGACGGTGCCAATTAGGGTAGGGACCCTCAATGCGAATGCGTTGCCGAGATATGCGGCCGAGTACAGTCCCAGGCTCGTTGTGCCGAGCATGAACCCAACCGCGAGCTGGTCGACGCTCAGCAGCAGGGTCGCAGTTATCCCAGAAGCGAGGAACGCCGGCGACAGCGTAGCAAGGTGTCGAAAGGACTTTCGTGGCGGCACGGCGAGGCTGCCGATCCGTGCGACTCGGAAGAGCAGCACCGCCTGGATGACCGCGGCGAGGACTACGCCGACTAACGCGCCGACTGCCCCGGCTGCTGAGGCGCCGATGACCGCGACCAACGACCCGCCGACTGCGGCCGCCGCTGTCGACCAACCGAGGGCCGCAAATCGCAGGCGGGTGCGGAGTCTAACGGTGGCCCAGATAGTGATCTGCTGGGCAAGAAGGACCATCGAGGCGCACATGAGTGCTGCCCCGAACAGGGCATCGGTCGAGGAGCGAAGTGCACCATAAGAGAGGAGTGCGGCGCAAGCGAGCACGGACACTCCAAAGGCGACAGAAGCCCCTGCCAGCTCGAGCGACCGCGCCTCTTCCTCATCGCCACGGGCGATCGCGATGGGAATCTCGCGTTCGGCCGCCTGCATTGCCCCCAGGCTCAAATACGTGGCATACGATGCGACGAGTTGGGTAACTGCGACGTATCCCATCCCGGCCGGCCCGAGCTGCCTCCGAAGCAGGAGCGCAAGCCCGAGGGTCAACACCTGACTGAGGAATCCGGTCAGGATCAACCAAAAGGCATCGCTCGTGGCCGCGGTGCCGCTTTGCGGCGCCTCGATCGACTCATTCACTGTGTGCTCACGAATGTCGAAGCTCGGCCACAAGGTCCGCGAGCCGCTCCACGGCGCCACCGGGTTGCCCGAACCCACGGATGAACGAGCGAGCATAGGCAAGTCCGCGATCGCTGGCGTCGCCGTACGCCGATCGGTCCGACAACAGGTGTTCCGTGGCGGCGGCGAGCTCCTCTACCGAATCGACCTGGACCGCGTCCGCGTCGGCAATGAAATCGGTGGGTCCGGCGTAACCATGCGGCAGAACCTGGAGGACGGGCCGGCCCAGGCACATCGCCTCTATGCCCGTCGTGCTCGAGACAGCCACAACGACCCGCGCCGAGCGGATCAGGGCCAGTGAGTTGTCCATCAGAAGGTGCGCATACCGGATCGGAGGCGCGGAGAAACCCATGGCCTGGCTGGCAGGATGTAGCTTGATCGCGACTCTCCGGTCGGGGTGCTGGTGGGCGTATTCCTCGACCATCTGCACGGCTCGGATGTGGACCTCGGGCCAGGCACCCGCCGACAGGTCCCCCGGGAATTGACTGAAGTGAAGGAGGTCCCAGGCGTCCCCCGCTGGCGGCGGGGGGGCTTCGGGGAACTCCAGGCTAGGCCAACCAAGGGCAACGACTCGTAGCCCGGGTGGACCTGCTGATCGATGGTAGGCGGCCTGCGGCTCTCCCCACGCTGCCAGAACGTCGGCAACGGACCACACTTGTTCCGTGTAGCCGCCCGAGATGCCGTGCTCGAGGGTGATGACGCGCCCCCCTGCGGCCCGCAGCCCGAGCAGGAACGCCCGCTCAGGGGGCAAGACGTCCTGCCCCGCCACGGCTACTACGCCGGATCCGCCGACGCGGCGTCCCTCTTCGGCCCACGAGGCGATGGCGTCCTGGAGCACCCGGAACCGTGCCTCGACGGCCCACAGAGGCTGCTGTTCGGGCGACATGATAGCCGAATCGGCCAGTCCTGGATGCCGGCTACGCCGGTCTAGATCCGCCAGCCAGGTACTTGCGATCCTGGCCCGCTGGCCGATCGCATGTAGGAGCAATCGACGGCTTGGGTCGACGAGTTGAGCTGGTGCGCCTCGTAGGAGGTGACGGTGATACGGAGCAGCCCAGACTGGCGATCCCACGAGGACTAGCCACGGGTTCTCCGGTCGCCGGACACCAGCGAGTCGCGCCACCATGCGGCGCGACCAAGTCGGTGGCGTGAGGTCGCTGCCTGTGACTGGTGATGGCACTACCCCTGGGCCTTCGGCGGTCGGCTCAGCCCCCAGCGCTCGCGCCATGGTCCACCACTCCTCGCCCACACCGCGCAGGCGAACGGTCTTGTCCGCTGAATCCGCGAGGAGCTTTCGGAGGATGAGGGCCGCCCGGCGGTGGCGGACGAGGGTCTCGGTTGCGCTGTATTCGAACGCTCGCCCAAGTGAGACGCCCTCGACAAGGGTCGCGTCCCGACCGTCGTCGACATACCACGATCGTGCATCGCGATATGCCCCTAGATCGATCGCTTCACAGTCCTGTGGGCTCAACAACGAGGAATACGTAAGCCGATTCGGCTCCGGATCACCCAACTCTTGGACGAACGCTCGCTCCCCGGTCGCGACCAGATCTACCGAACGCGCGATGACCCAGCCCTTCACAAACGAACCTCAACGATCGGCGATCGGCGGCAGTACATCGCTTGGGCTTGGGCGATGACTCTTGCAGTCCCCTCGGTCATAACTGAGAGCTCTCGCTGGTGCCGCTCGTCGGCAACATGTGCCAGCTCGATATGTCTACGAGGGCGTCCTCGGGCGAACCGATGGCCGCTTCCAGAGCGTGACGTTCGTTCGCGCTGAGCGGTTCCATGTCGAAGAGCGCCACGTTGTCACGCACCTGCGCTACTGTCTCCGCTCCGAGAACCAAGCCAGCAAGGCCGGGGATCGAACGCACATAGCCGAGGGCCAAGCTCGCGCCTGAGCGTCCCAAGCGGGCTGCCTCCAGATGGAACCGGTCGATGTAAGGCCGCAGCCGCTCAGGGTATGCGCCAGGTGGCAGGTTGGGCATCGCAAGCGCGCCTTGCAGGAAAATGCTGCGGGCGAACACGGCAACACCACGCTCACGGCAGCGATCCAGCACACCAGCCGTGATCATCCGCCGATCAAGGGCATTCATTGGCACCTGAATGGCTGCCACGTGGGGATCTCTCAGCGCGTCGAGCGCCTCATCCGGTGCGTAGACGCTGACCCCGAGCGCACCGATGATTCCCTGCTCGACCAGTTGTTGGAGAGCCTCCCACAAGGCCCCGTCAAACGCTCTGCGGGCGCTGGACCGGTGGAGAAGGAGCAGCGGAATGCGGTCCTGTCGGAGGCGTCGTCGGGATGTGTCCACAGTGTTTCGTATCAACGTCGCGACCGCCAACGCATCGCCGGCATCTTCTACGTCCGGGGCCAGTTTGGTGATGACCCAGAAGCGCCCGTTGAGGTCCGCGTCATCTGCCAGCGTTGCGCCGACGACGCATTCACTGTCCCCGTAAGCGGCCGCGGTGTCTATGGTCGTCGCCCCAGCCGCGGCCGCGACAGCAAGCATTGCACGCACTGTTTCCGGTGAAGGTTTGCCTACCCGGTTCGCCAGGCCGTAGGCGAGGCCGAACTGGGCCCCGCCAACCACGTACTCGCCACACGTGCGCCCGAGTACTAACGTCTGCCTCAGGTCAGAACCTCCTGAGCCGCAAGGGAGACCACTTCCACGACCCGGGCCACCTGTTCGTCGGTCAGCGCGGGGTAGAGCGGGATCGAAATTGCGCGGGCAGAATAGGCGTCCGCGCGAGGACAGAGGCCTCGAGCGTATCCAAGATCCTCATAGAAAGGATGGTGGTAGACCGGAATGTAGTGCAATTGCACGCCGAGACCGTGCCCCCGAAGCGCTTCGAAGAACGGGCGTCGCCGCGACGGATCGTCGACGCGCAGGACGTACAGGTGCCAAGCCGATTCCGCTCCATCGCGCCGGCCCGGCAAGCGGATCCCGGCTACTTGGGACAGCGTCCGGTCGTAGAAGGCCGCGATCTCCCGCCTCCGAGCAATGAAGCGATCTAGCTTGCGCAGCTGGCTGGACCCGAGTGCTGCCTGAAAGTCGGTCAATCGGTAGTTGAACCCTAGGGTCTGCATCTCATGGTGCCAAGGGCCATCTGATCGGCGGAGGCGTGCTGGCGAACGTACGATGCCGTGCGTGCGAAAGGTGCTCACGAAATCGGCCACCGCATCGTCGTTCGTGACAACTGCCCCCCCCTCACCCGTTGTGATCGCCTTGACCGGATGGAACGAGAGGATCGTTGCGTCGGCCAGCCCGCCGACGGGACTCCCGTTGTATGTGGCTCCCAAGGAATGTGCCGCGTCAGCGATGAGGCTGATCCCGTTCCGCGTTGCGATGGTCCGCAACGCCTCGTAGTCGGCCGGCAGTCCGGCGAAGTCGATGGCGACCACGGCCCGCGTCCGCGGCGTGATCGCGGCCTGCACTGCTGCTGGGTCAATCGTTCCGGTGTCGGCCTCGACATCGACGAAAACGGGTCGCGCGCCCAGATAAAGCGCAGCGTTGGCGGTGGCGGCGAACGTCAATGGCGAGGTGATGACCTCATCGCCAGGCCCGACTCCGACCGCTGCGTACGCGGCGTGGAGCGCGGCAGTCCCGGAACTCACGGCGACCACATGTCGGGCCCCTGTCGCACGCTCAAGATCGTCTTCGAATTTGGGAACAGCCGGCCCGGTGGTCAGATATTCCGATCGAAGGACCCGGATGACGGCCTCGATGTCGTCGTCGTCGATCCACTGGCGGCTGTACGGTATGGCCGACTCAGGCATCGATCATACGGCGAAGATCGTCGACAGTGAGCCATTGGGAATTCGCGTCGCTCGTGTATCGGAACCCCGGAGGAACCAGGTCGGCATGCTGCCATGCCATACCGTCCCACCAGTCGACGTCCGGCTGCATGACGTAGAAGTTGCCTGCGTCACGGGTTCGACGGGCGTCATCCACGCCGATCATTTCTTCGTGGAGCTTCTCGCCCGGGCGAATGCCGACTATCTCGATACGAGCTTTGGGAGCCACCGCGATCGCGAGGTCGACCACGCGCATGCTCGGGATCCTGGGCACGAAGAGTTCCCCGCCGTGCATCGTCCCAATCATTCGGATCACAAACTCTACGCCCTGGTCGAGCGTGATCCAGAAGCGCGTCATCCGCTCGTCGGTGATGGGGATGACGCCGCTCGACGCGAGGCGCTGGAAGTACGGCACGACGCTGCCGCGACTGCCGACCACGTTGCCGTAGCGGACGACCGAGAACCGGGTCTGATGCGGGCCAGAGTAAGCATTTGCGTTGACGAAGAGCTTGTCACTGACGAGCTTAGTGGCGCCATACAGGTTGATCGGGCTGGACGCCTTGTCCGTGCTCAACGCTATGACGCGCTCCACGTCTCGATCGAGTGCGGCATCGATGACGTTCTGGGCGCCATGGATGTTGGTCTTGATCGCTTCGAAGGGGTTGTATTCTGCGGCCGGGACCTGCTTGAGCGCGGCGGCGTGCACGACAATATCGACGCCGTCGAACGCCCGCCACAGCCGCTCGCGGTCTCGCACGTCGCCGATGAAGAACCGCACCCGTGGATCGTCACCGATCTCTTGTTGGAACTCGTACTGCTTGAGCTCGTCGCGGCTAAAGACAACGACGCGCCTGGGGGCGTGGTCCCGCAGGATTGTTTTGATGAAGCGGCGGCCAAACGATCCCGTGCCCCCGGTCACCAACACGGACTTCCCATGCAGCACGCTGTCTTGGCTTGGCTCCATCACCCTCTCGGCACTCTGTCAGTGGCTGGGCCATTCCGCGCAGGCGAAACGGTAGACGAAGGCTCCGTTGCGTCGTTCGCCAGAGGCGCCCGCCAACGTGCGAGTCCGCTCCCGACTATACAACACCTGGCACCGGCGATCGCCCACGCCGGTCGGCGCTTCTGCGTGCTGTCGACTTCGCGGAGACCCAGCGGCTTTTGAAACCGGTGCGCGTCTCCGCCCCGCCGTTCTACTTGGCGGTGACGACCGTCCCAACCGGTACGACCTGCATGAAGATCTCGCCTCGAACCAACGGGATCTCGACTCCGGACGAGTCGTAGAAGCGGGTGAGGGCCGTGTTCGACGTCTTCTTCCAGGTGGCGGCAATGGCCTTGCCTTCGAGGAAGACCGTGGCCTTGCCGGAGCCCACGTTGCCGAGGATGATCCGGTTGTAGCCGGGGTCGGTCTGTGGATCGAGCGTAACCGTTTGGTACATCACGACTAGGTTGCGGGCGTAGACCTGCTTGTTATTGGCCGGATCGATCTCGGGCTTGCCGTCGATGATTCGCTGGTAAGAGTCGGCTGTGGGGTCGTACTGGTAGACAACCGTGCCGGTGTGATAAGGGATCGAAACCACTTGCGAGGCGGGCCGCTGGGCCAGGGGTATGTCGTCCCGGAACGTGCGTGTGGGCAGGTTCTGGTATGTCGTCGGATAGCCCTTATTGGCGGCGCAGCTGATCAGCGTCGCGGAGTTCGTGTAGTCGTTGTGGGGGGCCGGCCGAGTGTTGGTGCGATGGTACGCGCAGCTGCCGCCGTTGAGTTCGTCCATGTTGTAGAAGTTGTTGGCGTTTGCCGGGATGACCTGGTTGAGGACCTTTGGGTCCCCGCCGACGTGGGCGTATAAGGCCTTGTACTCCGCGACCCAGTAGACGAAGAAGGGCCGAGCGCTCCGCGCCCCGCCGATGTCGGAGGCGGTGCCTTCCTGGAAGACCATCATGTAGCGGTCCTCGCCACCCTCCATGGGCGCCTGATAGACGATGGACGCCGATGAGATGCCCGACTGCGGCCGATCGATGGCGTTGTCGGAGACCATGACGGCCATCGGCAAGCGGTGGGCGAGATCCGCGGGCGCCGGCAGGCCGTCAAGGTCGGAAGGGACCCAGTCTGCCGGAATCGTCGCCGGCGAGAGGTTGACGTCGGTGGGCGAGGGTTCGGGAGTTGGCGAGTCTGACGGGGAGGCGGAGGCCGAGGGTGAGGCGCTCGGCGTCGCGGTGGCCTGGGCGGTGCCGCCCGACTTGACCGCGATCAGCAGGCCCGTTGCCACGATTGCCACGATGGCGACCGCGCCAACGGCGATCACTACGACCCGGTGGCCGGTCCAGGCGCGCGCGATCGCTGGTCGGATACGTTCAATCACGGGTTCAATTCTCCTTGGGACGAAACCTGATTCCAGCATACCGAGTATCAAGTTAACGAGTCGCCGGTGGCCCGACCGTCACCAGGAACCGACAGAGAGTGCCGATTATCGGGATAATGCCCACGGCGATGGCTATAGAGGAGTTCTGCCGAGTGAGCAACCTGTGACCGTGGATACACCCAACGCTTCCGATGGATCGGGGGCGGACGTGATGACCGTTTTCAAGCCCACCGACTTACGCATCGTGCGTTTCTTCCTGCTGGCTCTTGGGGTGCTTCTGACGGGGTATGCCTTCCTGGGCCGCGGGTTTGCCCACCTTGGCGTGCCGCCCGTGTACCTGGGCGAGTTGGTTCTGGCGCTGGGCCTGGCAGCCACGGCCTTCGCCGCCCTGCGAGGCCGCTTGCAGCTTTCCCGGCCCTGGCTCGTCGTGCTGCTCGTTGTTTTCATGGTGCTTGGTCTGATCCGCACCGTCCCCTACATCCCGACCTACGGTGTAGACGCCCTCCGCGACGCGACCCTGTGGGGCTATGCAGTCTTCGGCCTGATGCTCTTCGTACTCCTGGACCGGGACTGGGTGCTGAGAATCTTCAAGTTCTACGGCTACATGGCCGTCGCATTCCTCTTCTGGGCGCCGGTGGCCTACTTCCTCTATGTCAACTACACGGTTGAGGCTTCGCCCGGCAGTTTCGTCTTCGCCAGTTCGATCATTCCAAATGCGCCCGGATCCGATATCCCGATCCTCTTTTTCAAGGCGCAGGATATGGCCGTCCACGCGGCGGGAGCCATTGCCTTCCTCGTGTTGGGCACTCCCGTGATCAGCCGGGTTCGCGACTTCCTGTGGCGTTTCGGGGCTGCGTTGCCGGCTTCATGGCTGGTCTACACCACGGGCACGGTCACTCGCGGCGGACTCGCCGCTGTCGCGGCGTCGATGGGCGTACTGAGCGTCCTTGGGGTAGTGACTCGTCGCACACGGAACTGGGCGCCCCTCCTTGCCGGAGCGATCCTGTTCGGGGCCATAGTTATGAGCGGTCTTTCTGTGCCCTCGCTGCCGTCGTTTGGACCGGGGCCGACTCCCATTGTTGTTCCGACGCACAATCCGAACGCCACTCCTACTCCTACTCCCATTCCCACGCCCACCCCTGCCCCGACCGCAACCCCTGCCCCGTTGCCCGACTGGATGATCCCTCGCACTGGGACCACCACTCAGTGGTGGGAGAACATCACGAGCATCTTCTTCGGTTCGAGCAACACTCAACTCGAAGGGACCAAGCAGTACCGGCTGGCGTGGTGGAACAAGATCATCGGCTACACGTTCGGAGGTCAGTACTTCTGGGTAGGCAAGGGATTCGGCGTCAACCTGGCCACTAACGACGGATTCCAGCAGGTTGCGGATGCTTCGCTCCGCTCGCCGCACAATAGCCACTTGGACGTGCTCGCGAGGATGGGCGTTCCAGCCTTCTTCCTGTGGCTCCTTCTGCAACTCGGGTTTGCCCTGCTCCTTCTGCGTGCTTTGCTGGCGCATAGACGTGCCGGAGACTCGCAGCTCGCCGCCGTCGCGGCCTGGATCCTCGTCTTCTGGACCGCAATCATGGTCAATACGTCCTTTGACCCATATCTGGAGGGGCCGCAGGGCGGCATCTGGTTCTGGGCTCTGTTTGGGCTGGGTCTCGTGGTGATGCGTCTCGTCCCCCGACGCCAGGCGGAATGACCGGCCCTGGGACCGTACAGCGAGTGTTGCAGGTGCACACTCGCTACCGTCAGGCCGCAGGCGAGGATGAGGTTGTGGGGGCGGAGAAGAGGTTGCTCGAGGATTCCGGCGTGAACGTGGCGCAGGTCATTTTCGATAACCCCAGGCCCGGCGGGAACTCCGTCTCGCCCGCGCGACTCAAGCAGAGCGTCTCCGCGATTTGGTCGCGCGCCGCCGCGCGCCGTGTTCGCGCCGCCATCAAGGCCAACGGATCCCAGGTCGTCCACGTTCACAACACCTTCGTTTCGGCATCTCCGTCCGTCTACGAGGCCGCTGCCGCGTGTCGCGTACCGGTAGTGCAGACGCTGCACAACTACCGGCTCGTCTGCCCTGCGGCCACGGTCTACCGGGCGGGCCGTCCGTGCACCGACTGCTTGGGGCGCGCGGTCCCCTGGCCCGCGGTCGCCCACGCCTGCTACAGAGGATCGCGAGCCCAATCCGCGGTCGTGGCCACCGCTCTCGCCGTGGGTCGGGCGAGGGGAACGTATTCCCACCGGATCGGGGCCTACCTCGCGTTGACGAGGTTCCAGCGCGACCTGCTGGTCCGGGGAGGACTACCCGCCGATAAGATCCAGGTGGTGCCGAACTTCCTGGAGCCCGATCCCGGCGTAGCCGACGGGCCTCGCAGTGGTTTTCTTTTCGTCGGCCGACTATCCGAGGAGAAGGGCTTGCCGACTCTGGTGCGGGCGGCGGCTCTGGTGCCGGGGACTATCCGTGTCGCCGGAGAAGGGCCCTTGACTCCGCTGGTCCAGGCCGCCGGCCGGAAGGGCGACCTGGAGGTGCTGGGCCACCTCGAGAAGGCGGCCGTTCTCGACCAACTGCGGGGAGCGGTGGCGATGGTGCTGCCATCGGTCTGGTTCGAGGGTCTGCCGGTTTCCGTCCTGGAGGCCTATGCCACCGGCACGCCGGTTATCGCGAGCAGGATTGGATCGCTGGCGGAGGTCGTAGAGGACGGCATCACCGGCCTTCTTGCGAAACCGGGCGACGAAAACGATCTGGCCGCTCGCCTGCGCTGGGCGAGCGATCACCCGGCTGAGATGCGGCAGATGGGGTTAAACGCCCGCCGTGAGTATGAAACCAAGTATCGTGGTGACGTGCACTTGAGCGCTCTCCTGGACACGTATCAGCGGCTGATGGCATCGGGTGGGTCTGCCGGTCATGCCTGATTTCCGTTTCGTCGAGTTGCTCGGCGTGCGCGTCAACGTGATGCCCTTCGACCACGCCGTCGAGGTCGTGCTCAACGCCCCGGACAGTGGCGATCGGCTGGCACTCCATTTCGCAACCGCACATTCCCTGGTCGAGGCGAACCGAAACCCGCCGCTGCGGGCGGTACTTAATGCCGGCGTGGTGGAGCCAGACGGCGTGCCTCTCGTCTGGCTGGCGAGGAGGCGCGGCTTCAAGGCCGAACGGGTGTGCGGCCCGGACTTCCTACCCGCGCTCGTGCGGCGAGGCGTCCCCCTCGGACGGTCGCATTTCTTTTTCGGCGGGGCACCGGGCGTACCCGAGGAGTTGGTTAGGCGGCTAAAGAAGGCATATCCGGGAGTTCGCATCGCAGGTACTCTGTCGCCGCCATTTCGGCCATTGACTCCGGAGGAGGAGGAGTCGTTCGTGGCCGAGATCAACGCCGCAAAGCCGGATTACGTCTGGGTTGGCCTCGGGGCGCCAAAGCAGGATCTTTGGGTGGCCGCGCAGCGTTCCCGTCTCGAGGCGGCGGCGCTACTGGCCGTCGGGGCCGCCTTCGACTTTCTCTCTGGAAGGAAACGACGTGCGCCGCGCTGGATGCAGCGGACGGGCACGGAGTGGCTTTTCCGCCTGCTCACTGAGCCACGCCGGCTGGCAGGCAGATACACGGTGGACAACGCCCGCCTCCTGTGGCTTGTAATCAGGGACGAGCGGCGAAGGCGATCCCACCGGCCGTAGGACGCTCGCTTGATACGGTCGGGAGACAGCCTGGTATCGGGAAGAGGAGGAGCTGCGAGTGAACGATCAGCCCGATCGGTCGTCAAGACTCGACCGCGCATTGTCGGCGGCCAGGCGACGACTGACATGGTTCTGGAGCGTCGCGTCAAGCACTAACCCCGTCGCAATAGGCCTGGGGCTCATTGGGCTGGCGTTTCTGATCCACATTCCGACTCTCAGCCAGCCCCTCGTTGAGACTCAGTCATTCCGCCAGACGACGACCGCCTTCCCGGCCTTGCTCTTCTACCAGAACGGGATAGACCTCTTCCATCCGCAGGTGCCGGTCTTCGGGCCGCCATTCTTCCTTCCTATCGAGTTCCCGCTGTTCCAGGCGGCTGCCAGTCTTGTCATGCATCTTGGAGTGGCGCCGGACGTTGCCGTACGGCTCACCGCTCTGGTTTGCTTCTTGATCACGGCGGCGCTCGTCTGGCGCCTCCTGGACGCCCTCGCAGGTGAAGCCGCAGGCCTGGCGGGCCTGGCGGTATTCCTCTTCAGCCCACTTGGCCTCATTGTTAGCCGGATGTCGCTGATCGAGTACATGGCGACGGCCGGAGGACTCGCCTTCATCCTCTGGGGTCTCCGCTGGCATGAGACCGGCAAGTGGCGGTGGTATGTGGCCGCGCTGGTCGCGGGCGCAATCGGGTTGCTTGTGAAATCGACGACAGGCTCGATCTACCTGGTGCCGCTGTTCGTTCTGGTCCTCGGAGTTTGGTTCCGGGGCAAGCTCCCCGTCAGCCGGCGATTCGTCTACGCCCTCGCCGTCGTCGGTCTTTTTGGCATCCCGTTGCTGCTTGCCCTCGGTTGGACGGCATACGCCGACGGTGTGAGGGCATCCAATCCCGACAGCGCGTGGTTTTCGTCCTCAGGCGGGCTGGCGGGCTACTACTTTGGGACTCTGCAGCAGAAACTGGACCCAACCACGTGGTTCACCCTCGTCGATGAAGCGCAAAGGCTGCTGTTCGGCGGCGCCTTGTGGCTGTGGGGGCTACTCGCCCTCGCTGCCGCCTGGTTGCTGACACGCCGGGCCTTCGCGATCGCATTGGTCCTCTCGGCCGGCATCGGCCCGGTCATTTTCACGACCCAATACCTGGTTCCTGGCCAGGAGTACTACATGGCAGCGATCAGCCCGCTAGTGGCCATCGGAATCGGGCTGGCGGCGGGGTGGCTGTGGAGGGAGCGGCATCACCCCGTCTCCAAGGTCGTACTGACGGCGCTTGTCCTGGGCTGGGCCATCACGCTGCACCTGAGCCAGGGCTACTGGGGAAGAGAGTACGCACGCTCCTACGACCCCTCGCAGATTCTCCCAGCAGCCCAATACGTTGCCGCCAACTCGCAGCCGGACGAACTCGTGGCCCTCGCAGGACAGGACTGGGACCCTTCGATCTTCTATTACGCCCGCCGGAAGGGCCTGATGGTCCGAGGATCGGTCGGACCGGAATCGTACGCCCACCTCCGCGATTTGGGCTACAAGAAGTTGTTCTACTGCCAGGGCGGCGGCGGAGCGCCCACGGTCTGCAGCATCGTCGACATCACTGCTCCGTAGCGGAGCTCGGCGTTGCGGCGGATCGGTGGCGATGACCCCGCATGTGGCGCCTGGATGGCCAGGCCACTCTGTGACGCCGGACCTGAAGCCACTCGAGGTCCGATCCGACGCCGCGCGCCGCAAGACCTAGCAGCGCCAGCCCCACGAGACGGGGACGCCCGGACCGGATCAGCTGCGCGAACGAACGCAGGATGTCGGCCGGGCCGGCGGATAGAAGGGCCAATCGCCAGCGATTGACCATTGCTCGCTCGGTGTGGCGGAGCAGGAGCTCGTCTCGAGGCGGCAGGTCCAGTGACCCGTGCGTCTTTCCGGACAGCCGCTCTGTCACGAGGTCGAGATAGGCCGCCTCGGGCGCCTCTGAGCCGGACTCGACGACCCTGGTCGTCCACTGCCCGGGGTGGCGGCGCCACGACCCCACAGGGGTTGAGTGGTAGGCGAAAGTGCCCTCCGCCGCGAGCAGGAGCCATGTGGGGTGGTCCAGGTATGGGACACCGTCGGGCTGCCAGAAGCCTCCGATCGACTGCAGCGCGGAACGTCGCAGGACCACCGTGGGCGAGAGAATCGCGTTGTTGGACAGAAGGCTGGGCAAGATCGAACCGAGTGGCTCGTTGGTTCGGCTGGCCTCCGGGAGCGGCGGATCGACCTGGCTGTATCGGCACCCGAACTCATCGATGAGCCAGCCGGCCCCATAGGAGAGGACGATGCCGGGATCATCGAAGTTCGGAACCTGAAGAGCCAGCTTGTCAGGGGGCCAGGTATCGTCCCCCTCGATAATGGCCAATAACGGAGCGGTCGACCACTCCAAGGCGGCACGATAGAGATCGCCCAGGCGGTACAAGCCCCCGTGGTCGCGAGTGATGACCCTGATACGCGGGTCCCGATAGCCACGCACGATGTCGGGGGTGCCATCCGTGGAGCCGTCGTCGACGACGATGAGCTCCCAGGCGCCAAACGTCTGGGCCAGGACGCTTTCGACCGCGGCGCCCACAAAGGCCGCCTGGTTGTACGTCGGCATGATCGCGGTGACGATCGGCTCGCCCGTCATCTGGTGCATCATGCGGGAAGCATAAACGGGTCCCCAGGCACAAGGAGGATGGCGCGATCGTGGCCGATATGACGGAGGCGGAGAAATCTCGCGGTGGTCCCGCGCTGGATGGTCCGGCCGTTTCCGTCTGCATCCCCACCTTCAACGGTGCGCCCTGGATACGCGAGGCAATCGAATCCGCGCTCTCCCAGGACTTCTCCAATCTCGAAGTCGTCGTATGCGACGACGCATCCTCCGACGACACAGTCGAGCTGGCGGGGCAGTTCCGCGACGAACGGATCCGCGTGGTCGCCAATCGAGACCGAGTCGGGATGGCCCGCAATTGGAACCGCAGCGTTCTGGCGTCGAAAGGCGCCTACATCAAGTTCCTCATGCAGGACGACAGACTCGCTCCCGGCTGCGTCGGACGGATGCTCGAGGTGCTCAGGGAGAGTCCGGCGATCGGCATGGTCTTCTGCTCGCGGGAGCTGGCGTTGGATGAACCAGACGATCCGGCATCCATGCTATTCGCCCGGAGGTTCGGCCAGCTCCACTCTCGCCTGGGGCCGCTGGCGCGCGTCAACGATGGGCGGACCTTGTTCGCGGCGATGCAGCGCGATCGATTCCGGGACAACATGATCGGCGAGCCCACGGCCGTCATGGTCACGCGCGAGGCTCTCGTCAAACTCGGCTTGTTCAATGTCCAGCTCCATCAGTTGACCGACCTCGAGATGTGGCTCCGGATCGCGTGCTCCTACCGCGTCGGCTTCATCGCCGAATCACTGGCCACTTTCCGTGTCCACGGACGCTCGGCCAGCTCCTTGAACGAGCGGAGTGGATCAGGGTGGCTCGATCGCGTCTGGCTCATCGAAGGGCTGCGGACGAGGGCCGGGGTTCGCGTGTGGCTGCTCACGTACGCCAATGCGGGGAAGCGGCTCGTCACCGACGGGCCACGCGCGATGCCTTCGCACTTGCGCGAGTTGGGCCACTACCTGAGGTTCCGTCTTCGGCGACATAGCGGCGACGCGCTGCACGAGCCGCTGCCTCGCTAATTGAACACTGCCGCCGCCGCGAGATGTGCCGCCCACGCTTCCAGGACGGCTGGAAGCTCCTGGCGCACCTGCTCCCAA